>Ga0163154_10001515_pt1 | contig 35736 bp, 34 predicted proteins | sample OliLakLV19MP9P1_FD_148649 | JGI IMG/M metagenome (GOLD analysis project Ga0163154, IMG submission 148649) | Freshwater microbial mat bacterial communities from Lake Vanda, McMurdo Dry Valleys, Antarctica - Oligotrophic Lake LV.19.MP9.P1 | ecosystem: Environmental > Aquatic > Freshwater > Lake >... | reverse complement strand
AAACTAATTGAACACGGAAGGTTATCCAGTCAGCGGCGGACCATCCCCACGTGCGTGGGGAAAACTTTTTGAAAGAATTTCCAAGATTTCAGCAACCCGGACCATCCCCACGTGCGTGGGGAAAACTCCGAAGTGATGCTGATGAGGGGAGGATTTCTCGGACCATCCCCACGTGCGTGGGGAAAACGCTCATTAATGCTCTCAACATCTTTTTATCAACGGACCATCCCCACGTGCGTGGGGAAAACCAATGGGAACCTTCATGAAGGGCGTCGGGCGTCGGACCATCCCCACGTGCGTGGGGAAAACTCACCCACAAGGGATTCATGGACTATGTTGCCCGGACCATCCCCACGTGCGTGGGGAAAACGTCAAAATTTATTATCGAGGGTGGCGTTGAAGCGGACCATCCCCACGTGCGTGGGGAAAACTGCCGCCCAGTTGGGTTCTGTTAAACTCACCACGGACCATCCCCACGTGCGTGGGGAAAACGAAAGGGAAGGCCTTCAGCAAATCCCGGATAACGGACCATCCCCACGTGCGTGGGGAAAACTCAAAGGCGGGCTTTACGGGCTTCGGAATATGCGGACCATCCCCACGTGCGTGGGGAAAACTTCTCGATACCGATAAATTGGCGGTCTAGGTTCGGACCATCCCCACGTGCGTGGGGAAAACCAAAGCCAAAGCTCGACGTTACAGTGGTAGCGCGGACCATCCCCACGTGCGTGGGGAAAACCAACCCCATCTTCTGCCCGCAACACCTGCAACCGGACCATCCCCACGTGCGTGGGGAAAACCCCCGCGAAAGCCGAAATCAGAGCGGTGTTGCCGGACCATCCCCACGTGCGTGGGGAAAACATATTATTAGATCGAACAGCATCCTTAAAGTGCGGACCATCCCCACGTGCGTGGGGAAAACCTTTGGCTCTGAGCGGAATATAAATACAGAGCCGGACCATCCCCACGTGCGTGGGGAAAACTATCCCAAGGTGGTTCTTTTCGGATCGAATCACGGACCATCCCCACGTGCGTGGGGAAAACTTCCGGTCGCCGGACGACAATCCGGGCGCTTGCGGACCATCCCCACGTGCGTGGGGAAAACTAATAACTGATCCAACAACTCCAGCGGCCTCACGGACCATCCCCACGTGCGTGGGGAAAACGATAATAATATAGCGCATCAAATCCTCTATAACGGACCATCCCCACGTGCGTGGGGAAAACTTATATCACGCTGTGGAGGTCTGCCGCCGTGGCGGACCATCCCCACGTGCGTGGGGAAAACGGAAAAGCTTCACGGTTGGAGCCTACCTCCTACGGACCATCCCCACGTGCGTGGGGAAAACACCGTAGGCTTCAGCATCGCCTCCCACCCACGCGGACCATCCCCACGTGCGTGGGGAAAACGGTTTCCGCAAGCTTTTTCTTCGCTGCATCTTCGGACCATCCCCACGTGCGTGGGGAAAACTCCAGAAAAACCTACTGTATGAATTCCGAAAACGGACCATCCCCACGTGCGTGGGGAAAACCTTATTTGGGTTTCTAGGGTTCGGACTTAGTTCGGACCATCCCCACGTGCGTGGGGAAAACCGATACTCACTCCACCCACCTGCACACCTATACGGACCATCCCCACGTGCGTGGGGAAAACGTCAAAATTTATTATCGAGGGTGGTGTTGAAGCGGACCATCCCCACGTGCGTGGGGAAAACATACAGCGAACCAGCAAGGCTCTGGTAAGACTCGGACCATCCCCACGTGCGTGGGGAAAACCCGAGTGCTGGCACAAGCGCGGGAGAATCGGTCGGACCATCCCCACGTGCGTGGGGAAAACCGCAACCGCCGTCACATGTGGCGACATAGTAGCGGACCATCCCCACGTGCGTGGGGAAAACTACTTTGGGCGGAGCGGATAACGCATGGGCCGCGGACCATCCCCACGTGCGTGGGGAAAACATTCGACGATACCCGCAAAGATCATCGACCAACGGACCATCCCCACGTGCGTGGGGAAAACTTTTCTTTAAAAGTTCCATCAACGACAACGAACGGACCATCCCCACGTGCGTGGGGAAAACTCCTTCCAAGTCACCTTTTCCGGGAGAACGGCCGGACCATCCCCACGTGCGTGGGGAAAACTCCATAATCCTCAAAGAAATAACCGCGGTAAGCGGACCATCCCCACGTGCGTGGGGAAAACTTTTCGTAGCCAATATTATTGTAAACTGATTGCGGACCATCCCCACGTGCGTGGGGAAAACTCTCGATTACCAGGGGGTTATAAAAGAGAAATACCAAATAACTAGTGGTTTTAGAAGGGACAATTATCGGAAGTTAAAGTCTCTTCCCATTTTTCTGCGACTAAAAAAAGTCCGCTCATTTCGATTTCTTTACGATTAGTGTCGCCGAATGACTCAACTTTAAACCCCTGACAATTGTTATCGCTATGAATGATCAACATCCCAAAATCTTTAGCGTTTCTACGTATATATTCGATGGTCTTCTGTCGTGTTTTTTTATTAATCGTCCCCACAAAGACGTTGGGGCGTGGCTCTATAAACCAACGTTTCAAAACGCCACGGATGGCATCAGGAGTGTCATTGGCGATAATGACAGTCATAGTAGAAGAGTCTCCAAATCCTTAGGGATTTTCTGCAACAATCGTTGTTCTTCGATCTTCAGTTTGAGAATTTTTCGGGTCAGTGTTCCGTCATCGTCGGACATTTGTTTCATGGCTTCAAAAGCCGCGACAAATGAAGTTTCGGCCTTATAGAGATCTGCAATGTCATAAACAAATGCAAGGGTTCCCCCTTCATGAACAAAACCAAGTGAGGGTAAGAAACCCATCGAACAAATGACCGCACCGCACAGGGCGTACAGACTGGCATTGGCTACAGAAAGTGCGCGATTAATGCCATCAGCCAAATTCCAGTTGGAGCGGTCATAATCCCTGCCCTTCCAAGTCACTCCGTAGACCAATCCGAGCTCGACGTATTTAGCTCTGACTCTCAGGCCCTCCATACCTCGCAACTCATTTATCGTGCGGGAATCGACATTAATGTCTGGAAAGCGCATTCGAAACATGGTCCGTGCGATGTCCGTCCGCCTCTTTTTATCAGCAAATGCCAGTGCGTGGCGTTTTGGGTTCTCATTCGTATGGTTTGGGGCGAGTCCAAAGGCATAAAACCTCATGCATTCCTCTCCGACCCAGCAGATAGGTGTATTGGAGTCGGCACATGCTTTTATGGCGGCGTGGGTCACAGTGGTGCCTGGACCAAGCAATACAGCCGATACCGTTGCCACAGGTATTCGGCAAAGTAATCCATCCCCCCCGATCCATTTGACACTCGAATCGTCCACTTCGAGCCGTCCATGTTCGAGATAGATCGGTGTCCATCGGTCTTTAGCCGGGGCCAGACTCTCCAAGGGAGGCTTTTCAAAGAGAGGCATAGCTCAGATTTCAGAATCCGTAACGGTTTTAATATCGAGCCTGATACGACGCGATGTAAACTTACGTGATCCGAATGATTCAGGAACATCACTGTAGGAATCAGTTCCATCTTCAAAGGAAGAAACGTCTGTTTGTCGCGTAAACGATTCTACGGAACGATCTCCGATCAGTACCTTTAACGCCTCTGATTCTGTATCATAAACTCCCCGGCAGACTGGTTCTGCAGGAATACAGCTTTTACGACCAAACCAAATGCCCCAGACAGGATTCTGCAGGGCAGTTGCTATTTTAGAAACAAAATCTCCTTCTCCTTTGAAGATCACCCCAAATCGCGCCTCAAGCAGGTATTGACGGCGTGACACAACCGGGTTGGGATTGGTCTTGCCGCTGGCTGTTTTTGTCATGAACTGAGACTGTGTCTTTGAGTCGTAGCCACCCCCTACCGTATGAAAATCTTCCAGCCGGAGGATGGGGAGAGCCTGTTCTGGGCGACGGGGGTGGTGACGTGGGATCACGAGTGTCGTCATGGATAAGGCAGAAAGCCATGGCAATGTCTCACCCTCGAGTGGTGAACCTTTGGGAACACCCATGGCCGCACAGATCATGCCTAGGAGTCCGCTTTTTGTAGGATGCATCCCCGTAGTACGTCGTTGAAATCGGCTGGCGAAACCCCATGACTGCATGGGGGCATCCAGAATCAAGGCGAGGTGTTTTTCAGATGACATATTTCTTCAACTCCTCGCAGAAGGTATTGATGTCACTTTCTGGAAGTGAAACTTCACAAGTCGTTTCAATATTCCACGTCTTTTTAAGGGCTTCATGATGAGCCTTCATTTGCTCTATCGACTTCTCAACAATTCCATCACGTCCGCCCGTGACGGCCTTTTCAAAGGAATTGATCAACTGTAATGGCTGTCCTTTTTCTTTGACAATTCCGAGCACATAAGCCGGGAGTGTGTGTCCGTTCATGCTGTTTTTTCGTGCACCAGGGACGGCCATTAACGCCGCTTTGATGAACGCATCGACGACTGACTTCCTCTCGTCCAGATTCAGGGCGCTCAAATGGTCGTCATCAGCCAAGAGATCGAGGTTGATCGCCGCATAGCGGTAGTATGTGGCGGAGTTGAACTCGATAGTCCCCATTCCACCGCTTCCGGCCTTATCTTCATCGGCCACTGTCGGATCTTCTTTCTGTCGATCATCTACAGCCGTCCAGAAATCGATATCGTTGTCAGACTTGTGGGTCGAAAGTGAGTGGCTGAACATCGAGGCACCTTCCACTGTCAGAGAATGATCGGAGGCAACCATGCGACCGAACAGGGCGATATCTGCAGCATCTTTAACCTTCGACTCTTTAAGCTTATTAGCGGCTTTCTTAATCTTGTCATCGGGCTTTTTCTCGTCTGACTGCAAAATTTTGGCGATAGTAGCGCCAATTTCTTTAATTTCTTCACTTGAAAAGAAAGTCATTGTTTTAACTTTTAATACTTCTTTTTTCTTGGCTTTTTCATCCAAAGTAGCAATTGCATCACAGAATAACTTTGCCCCTTTAAGAGCCTTTTCCTCGTCCACCTCACAGGCTTTAATCGCCTCTTTCAATGGCGTAATAATCAAACGGCTCCTTTCACTGCCGAAAAATGCAGGAATGATTTCCTTGGCACAGAGGCGTACAGCTCTTTTTTGACACTGACTGGAAATCCGGGCGCGGGTTGTGCCACCGAAGACGGCAGACTTGGGGGCACCCACGTCGTCGCGATTGAGGCAGGTGACAGGGAATGATTGCAGGATGTGGAGTTCTATAAGTCTCATAGTTTTTCTCTTGTTGTGAATATTGATTGGTTTGTTTAGTTGAAATTTGAAGAAGTTAAATGGGGGCAAGGACCAACAGACCAAAGCCAAAAGCCTTGGCTGATCCAATTCCCTGACAAAAAGTAGAGTGGAACTTTTCGGGATCTGTTACTTGCAGTATTCCCTCAATGTTCACGGACGAGTGAAGTCCATGTTTTGAGGATGTGTCCGGAGTCTTTTCCTTCAAAAAGTATTCCCGTTTTTCTTGGAGAATATGGACGCCACTTGCTTCCACTTCGAAGCCACCATGTTGTGCCTTGCGATTAAGCCACGTCTCCAGATCTTCACGTTTCACCAAGGGAATACGACGCCCATTGGTTTTGAATGTCCCGTCAGGCTTTTGAACAGCGACTTTCTTGGTGGGGTTGACCCGTAGTTTGAACCGATAACGGGCTTTATTGAAGAACCCTTCGGGGATCATCTTGGATTTCCAACTGTCCGTAGGACACCAGTCCGGGCGGACTGGTTCACGGGGCGAGACGATTAATAAACGGACAGCCTCATCCTGTTCATCCAATCGGGTCAAGAAATCCCGTGGAGCGCCGTCCCTCCCGGGAAAAGCCTGCCAGACAGCCTGATGCCAGTCATAGGAATCTCGCAATCCCCGTTTGGCAGCAACAGAAAAGTCAATCTGCGCTTGGGTCAGATAGGTGACACTCATGCGGTCACCTCCGGTGCTGATGGGTTACTTTCATGTGATGTTTCAACAGCCCAATATTCGGATGCCCATTTGGTCTTTTGTTGATCCGACCAGTAACGGATATCCTGAAAAAGTTGGATATAGTTGATGCCTACACCATTTCTCGCGGCCATTGTGATCACAGCGCGAAGTCTCTCACAAATCTCGTCTTTACTGTCACAAGCCAGCAGCCTGCGGAAACGTGCATCAAATGAACCACTACCTTCATCGAGTTTCCGGCAGGCAGTGCCCAAGTTTCCTTGAGCAGACTCCAGCGGATGCAGGGCAAAAAGTCCCGCGACCGTTTCAAATTCTGGTTTGTCTATGCCTCCCCATTTACCCAACAAGGGCCATGCATAGTGTCTGGTGCCGGGATTCAGAGCCCGGCGAAGGTTGGACATAGCCCCCCGGTCCTCTTTAAATCTCCTGAGATATTCCACGAACTTTCGTCCTGTTTCATCTTGCGTCATACAGCCGCCTCCGTCTTTGTTTTCGATGGTTTTTGATTCCTGAATAAAACTTTTAATCCCAAGGCATGGGCTTGTATTTGTCTGGGGGTTCCTCGTGGGCAGGCATGGTCATAGGCAATCCGTGCAGAACGCAGGACGGCTTTTCCCCAGGCTGTCTGGTAATAATGGCCTTCAGCCCCAAGTGGTGCAGGATTCTCCAGAAGCGATAGCAGTTTTGGAACCTCTCCCTCAATCGCGGTCCAGTAACGCGCATGGGCAGCCTTCTTTCTGTCGGAACCGTCTTTAATCTGCTCACAGTAGAAACCAACGGCGTCGCCCATTTTCTTAGAAATCAATTCAGAAAACCCCACTCCATTTTGATAAATCTGTTGTCCGGCATCCTGAAACATTTGATGAGGGACGTGAAATATTGATTCCACAACATCTAATAATTTAGCCTTGTCAGCAGCAAGCCCACCGGTCCAAAGATCTACAGCTTGATTGACGTCTAAGTTAGCTAAGGCGAGTGGACCCCCAATTGAATTAGATGCAACTTTAATGACAAAAAGTGAATGCAATTCTCGCCATAAACTTTTATCCAATGAAATCCCTTTAATAATTCTATCACTGCCATCAGATTTCATAATAATTGTCGCCGATAATTCTCTAATTCCTGGATCATATTTCAACCCATTCGCCAGCATGAATGATGCATAATCATCGGCTAAATAGATGGTTCTGGATAATGGAACCAAACGTCCCAAATATGTTTCTGTAGCATTACGTATAGCATCGCTGGAGGTCCCATTTACTGGCATATTTTCCCAAATTGGGCTCCCCCATTTTTCCATACCAAGAATTATTTTAACAGTATCCTTGGTGATGAGATTCAAGAATATTGTATCCATCAAATCTAGCCCGCGGACAAATGTATGTAACATGCTTGAGGGAAGACATGGGGCATGCCCGCTCGTACCGTCTCCTGGAGTATCTATCCCTTGCCATAAAAGAATGCCGATCCTTCCCCCTGGAGAGAAACACTGAAAGGAGAGAAGCATGAGTGCCAGTTGCGCAGGACTAAATGACCTCCCTGATCCACCTGCATTGTCAAACAGCCTGGTATTATTGCCTGTGGCTAAACTCAGATCCAACTTACTTACATCCCCCACGCCCTCTTCGTCTTCACATTCGTCATCGGGTTTGGCCGTCTTGTTATTCTTGGGTTTGGCTTTTAAACCGCCAACCTGCAAAAACCGCGGGCCATCACCAAAGAGTTCAAAGGCAGAATGCCATTTTTTGAGATAATCGAGTGTTTTAACTTTGATTCGCTCTTTGCAAGTTCTCCAATCGTCCTTGTTGGCTGGACCATCCAAAGCGGCCTGGGTGATGCATAATAAGAGCCGCATCAATGCGATCCGTTCATTGGGGCGCACGGATAAATCCTGTATTTGATCGCCGTTTTCAAATGCCTCACAGAGCGATACCAGTCCTGGTTGTCCGTTTTTCCATACCACTGGAATCCAGGGGTCAGTCGTCAAATTCATCTTCGGTTTCATCAGACACTCTCCGAGTTTGGGTTTTCGAATGGGCGTCCATAACGAGGCCTTCATCCGGGTGATAATTCAAAGTTATGGCAGGTGTTCTTCCGTTTTCCAATCCGAGGAATGAAATAGTTCCGTTATTCTGTCGATCACAGATTCCTACAAAACATTCGGCAAATATATGTTTCTTAAGCCATAGGGGTGGCGTCAGCCCCACTCCATTGAAAGGCCAGCGGGGGATTCGAACAAGATTCCAATGAATAGCTCGTGCCGCAGTAAAAGAAAATTCTCGGTTCCCTACTTCACATTCCTCTCCATTAAGAAGTTTCAGCCTCACTTTGCCTACACCAATGTCTTCAGGGAACGCTGATAATAGAAGAAGGCTTGTAGTCGGAAATGAGTTGTACCGTGTTTGGACGCCTTCCTCATCTTTCAATGTCGGCAACCCCAGTACGGCTGTGGCCTGCATCGCCTGGCTGGCCATATGTTGTTTCTTTACCTCCATCTCTTGATAAAGCTCCCCTATGGCGGCTGATTCATCATCATGCTTGTCACTATAAGTTTCTTCCAAAAGCGGACGGATATCATCTGGAATCGAGAGGCATTCTCTGGCCTGCCATTGCTCCAGAGAACGACAAAGCACGTAGGGCGAATATATCCGAGCACTCTTACCCAGTAACTTCTTGATACCTATGGAATCCATCTCTCTCAATATTTCAAAGGCCACTGAAGGTACTCGAACCCAGAGTTCGGGCCGATCGACGGGGCGTTGATGTCTTTTATGTCGCCATAGTCGCCCCATGCGTTGAAGCATCATGTCTGTTGGTGCCAGATCCGTGATCATGAAATCGGCATCGATATCGACACTTTGCTCGACCACCTGTGTGGATACCAACACACATCCAGATGGTCTAGTTTCTCCATTCTTGCCCAATATTCCGAGCCAGTTGTCCTCCAACTCTTCGCGACGAAACACCGGGAATCGCGAGTGGAGCAGACCAATGAGTGGGCCTCCTTGGTAATTCCCTGCATTCAATGCCCGGTACGTCTCCTGAGCTTCTCCCACTGTGTTGCGAATCCAAATGACACATTGCCCCTCAGCAGCCCTCTTTAGGCATTCATCAACAATGCCCGACTCCGGGCGGGTTTCACAATGAATCTTTACATTTTTTCCGACCTCGTCACGGATCACTTCATTTTCAAAAAAATCTCCGTTTTCCTTTACTCCGCTCACAAGCGGGTAGGCAATAGAATCTGATCCAGCGCCCCCTTTTCCAAGCAATTGTCTGCGACGATCCCGAGTTAAAGTCGCCGACAAGATAATGACTGTGCATTGTAATTCCCGGAGTCGGGTAATCAGTTGATCTATGAGGGTACCCGTATAGAGATCATATGAATGAACTTCGTCCAAAATCACAACTTTACCCGCCAGTGCAAACTGCCGGACAAAGAAATGTTTAGCTGCAACAATACCTAAGAGTGCCTGATCAATAGTTCCGACACCGAAAGGAGCCAGCAAAGCTCTTTTTGAAGAAGCAAACCATGAACGACCAGACATGACATGTTCTCTAGCCTGCTCAGCATCATCATCAGTGCTTGATCCCGTATAACTTTCACGAAATTCCAACTTCAAACTTTCCTCCACCAACCAGGAATTGGCATGAGCTAGTTTGATATTGGTCGAAGAATCAGCCAGTATTCGTTCAATAAATTTTCCTGTCCTGACATATATCCGATTGCTGGTCACTTGGGTCGGTAATGCAAAGTAAATGCCCGAGGCTTTCCCCTGAGACATTATTTGATATGCTGCCGCTAATGCCGCCTCTGTTTTACCGCATCCCATCGATGCCTCTATGACATAGACGCCTGGTTCTGTGACTGTACTCATTACAGTCTTTTGCATTGGATTAGACGACCCCAAGCCATCAAATAGATCCTCAAAGGTCAAATCAGGTTTTATGGTAGGCATCCCCCAATTCAATGAAGTTACGGCTATGTCTGCTTTCTCCCGGCTTACTGGTATATCCCAATCAAGATTTTGAGGAAAAAATGTTTCGTCAGAACCGATCCAATCAGAAACTGTAATCAGTCCTGCAACAAACCACAAACTGGCCATATCTGGTTCACTCCCGCTGAGTTCTGATTGAAAAACTGACTTCAATGATGCGACCAGCTTCTTTCTCTCCTCCTCCCAGCCTTGTCCTCCAAGGTGCCCCATGTGCATCAAACCAAGATCATGTCCTTTTGGCCTGCCATGGTGTGCGCCCAAAACTGCTGCCCAGAGGGCATACCGGCTACTACCCATCATGTTTTGGACCGTCCACTGACTGATCTTTGCATGGTCAGAATTAGCTGTGCACCAACTCTCTCTTTGTGCAGTGTCCGTCAACTTTTCCTTCTGTAACCATTTGACACATTTTGTCTGAAAACCAGGAGAAACTTTTCCAATGTCATGTAGTGCCGTTAGCAAAACGGCACTTCGAACATCGAGTTTTTCTTTAATATTAGGCGCTAGGTCTGAGAGAATCCTTTCTGCAACCGTACCCACATTCAAGCAATGTTCATAGACCCCGATTCCCGGGGAGCCGTCGAGATGAGTTTTAGCCCAGCATTTTTCATAAGTGACGAATGCTGCTGGTTTATTTGACTCTTTTTTTCTTGGTAAAGGCATGAGTATTTAATTTATGAAATTATAGGCCCTGATCCGAATTTTAAATTCCTTAATTCAACACTTTCAAACCATCGCGGAAATTATCCTGAGATTTTTGAATCTGGCAAATCTTTTCTTGGGTCATTTCACCACGACCATACTATGGGGGGTAGGACATCTGTAGGGGGTTGGTAAAAAAGTGCATTTATTTATTTCGTTTCAGATCTGTAGTGTTTCAGACATTTTTTGAAGCTGCTTTTCGATCTCTTCCAGCCGCTCGTAGCCGACCTGCGCGAGCCAGCGTTTAAAAGGCTCAGCTTTGGGCGATGGGATGGATTGGATGAGACGAAAGAGTTGTTCGGTGTCCGCCACATCGGTGAGGCGTTGTTTGCCGTCAGCAGCGGTCATTTTCAAAGCGTTACAGTTTGTAACGGTTTGATTTCCCTCATCAGAAAGGCGCTTTTTCAGGACACGCCAATAGACTTGCGGATTTGGACTCTCCGTGAGGATGGCGATAACGTCCACGATGGCAAAGAGCCATTTCTCCTCCGTGTTGCTCCAAGCGCGACGGACTTGTTTTTGTTCAAAAAGGGCGATGGCGCTCATGGTGCGTTCAATGGGGTGTTGTTTGATTTGCGGACGCTCTGGCGTCGGCGGCGCGGAGGAGGGTTTCGAGGTAGGCGAGATGAAAGCGGCCCTGCTTGCCAAATGCCGGATGTAACCAGAGAAACTCTGGCCCGAAGGCAACCGAGCCGGTCGCCCTACACACGGAAATTCAAAAAACTTTGCGTGAAACTTATTTTTCCAGAATGTTACTGGGAAGCATCCTCGGTCCCCGCGTCTTTCATCGCCGTTCTCGCGCAAATTGCTCCGAATGGTAACGCGGGAGTCCTTCCGGTTCTCCTGCTCAAAAAGGAATTCCAGGTGCTGAATTTTTATTTTGGGGTGAGATTTAAAGTCATTTGTGAGTAGAGGAGTTTAGTGGGGCGTGGCCTTTTCGGCGCCTAGTCCGGTATTGGCACGGACTATGAGCTCGTCAAATTTCGCTTCCGCCGAGGGTTCACGTGACAGGAGCGTGCCGATTACCGAGCCTAAGAGTCCCAGAGGAATGCTGAGGATACCGGGATTATCGAGAGGAAATATCGCGGATTTACCCATGAAAGCAGGACTGATCAGAATCAGAATGATCGAGGAAGTAAGTCCGGTGGCCATGCCGGCGACAGCGCCCGTGGTATTAAAACGTCGCCAGAAAAGGGAGAAAACAATGGCCGGGAATCCGAAGGGACGGACAAACCATGCTTTGAACTAAGATCATAGTGTCATATGATCGTTCAAATACGAGGGACATAGAAGATAGTTTGTCCGTCCCCTTTGACAGTCCCCTTTGACATGGAAAAGAGGACAGACAGGAGCGTCTATCCTCCATTGGCGGCCGGGGCCGCCGGGTTAAAGCGTAGAACAAACAGTCCTGTCTGTTTTCTATCTCCACCAATCTTCGTGCCTTCGTGTGAGACAAAAATTCATCAGGGCTGAGCCATGCCCACACGGCTTTGGGAAATAGCCGCGAAAAGGCGCAGGATACGCAAGAGGGAACCAGGAAAAGATAATTTCACACGAAGCCACGAAGCCACGAAGCCACGAAGGTTTAAGAAAAAAGGGAACTGCAGGTTATCAGTAGAGTAGAGAGTGATGGGAGTGAAACTAAGTTCCGCCCAACACTCTCTATTCTACCGGTTGAAAAATCCTGGCTGTGTTTCATCTTTCAAATCCTTTGTGGTGATAACGCGCTTTACAAAAGGCGATGCGGTCCTTATATTTTTGGGGTGCGCAAAGGATTTTTACTCATCGTAAGCGTTGGTTTATTGGCCGGGTGCGAGTCGAACCAACGGAAAAATGAATCGTCACTTTATTACAATCCGTATCCGCCCTACACGGTATACAAGGAACCGAGGAAATCTCAGACTCGTTCTTACAAGGCTGAGGACAGATCGAAGGAAATTGAATCTGTACCAGCGCATAAGCCACCTGCGGCAACGACCACGGAAACTACCGAAACGACCACCGAGACAAGTACTGAAACCACGACTGAAACAAGCACTGAGACTACATCCACAGCTGAGCCAGTGGCGGCCACGCCGGAATCATCGAGTGAACCCGTTAAATAACGAACCGGTTCAAGTCTTAAATTGATTCCTCAGATTTTAAGAACGATCTTGCCGTAGGATCCAGGTTTCATAACCAGTTCATGACCACGCGCGGCTTCAGCCAATGGAAGTTGGTGTCCGATCACAGGCTTTAAAGAACCATTATCAAATCCGGCCTTTAAAGCGGAGTGAATAGAACGAAGTTCGGACGAGGATGCATTAAACAGGGCCATACCGGTTATTGACAATTCTTTGCCCATAGTCAACCGAGGGTCAATCTCCACTCGACCCCGATTCCCAATAACTACCACCCGACCGTTCATACCCAGCAGTCCAAGATCCTTTTCTAAATTCACATTGGCGAGCATCTCAAGAATAACATCAATCCCGCGGTCAGCCGTGAGCGATTTAATGTCGTTCACGTATGAAGGGGAGTTATGGTTAAAGGCATGATGAGCGCCGCATTGATTGATCAGGTTTAGCCCTTGATCAGTGCCAGCTGTTGCAATGACAGTGAACCCACCCGCGCGCGCTAATTGAATAGCCGCTACACCGACACCGCCGCTCCCCCCGTGGACGAGCACGTATTCGCCTGGTTTGGCGTGACCTTTTAAATACAAAGCTTTGTAAGCCGTCGCGTAGGGGACATTGATACAGGCGCCTTCGGGGAACTCAACCCGATCTGGCAAGGCATAGACTTGATGATCATGACACAAGACGTACTCCGCGTAGGCTCCAGAGATATTAAATCCCGTGTAAACGCGATCCCCCAAGCGAAAGCCTTTTACGTTTGGGCTGATAGACTCGATAACCCCCGCCGCGTCAAACCCCGGAGTGAAAGGGAACTTGGCAATCGGGTAATCACCTGAACGCAAGTAAGTATCGACCGGGTTAATGCCCGCCGCATGAACCTTCACCAGGATGGTTCCCGGTTCGCACACAGGAGTATCGACCTGTTTAATCTGAAGAACCTCAGGCCCACCCGCTTTCTCGACGACGATCGCATTCATGCGAGTAGTTAAACTCCAAGACACCGGAAGGAAAGCGGAATGATTGAAGTGGAAACTGATGAACAATAAAACCCGATGAAAAAAATCTATGAACTCATCGGCAATTCGCGTATCGGTATGCATCTCATCATGCCATTGAACACGATAAAGAAGGCCGTGCGCCCCGTGCTAAGGTCCCTACGCCACAACATTGCACCCATGCTCGTGATACAAATGGCCATGGCGAGCCTTGTTCTTGCCTTTTATTTCATACCAGCCGTACGCATGAAACTAGAGGCCTTTGCTGTATTTAAACAAAACACGGGCGTGATTTTTAGCTTTTTCTCCACCGGTATATTAAGTGGAATCGTTGCGGACCTCCTCCAACGAACGTTAACCCACGCCCCAGCCTTCCCGGGAGCGCGATGGAAATACGTGACCTTCAACTTTCTCTACTGGGGCATCATAGGAATGGTGGTCGACACGTTTTACATGGGTTTAGCTGTCTGGATAGGGGAGGACGTGACGTTTCGGACATTGCTGATTAAAACGCTCATCGACCAGCTTGGGTACAGTACGTTTTTTGCCAATCCACTCAATTGCACCATGCTCAGTTGGCGTGACACAGGGTTCTCCGGATCCAAGCTCAAGCGGATCATGGCGGATCGTTATTTTGAAAAAAAGCTCATACCCACGACCATTGCCAATTGGGCATTTTGGTTCCCGGTTTTGTTTGTGCTTTATGCATTACCGACCTCTTTACAACTTCCCTTTGGCAATCTGGCGGCCGTATTTTATACGATTCTAATCAATAACGTGGTGGGTCACAATGAAGCTGAGAATCAAGTGGTGGTTAAGGCTGAGTGACGTATGGAATCAAGGGTGCCGCACGGGATTTCGCCAGTCATGGCGGGAGAAATACTTTCTTGGATTCCTAGAAGAAAATCCTTGTGAAAAGATTCACAAAGCCTACTTTGACGAAACAAGAAGTATGTCCAAAATGGCTGCCGATCTAGGATTCGAACCTAGACAAAATGATCCAGAATCATTTGTGCTACCATTACACTAATCGGCAGGAACTGTTGAGCGGACATACTTATTACTGATTGTCGACTTAACGTCAAGAGAGAGACTTATGGCTTTGGCAGAAAAGCGCCTTATATTAAAAAATATTGACCAACCCGGTTACACGAACGATATCGAGTGTTACCTGAAAAATGGGGGGTACGAAGGCTTGCGCAAGGCCGTGACGTTAAAACCCGCTGATATTATCACTGAAGTCAAAACCTCAGGGTTGCGTGGGCGCGGAGGAGCAGGGTTTAGCTGCGGGTTGAAGTGGAGCTTTATTGATCCAGCCAAAAACACAAAACCCGTTTACCTCATCTGTAACGCCGACGAGTCTGAACCAGGAACCTTCAAAGATCGTCAAATCTTGCATAAAGACCCGCATCAGTTGATCGAAGGCATGGTCATTGCCTGTTTTGCGAATCATGTGAAGCTGGCCTACATCTATATCAGGGGCGAATTCCCTTTGGGTGCCCAGATTTTGGAACGAGCGCTCGCAGAAGCGAAAGCGAAGAATTTCCTTGGCAAAAATGTGTTAGGAACTGGGTACGACCTTGAAATTTTTGTTCATCGAGGGGCCGGGGCCTATATTTGCGGAGAAGAAACCGGATTGATCGAGTCATTGGAAGGTAAACGCCCGTATCCGCGTATTAAACCTCCTTACTTTCCTGCGGTTCTAGGTCTTTATATGAGTCCGACGATAGTGAATAACGTCGAGACGCTTTGTAACGTGAAGCACGTCGTCGAGATGGGCGGTGCGGAATTTTCCAAGATCGGGCGCCCGAACAATACCGGAACTCGTGTGTTGTGCGTGAGTGGCGATGTGCATAAGCCTGGGTATTATGAATTTGAAGTGGGTGCACTGACGATGGGCGAGTTAATTAACGATGTTTGTGGCGGGGTCAAAGGCGGAAAGTTAAAGGCCGTCATTCCCGGTGGATCGTCCGCCAAAGTTCTCAAGGCGGGGGAACGCTATAAGATTAAAGAAAAAAACGCCGAAGGTGCGTTGGTCGATAAAGAAATCGGCCTTGAAGATGTGCGCATGGATTTTGATACATTGTCCGCTGTGGGATCAATGGCAGGGTCGGGTGGAATTATTGTCATGAACGACACGCGCGACATGGTTTCTGTGCTGCACAACATATCTGAATTTTACGCGCACGAGTCTTGTGGCCAATGCACGCCATGCCGCGAAGGTTCGTTGTGGATGAAAAAAATCCTCACGCGAATGGATGGCGGATTAGCCCGCGCAGAGGATACAGCATTATTGAAAAATGTGGCCGATAACATTGCCGGTCGGACGATTTGTGCGTTCGGTGAGGCGTGTGCATGGCCCGTTCAGAGTTTTACGACTAAATTTAAAGATGAATTTGAAGCAAAAGCAAACAACCCCTTAACTGCATTGCCTCCGATCGGGGTTTCTACCGCGGGGCATTAATACAGTAAAAAACGAATTTCCCATGACGACTGCAGCCGTTACCGAAGAAAAAAAACAAGTGGATCTGGTTAACGTTCAAATTGATGGACAATGGATGCAAGTCCCTAAAGGGATTCGTATCATTGAGGCCATCAAGTTGGCTGGTAAATTTGTTCCGCATTATTGTTACCATCCAAAACTGAGCAGCCCCGGAAACTGCCGGATGTGTCTGGTGGAAATGGGAATGCCCAAAATGGGGCCGGACCGCAAGCCGATCACTGGCGCAGATGGCCAAACTGAAATTGGATGGATCCCGCGTCCGGCTATTTCATGTGCCAACACAGTGGCCGAAGGAATGGGCGTGCGTACAGATTCCCCAATGGTTCAGGAATGCCAAAAGGGTGTGATGGAGTTGCTTCTGATCAATCATCCATTGGATTGCCCAATATGTGATGAAGCAGGGGAATGTAAACTACAGGAATATTCCGTTGAATATGGGAATGCCAATTCACGATTTGTTGAAGAAAAGGTGAAAAAACCAAAGAAAGTTGATCTTGGACCCACGATCATTCTAGATGATGAACGGTGTATCCTTTGTTCGCGGTGTGTTCGGTTTTGCAATGAAATCGCGAAGGACGACGTATTAGGTTTCGTGAACCGGGGCAGTTTTAATACTCTGACGTGTCACCCCGGTAAGAAACTGGAAAACAATTATTCCCTCAATACAGTAGATATTTGTCCTGTTGGAGCGCTGACCAGCAAGGATTTCAGGTTCAAAATGCGCGTGTGGTTTCTGAAAGAGACCGAGAGCATTTGCACGAGTTGTGGGACCGGATGTAATACCATGATCGGTAGTCGTGAAGGGGTTATTTATCGGCAAGTGCCGCGCGACAACGATGCGGTTAATTCCAGTTGGATGTGTGATTTTGGGCGATTAAATTATAAATTTGTAAATGACGAAAAGCGTTTAGGTTCGGCGACCATTCGTCGCAACGGTTCGGTTGCTCAAGTGTCCGCTGCGTCCGCCTTGGGGGAGGTCAAAAAGGCACTCAAAGGAATGGTTGAGGGTGAACTGGCGATTGTGGCTTCTGGAAGAATGACCAATGAAGAGCTGTTCCTAGTAAAGAAATTGGCGCAGGTTCTTAAAGTTGAATTGGTGGATATTGTGCATCGTAGTGGTCCGTCCGATGACATTTTGTTAAGTGCAGATCGCAACCCCAATACGAATGGGGCGCGAATGCTCGGGATTGCCGCAGACGACTCCGCTGGGAATCTGACAAAAATACGCGATGCAGTCGCCGCCGGTCGGCTTTCGGGGCTTTTGGTATTTGGCGAAGATGTGGTAGAGGCGGGGTTTGACCCAGAAGCACTTAAAAAACTTAAGTTCCTCTGTTCAATTGATATGCTGCCCAATAAAACTACAGACTTGGCGCATTACGTATTACCTGGTGTCTCATGGGCCGAAAAACGCGGAACGATGGTTAATATAAAAGGCAGGCTTCAGAGATTAAATAAAGCTGTCGAACCCGTGGGTGGTAGTGTTGACAACTGGGAACTTCTGAACACCCTACTTACTTCTCTTGGCGGGACGCATTACGAGGACGTCGCCAGTGTTTTTGTAGCCACGTCGGAATCGGTTCCTCAATTTGCCGAGCTGACCTTAGCTCAAGTAGGGGCGCAAGGGGTTAACGTTTAATCTTATGGATTTTCAGACTGCTCTTCCATTTGTGATCATGGTTATCAAGACAATGGTAATCATATTCATGTTTATCCTTCCACTGGTCTCTTATAGCGTTTATGCGGAACGCCGTATCAGCGCCATGATCCAAGATCGCCTAGGGCCTAACCGCGTTGGGTTTGCGGGGTTACTCCAACCACTGCCGGATGCACTGAAGTTCATGTTCAAAGAGGATTTTACTCCGGCTCATGTGCACAAGGTTTATTTCTGGATTGCACCTGCATTAGCGATGATCCCCGCTTTGTTGACTGTGGCTGTCATTCCTTTTGGGAGCATGATCACATCGGGAGATGTAACCCTTTTCGGTCGCACGTTTCATGTTCCAGAGATTGGTCTAGTGGTAGCCAATTTTGACGTCGGGGTTCTGTTCGTGTTTGCTATCGCATCGCTGAGCGTCTACGGGATTGTTATTGGTGGTTGGGCGTCAAACTCCAAATATCCGTTCCTGGGCGGGATTCGATCCAGCGCGCAAATGATTTCGTATGAACTCGCCATGGGCTTGTCTGCTATTCCGGTATTCTTGATTGCGCAATCACTCAACCTGAGTCAGATCGTTCAATACCAAGCCGAGCACGGTTGGAGCGTGCTTCCATTTTTTGTGCAGTCAATGTCTGCGTTTGACTGGAGAAGTTTTGTGTTATGGGTGCCCATGCTAGTGTCATTTCTGATTTTTTTGATCGCTAGTTTTGCTGAGACAAATCGGTTGCCTTTTGATCTGCCCGAGTCTGAGACCGAATTAGTCGGGGGTTATCACACGGAATATTCATCGATGAAATTCGCGCTTTTCTTTTTGGGTGAATACGCAGCCATGATTGTTGTGTCTGCTCTGATGGTGACCTTGTTTTTTGGGGGATGGCACTTTCCCTTTTTACCTGCATCGACCTTAGGTATGGAAACCGTTACATCGATTAAGTACTCTATTTTGCACGTTGCCACTTTTTCTATAAAACTGGTTCTCTTTCTGATCTTGTTTATCTGGGTCCGTTGGACGCTTCCACGCTTTCGGTATGATCAACTGATGCATCTAGGATGGAAGATTCTTTTACCTTTGGCCTTGGGGAACATTTTTTTGACGGCAGTTCTTCTTGTGTTGGTTGGAAAAGGTTAATTAAAAAAAAACTGATTATGAGTGTTGTAGCGCGTCCGAATTTGAAGTGGTTCGAAAAATTGTATATTCCAGTGATCTTATCTGGGATGCGCATTACTGTCGGGCATTTTGTTAAAACGTTCCTGACGAACTTAGGAATCCGTAAAACCGATAAGCTCCATCCGTACCTTGAGATGTCCAAAACTGGATCGGTAACCATGCAGTACCCGGAGGAGCAGTGGACGATGCCGGAGGGATACCGCGGAGCTCCAGCCTTGATCAAGGACGAGGAAGGTCGAGAGAAGTGTGTAAGCTGTCAGTTGTGCGAATTTATTTGTCCGCCCCGCGCGATTAAAATCTGGCCTAACGAGATTGAAACAAACGTGGAGAAAGCTCCTAAAGAATTTAAAATCGACATGTTACGGTGCATTTATTGTGGCCTGTGCGAGGAGGTTTGTCCGGAAGAGGCGATTTTTCTACTCAAGGAATATGTCTTCACCGGACAAACCCGCGCTGAACTCATGCACGATAAAGAAAAGCTTTATGAGATGGGCGGCACAATCGCGCGCCCGATTATGAAGTGGAAAGACAAATAAAACCTAAGATTGCGGATCGCGAATTTTTTGCGACGAATAAATAAGGGCTTCTCTGGGTTAATGGACGCAACCCCTTTGAGGTTGTGTGTATTCCGATTTATACCCAGGGTTTCTCGAGGACGAGCAACCCTGGGCTATGTGACGGAATCCCTTTGGGATTCTTTTTCCAGAGCTCGAGCTCTACTACAAACTTCCCTTTGGGAAATTGTTTAGGAAATGGTAATGCGCATAGCATTAACGGCAGACTTCATGGATTCAAAGGTACAACCGCGTTGCGGCGGATCGCGAATTTTTCGCGATGAATCCAAAAGGGCTTCTCTGGGCGCATGTTCGAAACCGCGGTGCGGCAGGTCGCGAATCGAGACGAATCCCAAATGGATTCCGCCACAAAGCCCAGGGTTGAGGAGCTACCCTGGGTTAAAGCGAGAAATCAGTTCAACCCCAAAGGGGTTGCGTCTCAATTTAATCCCCAAGTTTGCTGAGCACTGTTTCTTGGTTAGCTGCTCTTTTTATTCTTCAGCGCCCTCGTTTGTTTGAGGCTCATCCTTATGACTACTAATGTTAAACAGGTTCCTTCCTGCAATTTGTTTAACCAAACCCCTGATACTAGGCCTATCGGCATGGGACAAGCTATTTTGATTACGAAAGGAGGAGAATCAAATATGAACATAAATATGAAATGGGCGATTATCCCCGCCATAGCGGGATTAATAAGTGTACTACCAGCGCAGGCCGGTTCAGACCGGGATTATGCGGTAGGTGATGTGATCGAGGAAGATAGGATTGTTTATGTCAACGACGCTGATGTGATTGTTGACGCAGACGAAAATTATATTCCTTTGGTAAGTGACGCGGCAAATATAGCAGGAGATGCCATAGGTTTTGGCGTTGATGTTGCAGATACAGCGTTAAATACAGTGGGAAGTATATTTTCACCTAATGATACTCGAGACGATTCTGTAGATTTCGTCGAGTTCGATAATGATGACGATGAGTTTTTCTCGATGTAAATCGTATTAGCACATAGATAGTCCATTAAAACGGACCAGAGCCTTGGCGTATGGGGTAACCCATGCGCCAAGACTCTTTTTATGGGATCCCATATTTCGCTCAAGCGAGCTTCAAAAGAATATAACTTATAAGCCCCGGAAATCGGCACAGGCAAAAAATCAGGGTATTGGCGATTTTTATTAAAAAGTGGAATTAAGCATATTGACTTAATTAGATACCACCGGGAGTGGAGTGTGGTGCACGACGTAGTAGACTTCTGTAGAATGGGTGTGCAGAGGGGAATCTCATATTCCTGTGAAGTCTTTGGTGAGGATAAAGGAAGCCTCAAGATGATAGGCACTTTGGATCGATTTGTTAATTGCGCCTAAGTATCAAATTAAACATATAGAAATGGTCGGGCAATCATCAAATCATTCTCGATCATAGCTATTTTGAGGGACGAACATAGGCTGGCATGGCTTTAGCTAATATAGATTTTGTTCAACCAACTGATTGAAAGGCATAATATGGAAACCGTTTTAGAAGTAGTGGGTAAAGATCAAGTTCCTAACCCATTTGCGCAGGACCCAGAAATCAACCTTTGGGTAGAAGGCATCGAAAAGAAATACGGAACATTCATCACCATGCAGTGCGTGGCTGTCCACGAAGGGCTTGTTGATTACCGGGATAAGCGGTTTCTTGAAAACCTCTACGGTGTGGATATGGAACTCATCGTCAGCAACGATTACCTTCTGTTTTTTGAGCCTAACTTTCATCCTTACAGCCAATACAAAGTGGTATCAGTTCGCTCGATCACCGAGGCAGCCCTCGACGAGAATAACCACATTTTACTTTATTGCGAAAAAGAGGTCATCAAATTTGAAGTGACACCTCCAAACGCAAGCCTGATTCATGTGATCAATCGGTTGATTGCGAACACCGATTCAGCTCGGGTTGCCTAACAGAATTTTCTTAAGGGGTGACCCCGGAGCCTTCGCGGTTCCGGGGTTTTTATTTTAAATCGAGCAAAGGCTTAACGCCATTCGTGCTTCGGATATTTCCGTTGCAGTTCCAGTTTAAGTTTTGGGTAATGCTCAGACCAAAAACTTTTTAAATCGCTTGTGACTTGAACTGGCCTCTGATTCGGGGCAAGGATTTCGATAACCAACGGAACCGTTCCCATTGCGATCTTTGGAGTTTCATTTAATCCAAACAAATTCTGTATAGTTGAACTGAGGACAGGTGGGTTCACAGACGAATATTCAATCTTCCCCTTGCGACCGCTGGGCAGCTCAAGACGTTCTGGGACGTATTTGTCGAGTAAAGGCAGTTGCGCTGGGTTCAGCCACGCTTTTAAAACCGGCCAAACGGGTTTGTCTTTAATTTCTTTGTATGAACTTGATCCAAAACAAATCTGTTCAATTAAGTCCTGTTTTTCTTCTGAGGAAACCGTTGGCAATCCTAGATCAGGACACCATTGGGCAAGGCAATTTAACCTGAGGATCCATTGTTCAACTTCTGGCGACCACTCTTTTAAAGTGAGATTTTTCTTCAGAACCTCAGTGGCTAGAACATGAGCTGCCTCCGTCTGAGGCACCACCTCGCTCCTCACCGATTCAAGTGTTAGGTCACGAAACATTATTTTTTTCTCGGAAACTACACGACGCGCCGAGTCATCCCATGACACTCCGGAAGTTGAGGAGAAATCTTCCGGGAACATGGACTTCAACCAATCCATTTCTATTCTCGTCAATAAAGAGAGGTTCACCGTAAGCTCTTTATCACGCGATTCTATTTCCGACACCTCTGCGGCGACAATATAAGGGCTCTCGGTGACAATAGAATCCTTTGCGACAACCCCTTTGCGGTTATGGACTAAATGACAACGCAACGTCCCTTTATCAACCCGATGTCCAACCTGATCCGAAAACCCGGCTAGAATACACTTTTGCAAAGCTTCATCAGTGTTATTTTGGTTTTCCAGTGACAGCCCTTCATCTTTGGCAATGTGCAAAAAGTGATCGAGCAGAGGTCTCACTTGGCGGGCGGATTGAGCGTGAACCCCCAGCTTCTGACAAGCGTCCATCCGATAACCCTGTTTGTCTGCCCATGTCCAGGCCCGCATCAGGATAAAAAAATCGGAGTTCGCCGTTTCTCCAAACATATCACGGCGGAGTTCCTGGATTTGTTTGCCTACGTTCCGAATCAATATGCCACGGCCTTGAGTCAAAGCCGCCATTAAACAGGCCTGCTGAACGCATCCAAATTCTTGAGCGGCAAGAAGCATGCGCGCATATCGAGGATGCACCGGAAAGGATAACATACGGTGACCCATCTTCGTTATTTCCCCCGTGGTTTTGCTCAGTGCCCCTAAGTCAGTAAGAAGAGTCAGTGCCTTTTCAATTTGACGTGGGTGCGGAGATTCAAGCCAGCGAAAACCCGTGACATCGTTTATCCCGGAAGCCTTAAGCGTGAGAATGACCTCTGAAAGATCAAGACGATTAATTTCAGGAGTTTCCATCGGCGACCGCTCACAATGTTCTTTTTCTGTCCAGAGCCGGAGACACATCCCTGGCGCCGTACGCCCCGCGCGGCCTCTGCGCTGTTCAGCTGAAGCTTGACTAATCTTCTCGATGAACAGCGTGTTGATCCCCCGATGTGGGTCAAACCTGGCAATGCGAGCTTGGCCGGAGTCAATGACGATTCTTACGCCATCAATCGTTAACGATGTTTCGGCCACGTTTGTTGAAACGATGATTTTGCGTTTATCGTATTGCGTCACAGCCGCGTCTTGATCATGCGTAGAAAGTTCGCCATGGAGGGGGAGGATGATTGAATCTTTCGAAACCTTTGAATTGCGGAGGGCATTAATAGTGCGACTGATTTCGTAAGTGCCCGGCATAAAAATAAGCACGTCCCCCTCAGCTTTATCATTTAAAACGAGATGTTCCAGTTCCTGGGTGGCTGTATCCCATACTTGGTCGTAGGGAGGTTTATCGAGATATTGCACGTTCACAGGAAATGTGCGTCCCGATGAAGAAAGAACTGAGCAGGGGGCCAAATAGGATTGCAGCGGTTCAATCCCCAAGGTGGCACTCATTACAAGGATATTTAAGTCTGGGCGGCAAGTGGCCTGAATTTCAAAAGCGCGTGCGAGTGAAATATCTCCGTACAAATGGCGCTCATGAAATTCATCAAAAATAACCGTGCCAATTCCTTTGAGCTCGGGGTTCGTCAACATGCGCCGGAGGAGAATCCCTTCCGTCACGAACTTGATTTTTGTAGCCCCGGAAGACACATCTTCGAAACGGATTTGGTAACCCACCTCGTCACCTAATTTACAATGGCGCTCGGCGGCCACCCGCGCGGCCAACATACGAGTCGCGAGGCGGCGGGGCTGAAGAATGATGATCTGACCGTTACCTTGAAGATGATGATCGAGCAGCATCTGAGGAATTTGAGTTGATTTTCCAGACCCCGTCGGAGCTTGGAGAATCACTCGCCGATGTTTAGGAAGTTCCTGAATAACCGCTTGTTCAATTTCGTATATCGGCAGTTTGCTATTCATCACGGTGGACTAAACGGAGGCTTTGCCTTGAGGTCAAGCAGGAGCCCCGCAAACAAGGTTTTTTAAGAACGCCCGGACTCTTTAATAAGGCGCGCGTACATTTCGATTTTACGGCCGTAGATGGGGTCACCTGCGAATTGGTCCAAAGGTCGGTCAAGACGCTCGCTCCAGTTTGATTCCGCAGAAAGGCCGGGTTCATTAAAGCGTTGGGTTGTCCCCAGAATGTCGGTGATCATTGAGAGCGACAACCATCCCTTGGAAAACATAAGTGCACGAATAAAAGCCTCGTGAACTTCGTTGGTAAAAGCGGTCGGAGGGTTAAAAGGATCCATGCCCAGAAAACGCATCAAACGTTGCATCTCGACCCAATGTTCATCGCCATCTGGCCCGTGCCAGCGCATGACCATATCGACATATATGGTTTTGATCGGTTGATGATCATGCGTCGCGTGAGTGACGAGGTTGATCTCGGAATATTTATCCTTCTGAATGAATTCTCGGGATGGCTCTTCGCGTTCAAAAATGGGGATAGTGAAACCGGGGATGCCCATTTGAGTGAGCATAGGTCGCACATAATAAGGAACCACGCCTAGGTCTTCAGCCACCACCCCGCAGTCACCAGCAAACTCCATGATTTTACTCATTAGTTTGTAGCCATTTGCGGCATTAAGTTCCGCTGACTCGCGGGGTTCATCGTTATGAGGGAAAAATTTGGGTAAGTGACCCATATGTTTCGAAGCGGCTTCCTCGTCGGACATGTGGGTGTATTCGAAATTGCGATCGGGTGGCCATGGGAAAGCGTAAACCCGAAAAAACCCAAGCACGTGGTCGATTCTAAAATAATCAAAAATCCGGGTTGTACATTGAACACGCTGTTTCCACCAAGCAAAATCCTGTGATTCGTGCACAGCCCAATCAAAAAGTGGAATGCCCCAGTTTTGACCCCAGCGCCGAACAAACTCATCAGAAACGAAAAACTTTTCAGGAGGCGCGCCACCGTACCAATCAAGATTGAAGAGAAACCGTTCCGCCCACACATCCGCGCTGTAGCGGCTTACTCCAAAGGGAATATCTCCCATCAGCCCGACTTTGCGGGAAAGCGCATATTCGTGGACATGTTGCCATTGCCGGAATGCCACCCACTGAACATAAGCAAAAAACTCACGCCAACGTTGGAGTTCCTCAGCCCTTGGTGAAGCGGAAAGCCAACTCTCTGCACCGGACAATGTTTGAACTTCCGGACCCCACTGAGCCCAGCAAGAGTTATCTTTATGCTCTCGGACAAGCGTACGAAAAAGGGTGTACGGGTGAAGCCAAGAAGCATTTGATTCCTTAAATTGAGCAAACTCCTGAGCTTCCGCCGAATTATCCTTGAGGTGCGTAGCCTCAAATTCGGCAAAAGCCGCCGAAAGAAGATAAAACTTCAACCGCTTCACACGGGAATACTGAACGGGACCTTCCTTCAGTTGGTCGATGATTGCCGCCGGTGCGATTTCATCCACATGGGCTTGGGTTAACCCAGGGACGAAGCCAGGGGATGTGTTTAACAGGCAAGGTTCGAGCGCGATGGAACTAATGGCATTGTAAGGGCTATTATCTCCGCTGGTCTCATTGATAGGCAGGAGTTGGAGCACCTTTATTCCGTGCTGGGCACAAAAATCAATGGCCCCTTCAACCGCTAAGGTATCACCAATACCCATGTCAGCATTACGGCGCAAGGCGAACACAGGCACCATTACCCCAGCTATCTTATGTGAAGTATTTATTGGCATACGCTTAGATAACCAAACCTTTTAACTCAGAGGTTATTCAGCCGAAACCTTGAGCATCTTGATCTCTTCGAGTGGACGATCGGCCGCTGCAGTTTTCGAAGTGGCAATCGCGTCCACAACATCCTGACCAGTGATAACTTGGCCAAAGATCGTGTAACTGGGTGGGAGTTGATAATCTCCGTGCATGATGAAGAACTGGGAGCCGTTTGTATTCGGACCGGCATTTGCCATGGCCACAGTCCCTTTTTTGTAGCCTTTCTGGTACAGGGCAGAAGTTTTATTGATCTCGTCGTTAAATTTGCCACCCCAAGCCGATTGTCCACCGCGCCCGGTTCCAGTGGGATCTCCTCCTTGGATCATAAAATTTTTGATCACCCGATGGAATATGACGCCATTATAATACCCTTTATTAGCGAGGGTAATGAAGTTCTCAGTGGTTTTAGGGGCATCCGTCTCGTGGAGCTCGAAAGTGATAATTCCCTTGTTGGTTTCTATTGTGGCAGTTCGATTAGGCATAAATGTTTTTGTGTTAAAGTGTGCCCGACTTAACCAGCAAGAGACTCACGAGGCAATAAATCATTCTTGAGAACGAAAAAACGTAGTTTTGAGTTTTGAAACTTTAGGGCCCTATTCAGGGGGAGTTTAAAACAAATGGTATATCGGTGGTCTTGTAGGGGAGACAGTGGGCACGTTTGTTTCTGGCGCCCGAGGCACAGGTGACGTTTCGTCCACGGAAGGAGGAGCAATCTCTTTAGGTTCACGCACAAGCATTCTCATACGCACTAAAGGAAGAGCCAGCGTCGCCAATATATAAATGGCTGCAAGTAAGATTAGAATGACCAAGCTATCCATGTAGGAATGATGTTAGCAGGAGGAATGCCATATGGACTTCCAATCACGACTATGTTCAAAGAACCGTGGATATTTCGATTTAACAATCTCAATATTGGCCTGAACGAACAATTTCTTCGATTTGAGCAATGCGTCGAGCGTCGGCTGGGTGGGTGGAGAGGAACTCGGGTGGTTTACCGGCACCTGAACTTGCATTAAAATTGGCGAATCTTTTCCAAAATGCGACGGCTGCTTCTGGGTTGTATCCAGCCCTTTTAAGGAACCTTAATCCAATCTTGTCAGCTTCGAGTTCATGGTTTCGGCTGTGGGGAAGAATCACGAATAACTGACTGCCCATACCATAAGCCGTATTGGCCAGTTCCCGCGTTCTATATTCGTTATCGTTAAGTGCCAGGCCCAATGCGTTGCGCCCCATTTCGGCAACGAGTCCCTCACTCATACGTTGCGCGCCATGACGCAACACGACATGCGCGATCTCGTGGGACATCACGACAGCCATACCTTCTTCGTTTTGAGTGATGGGCAATATGCCAGTATGAAATCCGACCTTTCCTCCAGGGAGAGCAAAGGCATTAGGGCTGTTGTCTTCAAAAAGAATAAATTCCCATTGCGCCCCTTGCATGTCAACGGCTTGAGAAATGCGATTCCCGACTCGTTGCAGTGCCGCGTTTGCTTGGGGATCAGTGGATATGGGTGTTTTCTTTTTAAGCTCTTCGAACGCGCTAAACCCAAGCTGCATTTCTTCTGATGGCGACATAAGGATGAGCGCTTTTTTGTCTGTTTCAGAAACAGTGGTACAAGCAATAACAGTGAGAAGAAATGACAGGCCGAGAAAGTAATAGCGAAGTTTCATGGGTATTTTGACTTAAACGTAGCAATCCAAGCTAAACACACAAGAGCCGATTCATTTTCCGAATAGGGGCGGAGCGGGCAAGGGGAGTTCGGAAAGTTTTGCCTTAATTTCTGGATACAATGTCTTTTCAGCCCAAGGCGCTTTGGGTTGTGAGGGAAGGGTGCTTGTTATGCGAAAATCAATGGGCGATAGGATGACTTCTATATTATTTGTGCCGGTGAGCGTGGCCATCACAAACAGCTCTTCTGCGGCTTCGTCACCCATAGCCAAACACCCAACGGATGAAGCTTTTCCATGAATCATGATATCGCCGCCGAGGTTGGTCCGGCCGTCAGATTGTGCCATAGCCCTGTCAAAGGCATTGGGATATCCTATGCGCAGGGAGAGGTGGTAAAGGCTATTGGGGTTAAGAGATTCGATATTGTAAAGGCCCTCTGGAACCTGCCGATCGCCTTCTTTAAGTTTTGGACCAGTGACCCCACTGGCGGCCTTAATGGGGTAGGTTTTAATGAATTTCGTATTTTCAGGTGTGCCCGCATAAAGATGCAAAATTTTTTCGCTTTTTATACCCACAAGCACAATACGCTCCGGAGGAAAACTGACCTGATAAGACTCGAAGGCAGGTTTTAATCGAGCTATCGCCTCGTCACCGTATTGCCCCATACGATCATCTATGGTGTGCCGTCCTTTTTTGCCCTCTGCGTCGGCCCTGAAGGCTTCTGGCTTTTGATCCAACCGAACTTCTTTTGCAGTTTGTCCTTGTTTGGCATTTTTCATATGGCGATATGCGATTTGCGACTGATTGTAGGAGTGTGAGAGGAAGGCAACAGTCCCGCCGACAAAAAGCAGCACAATAATTAAGGATAACCGTTTGCCCATGACTCCTCTGAAAACTCTCAAACTTCGTCTAAGTTGCACAGTTTGTAAAAAAGTTTTTTAAAAATGGCAGACTCCAAGATATATTTATACAAGATATTGAGAAGCGGCCATTATGCGTTATTTCACCAGATCCGGTATTTTTCTTTTGAATTAAAAATAATTAGCTCAATTCAGAAAATAGTTTCATGAGATCGGTCAGCACTTGGGCGCCTTATCACGCTGACAAACTGGCGTCGAAGTGTGCCGGGGGGACGCGAGCCCCGTGAGGCTCTGGACCACCGAACCTCGTAAAGAGAAGAATGGTCAATAATGAGATGCTTCACTTTTGTGCACGTTTGTATCCTACAACAGCTTCATCAGGAATCTCAATGGTGACTGATTTCATACCCGCGCCAATGAAGTAGTGATACAAGTTGGATCCGCTGGCAGGTTTCGAATTTTTGAGTGACACCGTGGCACCCTTAGGAAGAATTAACACCCCGGATATGCCCATGGGCTTTGTCATTTCCAATATCTGGCGCCCGGATTCACGGCGACTGACAAACCGGAAATCACCTTGCGGCGTGCGCGTGGTGACACGCAATCCTTCAAGGTCGCCCAACTGTGGCCGCCATGTGAACGTCTTGTAGCCGGGCGATGATGGGCGTAGTCCCAGAATATCCATGTGGAGGTGAATCAGTGGTGCAAGAGGACAATGGCTAAATTGCTCGCTACCACCCACCTCGCCGAAAAAGTTTTCCTGGAGACTGTTGTTATCACGCACCGAGGCCATGCCCGCCCAGCGGGTGCGCAGATCATTGATAACCGGTTGAGCGCGGTTGTGTTTGAACAATGCCCAGTACCGCCAGCAGGCGTTGGGTGGATAAGAGATGCCGAGGTTTTTGGGCGGACGCTCGAGCATGTCTACGCTAGCCTGTTCATCGTCGTCAGGACAAAAACCAAAGATGACGGCTGTCGCCAAGGAACGGTCATCAAACCATGCCTTCCCCTCCTTCTTTTCCCAAGGAAGGTTGTTGACGAATGTGCGGCGGCGTGAGCACCAGAAAGCTTTGACAGTGCAGCGCAGGATCTCGCGTCCAACCTTTTCCCAATGCCGTGCCATTGATGGCTGCCGAAAAACCCGGCAGATGGGGGCCATGGCGTGCATTAGCATGGCGGCAATGTAGAGATTGAATGCGCAGAGCTTGCGTTCCTGATGGCATTTGCCGGAGGGCAAGAATCCATCGCTGTAGGCGTGGTGATCAATCCACACCCAAGGGGTGCCGAGGTCATCTACCGGGACCAATCCACGCCAGCCTTTTTCCTCGCGGAGCTTTTCCAGATACTCTGCAAAACGCAGCAGTCGGGGATAGGGCTCCTTCAATGCCTCCAGATCGCCTGATTCCTGATAATGGTTCCAGTTGTCAAAAACAAAACCCACGCCGTGGTCAAGCAATGGACCCCACTTGGTCAGCCCCAGTTGGCGTTGCATAATCCGGGCCATGCGATCGTAGCCCGGCCAGCAATCGAGAAAATACCCATCTAGAGTTTGACCTTCGCTGAAACTTCGCAGGTAGCGCCCAGGTAACACATACTCGCCGAAAGTGGACCTCACCGCATGAAGCTGATGGCCGCAATCACCGCTGTATTGTTGTCGTTCACGTCCTGCGCCGTCAATGACTGTGTCCGGACAACTATTGTAAATCGTGTTCACGCTGGCCGTCAGAAGCCGCTGCAGGGAAGGTTCTTCACTGGCCACTTCCGCAGGTTTTGCAAACGAGTAAATCCTGCGACTCAGGCCTACACGCCGGATTGTCACCGATCGGGTATGGCCATGCACATGCAGCTGAATCCATCGGCACGACTCATAGTCAAAGGGTGCAAATTGGTTCCAACCCTCGCGACACGTGAAGCGCGCCCAGTGGAAAATGTAGGTGTCCATCCAGGCATCCTTGTCCGGACCAAACGATTCACGGACAACCATCTCGACGACAGTGCCCTCTGGGGCATCAATTTCGAAATGCGGCCAGCCAATGGCCTGTTCCTCCAGCGAAAATGTCAGGTAATATCCCCGGCAATGATCCCCATTACCAGAAGGTAAACTCCATTCCCCAACGGTCTTTCCACCGGCCACTTTCCGGTCACGCGTCAGGATAAAGCTTTCCGGGATCCGGTTTTCAAACCATTCGTCGGGATGGTTTTTCCATGCGACGCTCCCGGCATCCTCAAACTGCGCGGACATTTCAGAAAGGTGGAGGGATCCAAGTTGACGCCGGATCAGGCGTGCAGGCTGGTTATTGGCATCACTTCCCAAAAGATAATCCCCGTACGCGCTGCACAGAGTGGGTTTGTCGGAGGGACAAGATAGTTCCATGGCGGACCGCCAGAGGCCGTTGGGTTCGAACCCCACTTGGTTCCAACCATAGGGATGGAGTCTTGCGTCAAAGTGTTCCTGCAATGCGCGCAGAAACCAGCGCTGGTACTGGCCAGGTGGGTGCGCGCGATCAATCAGACACATCCACGACGGATCGGTTTTGATCATTTCGCGCCGCCGATCATGATGTGTCACATCAAACCGGGCAATGAGACCGGGCGAGCAACCCACGTAAGTGCCTTCGCCGTGACCGAAATACAGCACCTCAATGCCGATGACATTCCTTCCCTTTCTGAGAAAGGGTTTCAAGTCCACTGGGTCCACATCGACGTTTCTCGGATCACATGGAGCCGGACCCCATTGAACCCACTGCCCGTTGATGGTGAGTTTGTAGCGACTGTCAGCAGTGATCCATCCATCCGCCTTGAGCGGCAGTTCATCCAGTTCAATCTCCCTCCTGAAAAGAACGAAAGTATTGTGGAGAGTGCGCCCGGAGGGATACCAGATCCATCGGGCCGGTTTGAGGTCAACGGATGTTGCGGGAGAAAGGAAGGCGGGGAACTTGTTCACTTTTTTGACGGTCTCCGGTTGGGATGGGTTGGGCAAAGGTTTATCCTGTCACCCCTGTCAGAGTCAATGAGTTTCAGGATAAAAAATGAGTAAAAATTGGAAAGGCTATTAGTTGTAGTCACTGGAACCGTGAATCCCGATAACACAACGGCCACCAATTTGTATTTACCGACGGGCGAACTTTCCAGGACGTGGGGGAGTCGAGTGTACCCAGTGGATTACACTTACGAAAATCAGGGACGCCTTAAAACGTTGACGACGTACCGGGACTTTGTGGGCAATGCGGGTAAGGACGTGACAACGTGGAACTATGCAACCAATTCGAGCCGTCTAGCGTCAAAGGTGTACGCCGATGGAAAAAGTGTCGGCTACACCTACACGGACGGGGGCAGGGTGTTGACCCGGAAATGGGTGCGGAACCTGACGACGAGTTATGAGTATCATCCTGATGGGATGATGAAAACGACGAGTTACTCGGATTCAACGCCTGCGGTGTCGATGGGTTACACTCGGGAAGGCTGGGTTAAAACGATGACCGGTGGAGCGGAATCAGGGACGACGTCTCTGGAGTATAACGAGTTTGGGCAATCAGTTTCCGAGTCTGTTTCTGGAACGGGGGCGTTACTTTCTGGGGTGGGTTTAATCAGGGGGTACGATTCAATGCAGCGGGCTTCAACATTTAAGGCGCAGTTGGGGGCGGTTGTGTTGTAAGATGTCGGTTATGGGTACGATGAGCCCTGCCCAAGCTCTAAGGGAAAGCTCTAAGGGACAGACAAACTATAAGAGCTCATCGCAATTTAATGATCGAATTCCGATCATAACTCCATAAGAACGTGGAAATTCAAAGAACAGAGAAAATGGCTTTTAAATGACAATAATTTGTCTGTCCCCTTTGACGCGCAAAAATTGCACGCTGCGCTCCAAGATTACATTGCCAAAACGCGCATTCTTCACGCAGCCGTTGATTATAGCATCCCTTAGCAAAGGGCACGTTGATCAACTCGAAAGATGTAAATTTCTACAAAATCTATTTGCTCGAGACTAAGCCATGCCTAAACGTTCTTTGCCGGCGGGGGAAATCATGGAAGGCATCCAAGGTGGATCCCAGACCACGTCTACATTGGCGGATTCGATTCCCTTTAAAGTCATGATTTTTTCTCTCGCATCAGCGGCGATTGAGGGGCCCATACCACAGCCAGCGGCCGTAAGAGTCATTTTTACTTCAGCCCGTTTACCATTTTCCCCGTCGTTTAATTCCATGCTATAAATGAGACCGAGATCAACAATGTTCACTGGGATTTCGGGATCGAAACAGGTCTTAAGCATATCCCAAACTTGCTCGTCCAAAGGTTTATCCGAGTCGACTTTCGTTTCAACAGCCAGGCCCAAGGCATCGGCGTCCTGACCCGAAATACGCATCAAGCCCCCCATAGATGTGGAGTGTATGGTGTAACTCCCGCCCAAGGATTGAGTGATAACCACTTCGGAATCTTTGGTTAGGATCACCTCAGCTCCGTGTGGGATTTGGACCGCTTTGACATCACGTGAAAGTTTAATGGGCTCTGACATACTTCAGTCCTACCCGTTGAAGGCATAAAGTCCAACCTTTTCCTATCAGGAGCACACTTCTTATGAGTCTTGACAGATGCTAAATTGTCCGTTGATTCGGGTAGTGCGTATTTTTCGATTGATCGTATTGGTTCTTATACTGGGGGTAGCCATAACCGGGTATTGGCAATATACAAAATACCGGAAGAGTGCTCGCTATAATTCTTTAGTGGAAGAAGCATCCTTTAAATATGAAGTTGATCCGGACCTGATCCGAGCTGTGATATGGCGTGAGACGAACTTTAATACGTGGGCCGAAGGCGCTGCTGGGGAACGCGGCCTCATGCAAATCATGCCCGTTGCATTTTCTGAGTACGCAAAGGCTGAAAAAATAGAGAGCCCAAAAGAACAACAGTTATTTGACCCGCGGACTAACATTATGGCGGGGACTTGGTACTTAAGCCGGGGCCTTCGTCGCTACTCTATGGCGTCTGATCCTGTTCCATTCGCCTTAGCGGAGTATAATGCAGGGCGCAAAAACGTGCTCAAATGGAGGGTGAATGGAGACCAAACGACACCTCAAGAATTTGTGAACGCTATCGATTTTCCAACAACAAAAAAATATGTCCTCACCATTATGGAAAAACGTGAGAAAATCAAAAAGTTCAAATACCTAGCCTATTAAACAGATGAATTCAGCCTCTCTACGCGCCGCGCTGTTTGTCATTTGTTTCGTCGTGGGAGGGTGTGAATCCTCACCCAAAGACCGGTCGGAATACCAATCGCCACCACTCGTTTCACAGGTAGGAGCTGATTCTGCCCAACGCAAGCCCGTTGAGGTGGTCACTTCCGATGAAACGGAGGGAAATGAACATTTGTCATCTTCCAAACCAAAGGGTGGGTATCCGGTAGGTTTAAAAACCAGTAAAGATGGGTACGTCCTGAGTCCATATGCGACCGAAGAGGATCCGGTCGATATTCAAGGGGAAAAGCCCGGAACACAAATTCAGTGCCCATACACACAGAAAATTTTCCTGGTTCCATAACGCTCATTGCCGCTTGCCAAGTTCAATTTAGTTATTACACTCCGCATCGAAAATGGAAGACAAGACACTGGTTTTTATAGGGTTCAACATCTTTATCCTGGTTATGCTTGCCTTGGACTTGGGGTTTTTCCACAAGAAGTCTCATGTGATTAGCATGAAAGAAGCTTTGGGCTGGTATGCTTTATGGGTCAGCTTAGCTTTGGTTTTTAATGGCGGTCTCTGGTACTGTGTCGGAACAAAAATGATCATCCACAAAGGGTGGGATATTCATATACCGAACTGGACTTTGCTCGTAGTGATCGCCTCGGTCTTGATCTTGGCTATTGGATTATCGAATCTATTCCCTGAAAAACAAAAAGACGTTAAATTAAATTAAGGACAACCCATGGGCTTTCGAGAAATTATTGATTTCATTTTGCATATAAACAAACACTTGGATGGATTTTTCCAAGAGTACGGATTGTGGGTGTATGCGCTGCTTTTTTTAATCGTTTTTTGTGAGACAGGGCTTGTTGTTACTCCGTTTCTACCGGGCGACTCTCTCTTATTTGCGGCTGGAGCACTGGCGCAAAGTCAAAGTGGACTTAACGTATGGTATCTCATGGGTCTGCTTATCGTTGCGGCTATTTTAGGAGATACGGTCAATTACCGGATAGGCTCCCAAGCTTCACGGTTTTTCAAACCCGGATCTCGATTCTTGAAGCAGGAGTACCTAGATCAGACCCATGAATTTTATGAAAAGTACGGACCAAAGACCATTGTGATCGCGAGGTTTGTACCCATCGTAAGAACCTTTGCGCCCTTCGTCGCTGGTACGGCGAAAATGGACTATGGCACGTTCCTTAAGTATAACATTATTGGAGGCATACTCTGGGTGTTCTCACTAACTTTTGCAGGTTACCTTTTAGGCAGTGTAGCATTTGTAAAAGAAAACTTCGGGATAGTATCAATCTGTATCATCATTCTCTCTGTTCTTCCTATTGTTTATGAAGTTTGGAAATCCAAACAAAAAAAAAGGAAGTCTGTTCAAACTGCTGATTGAGTTTTTAAAAGCCAAAGCAGGACACCGCCAAGAAGAATCCTGTACCATCCAAAGATCGTGAACGAGTGATTCTGCACAAAGTGCAGTAGCCATTTGACCACCAGAAACGCAACAAGTGTGGCGGTCACAAATGCGACACCCATTTCCCCCAGCATTTCTTGGCGCAATTCATTTTTTCTGACAGCACTCAATAACTCGAAAGCCGTTGCAGCCAGCAAGGTCGGCACCCCTAGAAGAAAAGAAAATTCGGTGGCTTGTTTCCGGTCGATTCCAGCCAGCATCGCAGCAAAAATGGTTGCGCCAGAACGCGAGGTGCCCGGGAAAACCATGGCAATGATTTGTCCAAGGGTCACCGCAAAAACAGCGATCCACGTCATCTTCATGAGCAATGTTCCCTTTTTGTGTGTCCAATATTCAATACCAAAAATCGCAAACCCTCCAATCAAAGTAGCCCACGCCACCATACGGATATCACGATCGCTTATCGAGAAATCGGCCAGCTTGAGTGCCAATCCAACAAGGCACGTAATGAAAAAAGCTGTAAACAGTTGTTTGATGTAACTTGATGTCTCAGGTTCGCGCCAGTTCTTGACCATTTCCATTACTTTT
>Ga0163154_10001514_pt1 | contig 35736 bp, 10 predicted proteins | sample OliLakLV19MP9P1_FD_148649 | JGI IMG/M metagenome (GOLD analysis project Ga0163154, IMG submission 148649) | Freshwater microbial mat bacterial communities from Lake Vanda, McMurdo Dry Valleys, Antarctica - Oligotrophic Lake LV.19.MP9.P1 | ecosystem: Environmental > Aquatic > Freshwater > Lake >... | reverse complement strand
CCATAATTGCACTTCGGCATAACTGGCGAGGCTTTCGATGCTGATTTCAGAATTTTGACGGCCGAACCCGACTTGCACATCCACGCGCTGAACGCCTTCGACGCATTCCCATTCATCAGGGTTGTATGCCCCCGCTTGTCGAAAATTGACTGACAGTTCGCTGGCAAAGACTAACGATTCTGTGTCGGACAAGCGCAAGATAGTGCTTTCCGCCGCTAATTTTCCGAGTGCTTGAGTGAGCTTTGCCGATAACGTGAATTCAAACGTCCCGGCTTGCGTACTGCCGTTTTGCCCGATATCTGCCGACCAACGGGCTGCTTCGGGCGGGCGAAACTCGATCGGCGGCAGTGTTATGGAGCCAATTAGCGTGCCCACCAGTCCGCCGACGATGGCATCGTCGCTGATCGGTATGCCGTCCGGTTCGTTGTTCGCCAACAATTGCACCTCAACGGTGATTTGTTCACCGGGGGGCAGGTTTTCTGTACGCGAAACAATGCGCCAACTCAGATCGCTGAGATCGACCGCATAATCGTACCAAATCGGGATGACGGCATCACTGGTGGTGGACACGATCACCACAAGGTCGCCTCCCCACCCGTCCGCCGGACGGGGGATCACTTTGATTTCGCCCCCGTTTACGGTTCGAATCTGGGCTAGCTCGTTGAGGGCAGTGTTTTCAAAAGTGCTGGTGCCGCTGCGCAGGAACAGGGTGATTTGCTGTGCGGCGTTGCTGGTGGGGATGCGGTAACGATATTGCTGGGTGGTTGCCGCGTTGCCCGCCGGGATTTGTTCGCGGTCGATGACGACACCCCCGATGGTGCAGCGGATTTCACGCAGAAACCCAATGACTGCTTCTTCAGGCGTAAAGCGTTCTGGATTTGAAGTGCCGTCCATCGTGAGGGGGTAGACCAACGGATTGGCGTTGATGATGTCGCGCGTTGCCCAGCGGTTGGCGTAGAGACTGCCGACGACGCGCCCATCTGTGCGGACGATCGTGGTGCTGTTATCGGGGTCGGCATAGGTCAACGCTTCGCCAAAGGTAAAGGCGGCATGGACGAAGGGGGTATCTTCCCCTTCGCTGACATGCGCACAGTGGTCGCTCTGGAAGGTCGAGAAGCGGCGTTCGGCATCGAGCAACCCGGGGTCGGTGTCGCTGGTGCCTTCTAGCACCCGCCCGATCTGACGATTCCATAAAGTGGCGTCCCCGGTAAGCTCGTTGCGGAGAAAACCGGTGTAGGCAATGGGACTACCCGTCAACAGCAAGATCACCGGTTTGAAATTGACGGTGGTAGTGGCGTCAAGTGTGAACAGGTCTTGCTCGATTAACTCAAGAGCGCTCCCCATGCTGGTAAAGGTACGTCCATAGTCCTCCAAGGTTCGATAGCCATCCAAGCGCCGGACGAGGTCTTGCCCTTGCGCCGTGAACCCCTTCCCAACGCTCATCAGATGAGTGGAATTCTCTAAGGGGGTGAGCCAGTCGGCATGAGGTTGCAAAATTTGGGTATCCAGATTGCCGCTGGCGACATCGAAAGTGACAATGCCGATGCGATGATCTGTTGCTTGATCCGCCGCCAACGTCGCGATGATCTGGCGCACGGCATCAAAACGGCGTCCATCGGGGTCAGGGTTTTGACCAAACCAAGTGTCATCAATGGCAATATATAACAGCAACCCCGGCGGCTTGGTGGACGGGAGCGTTCCTTCTTGCGTATTTTGCGCGTGTACGGGGGTCGGGGTGTGCCCACTGTTGAGGAGCAGAAAACTGCACAGGGCGATCAACCAGAGCGATAGCGCGCGCTTGGCGCGTGCAGAAATTTTGAAGGGACTGGGTGACATTATACGCCTCCTCTCAACAACTGAATGACGACGGGGATGACAAACGTGAGTAGGACGATAAGGCTACCCACGACCAGCGCGATGAGCAGCATGAGGATCAGACTGCTGATCCGCGCGCCTTGAGCGCGCAGAAAAGAAGGGACGACGATGATGCTGACCACAATGCCCAAGATCAACCCAAAGCTTCCTAGTGCAACTTGGGCAAGCGGGGTAAACCCAATGATGGGGAGTTCCACGACCGCAGTCGAGAGCGCATCCCCGGCTCGGGGCGGCGGTTCGGGTGTTGCCACTGTGGAAGCGGTGATACCAACCCGATGGGCGGCGGTTTCGGGGGGACGAGCGATGATGATCTCACCACTGGTGTCGTAGGTGTAGTTGGTGCCAATCACGGAGTAACAAACGGCATACTCCCCGACAGCCCGTAGTTCCAAATCTGTGAAATTCGGCGCGCCGCTGATGAGTTCATCACGCAACAGGGTCGGCGGGGCGTTGTCGTCGGCGAATTGAGCGACTTGTAAGCGATAATATAATCCGCCGGGTACAGCTTCGGTTTGCAGCGGGGTGAGTAAAGGCGTTTCGGCGGTCGTAGGCAGATCAAGGCGGGGCGTCAGGGGCGGTTCTTCCATGTCTAGTAAGCAATAGAGGCTAGGATAATCTCTCAGAAAAACGGCATTGTTGAGCCGATTCACATAAGTATCCCATACTCTACTAGTATTTTCGGCACCCGTATAGGCGATAAAGACCGCGATTTGTGTGGTCAAATCTTTGAAATTAAGTTGACGGTCGGATGAAGTGCTTAGGGGTTCGGCGGTTTCGGTCGCTATGCCATTGTCCGTTTCGATTGCCAACACCTGTGCCACACACTGTGCCGCTGATTCGGCTTCGGGCATCGGTGCGGGGGGTGCAAAATCGGCTAGATTGATTGGGGCAGCGCAGGTTTGGTCGGCGGCTTTATCAAAAATACTTCGGAAGTCACGATAGTTTTCCTCAAAATTCGTTGTCACCAACTCCGGTTGGGCGGGGAGTTTGCCCGTCATGGGGTCCGAGCGCGATGGATAGACATAACGTTGTTCCGGCGGAGGAAAAGGATTACCGCTCGCTTGTGCCCCAAAATTTAGTTCAAGACAAAAAGCATGGGCAAAGACTCGGATGGGTTCAGTTATGCCTGCTGGCACATCCACATAAGCTATCGTTGAGTCTGGAGCATCAGGGTCCACCAAGGCGGCAACAATCAGCGTGCAATAGTTATTATGAACCAGCAAAACAAAATTATCTTGGGGTAAGCGCCCGCGCAAGTTCTCGCTAGTGCTTTGTGTGATTACTAATTCCAGCAGCGGGTTCATGAAGATCGATCCCCGCACTTGATATTCAATTTGCAGGCTGTTGCCAGAAAACAGGTCGAGGCAGTTTTGGTTTTCACAATCTGTATCTTGAGCGTAGGCGCTCTGTCCGATACCCAACAAGAGCGCCATCAGGATCACGATGACGGTCGGTTGTAAGCGCTTCATCAGGGTGCCGAGGAGACTGGGTCCCGCAGGGGGGGCTTCCAGATCAAACGGTAGTGTTTTGACCTCTGGAGCGCGCTTTTCAACATTAAGGCGGCGTGCATCGCTTTGAGGGTTGACCTCATAGTATTCGACCGCGACAACGCTGGTGGACTGTTTGCGTGTGTCTTTGAAGACGAATTCTAGATCAAATTCGCGTTGAGTTTCAGCAGTTTTCGGCGTGATCAACAGGCTAGGTAGCTGTTGTTGCGTGCTAGAACGGAGCAATTGGCGTATCGTGTTGGGGGCGACTTGCTGCCAGTCCAGCGGAATAGCACTGGCGAGTGCCATTCCTGATGGCATGAACAGCGCCAGCCACTCGGCAGAGCGTTGAATTTCGCGGTGGGGGAGCGCAAATCGGACGCGCACCCGTTCTCCGCGCTTAAACACAGGGGCGGCTTCGACGGGTGTATCGGTCACAAACCGAATCGTTAGCCCCGTTTTGGCACGACAGAAGGCACAAATGATCGCAGAACCACAACTTGTGCACACTCCATTTTGGGTAGGCAATAGCCGATTCCATTGTGGGGGCGTGGCGCGCAGATCACGGGTTTCGTGGTTGAAGGCGCTTGCGCTTAAGGCAGCGATGATGGCGCTGGCACCCGCTAAAACCCATAAGACGAGGCGCAAGACACTGACGCTGGGCAGTATATACAGCCCGAGGCGGATGCAAAAATCCACAAGCGTTGGGTCTCCCGTCGGACATGTTGCTGCCGAGATCGCCGCTGGTGCGGGGGGGCGGGAAACCGCACTGGTTTCGGTGTCAATGGGGGTACTTTGGGGTGCTGGAATTGCAGAAGTGGGTAAGCCTTGTAGCCATGTTTCCCCTCCTACAAAACTTAATAAGGTAATGGCAACTAGCAAGAGCAAAGTGAGGGCGCTCATGGCGCTAAAGCGAAAGGTGTCTATGGTACTAAAGCGGCCCCATACATGCAGTGTTGCGGCAAATAAAGTAAGTGCCAGCGCAGAACCAAGAATCACAGTCAGTCCGCTCCACAATAGCAGCGTATCTAGCGTGGCAACGGGGACAGTTTCTAAAAATATCCATTCGAGAATGACTGGATAGGTCACTGTTTTGGCAACAATCAACGACCACAAACCAAAATTTGCCAGCAGGAAAATTCCTGCGATTATCAGCCACAGCGTTGCTATCACCCCCGATATTAGCCGTGTCCCATTCATGAACTCGTGCTTTCTTTACGATAGGTATTTTTGTAGGTTATTGTGAGGTTCTAAAAGCTAGGGATAACCCATTGTTGAAACGGAGTATATACGATACAATCTGGATACACAACATAAACCTTTTTTGCGTGGAAACTAACCCAAAATACTCGTTTTTTTGCCGCGTCTCACCTTCTGAGCAATCAAGGAACAGGGTGCCGTGAACAGTAAACTGCCAAATTATCTACGCGATGAAGATGATGATAATTTCGTGGCGGGTGCCGCGTCGGAGCCACTCGTTTCGCCTGACTTCCAGCCTGAATCCGTTGTGGAAAACGAAGCTTCCTCGGATGAACAGGATAGCCGCCGCGCTTGGGTGCTGGATCAGCTTAAGGCGATCCGCGTGCTACGGGAAGCGACCCAGTTGCGCGATGCTGAAGTAGCACTGGGGGAACTCATCCATGAGTTGCAGCGTGCCCCCGATTTAGAAGAATTGCTGGCAGTGGCACAAGCTGAGAAGCCCAAAATCGAGGTGCTGCGTGCCGAAATCGTCCGGCACCTACAGACCCAAATTGATGAAGAATTAGAAGCCCCACTTATCTTGGTGGATACACCCTATGGCGAGGTGCTGCGTTTTCGAGATTATCTTGATGAAGCGCGCCAGCTTATCGACGAATCCGCAGAACAGCGGGAAGTCGATATTCGCGATTGGTTGGCACAGTGGGAACGAGTCATTGTCGAAGGCGCAACGGATCCCCAATACAATCGGCGTGTCCACCGTGTAAGTGAGCGCATCGCGCGGGAAAAGCAACGCCTTTATGTGGGGCAAGTGCGCGAACTATGCGAACGCATATGGGCATACGCCGAAGAACAAAAAGCGCAGCGCATCGCCCCCACGACGATTGTGGAAATTTACAAAGCTGCCGAAGATGCTGCCAACCTTGCGCTCGGTCGCTATCCAGAAGATAGCATTTTGAAAACCCTCGATATTGACGCTAAAAATAAACGTGTGCGCGAAGCGGTCGCCAACCAGATCAAAACCTCGGCGGTGCAAGAAGGCGAATATGAACGCGCTTTGGCAGACCTAAACGGTCTGGCGGATGATTATGAAATCCCCGACTATAACTTCCTCAATGTGGGGGGGCAACTCACTGAACAATTTACGGGACGCATTACCGTAAAGCGGATGCGCGAACAGTTGGAGAAACAAGCCAAAGATTGGGCGTTGGCGAAGAAAGACGAATATATCGCTGATGCCGAACTTGCCCTAGCAGATCACAACCCGTTAGCGGCGGAAAAAGCCTTGGATCAAAACAAGGTGGATCGGCTGTTTAAGTTTTTAACCCAAAGTGCCGAACGCGGAGACGTGCAGCGCGTACAGCAACGCATCCGAGACGAGAAACGCAACTTGGAAGCGGCGGAGAAGTTGGCGCGGGACGCCCAAAGCAAGGCGACGATAGATCCATTTGAAGCGTGGCGTTTGTATGAGCAAGCCTATGCCGAGTATCAATGGGCGGAGATACTGCGCGAAACCCGCACCACGATTGTGGACGAATTTCGACGGCGATTGCATCCGTTGATGAACAGCGCGCAGAAAGCTTTTGATGAGCGCCGGATCAATGATCTGACTGCTCAAGTCGATGCCATCGTCCGCCAGTTTCGCCAATTGGATGACCCGATCCTTGAACAACAGGTCGAACGTGCCCAAAAATGGGTGTTGGATGCCGAAGAGATCGAGCGTCAAAAACAAAATTTAGGCACCCAGTTGGATCGTCTGGAACGCCAACTCGTCAACAGTGATCCCGAAGACTTGCAAATTGAACTTGATCAACTGAAGTTGACTTTTGCGCGCGTGATCGGTGAGACGCCGAAGTTTGACAACATAGCGGAAAAGATTTCGCTCCGTCAAAGTGCTGAACGTCAAACTGAGCAAATCAAGAAAATGCTGGACGAAAAAGATTATGCGCGGGTTGAACGCGAAGTGCAGAAAGCGCGCACTGTGCGCGCAGAACACCCCGAAGATGATGTGCTGCGCGCGGCGGTCGATGACTTGGAAGTTCACTATGAGTTTTTGAAGGGGCAGCGGGAGATAGAAGCCGGGCAACTTGACCGCGCCGTCGAAATTTTTCAGCGCGTCCAACGGATGACCGGACATCGGGATCGGGCACGGGCTGAGGAGTTGTACGACGAAGCAGATCTGCGGCGGAAGGAACAAGCGCGTGCGGGGGATCGGCTGAATTCTGCCGAAGCGCGCTTGGCGACCGACGCAGTTGCTGTGTATGAAGAATTGGCGGCATTGGGAGTGTTGGCGGATCGCGCGCTGGACAAAAGACGCGAAAATTTATTGGAACGGGCGAAGTCAGAAGCGCAAGCAACCTTGTTAGGGCAATTGCGCGACTGGAAAAAGCCAAATGTCGCGCCGGATCCAGCTAAAGTGCGGAGCGCGTTAGAAGGATTGCAGATCCTTGGCGCGAACGAGGAGCATACTACCTATTCTAGCTATTTTGAACCCGTGTTGTTGGCACAAGAAGCGAGTGCTTTGGCGAAGTCGGCGGCACAAACTAACAATGCTATTGACTGGCGCGAGTCGATAGGGCTGTATGAAACCGCTGTTGAGCGCGCGCGGGAGTTGCGCACTGAGAAGAAACTTTTAAGCAATTTTGAGCGTGATTTGCAAATCGCACGCCGCGCTTATATCCGGTTGCACTTGGCAAGCACGCAAATCAAAGCCGAGTCGCTCAGTTCTGATGAGGCAACGGTTTCAGCCGTGTTTTCAGAAATTGAAACGATGCTCAAAATTGTGTCAGAGGCAAATCGCACGGATGGGGAGGTTGCTTTATGGTCTGCGCAATTGTCGGAGATGCGGGCGAAATATAGCGCTTATCCTGAACAACGCCAGAAGTGGTTTAAACAAGCCGAAGCCGAAGGCAAAAATGCGCTGGGGTTGCTTCAGCAAAAAGCGGGGAACGAAACCGCACGCACTTTGATAGCAAAATCCGCAAAAGGCTTGGCACTGGCGCGTGTGATGCTGGAGATTGACGCTGACTTTGCTGCCCAGACTCCTGAACGTTTACGCGGGGCGCAAAACAAATGGAAAGAAAATTTAGAACCTGTCGCCAATGATGCCCATGACGATTACTTTCATCCCTTAAAAACATGGTGGCAAGATCGTCTAAAGGTGCAAATGGGGGGCAGCGGCACCAGTGATGATTTTGTGCGGGCGGATAATACGCTGATACTGAGTCTCGTTCTCAATCGGTTGCTGTTCGATGTGGCGGATCCCACTGCCATCAAGTTGATCAATAATCTTGATATTTCGGTCAGTCGTCTGCTTGATAAGATCGACAAAAGTATCCAAGGTGCGACGACTGCCAAAGGCGTCGTGGGCAATAATGGCATGGCACAATTGGCGACCCAACTTAGCCAGATCAAAGAATCGAAGGATGATATTAACGGCATGGCGAACCTCATTCAATATTTCGAGGTCGATTATCCTTTCAGCCAAACTATTAACAGTGCTTATAGCCAATTTGGATATCAAATTGAGTCGTTGGGACAGGTGGAACAAGCGCTGAATGATTTGAGCCACAAGTTGCAAACCGCACTTCAGCAGTTGAACACCGACCGTGTTACGGGGGCATTTGGCGAGACCGAGAAACTGATGCAGTCGGTGTCGCCGTCTTATGGAAGCCATCCGTCGACGATCCAAGTGAGCGGAGAGATAAAGGCAGCGCAGACCGAGCGCGCCAGCCTCGTCAAGAAACTGGACGAACTCCAAAGTCATATTCAGAGCGGCAATTATGGGGTTGCGCGTCGGGGGATGCGCGAAATTGGTTTGAGACTAGCCGCCACCTACGGCCTAGCGACCCGCCTAAAAATTACCCAAGCAAAAACAGGTGAAGTCACCAGTCTATGGACTGAGGTTGAAAATAAGCTGCTTGAACTGGGAGGCGCGCTGGACACCATTGTCGAATTTGCATCGCCTTTTGATAGCTACGAAACCGTAGATGGGATGCAGGTCGGTCGCATCACTGGGGAAGCTAAACCCGCCCGCGTGGTCTTGGACTGGGAAGCGCAAAGTGCCAAAGCGCTCGTCGCTGTCGAATTGGGGGAGTTTGAGCAGGCACGGCGCTTGTTCCGCGAAACTTTGACGGGGAGCGACCGTCTTGGGATTGGGTTGCAGATTGCGGTCGATCGGTTGGAAAGACCGCCCAATGGCACGGGGGATAGTGTCGAAGCCCGTTATCTTGCTGCGGAAAGATCGGCGGCGGCGTCCGAACGCGCCCTCATGATGTTGCGCACTTTGCAAAGCGAATATCTGGCGTTATTTTCGAGACAGCGTAACGAAGCTAACAGCGCACTAGACGAGATCGATACACGCGAACAGCAGTGGCACGCCGGGTTGGATAGTTGGGAAAAAGCCATCCATGATATCGCCACCCAATTTCAGAAAGCGGGAGGCGTGACTAAACGCCCGCGTGGACGTGCCATCAAGGATGCTATCGAATCGGCAGTCGCGGCATTTAAAAGCGCCCATGCTGCCTGTTCTACGCACCCCTATTTGGTGCAGATGATCGATCTTCAGAATTGGGAGTCGGAGGCATATCGCGGGTTGTGGTTGTTCCGGCAGGCAGCGGTGCGTACAGGGCTTAAACGTCCTAAGCTTTCATAGCTCGTTTCTTTTTTTCTAAGCGCTTCCGAGAAAGGGTAAGCCCGCGTGCGAATTGTGCTTTTTTCTGATATTCATTCGGCTCCTGCCGCGCTGACTGCACTCTTGGATGAAGTAAACGCTAAGGGTGTTGATGCCTTGTGGTGTTTGGGGGATTTGGTCGGCTATGGTCCCGCGCCGCTTCAGGTGATTTATTTGCTGCGCGGGCTTCTCGATCAAGGACGTTCGCCCGATCAACCGCCTCATATCGTGTTGCAGGGCAATCACGATCAGGGTGTCGCTTTTGGGAATGAGTTGTTTCAGTTTGATGCCGAGGCACGCGCTATCGTCGTCGAACAACGGGCGACACTGCCTGAGGCAGATTTGGGGTGGTTAGGCAAATTGCCCTTGTTTCAGATGCCCTTGCCCGGTTATTGTTTGGCGCATGGTGCTTTTGTGCCGCAACGTCAGTATGATTTGTTGTGGGTGTATGGCACGCAATCGAAGTCGTCCGTGTTTCAGCAATTAAAAACAGCACGCGCTTATTGTGACGAACACCACACGACACCGCGTGTGATCGCGGTTGGACACAGCCACATCCCCACCTTGTGGCAGTGGAATGCCCAGTCACAGACTCTGATCCAACCACCGATCTGGGCGAAAAAGACTCATTATTTTGAAAATGTTCACGAGTCGCCGTTAGTCTTGAATCCGGGTAGTATTACGCTTCCGCGCGAAGGGGTTGCCCAACCCTGTGCAACCTATATTTTGATGGATATCCAAGGGGATCGGGTAGCCATCGAATTTTGCCAATTGTATTGGGATTGGCGTGATACGGTTCGACAAATGCCGTCGGGCTATCATGCGGGCGCGCGTTTGCGTCGGTTAATGCGTTATGCACCGCTCCCGGATGGGGTTTCAGCCGATGAGGTTGATTTACTATGAACCAACTTAATCATATGGGGGAAGCATGAATCAACACGTCAAACGCGCTCTGATCACCGCCGTGATCCTTGTGGGAGCCATCGGTGTGTGGAACAGCGCGTGGGTCGAGGCGGCAACTAATCCGATACGAGTGCTGCTGCCGAATCGCACTGTTCATGCGCAAGCGAATGCGCGGTATATGGGCGCGGATGTGGTGTTTTTAATAGATCAAAGTGGGAGCATGGGAGGGGCATCGTTTGGATCGCAAAGTCCCTCACGCCCGGCAACTGATCCCGATAACATGCGGTTTCAAGCCGTCGAATTTGGCGTTGATTGGGTGGGTAATTTTCGCGCTTCCCAATCGGCACTCGGCAATGATCTTGATATTCGCGTGGGTGCGGTCTACTTTGGTGGCGTTAGCGACACCATCCGCACTGCCTTTGTGACCGAGATCGCGCTTCCTTTGAGTACGATCACGGCGGAAACGCCCCAAGATTGGCAAACTGAGCGCACGAGTTTGGTGGGTGCGGTTTCCCTTCCAACTTTTGGCGAGCGCAATTTGGGCAATACCGATTTTATCAGTGGACTCGAAACCACTTTTGAACAACTGGGCGCACCCGATGAACAACGCCTGCAACTGATCATCCTCATTACCGATGGTTCCCCTTGTGCCCCGGATCGGTTTACGAATCGAGAGTGTAGTACCGCCAGCGACCAATCGAGCCACATGGATGATGTGTATTCGATGGTCAACAGTCGTTTTAACGCCCCCAATCAACAGGTATATGCGCTGGCGCTTGATGCTGCCAATGGATTTTGGCCCCGCTTTGAAAGCAGTTGGCGGGCGATCACAGATGACAATGCCGAGCGTTTGGAAAATGCGCGTGATATGGGCGTGCGACTGAACGATATTCTCGAAAGCTATTTTGGCGACTTAGAGGAAGATACCGGCGCAGTCACAGAACTTGCGCCGACGCTGCGCCGCGTCAGTGGCACACAAACCGATTTGCCGTATGCGGACGGACGGGTGGCGGTGGATGTTTTGCCCTATCAGCAATTGATGATCGTCACCGTGTTTAAGAGCAATCGGCAGTCTCGTTTGCGGATCGAAGCCCCGAATCAGCAGCCATTTGATTCGCGGACGGCGGATATTTTCATCAGTGGTGAAAACACGCTCATCGAAACATGGCGCATCCCCAATCCGCAACCTGGGCGCTGGGTGTTGGGTACTCAACTGGATTCGGAAGCGCGTCTTGCCGACCCCAATGCCGACTTGCGTTTGACCTTTGTGCGGGCGCTCTTCAACTTTACCCAGCCTTTGGCACAGCAACAGCAATACCAGCCTTATGAGTATGCCATCAAGATCACCGACTCCAACAACATTCCGCTTGACCTATATACATCTGCGACTTACCAACTGACCGGCAGTGTAAACATTGTCGCACCGGATGGCACGACGAGTGCAGCCGTGCTTAGCCCCAGCGATCAACCGGGGGAGTATCGAGCGCGCTTTACCCCCTTTGCGCAAGGAAACTATCGCGCCAGCACAGATGTCTATGTCGGCAGTGACGGCGCGACGCCAATTTTTAGTGCGACTCCATTGGACAGCGTGTTGGTTTTGCCGACTGAAATTGAGATCAATGGGTTGCTTGAAGAAGTGTTAGAGGGCATTCCCCAAACCTATGAGCTGCGCTTTAAGCGTGGCGATAGCGTTGTGTTGACGGGCATCAAGGTCGAACAATTTGTGGTCGCTTTGCTCCCCCCTGATGAAGACGATTGTGCTTTAGCGGTTTCGACCAATAGCACCACTGGTTTGGAAGTTTTTGAGGATTTTGACCTGTCGGAAACAGGGGTGCCGACCTTAGCCGTGACTCATTACGCGATTGGTGAGCATCAAGTATGCGCGCGCATCGTGATCCGCGATCTTGCTGATCTTGCCGCTTCATCGCGGGTGGTCTTCGAGGGTGAATATGGTCGCCCGCTCAACGTCATTGTGTTGCGCCCGCTCGCTTTTACAGCAACGGTTGCGAATCAGCCCACCCTTGCCAATGCCCAAATCACGCTGCCGGAGGAAATGCGCACTGAAGTGCCCCTCGTAGCCGGATTAGAAGACCTGCCCGTTACCCGTCCATATTGGTCGATTGCGCCGATTGTTCTCAATGTGAATGTGGTGGATAAGACCAGCACGACGCCGTTTGCGTTGGGCACCCTCATGGATGCCAACGGGGGCGCGCCGGCTTTCAGACTCGAAATCTTAAACGAGGCGAATCGCCGGGTGGCAGAGGGCACCGTGCTGCAACTGACGGATAACAATGCGATTTGGGAGGCGCAAATTCCGCCCCTGTCGAGCGGCACCTACACGGTGACGATCAGTACACTCAGCCAGCAATATGGTGCCGACCGCGCTTTTGAACCCACCGATGCGCTCCTCAGTTTTGAGTTGGTGATCACCCCGAATTTCGAGAAGCAAAACCTAACCACCGCCGGAATCGTGGGTGTTTCTGGTTTTGCGGTGGTGCTGCTGGTCTTCGGTTTTATTTTGCCATTCCTAGCCCGTATCAACCCAGTGCGTGGCAGACTTATCTTGATCCGCCGCCTGCAAAGTAGCGCCAAACCCGAAGACAACAGTATGGTCAAAGTGTTCGTGCTGGAATCACGGCGACGCAATCGCTATGAGGTGCCATTGACGCAACTGCCGTTGGTGAATCCACCGATGACAGAACTCTATACCCACTCAAAACGCGGCAAACTACATGTCAAAGTGGGGCTGAATGGCAAAGAACTGCAAGCCGACTTGCAAGATCAGCAAAGTGCCGAGATATTTATCTACAATAACGAGAAGTATTTTCTGCGTTGGGAAAAGAATAACAGCACCAGTCCCTAAAGTAAGCGCGTCGTGAATCCGTGGAGATGTGAATGAGTTTTGCGCTGTTGGTCATTGGCTTAGGGAAAAGTGGTGTGGCTGCGGCTGCCCACATTTGCGCTCGGATTCCCGATGACCAGATCACGCCTATTGGGGTGGGGTTAGACCTACCCGGTGCTGGGATAAAGGGCGCAGATCAGCCGTTGTTTGGCAAGACGGTGATCCCGCTGGACGACGATAATTATGGGCTGTTAAATATCGGCAATGCGACAACCCATGAGACGGTTCTGCAACGGCTGGGGGAGCATCCCCCGGCCTATGTGCGTTCGTGGCTATCGCCCCAAAACAGCCAAATCAAACCGCCATCGCGGGCGGTTGAACGATTGGCATGGTCGTTGAACTGGTCGGCGGGGGAAAACTCGACTTTTTACCATTTGTGGCGGCGACAAATGCTGACCGCGCGACAGGACCAGATGGCATTGGGACAACAGGGGCGCGCGCTTCCCATCTGCATCGTCGCCGATTTGGGAGAAGCAGTGGGGAGTAGTTTGATCCCCGATGTCGTGTTTGTCACCCGTGCTATCGCTGCTCAATTAGGCATCAATCTTCATATCCGAGGGTATACGATTTTACCGTATGAAGCGGATGAAAACGTGACACCCACATCCAGTGATGAAAAAATGCGGGCTTTCACTGCTTTACGTGAGCTGGAACAGTTCATGCTGGCGGTTGATCCCATTTTTGGGTATCCATTTCAATATCGTGACACTGTCCCCGACAGGGCAGATAGCCCGTGGTCGGGGGCGCTTCGGCAAGCTTTGTTCGACCAGTGGTATTGTTTTGATCGGGCGCTAGGCAACCCTCGTTTGAACGGGGTCGAAGCCGTTGTCGCCGCCATTAGCGCGTTGCGATCCGAAGCAGCGCGTGCTGAAGATGCGGCGCGCACTATCAACCTGAGTGAGTCCGCGCCTATGCGTCAGCGTATCGGTAGCCAAACCATCAGCACTATCGGTACGGCGGCGTTAGCGTTGCCGGTGCAACACTTGCGAGAGCGGTTGACGGCGCGGGTGATGGCGCATTTTGTGGAGCTGTTCATCCCCATGGGCGCACCACAGAACGCAGAATGGGAACAAGAGGTGCGCAAGTATGTGGAGCGGCTCCGTAGCCATTATCCACTGAGCGGTCGGTTGCGCTGGCTTTTTGATCTGTCGAATGCTAAACCGGCAACGGATACCCTTGACTATATCGAGTTGCTGCTTTTAACGCCGACTCTCCTTGAACAATTACGATTGGCGTCAGCAGGGAAACTGCGTCTGCCGGATAGCCCACAACAGCCCCACCAAGCGCCGACGCCAGATCCGCACCGTCGCGCTTTATCCCCGTCCGACATCTTCGCCGAACGACTTCAAATCATGAATTGGGTGGTTTCCTTTGCGGCATCGCCGCAGAGCCAAAGTCTTCTGGACGTGCGCGGAGAGCGTGCGGGCAAAAGACGGCTCTTGATCGAGCAAATGTGGGGGGCGATTCAAGAACTTCATCAGAGGGGTTTTCGCGATCACCTCCTCGATACACTCCAGATGGTTCTCACACGCGCATCTGACTCCCCGGAAGCGCCAGTCGCCAGTGGTTTTCCGGCGGCGCTCCGTTTATGCGATCTCGTCGCTGACGCGATCACGCAAGCTGAGTCGGCATTGCAGGGGTTCCGCAAAACCATGAAGTCCCCCATGGACGCACTGGAAACGTATCTCCAAGCGGATCATATTTTACGCGCTACTTTGGAGGAAGCCCCCCCTAAGTTTTTGGCGCGCGTGCGTTATGGCAATCGTGTGAAGACGCTTTATACCGACGTTTGGGATGCTGGGCAGGCATATGTTCATGCAGAAACACTGCATGTCATCGTGGGCATTTACAGTCGTTTGTTGGCGGGCGCGCGCGGCTTGGTGGAACGATTAAAGGACGAGTTGGGGGGATGGTCAAAAACGTTGACCGATGCTCAAAATCGACTTCGCCGTGTACAGGGTATCGGTCTCATCCACAGCGAATTCAAAGATGAAATTTTGCCTTTCCATGAACCGCTGACAAACCTAGAAGCACATTGGGTGCAGCAATTGTTTGAACGGGGTGTGGCGAAGACAAATGGCTTGGCGGGGATGGGTGCCCGCTTACGTTGGGAATGGCAGGCGCGCGGATTGGGCGCGATGGATGATTATGCGTGTGTGTTATATGCCGATACCGAGGGTTTAGGGGATATCCCTTTGATCGCCATCGCGGGATCTATAGAACCATTCTGGACATTTTCGGGGCTTGTTTTTGAAGATTTAACGATTGCCGCCGAACTGTTGACCTTTTTAGAGCAAACCGCCACGATTGGGACTTGGAGCGAGATGCTGCGCGTTGCGGATCAGCCTCCGTTGGCATTGCGCCCCAAGCCGAGTAGCCAAATGCGCACGACCCATCGGTTGTATGTCCCTCAAATCAGTCGGTCCGAACAGCAAAACACACTCGACCAAATGCGTCCCATTTTACGACCTTCTGCCCGTAATGGGGGGCAGAATGCTGAATTACCACAATTCCCACATGCAGATCGTCAACGTATCATCTATACAAATACCACAGACCTCATCCACTTAAGTGAAGAAGTGACGGCGTATCGGGATCTGCAAACATTTTTTGTGCGGCACGCCAGTGATGCGGAGGGTTATCAAGCCTTCGCTTTGGATCAATGGGCGGCGCGTTTTGAAACACGTTATGGTTTCCCGCCTGCCCGCGAGGTGGTCGCGACTTATAGCCACCCAGAACATTTGTTGCGATTTTGGCTTGCCTACAGTATCAACCTGATCCAAGTCCGTGAAGGTGAAGATCCGAATACGTATGTTTATGTATTTGAGCCAGAGGATAAAAGCACATGGGTGCTATCTCCGCCCACTGCTGACCCAGAGCTGACCGTTCTGGATGCCATCAAAGCCTTTTGCGTCGAAATTACGCCGCAATCTGAGTTTGGGCGCGGTGGGTATGAGGGCGATAGCACTTTAATGCGTTTGACCCGCCGTCCCGTCTATGAATTTGATCACGTCAAGACCTCTGCCAAGTTTTCCAGCCATACGACGGTCTATTTGACGGGAACGTTGAATGCGCACGAAAACCTGCTCTTACGTTTTGTCGATAGCGCCTTTGTCAAAGCCGTCCAAAAGGAGAATACGTTGAGGGCGGGGGATGCCTTTTTGAGCGGACACAACCCACAAACGATACTGTTTAAAGCGACGAATTTGGCACAATCATGGCGCGAACGGGCAGATCGACCCATTACGCCGTCGCCGATAGGCACTCAATTGCGCGCTGCTGCTGGCGAAATTTTACAACTGGCGGGGGCGCTCAATGAGTTGGATCAGCGTGGGCAAGCGGCGGCGGATGCTAGCAAAGACCGCAATCGCGACCTGTACTGGAGCGGGGCACTGGTGCTTGAGGAACACTTAAAACAGCGCCAAAGAGACATCGGTCAAACTTTAGCCTATTTGCCGGGCGCGACTTCATCATGATTAAACGCTGGTTTTGCACATCTAGTTTAGGGTGTAAGGGGGAACGATGCCTGTTTTGACCGTCATTCAATCCACTGAGGGCAGCACCAACGAGAGTCGCTATTTTGCCTATGATGAAAGCCGTCCTATTGGCAGTCCGAGTGCCTTTGGGGCGGTCTTTCAGGGCTATGAGTCCGATGAACAGGGCGCACGAGTGGGCGAGGAATGGGCGATTAAGGTCGGGCGCGATGTCAATCAAGGCGCACGCTTTGAGCGCGAGTACCACGTTCTTGTGGGGTTATTTCAGCAGACGCAAGCTTTGTTTGGGATCGGGGCAACGCCCGATCCCGTTTATTTTCTGGCTGATGGTGCGGACAAGCGTATTCCCGCAATTGCGATGCCCCTCTATTTCCGTCCCTTGATCGATGAACTGCCGGCGTGGTTGGCAGCGGGTAACGAAGCTTTGCTTTTAGAGGTGATGATCACCTATGCCCAAGTGTTGTCCGCGCTCAAAAAGGTGGTGATGCCCGACGCTGAGACTGGCTATGTGTGTTTGGATCGGAAGCCGGACGATTTGCGTTGGCAAGAGGGGCGTTTGGTGGTCATCGACTGGAATGTGTTGCGCCCCAACGAGCCTGAATTGGTGCGTGCTGAGCTTAGTTTGTTCGCCCGTACATGGTATATCTTGCTGACGGGGTATGAAATAAGTCTTTCTTTGAATGCTTACGATGATCATGATTGGAGAACAGCGGACGCGGTTGCGTTGCGGGGCGGGGGCGCGGGGGGTGCCAACAGTGATTCAACCGCATTCATCAGTGTGGGCTTGCGCGCCCTTTTGGCAAGCGCGAATGCCAGTGTTTATCGTACTTTTGACGAATTACTTTTAGATTTGCAAGCATGGCGCGATCACAGTGCGCAAGCGCAGCTTCATGACGCGGCGCTGTTTCCGGTGTTGAGCCTTAGTCCCCAGCGGGTTGCCGCGATTGCGGCAGATTTGCGGTGGCGGCAGAGCCGAAGTCCGGAAGCAAGTGAGGAACGGCGCACCACGTTGCTGGTGGCGCAAGCGCAACGGGAAGCTTTGGCGGATGTACAAGCGAGCTTAGAAGCGATTGAGCGCGATTTTCTGGCGGGGGATGATGACGGCGCGTCTCGACGAGTGGAGGCTCTACGCCCCAGCAATGCGTTGCAACGGACGGCAATTAGTCGTTGGACAGAGGTCTTGAAAGCGTACCGCAGCCCCGATATTTCGGCGGAAAAACGCCGATTCTTGCGGGATCAGCGTGCGGATGTTCAAAAAGTGGTTGAGCGGTTACAACGTCCGTTCCAGGCGGATGCGGCAGCCGAGTCCATTTATCCTCTTGAGGCTGCCAGTGGCGCTATGGGTGCATTGTTAGGCGAGTTTGCCAAAGAGAGCGATCCGGCACGGAGTTTCAAAAGTCTCGCTGCCGAAGCCAGTTTGCGTGCTTTTTGGCATACGGCACAAATTGATCCGGAGCAGCGGGAAGACTCCTTGCGCGATGCCCTGAAGCTCCGCCCCTTGATTCCCTATGTCGCTGATTTGTTAGATGGTATTGAGATCGAGATGGAGCGCTTGCTCCAGCAAATGCAAACAGGTGGGCAAGCAGAACGAGCCGTGAGTGACCAAGTTGACAAGGTTCGGCAGCAAGTGTTGGCTTGGCTACGACAAATTGTGCCTGATGAAATCGCCACTGCGCCCATCACGGCGATGCAACAAAGTTGGCTGGAGGCTGAGGACGCCTTGCACGCGCAGTCCCCCAAACAAGCGCCGGGGGTTCTGCGTGATTTCCTGAATCGAGTAGCACCCTTTCGATTGGTTGTGGATACGCTGTCATGGCTGATGGGAGGGGGCGTGAGTGCCCTGTCTACGGCGCATCAAGCGGATGATTTGGTGGCACAGTTAGGCACCGAACCACAAATAGCGGACGGGGTAGCGGCGGTGTTGCGCCAAGTGATCGCCCGCAAGGTGAAAGATCAATTGTTGACCGTGGAGGCGCAATTTGCAAAAGATGGGGAAGCGAATTTCTTCACCGCCCATAGGGCGCTGACGACACTCCAAGGGCGGGATCTGGCGGTGTGGCTGACCGATGATGTGCGCGCTCAGATCGACGCCCGTGTGAATAAATCCCAGCCGTACCATGATTTTTTTACATGGCTGATTGAGAATCCGAATCGTTCCAAACTCGATATTGTCGCTCAGGCGCAGTCGTTAAACCTGCCCCTGAATGAACCGCCCGTCATGGGGTATCTCCCGTTGGCACTTGAAGAAAGTGCCGCGCTTCCCCAACAGTTGGAAGCGCAGGTGCGGCGGTCAGCAAACGAGCAAATAGATAAGCTTCAGAAAATGAACGATACGGTGAGAACCGCGGACACAACCGCCCGTGCTGCTGCGGACAAGGTGGCGCAGTTAACGGGTACGGTGGATCAGAGCAGTAAAGAGGTCGATATTTTTAAGTTGCGACTGGAACAGGTCGAGAAAGAGATTCCCAGTAAGCTGGCTCCGTTGGAAGCACGCATCCCCGAACTGGCAACTCAAATTGGCGATCAAAAAACCCAACACGACGATGCTGTCAAAAAATTAAGCGTAGAGGTGGCACAAGCTGGACGCCAAGCGCGCCCGTTTTTGATCGGTGCAATTCTCCTTGCGGGGATCGCCGCCTTGATTGGAATCGGCAGTTTGTTAAATGCCAGCAACACCAGTGGCGGATTGGCAACACTCGATAGCCGTGCAGTGGCGGTCAACGCCGAATTAGCAACACAAAGCGTTGTTTCCAGTGCGACGGACGCGGCAGTGGCGGCACTGATTGAACAGAATAATCGCGCTGTTAACGAACGCATCCAAGCTCAACAAGCGCAGATCGAAACTTTGGAAGGGGCAATTCTTGCGCTCAGCCAACCCTCGGCGACGATAGCAGCCCGAATTATAGAGCCACAGTCCCCCGTGGCTGCTGTGACGCTTCCAGCGGACGGTGAGGCGACAGCGGAGATGACCGCCGAAGTGGGAGCCGTCACGGGCGAAAATTTAACAATACCGCCCTTGTCGCCGACCGATACACCGCCGCCGCCTTCGATTCCTGACCTTGTGACTGGGCTACTTCCGATCATCCTGACTGCTGAGGATGTGAATGGGAGGGACATAGCCGCTGCCTTTAAGCTGTATGTCGGGGATGCCAGCAATTTGGCTTCAACGTCCCTCATCGGATTAGAACAGTTACAGGCGCACCCGTTGTTGTCCGACCCGACGGGGACGCTCATCGTGATCGCACAGCCCGAGCAAAGAGGGCTGTTGTTGTTCCCCATCATGCGCGTTGATGCCGACAATGCGGTTACGACGTTTCAGTATGTGGATGTCCAGGGTACGCAGCAAACATTTACGCCGATAGCCATGCCGACCGAGACCCAGATCGTTTTGTTCCGCGCTGATGAAGCGGTGATTCAAGCTTTAAATCCAGCCCTTAGCGCGCGCGCGGGTGAGGGCATGGTATTGGGGGGCTATACGTTGGCACAAGTGGATGATCAGGGGCGGATCGTGGCGTTATACAGCGAAGGACAGCGGATCGCTTTTGTTCAGTGGCAGGTAGAACCGCCCACTGCGGCAAGCTTGAACATTCGCAACGAACCGAGACTGCCGGGTACGCAAGTGGTGGGTATCATCACCGCCAATCAAGTGGAGACCTACCCTTTGACCGCCGACTTCAGCCCGGAAGCACTGGCCGTCTTGGGTGAAAACGAAAATGTGCCAACGCGGGCACTGAATGATAGCATCATCGCAGTGGCAGGAGATGACGGTAGCGGCACTACAGGGCATTGGATTTTGATGGATCGCGGTGTCGATGTGACCAAGGATCGCTTTGGATGGGTGTTTGCCGCCACTACAACAGAAAAGATCGAAAGCCAACAGGTGAGCGCGGACGCCCCGATGCTTCAGGCGGACAACCGCCTCTCGATAGAACCTTTAGCAGCCCGTTAGGAGGCATCAGATGCGGCGTATATGGGTTGGTGTTGCGGCGCTGGTGGTGATGGCGACGTTGGTAGGGGTAGCCGCGCTGATCCTAACGGTTCGCCAGCAGGAGGAAGGCAGTCGCGTCAACATGCGCGATTCGCTCACCTTGAGCGCCGCCAGGCTACAAGCCCAAACGAATGAACGAGAACAAATCCAAGTGGCGGCGGGGTTGCAAACAGAAAGCATAACCTTGGTGCCGACCACTGCACCAACCGCAACTATGGGTTCTGATGCGCCTGTTGGGTTTTCGATGATGCCCCTAGCAGGGCGGTCGATCACCGCAGATGGCGTATCACGCTTGCCATTGCAACTGATGACGATTGACCCTGCCAGCGCGGGCAAGACCGTGATCTTTTTGGTATACGGGAGCGGGTCGGTGGACCCCTCCGAAGTTACGTTGCCTTTAGTCGGGGGAGAGCCTTTGGAGGTGCATTACGTCGCTGGACGTGCCGCTACGACGGTACGGGTTGAAGCCGTCCTTAATGAGACGGGACAGCGCGAGTCTGTTTCGCTAGAGACCACCGCCGAGCAGTTTCAGATTTTCGGATATCCCGATGGTCCGCCCGAACTCCTTCAGGACAATCAAACCCTTGTCATCCCCATTACGCTCCGTATTGAATCCTCTACTGATGATCCTCTCGTGGGCACCTATATCGTGAACTTGCAAGCATTTCAAGGCACTGTTGCATTGACCCGCACGGATATGCCACGCAGCACCGCCGATATTACCTTTGATCGCCGGAATAATACGGCGACGGTGTATTTTGTGAGAAGCTTTAATGTCCCGACTGGGCGCTTACTGGCGGAAGCATCAGCGCGCGACGATGTCACCCCATTGGATATACCCGTGTTCTGGCGAAATACGGCTTATGGCTTAAATTTTGTGGATTTTGGCAATATGGGGTGGATCAGACGGTCAGTGGGCGAAAATATTTGCGTGCGCGTGTGGAACGAGTCATTTAGTTCGATCCAGCCCAACACGCTCCGCCTTCGGTATACCACACTGCTCACTTCGGACGCGGCGGGTGCGGTCAACCTTGTCTTGAATAGCCTGTTTGTCGCCGATGCGGGCTGGACTTCGACCGAAGGTGGCTTACAACCCGTGCTGACCCAAAATCTTGAAAATTGTTTTCCATTACAACTGCCACAATCAGAGGGTGGCTTAGTCCAACTTGAGGTGCAAGCTGACAACAGGCAAGCTCAAGACAGCGAGGCATTCCTGATCTATCATCGGCGGGTGCGCTTCTCATCCCCAAGTGATTTGCAAATTAGCGCGCCGAGCCTAACGCGATCCCCCGCCCAACTTTTGTTACCTGCGCGTTCGATTTTGGTTGGTTACCTGTTGTCATCTGGTCTGTACCCCAATGCGCCGGTGATGTTATCGTTATTGGTGGCTCCAGAAGCGGTGGACGCGGATAATCGGTTGCGGCTTCCCCCCGGACAATCGTTATTGACGTTCTACACCGATCAACAGAATGCGTTGATCGTCGCCAATGGCGAAATTCCGGAACGGTATGCCGTCCTGCCCATCCCCGTCAATGGCGGGCGGCGACGGGTATTTGTGTTGGTGAGTGCGGGGGCGTCGGGCGTGCAATCTATCGTGGAGGCGCTGCCCCCTACGCAAGTCCCCAATTTCCCGCCGACCTTCATTCCAGCGGCAACGGTGACTCCCATAGTCATTGACGGTCGTTTAACGCCTTATACCACAATCCCCTTGCCCACAGCGATTGTGCCGACGGTAACATTATTGCCGCCTGTGGTCCTGCCGACGGCAACGCTGGTACCGACGGCAATTCTAGAACCACCAACAGCGGAACCGCCAACAGCGGAACCACCAACAGCAGAACCACCGACAGCGGAACCACCAACAGCGACGGGCTAACCAGAATAGGAGACGGGTTAGCCCTCGCTGGGGTCTTTGCTGAGTATGAGCGCGCTGTTGGAATCTTGAAAAACGGGGCGTTCAGTGTTTTGACTCAGCAAAAATGTCTGCGATTTGCCGGTGCGAAACGTGATGACCACGCGTATATCCTTGCGCACTGCCAATTTTTCATCGCTTAGGATGTGCAGTTGTTTGATCTCTGGCGGTAGCCCACGTTTGACCATGATGCTATTGCTTTTGTCAGCGTCCAATGATTTGCGCCAAATCTCCGTTCGCTGCTTATCGTCATAGCTGTCCCGCAGCAAGATCAATTGCCCAGTTGCGACATGTTGGCGACGGCGGATCATGCGCGTCCCAAAAAAGCCAACGGTGCTGATAATCGCAAAAGCCAATAACCCAGACCCAATATAAAAGCCCACAACCGCCGGGTTCGCCGACCGCATCACGACGACGGATGGGGAGCTTTCCATATTGAAGATGCCATCGGCACCGATACGCACTTGTGAGGGGCGTACTGCAACGGTGTAGGTGCCCTCGGCAAGATTGGGAACCGTGACGCGATAGACGCCGGTTTCGTCACTGGGGACGAGGGGCGGGCTTAGGACGGTGCCGTCGTCAGTGGTGATGGTCAAATCGAGGGGAAGGGCATCCGCACTGGCACCGAGCGTCAGCAAATCGACAGTGCTTTCAGTGGTGATGTCCACCGTTCGTACTGTTATGTCTAGGGTTGTCTCGTTGAAAGGCGGAAAACCATCGGTCGTATAAGCCGTCGATTGATCAGTCGGTGAGAGCAAGCGTAAATCGATAATTTGGGCAGCGTTGACGGCAAATGACGGCAGCATCTCTTGGGCTACCAAGAGCGGTTCAGCAAGCGAGGGCGAGTCATACGAGGCGCGCACGATGAATTGATAATTGCCAACCTCATTGATGGGCAGGCTGAGCGTATATAAACCGCTACCTTCCGATAGGAAATTGTAAGCCACCGCATCGCCGTCTGTACTGCCTCGCAGTCCCGCTTCCACAGTGATGCCATTGGGCTGGAAAGGTTCTCCCACTTCATCTTGAAGTTGGGTTGTGATCGTGACGATTTCGCTGATGAACATCCGGTCTTGGGGAGTTTGACTGATGGTCATTCTCAAGTCAGCCGCATCAAGCGTGAATATCCCCGGCTGATTGATCAGGGTTAACGTCGTGCCATCGACATTTTGTGTGGTCGCCACAAGGGCAAAGCGCGTGACCCCAACTTGGGTTGGGGTATAGGCGGCAGTGTAGACGCCAAACTCATCGGCTTCGAGATTGACCTGAACCCTATTTCCATTGGGTTCAATGGCGGTCACTTCGACCGCCAGACGATAACGGGGATCGTTATATTGGGGCAGGGTGATGCCCCCACTATCCACAATTTGTAACGTGAGATTGACCGGCAGATAACGGGTAATCGTGGTTTGGGAGATGTCGATTTCGGGGGATGCTTGCAGCAAATCAAGATACACATCCATCAAACTGACATCGGCTGAGGTCAACAAGGTCCAATTGCCCGGCACCGGATTGGTGATCGTCCATGTTTCAATGGGGCTGGACTGACCGTTGACTTGCACCCCGGGCGTGTTGACAGTGAGGGGTTGATTTTGGGGAGTGCTTAAAACGATAGAAACATCGGGTTGTGATTTGAAGACGGTGATGCGCATGATCTGATTATAGGGCGAGACGGCGATGGCAGTCGGGATGCCGGTGCCACTTAGCACAACTTCTTGCCCAATCACTTCGCCCGGTCCCGCCGTGGTGCCGCGCATCAACCGCAGCATATCAGTCAAAATTTGTAGAAACTGTTGCCCGACTTCCGTAGCGGTCGTGACGCGCCGCGCGTTGGTCGATGATTGGACGACGTTATTCCAAAGGGGTGCAAAAGTCGCCCAATAGAGGTTATTCTCATCCACAGCGATCACGAACAAATGGTGATTCGGTTGGGGGAAGGTGCTGTTGGTTAAAGCTTGTACTTCCTCCATATGCGTCATCTGATCGCTGATGCGCGAGCAATTGATGTCGGTGAAGCGCGAAGGGGCACACGGTGCGCCGTCACTGAGCAAAATGATCACCCGAAGGTGGTTTTCGTTGGCAGGAAGTTGGCTAAAGAGCTGGGCTGCCTGCTCGTAAGCGCCCAAAAAATCCGTATTGCCGAGGTTGCGCTCGCCAAATGCAGCGGCGGAAAGCTGTTCGGTGAGGCGGGTTGCCTCGCTTTCCCAATCGGGCGCACGACTAATTTCTGTCCACGGAAGGGATATCTCTTGTTGATCCCCAAAGCCCACCACCGCCATGCGAAAAACAGCACTGTCTTGTGCCACCAGTTGATAAGCGCGGAGGGTGCTAAACGCATATTGTACGCCTTCAAAGCGCAGCCCATAGGGATCGCGGGCGGCGTCGCCGGAAGTTGCGCCAAAAGCGCGCCCACCCATGCTACCGCTTTGATCCACCAGAAAGATGACATCAATCCCGTCATAGGTATTTTGGGCGTGGGTCGTCGTCACTAGACCTATTTTGCCGGTGAACAAAATCGCCACGAGGAACGCGACTCTCCACAGGAATATGCTTAATCGGGTGCGAATGCGCGGGAAATGGGAATCAATGGTCATGAACACATTTCACCTTCGACAGGGGCGCACAAAAGAGGGGGGATTCTTGTTTCGTTAGGGCGTGTTCGGTTCATCGTCACCCTCTTGTTCTTGCTCAAGGCTTTCCATTTGCGAACGAATACGGGTGAGCAAATCCATTAAATTAATTTTTAAGACTGGGTCTTTATCCAGCCCGCTTTTTTGGAGTTGTTCCAAGCGCGGTTGGAGTTCTTCTATCAAACGACTCAGCATTGATGCATCCAACCACAAATCAGGGCTAATGCCTAGCTGACGTAAATCCTCTTCTGGGACGGCGTTGGATTGGGGTGCCATCTTCGACTGAAAGCCGCGAATGCCTCCCCGTCCGCGTAAATCCGGCGCACTTTGATCACTGGCACCGGGACGCCCTAAAGTGGGGGCACGTTGTTGAAGGTTTCTGAGACGATCCGGTACATCAGCGGCGGAAGGCGTTTGGGGGGCGGGCGCATTGGGTGTTCGTGCCACCCGCTGAGTGGGTTCATCGGGGTGTGGTTCTGGTGACGCGCTAGACTGGTTGGTGGGCGTCGCCGTCCTCTTTGGCAAACGGCTACTGCCACTTGCCCATTTTGGGGCTTCTGGGGCGGCGGGGGTATCCATCGGTTGCATGGGTCTCGCTCCGCGAGGGGACGGTGTTTGCACAGCGGGTGTTTGTGCTGCGGGCATGATGTTTTCTGATCTACCTGTCTCTGTTTGACCTACATTGGGTAGGGAGGCAGCCGTCTCGTTTGGGACCCCACTGCCCGGTTTCGCAGCGGAGTCTGATCCTCTTTCATATCCCTTCTTTCGTGACGGTCCTACGCCGATGCGTGGAGCCGGCGCTGTCTCAGGTTGGCTATTTTGGGCATGTTGCTCGTCGAGGGCACGTTGCTCGTCTTGAGGGCGTTGTTCCGCAAGGGCGAATTGTTGCTCGTCGAGGGCACGTTGCTCGTCTTGACGGCGTTGTTCTGCAAGGGCATATTGCTGCTCGTCATAGGCACCTTGCTCGTCTTGACGGCGTTGTTCTGCAAGGGCGAATTGCTGCTCGTCATAGGCACGTTGCTCGTCTTGACGGCGTTGTTCTGCAAGGGCGAATTGCTGCTCGTTATAGGCACGTTGCTCGTCTTGGCGGCGTTGTTCTGCAAGGGCATATTGTTGCTCGTCATAGGCACGTTGCTCGTCTTGACGGCGTTGTTCTGCAAGGGTGGCGCTAAAATCATGGGGAGTCGTAGCACCTAGGTCTTCGCCATTGATGGCGCGGTGTAACAAATCCGCACGTTCCTCGCTGGAACTCGTGTTGAGTAAATCTTGTGCCAAATAAATCTGACGTTCGTCTTCATCATAGCGCGTCACCAGCCCCGCGCTGACAAATGCCCGGACCGCGCTTTCTATGGTTTTGCTGTTGAAACTATCGACTTTTTTGAGGCGCCCTTTATCACCGGTGACATTATCGAAATCAGCTATCCCTTCAAACGCTTTGTCCGTGAGTACATCAAGCAGCCGGGTTAATTTCTCGGCATCCAAAATAGTGAGAATTTGCTCAAAATCACCCATGATCGTCCCTTCCATTTATCCGTGATGCTGCTTGATGTGGGCGGCGTGGTGACCAAGCACCCCCACCGCCCATGCTTATTTAGGCGCGATAGCGATCTGCGAGTAGTCGCGAGACTCTTAGAATATCCATCACGATCTTGCTGCTGCGCTCATCGTAATTATCCAGTTCTTCGACCCAAGCACGCCAACCACGTTTCTGCCAGTCTTCAAAGATGACGGAGATGTCATCATCCGTCCGATAGCGCTCGATCATCGCCACGATCTCTGTCGTTGGAAAGACGTTGTTATCCATCAAGATGGTCATCAATCCAGCGATCAATGGATGTTCACCAGTACGTGCCGGGGGGAACTCCTTAGGTTGGCTTCCGCCTGTATAGTACAACGCATAGCGGTCGCTGCCACGCACCTTGCGGGTTTCCAGCTCGCCTGCCGCCAATGCCAAATAGAAGGCGCGGGCGCGCGGTTCGTCCGCAAAGGAGGTCACGACGACGGGATGCAGCAATTCTGGATTTTCGCGCAGTTTTTCTCGGTACTGTGCCTCCAGCATCAGGGCTTCGGCTTCTGATTCATATACCGATGTCGGGATGGGGTTCGGGTTTTTACGCGAATTCGGTTCGTTAATCAAATTGTGGTTACGGCGATAGGTGCGGCGTGCATTATCTAACGACGTAACGCCCTCTAGTGGGATCGCCGCCAGACGACGGTTCACGCTAATTGAGTAAGGATCGGTGACATTGAGGCGCAAGTATCCTTCTCCTTCTTCTTTGCCGCTTTGGGTGCTGATAGCCTGCTCGACTGCGCTCAGATCAACGGTTGTATTGCCGCTGATAACAACATTGAGGACTGCATTTTGGTACGCGGTGTCTTTGAGCGGCGAGATCTGAATACTTGATTGCTCAACGAGGGTTTGGACGGTGGCGCGCGTGCTGTCCTCATTGAACAAGGTCTCGCTGAGGGTCTGCGCCAGCGTTTGACCTGTGATAATGGGCGCACAGTAACGGCTGGCAAGGTCGATCAAGGCAAGGTCAAATGCCTCAATTGCCTCTGAGGTGATGTCTAACCGTGTTCTGCCTTTTTCACCAACCAGTGCCAATTGAATCTTGATATCGCCATCCGCATCGGTGGGTGCAACTTCCCAATACAATTGCGCCAATGCCGCCTGCCGCTTATCGGCGTCGGGCGAAATAGTTCTATCTTGGCTAGGCGGCACGAGGTAACGGTTGTACCAGACCCGTTCGAGCGGTTCATCCTGTGCATCGCGCCACAGGTATTGGCGCACCCCATCAATCGAGCCCATCTGTTGTTGGCGCTCATCAAGGGCGGTGAGACGCGGCAGCACCCGCTCGCGCAGATTTTTATCGATACCGGCGATCACACCGAGCGCTTGGGCTTGCTCAGACAGATTCAACTCGGCGCTTTGGGCGGTGACAATCAATCGTTCCAATGCTTTATGAAGGGCATCACGTTTATCCGTAACCTCTTGGATTGCCCCTAATTGCTCTTGAAGATCTTTGCTCAGGCGTTGTACCTGTTTTAAGAATGCCAATACAAACCCGATCTTGCCCCCGCGTGCGGAGAAAATATCGGTCTTGATGGTGACGGCTTGACCGTTGAGCAAGAGCGCCACAAGCGGCGATAACAACTGAGCGAACAAATCTTCCTTGATGGTTTCAGATCGCCGCAGGGCAGCCAAGGCGTCCTTGGGGTTGCGTTGGTTGAGCAGGTAGTCCAATGCCTGCATGACATTGAGCGCGCGCGTTTCGTTGGAGGCGAGTAATTTGCCCGTCAAGAAGTCATTTGCCACGCTTTCGCTGGTGCTTGATTGTCTGCCAAAGGTTTCGCCATTCAGACTTTCATCCAAGCGGACATTGGTTTCGTTCAGGGATCGTCCCATGATGAAAGCGCGGAAGATTTCTTGCTGGAAGCGATATTGAATGACTTCGATCAAGTCGGCAAAGGGTAGGCGATAGGTGAAAATACCTTGGCTGATGATATGCACCTGATCGGTCTCGCCTTGTCCCTGACTGATCTTGTTCTTTTCAGCGCTTTGTAAATCACGAACATCATTATCTTGGCGCACGACGCTATCCAACCAGAGTGCAATAGCATCGGCAATCGCGGGATAGACCGTCAGTTGGGGTTGCCGTAAGTTGCGCCCGCTGCCATCGTAGACGACAAATTCGTCAAAGGGCAGATAGTCACAGCGGTCATCCGCAATTTGTTGATAACGAATGGGGAAGGCACGGGCATCCGCCAATTGATAACGCGCGATCTCGCGCAAGGTCGCGCCGGTGTTCACTTGATCGCTTTCACGATTTTGTGAAATTTCCTGCCGGACTTGATCCGTCATGATGTGCGCGCTGACGCGATAGCCTTTGGCACCGTTTTGTCTGCCCGCTTCACGCGCCAGCAGGGCGGCATCGAACAGTGCCGACGAACTAATGTCTCCATAGGTGTCGCCGATGACGATAATATTCAATCGGCGATCATCGGACAGCCCACGTTTGGTCAACTGGGCGGCTTGGGCAGATAGGACGGTGGCGGCGCTGGTCCGCAAGCGATCAAAGAAGTTTGTATCCGCAGGGGCTTCGCGCAGATGCTTGAGTAAGCCGAAGCGTGCCAAGACGCGCTGACCCTTGGCACCGTTGCGGAGATCGGTTTGTTCCTGATACCGTGCGAGCAGGGTGGCGGCGATTTCGCGATCCATCCAACGACGCAGTTGGGGATCGACCGTTTCGGTATCGCGCAGGCGGCGCAGATCGTCGCTGAGATTATCGTTAAGCTCGATCACTTCTTCGCGCGTTAAGTGGACGCCAGCAAACTGTACAGGGGATGCCTGATTTTCAAGCTGCTGCCAGTCCCCCATATCCAGCGCGACCAACTGAATACCATCGGGGACTTTGCCCAAGCCCGCATCCAAGAAGGATTTCTTAAGATGTGTCAGTATCCATCGCCCGGATTCGCCTAGCCCGATGATGAGGGAGGGTTGTGGTTGCCACGGTGGAATCAGCGGCGGTAGTTTTAAGGGATCGGGCGGGGGCGGGGGCGGTAGCACCACGGGTTGGGAAGGTTGCGGGATCGTGTCAGGTGTCCTTGTCTGGCAATTTGCCCATGCGAGCAATGCCAATAATGGAATCGGCAAAAGAAATGGCAACAGTCCCGGTAGTTGGGTGCCTAGATCGACAGTGGCAATGGGCAGCCCCCAGAAGGGTAGATGCTCGAAGACGCCGGCTTGCGAAGCACTGGTTAAAGGGACGGCGACCGTGCTGTTGCCGGACTCGGTGATGGTGGTCGTGAAAATATCATAATTGGAGTCATTGCGCTGTGAATTAAACGCCAATTGACTGCCATCGCGGCTCCATGACGACCAACTGTTTGCCGCGCCGGGAATGCTGTTGCCGTTTTCGTCACGGTTCGCGACGATCTCGATAGGTTGACCGCCCGTTGCGGGCACAATGTAAATCAAGGCTTGGGGGTCGCTGTAGGTGGTTGTATTGTTGTGATGGGTGAAGGATAACCAACGTCCATCGGGGGAGAAGGAGGGATAATAATTGAAGCCGTCTCCGCTTGCGCCCAATAAGAGCGTGGCGGTGCCGCCATTTTCCGAGACGACATAAATGTCACTCGGACCATTGATCGCATAGCCCGATATCATGGAAGCGTTGTTCACCGGGCGCACAAAGGCGATCTGCCCGTTAGGTCCCCACGAGGGCATGGTCTCTGCTTGGGTGGGGTCACTGGCACCCGCGAGTGGTGTGTCTATGCCTGTTTGCAGATCGAGAATGCGTAAGTCAACGTTGGCGCTCACATAAACCAAGCGCTGACCATCGGGCGAGAAAGCCGCATAAAAGGCATCAATATTGACGGGGATCGGCAATCGGGTGCCATCGAAGTCATAGATGAGCAGATCACCGGGGGGCGATCCGAGGATGGCGGCGACTCGTTCGGTTGTTTGCGAAACGGTATGGCAACCTACACAGCCGTTCGTATTGAGGGCATTAAAGCTGGCGTTGGTGCTGGCATTGGGTGCCGTCACATAGATGCCGGTGTAGCCATTACTGGGGTCTTGTCGCCAAAAATAGACGCTTTCTTGGGGGGCGCATAGCGTCCCAATGAAGGGGAGCGCAAAGAGCCATAAGGCGAGCGCTGTATAAAACCCAAAGGTCGTCCATAACACAAGACAGAGTGCCGAACATCTACCCGCGCGGTGGCGGCGATAATGCCAGAATGCCCACAGCAATGCCAATGCCAGCAGTAACAGCGCCAGCAGGATAGGCACAAGCCCGCCCAAGCCCCCAACGCAAAAATCAAGAATGGTCGAAATAGCTGGAGTAGAAGGCGGAGAGGGCACGAATGATCCTATCGCGATAGAAGGCTGAGTAGGCGTAGCCGTTGGTAATGGCGTCGGTGATGGCAAGGGGGTATAGGTATGGGTCGGTGTGGGCGTGGGCGACGGAGAGACGATACTGACGACTGGTCCCGTTGCAGTGAAAACCTCTTGCGTATTTGTATCGCATAAAAGATAAGTGCCAGTCAGTTGACCAACGGACGTTTGATTAAAGATTTGATTGGATCGTAATTGCATCTGAAAATCGGCGGTATCGGCATTGTTTAACTCGCCCAGTGACCAAGTTACGCTATTGGCAGTCGTGCTGACGGGTGGGGGGGTAATCCCTGCCGGCACCAGTTCAAAACGGGTATTGTCAAAGGTATAGGTAAATGGGAGATCGCGCGCAGCGATGCTCAATTGAATGAGATCCGCAATCCGTTGGAAGATCACGGGCAAGTTGGAGGCATTGGGTTCATTGTAGAAGTCGGACGGACTATCGGCGAGTGCCAATAGGAGATCAGTCGATGCGGTGGTACCGACGGCAACCGTGATCACCCGCACGCCCGCCGAGCGCGCGCGCTCTGCCGCCAAAATGGCGCTACCCGCGTTGGAGTCGCCATCGGACAAAAGCACGATCACACGGCTGGCAGCCGTATTTTGGGTGTTAAAGTTCAGGAGGGTGTCGGTGCCTTGTTGTAGCCCGGCGGCTATGTTGGTGCCGCCCTGCAATGCTAAACCACGCACGCTATTGAGCAACTGCGTTTGATTTTGCGACAAGGGCACCAATTCGGATGCACCGTTGCTGAAGGTTACAATTGCCACTTGATCCCCGCCCCGCTCTGGAGCCAGATCAAGCGTGAGTGCCTGCACGAACAATTCCGCCGCTTGGCGGGCGTAAGCCAAACGGGTATCGGGCAAGCCGTCTTGTTCGTTCATACTGGTGGAGACATCGATCACCAGCGCGGCATCAACAGGTTGGGTTATCGGCGGGGTTGGGCAGTTTGTGCTTACCCCTGATAAGGCGATATTAATGGTAAAAGCGGTTTCATCCACGACGATGGTCGGCGGTTCGCCGTCAATTGTGACGGTGACGGTTTGGTTTTGGGCGTTGAGAGGTAGGCTGCTCCATCCTAAAAAGAGTAAAAGCAGCATCACCAGTCCACCTGGTAGAGTTTGTCTTGATCTCATTCCTGTACTCCTGTGTGCGCTGCTTTCGCTCATTTAGCCGCGACTAGCCAAAATTTCACCATCTTTGAATTTCGCCGTCATCATTTCGCTGAGGACAATGAGGGAGACCGAATACAAGTCGTAAATGTCTTGTGCGGCTTCCTGACTACGCATATCCTGTTGTTGTCCTTGAATACCCGCAGCGATAGGCGCTTCACGGCGCTTGGCATCTGCTTTGGTGAGTTCACCTCTAAGGAATTCCTCAAACTCTTTCATCACATCATACTCAACGATGATGCGCGCCATTTGCCCGTATTTTTGGGAATTGGAGGGGTATTTGTTCAACCATCCTTGCATGATGGGATTATAGACGCCGACATACTGATCGGCACCCGCAGCAACGCGTTCATCGGTGTCCATTTGGCGCACATTCAACAGATAATTGGTAATGTGTTGGTAATCAATGCTGTAGCGATAGCCAGAATTATGGGCGCGCAAACCCCAATCTTCCTCACGGAAGATGTAGGTCGTCATGGCTTCGAGAAGGGATGGATTGGGGGACGGTTGGGTCAACCACCACTCGCTCGTCACCATGCTATCTTGGGGGTTTTCGATGCTTGGCGTCACCAGATAATAGACGAAATTCGTATTCTTATTGTCGAGATTATCGCGATCTTCGGTGATGATGCGGTGTGCCATTAGCGACAGGAAATCGCGGAAACGATCGATATCTTCGAGCAGCACTGCCACACGATTGCTGAGTTGCCGCCGTTCCTGCCGTAAATCGCGCGTCAGGCGATCTTCATATTGCACCACGCGCACCTCCGCAGGGAAGATGTGCAGCAACGGGCGCTCACTGCTCGGTTTGTTCATATACGGGTCTTTGCCCGTGCGGTAGTCGCTGACCGAATCAAAGGGGATGAGTTCGGTCATGCTGACCACTGTCAAGCGATAGGGGTCGTCACAATTTTGCAAGCGCGCGCCCGTCGCATTATCATCAGCAACTCCGGCGCGGGATCGCAATTCTGCCATCACGCGCTCAAGGAATCTTTGCCCATCGCTATACCCCGAGTCTTGGTGGGCAAGGAGATAAACGGCAGGCATGACGTTGCCCGCAATTGCCCCTTCATAGCTCAACATCGCGCCGGTGTTGGCGTGCAAATAAGCCCCCAATTGTTCTGGGCGGTCTTTATAGCCTTCTTCGGCAAGATAGCGTAAGATGGTCAATTGCTCGCGCGCATCGCGGAAAATGTCACGGCAAAAGTTCATCAACAGATCCGCATTTTTGCGATTCCATTCGCCATTTATTTCATCGCGCAGGGGTTCATTGTTGACGGTGAACCCGATTCGCAATTTGGGCGTGCTGGTGCTGTCTTTGATTTCTTGTGCCGTCCAGTTCATCCCGCGCATGGCATTGAAGAGGGCGTTGGACTGTTCCTCGTAGCGCTGGTACGTTTTGTCTTCCCACGTTTTATTGTTGATGACCTCGCGGCTGGGAACACGTTCTTCTTTAAGCCGCTCAGTCTTGACGATCTCATTGCCGCGATAAACCTCGGCATACAAGCCTTGATGATGAGTCGCCAAGATGCGTTCCCACTGCTCTAATTGGGTGACGGCGCTTTGTACGTAACTGCGCATTTCGCGCATGGAGTCGATCACGGTGTCGCGCGCGACTTCGGCACGAAACAAATCCAAGACTTGCTCGGCAGCATCGCGGTATTCGTCTTGGCGCTTGTGGGCGGGGTGCCCACCGATTAAATTACCGCGTTGGTTCATCGCCGCGCGCAAATCGCTTTCCGCTTGGCTAAAGGTTCCGAGTAGGCTGGATCGTTGTTGTCCGGCTGAGCCTTGCCCTTTGCCTTCGCTGAGCAAATTGAGTACGCCTGTAAAAATATTGTCCATTTCGCGCAGGACTGCCAGCGTCCACCCTAACTTGCCGGTGCGTCCTTCTTGCGCGCGGGTATCATCTTCGCCATTCAATTGTCCGAGTAGGTAGAACTCTAGACCCTGACGAAAGCGGCTGATATGATACTGCGCCAAATCTTCGAGGGTGGTGCGGAAGATGCCGCCTTCACGACTTCCATCATTGCGTCCACGACCGACTTGGCCATTGATCAGGCGATCCGTTTCGGCGATGACACGGCTGCTGTCGCTGGTGGGATCGGCTTTGGTGGCTTTGCTCAATTCCACTTTTTGAGTGACATTTTCTGCCAATGCGCCATCGATGATGCGTAAAATTCGTGTGCTATCATTGCTTTTATCTGCCCCCGCCGGGCGCAGATAGCCCATCCACTGATCCGTGTTGTACGTTGCCATTTGGCGCGCCGTCTGCGATTTTTTGAGGACACCGGCATCGTACCAGCGGTAGATTTGCCGCCAGAGTTGGCTGGGGTAGACTTGTCGTCCCGGATCACGCGGGTCGCTGACCGCATTTTGCCCTTCCAGAAGTTTTTGCACTTCCTCAATGGGGGTAATCGTGCGTTGGGGATTTTCATCGGCGGCAAGTTCGATGGGTAAGCGTGTCAATTGATCGGTGCGTGCAGGTTTGAGCAGCAATTCGAGCGCGCGCAGACCGAGCTGATAGCCCCACCCGCGAATCATGCGCTGGACTGGCAACACCAGTGAGTAGGTGCCGAGCGCCCCACTGAAGGCTTTTGTCCCCGCGACACCTTGCCGTTGCCGGATACGTTCCGCTACATTGACGATGTGCTGGCGTTGATATTCGCCCGCCTCGCTATCGATGAAGGATAAAATCGCATCCCCTACACTGGGGGTTAATCCGGTCTCCATCGATACGGCGTTCAAGGGGTTATTCTGGCGCTTGCCATCCACAAGATAGATCAGATCGTATAATTTATTGCGCAAACGTCCCCGCCAGATCTCCGTATTCGTGCTAAAACGTTCGCTCTGATAACGCATCGGGTAGCCGAGGGCATAATCTTCGATCAACTGAAAACGGCTGAGTTCGCGCAGTGATGCGAACGCGCGGGGTTGCGCGTCGGAGCGGCTGGTCGCATCAAGCGTGGCACCGAAGGCTTCGGGAAGGAACAAAAAGCCGCGTAATTGCACCTCTAGGCTGTTGGCACGGGCGATGGTTTTTACGAGATAAGGGACATCGAGAAACAAGCCCGCGCCGGTGCCGCCGGCGACCGATGCCACAATAAAGACGGTCAAGGAGCGGGAGGTGCCACTGATCCGCTTATGGGCGTTCACGCGGTCATTCACACGGGTGAAGAATTGGGAGAGGTTGGTCGCCATTAAATCTTTGAACAATGCCAAGCGTCCCAGTTGGCGCGCTTGTGCCGCCCCATCTTCTAATTGCCATAAATTTTCGGGCAGCGTGCGGAGATAGGTATCGGCTTGAAACCACGAGCTAATGTGGGCGAAGTCGGGATTTTTGGCGGCGGCATTTTCGGCAATTGCTTTGGCATTTCCGCCTAAGTGTCCCATTTCACGCGGGGCGATCTCCGCCAATTGGGCAACGGAGGATTGCCCGGTGGGTTTTTGGCTGGTATCAAAGACGATCAACCCGACTTCTTCGGGCATCGTCCCGTTATAGGTTTGGAGCAGCTGGTTTTTGACGTGCATAAGTGTGAGCGCGCCGGAGCCGCCAAGACCGATAATCAGGGCTGGAAGGGGTGGTTTGGGTGCCATAAGTCTAAATTTC
>Ga0163154_10001507_pt1:2500-35787 | contig 35787 bp, 28 predicted proteins | sample OliLakLV19MP9P1_FD_148649 | JGI IMG/M metagenome (GOLD analysis project Ga0163154, IMG submission 148649) | Freshwater microbial mat bacterial communities from Lake Vanda, McMurdo Dry Valleys, Antarctica - Oligotrophic Lake LV.19.MP9.P1 | ecosystem: Environmental > Aquatic >... | reverse complement strand
TGGGGTTCTGCATGCGTTTTTCTTTCGCGATGGTTCTGCTGATCATGTCGATGGCGACGACTGCCTATGGGCAGGCGGGCTGTGGTTATGTGTCGGTTAGCAGCAAGCCGCCGCTGGCCAAGGATTTCTATCCGGTGGTGTTACAGCAGATTGACGGCGCGCAGCCTGCCCAGCGCAGTGGTCGCATCAAGCTAGGCGTCGGCGTGCATACGATACTGGTACAGCAACAGATTGCCGGGGAGTCGCGTGGGCGCAGCCAGCTGAAAAAACGCGGGATCAGCGACTTGCCACAGACGCCAAAATCGGTGGATGTCGATGTGCAAGCCGACGGCCACTATCTGATCGCCGCGAAATTGGTCGCGGATGCTGGGAACGGCGATCCGTCTGACCACTGGGAGCCAGTGGTCTGGCGAAAGCTGTTGGAATCGTGCCAATAGGCAATGTGCTCAGGGATCTTTGATGACCAGCAAGCGGATTTCGGTCATGTCTTCAATGGCGTAGCGCACGCCTTCACGCCCAAGTCCGCTGTCTTTCACGCCACCGTAGGGCATGTTGTCCACGCGCCACGAGGGCACGTCGCCAATCACTACGCCGCCGACGTCCAGGTGATCCCAGGCGCGCATCGAACGCTGCATCGAGTCGGTGAAAATGCCGGCTTGCAGGCCAAACATCGACTCATCTGCACGCACCAGCGCAGCATCAAAGTCGTCGAAGGGCTCAATCAGCGCGACCGGGCCGAAGGCCTCCTGGCAACTCACGTCCATGCTCGGATTGGCGCCTTCAATCAAGGTGGCGCGCAACATCGCGCCGTCGCGTTCACCGCCACACAGCAGCGTAGCGCCGGCCGCTTGCGCAGCCTGAATCCAGCCGTGCAGGCGTTTCGCCTCACCCTCAGAGATCATCGGGCCGATAAAGGTGTCTTCATTGCGTGGATCGCCATGCACCAATGCCGACACCCGCGCGATCAGCCGTTCGCGCAACGGCGCATATAATGAGCGGTGGATCAAAATGCGCTGCACGCTAATACAGCTTTGGCCGGATTGATAATAAGCGCCAAACACCAAGCGCTCGGCGATATGGTCAAGACGTTCGCCTTGGTCGCTATCGACGATGCAGGCTGCATTGCCACCGAGCTCCAACACGACCTTTTTCTTGCCGGCGCGTGCTTTCAAATCCCAACCGACCGCGGGTGAGCCGGTGAATGAAAGCAGCTTGAAGCGCTCGTCGACGGTAAACAGGTCCGCGCCATCACGATGGCAGGGCAGAATTGAAAAAGCGCCTTCCGGCAAATCCGTCTCGGCGAGCACTTCGCCAATAATCAGTGCCCCGATCGGGGTGCGACTGGCCGGTTTCATCACAAAGGGACAGCCGGCAGCAATGGCCGGCGCGATTTTGTGCGCCGCCAAATTCAGCGGGAAGTTAAACGGTGAAATCAACGAACACGGACCAATTGGCACACGCTTCCAAAAGCCGCGATAACCGCGAGCGCGCGCCGAAATCTCCAGGTTCATCACCTCGCCATCGATGCGCACCGCCTCTTCGGCGCCGACCTGAAAAGTGTCGATTAGCCGCGCAACCTCGCCGCGCGAATCCTTGATCGGCTTGCCTGCTTCTATGCACAGCGCAAACGCAAGTTCGTCGAAACGTTCTTTGAAACGCTTGACGCAATGCTCCAAAACCGCCTTGCGCTGATAGGGGCGAAACTCGCGCAGCGCCGATTGCGCGCGCACCGCGGCATCAATGGCAGCGTGGATGGCTTTGCTGTCAGCCTGTGCAACCCGGGTGGCGACTTTGCCGGTGTACTTATCGGTTACTTCCAAGTCAGTATTGGCTTGGACGGCGCGATTGGCAAGGTAATAAGGGTAGGTATCACGCAGCATGGTTATCGTCCTTGGTGCGGGGTGATTATAATTACGCGGATTAACCCACAAGATTCGTCATTGCGAGGCAGCCCTAAGCGACCGTGGCGATCCAGCGCCTCCGCTTCGGCGTCCCGAACGTCACTGGATTGCCCCGGCATGCGCTGAAGATTGTCGCCTTGCTGAACTTAACGGCGGCGCATGCCTCGCAATGACGAATATCTCCAGCTTGACGGCTTACATCGCCGAGCTTAAGGCCTTGATTTCCTGATTCAAAATGGCGTGATTTTCGGAGTAATCGATGGCTAATTCGATAATGTCAACGCCCGGTTCTGCTAGCGCTTGCCGGAGCATTTGCTGGAACTCTTCGGTGCTGTTTGGGCGCCAGCCGCGTGCGCCGTAGGCATCGGCGAGTTTGACAAAATCCGGATTACCCATATCCATGCCAAAATTCGCAAAACCCATGCTGGCCTGTTTCCATTTGATCATGCCGTAGGCGTTGTCACGCACTACGATCACCGCGATATTTAATTTGAGGCGAACCGCCGTTTCGATTTCCTGCGAATTCATCATGAATCCACCATCACCGCACACGGCGATGACATTACGGTCCGGGTAGACAATTTTTGCAGCCATCGCACTCGGTAATCCGGCACCCATGGTGGCCAAGGCATTGTCGAGCAGCATGGTATTGGGTTCAAAACAGCGGTAATAACGTGCGTACCACAGTTTGTACATGCCGTTATCCAGGCAAACCAAACCGTTGCGCGACACTTCCTGACGGACAATATCCACCATCCGCACCGGATGAATGGGGAAACGATTGTCATCAGAACGCAGCTTCAAATGCGCGTCGAGCGCATGGCGGACTTGATCAAAATAAGCAAAATCCCAATGTGGCTGGCGTTCTAGGCGTTGTTTTAAACGCCAAATGGAATTAGCCATATCGCCTACCACTTCGATCTGCGGGAAATAGACGGTGTCTACTTCAGCAGAGAAGAAGTTCAAATGAATAACGGTGCGCAAGCCGGTACGCATGAAAAACGGCGGCTTCTCAATGACATCGTGGCCGCAATTGATGATCAGATCGGCTTTTTCGATCGCCCGATGCACAAAATCGCCATCCGAAAGCGCGGCGTTGCCTAACCACAAGGGATGGTGTTCGTCGATGACACCTTTGCCCATCTGCGTGCTAAAAAATGGAATGCCGAGTTTGTCGACAAATTCGGTCAGCATCTTACTGGTGGTTTTGCGGTTGGCACCCGCGCCTACCATCAGCAAAGGGCGCTTGGCGTTGGTGATGGCCTCAACCGCGTAAACGATGGCCTTCTCATCGGCCACCGGGCGGCGTGTGTGACTGGCCTGCAGCACAAAGGCTTCCGTTTGCTCGTCGGCGATGTCCTCTGGCAACTCCAGATGGACTGCACCCGGACGCTCTTCCATCGCACGGCGGAAGGCTTCGCGTACGCGGGCCGGGATATTGTCGGCCGAGACGATTTGCCGCGTGTATTTGGTCAGCGGACGCATCATGTCGACGATATCGACAATCTGGAAATGCCCTTGTTTGCTCAATTTGACCGGCTTCTGACCGGTGATCATCAGCATCGGCATCGCGCCCAGCTGCGCATACGCCGCTGGCGTGACGAAATTAGTCGCGCCGGGGCCCAGCGTGGCCAAACAAACACCGGGATGCCCGGTCAGGCGGCCGTAAGTTGCCGCCATGAATCCGGCGCCCTGTTCGTGGCGGGTCAAAATCAGTTTGATTGAACTGGTGCGCAGCGATTCCAAGAAATCGAGATTTTCTTCGCCCGGAATGCCAAAGACGTACTTGACGCCCTCCGATTCCAATGCCCGTACGAACAGATCGGAAGCCTTCATCGTGCGTCTCCCACAAGTCAGATGAAGGCTTGAGCATGGACGTGCAACATGACGCTGGTCAATGTGCGCTGCAGCGCGATAGGGTGGCGCTGAGCCTACATGTTTCATAAATTGCACGCGGCCTCGCTAGTCTATCGGCCGCACAAGGACATCCTCAATCGGCGCTACGCTATAGCCGGTTATGGCGCTTCTTCAGAAAATCCCTTGTGCGACCCATATCCTGCGCGATCATCGCGCGAATTCATGAAACATGCGGGCTAGCCCGCAGACTTGCGGCGCGCGGTTGGCGTTTTCTGCGTGGGGGCCGCGACGCTGGGCCGCGCTAAGCGCTCGGTTTCAAGCAAACTGGCCAGCAGTTTTGCAGTCCGCGGCGCCTGGTAAAAATGCTGCAGCCGCGCCCGGATGCGTTCTTCCAAAAAGCCATTAGCGAGCAGCGTTGCGAACACCGGCGGCAGCAGATGTTGCAGTTCGGCGGAAATACGTTTTTCGGTGAGGCCAAAGTCAGAGGCGATATTGCTCAGTTCGCGGTCGCCGTGTTTATCAAAGAACTGCATGACGATATCGGTGTAAATATTCCTGAAATAGGCAGTTGATCGAAAATGTAGCCAGAAATCCATGCCGATGGCGATAAATTCACCCAGGTCGTCAGTATCGAGAAGTTCGAAATACTCCGACACCTTATCCTTGGCAATCGTTGCCCAAATTTGTGCACTGAGTTCGATGATTTCGGGGGATTCGAAATGATCATTGATCGAGGTTTCGCTGCGTTTCAGCGTATTGCCCAGATTTGCTTCAATATAGGCTTTAACCGTCTTTTCTACCGCCAACTCAAGCGGATGCAGGGTTTTATTAACCGCAAACTTGCCGAATTTGATCAGCGATGCTAAGCCGGGCACTTTCTGCGCAAGGATATTCTCAGTCAGCAGATATTCTTTAATGCCGGAAAATAGGGCTTCAGAAATCTGCTGGGAATACACCGAGCTGGAGACCAAGCGGTGGACAAGTTCCTGCCTGGCGCGCTTGAGTGTGCTTATTTTTTTGATGGTAGCGTCGGAAATTCCCCGCGGGATAATATCCCGCAGTGCAGTGCTTTGGTTCTGATCGTGTTTCAATACGCGTTCGCCGATATCCGCCGCCAGCGCGGTTATGGCCTGAGTAATGGGAAAGGCAACCACATTGCGCGCGATGATCTCAATAATCTGCTCGGGCTTCAGAATGTCGTTTAGCTTGCTGGTGCGGAGCGCCTGAAAAACTGCGGCGGTTTCTTCGCGAATCATCATGCGGCTATTTTTGCTGCTAAAGCGGCTCAGTTCATGTTGAACATGGGCTTCCAACAATGCCAGGGTAAGGTGATCCATATTGCTCTTCGCAGGTTCCAAGTCGGCGTGCGCCTGGAAAAACCCAGGCTTGCCGAGCATCGGCTAGGACGTGATAGCTGGGCCTGAACGGGCATCAATTGAGCAGCAGCAGGGACATCGCGAAGGCAGCGCGGCGAGCCCTACCAATCGGTTGGCCGATAGTCTTTCAGGAAGCGTCCCCAGTAGTGCTCGCCGGTTAGGATGCCGCTGATGATCGGGTCGACGATGCGGGCGGCGCCGTCGACGATGTCCAAGGGTGGGTGGAAGCGTTCTTCGCGCACTTTGCGGGCGGCGATTTCAGCCGGGTCTTCGTCGGTGACCCAGCCGGTATCCACGCTGTTCATGTGAATGCCATCGTTGTGGTAATCCGCCGCCGCGGTGCGGGTCATCATATTTAGCGCCGCTTTCGCCATATTGGTGTGCGGATGACGGGTGGTTTTCAAATTGCGATAAAACTGACCCTCGACTGCAGACACGTTGACGATGTGTTTATCGTGATCGGCGGTGCGTAACATCAGCGGTTTGAGTCGCGCGTTGATAATAAACGGTGCGATCGCGTTGATTAATTGCACTTCCAAAAGTTCAACCGATGCCACTTCATCCATTTGTAAGCGCCAGGAATTACGACCGCGTAAATCGACTTGCTGTAAGTCTTGGTCGAGTTTGCCTTGCGGGAATAAATGCGATTGCGCGATATGTTCTTCGGGCAATAAGCGTAGCTGCGAAAGCTGCGCTGAGGATAGATCACCACGCAAACTGATCGAGCCGGCTTGATCAGCGGGCGGCGCTAGGTTTTGCGCCGCGCCGTCGCCGCGCGTTCCGCGCCATGCACCCAAGAGCGCTTGTTCGTGCGCGGGAACCGCATCTGCGGGCGCGGTTTCGCTTTCCATCATGTGCGCATAAAAATCGGGCGGGCGGCGCACCGTTTGACAGGCGTTGTTGATGATGAAATCTAAGCGTTCATGGGTGTTGAGCAAGTGCTGGCAAAATGACTCCACACTGGGGGTATGGCGCAAATCCAGCCCATAAATTTCCAAACGATCGTGCCATTCGGAAAAATCAGCTTCGGCGGCATAGCGGGTGGCTGAATCACGCGGGAAACGCGTCGTAACGATGAGCCGCGCGCCGGCGCGCAGTAACTTGAGGCCCGCTTGATAGCCAATTTTTACTCGGCCGCCGGTCAATAAGGCGACGCGCCCGCGCAAATCGACTAATTCCGTGCGTTTATAATAATTGAACTGCGCGCAGCTCGGGCATAACTGGTCGTAAAAGAAGTGCAGCTGCGCATAATATTGTTTGCAAACATAACAATGCTGCGGTTCGATGGTCTCGCGCATGTCAGGCGTGAGGCTATCTTCATCCTGCGCGATGAATCCGGCTGGCGCAAACACGTTGGGCGTGGTGAATACCGGTTTGCGGCGCAGCACGCGTATGCCGGTTTGTTGCAGCACGTTTTCCTCATCGCGAATTTTCGCCTGCATGCGTTCGCGGGCCACCACCTTGCGTTGCTGGCGGCGATGCGCCGGATTGGGCATGTAAATGCGACCAATGCACTCGTGCAGTTGGCTGCGTTCGTCCAGTGGCAGTTGTTCGAGTAAGGAGGTGTTGGCAGCGATGCTCCGCAATACCGGCATTGCCGCGCGCACCTGCTGCAGCAGCTCGGTAGACGCGCTGTCGGGGGCGATTTGTTCGTCGTGGGTCATGGTCACATCGTGCGCTCAGCGTTCGCCGAGCGTGCGCGCTGGCGAGGGGCGCGAAGCATACGTGTCTGACGGGCGGGTGGCGCACTAGAGCGCATGTTTCATGAGCTCGCGCGATGATCGCGCAGGATATGGGTTGCACCAGGGATTTTCCGAAGAAGCCCCATATCTGTCCGGCCGACTGAGGTAAATTCCTTGTGCGTCGAGCGGCAGCGTTTCGGCGCATTCCTTCCCAAAGTAACTGAAATGGGTCGAAAGATTGGCCTTGTTGTCGCGCAATCTCCATAGTTTCGAAGGCAGCGGTCGAGTTATCGGCGGCCCCGAATCGGTGGAATCCGCACGATGCGCGTGCGGGTTCCACCCTACCCGGACACCCGCCTTACGCGGGTTACAATCCGTACCTGCATCCACTTTGATCCCTTGAGTCACTCCACGCGCTTTTGTTTGTCAGAATCCGTTCCTGGGTTTCACCCTTCGCTGGTATGCGGCGCCCTTGGCGCATAAGACCGCCCCAACGGGGCGGTGCATACCAGCCCGGGGTGCAACCCCGGGAACGGCGAGAACAAAACGGACGCGTTCTGAAGGAACGCCGCATCGGTTCGGCGCGGGTTGGTGATCCGACGATATGCGGCGTTCCTTCAGAACGCGGAGATGGTGAAACCGAATACCCAGGGTTTCACCCTGGGCTGGTATGCATCGCCCCTTTGGGGCATTCGGAATCCGTTCCAGGGTTTCACCCTTCGCTGGTGTTGGTGTTTTCCTCCACGCAGCCTTCCTGGAACCGGTTGAATTCCTCGCGGGTCTGGCGGTCCAGATCCTTACGGTCCACGACGAAGAGGCATTTCTCAATGTCGGGATTGTCCTTCAGGTGTGTCGCAGAGTCAGTTTGCGAACAGAGTGAACGCTTTTGGAAATGAGTACGGAGTACCCGGTGGTTTTGAAGTGCCTGGCTACCGGATATTGGCGGGGGAATGTCGGACGAACTTAATGAAAGCGCCGCCTACTCATTGCGTCGGCTGAGCCTCGGCGGCGCGCTCAGCAAGCATCGAGCTGAATTGATTCAAGAGGGCGGCCCTAATGTCAACCTGTTTGGCACTGCCGTCGCGACGCTCAACCTGCGCCTCGAGCGGCAGGAATCTTTCCAGCAAGTGTTTCGTTTGACATTGCAAAAAGAGAAAAAGCCGCTGGCTCCAGGGGATGTCTCCGTAGAACGGTGCGCAGCGCAATTCCCGGCCATCAACTCGCCAATTGACGCGGATCTCACCGGTTGGGCTCTTTTCCGTGCGGTGCAAGGGAACGACGGTACCATCAGCGAAGGTGACGACACGATCACTTTATCCAAACTTTCCATCGCAAGCACAAAGGTTGAGCTGATTGATAGCGCGTCCCTCGACGCAAAGCTCTTCGGACTGGTGAGCTGCAAGCGCGGAGAAAAACTGCAAGATTGCGATAGAGTGGAGATTGAAAATGCCGCAACAGACTTCGAAGCACTGCAGTTTGAAAGTTTCGCCAATGTGTCGGCCTTTCGAGGTTGGCTCCTCGGAGCAGCCAAGAACGGGAAAATCATTCATCTCGGTGGTCACCGCGTCGGCCTGAGCAACCTTGATGGCCTCGCGCTGTCGCAGGTTGCAACCTTGATGGCCTCGCGCTGTCGCAGGTTCAAAAAACGCGCGTCGCGATGTTTTGGCAGCAGTTGGAAGCCCAGATTCCGACGCCCGCGCCGCCTGAAAGTTAAAGTCTGTTTCGACTAGGCTACTAGGTTGAGATATCAGGGTTGGGTTAAGCTGCGCTCCAAATGCCCGAGCGCACGCGCATGAGCCTCAATACAAGCAACAAGCCACGCAAACTGTCGCCGGGTACCAGCGCCGCAGTCGACCTGTTTATGTCACTGCTGGAGCATCCGGCTAAGGCCTTGATTGCGGCCTTGCGGGCAATCATCACCGGCGTCGATGCGCGTATTGCCGAAGGCATTAAATGGGAGTCGCCCAGTTTTCGGGTGAGCGATTATTTTGCGACGGTGAATTTGCGCTGCAAAGTGGGCGTGGGTTTGATCCTGCATTTTGGCGCAAAGGTTCGGGCATTGCCGGCCGGCGGCGCGGCAATCGATGATCCAGCGGGCTTGCTGACTTGGCTGGCGGCAGATCGCGCGATGGTGGAATTTGCTGATCTGAATGCCCTGCGCACCCATCAAGCAGCGCTGCAGGCGATTATTCGGCAGTGGATCGCTGTTGAAGGTTTGCGCGTATGACCACCGACACTGCCCCCTATCAACCGCTGCTGATCGCCATTCACGGGCAGGTCAATGCGGGCAAAAGCCATTTGGCTGGCCAAATTGCCAGCGAGGTGGCGAGCGGCGGGCGTGTGGAGGGCTGGTTACAGATTGCTGGCCGGCGCGATAGCGCTCAGGTTGGCGCTGAAGACTATGCGCTGCAGTTTATTGGCAGCAGTGCGGCCATGTTTGTGCAGCCGATTGCTTATTTGACCCGTGATCAGCAGCGCCAACCGCCGTATCGGGTACTGGATGAATCAGCGGCGCCTTTGCGCGCTTGGCAGCAAGCGGTTGCTGCCGATGAGCGGACTATCGATCTTTTGGTGTTCGACGAATTTGGCAGCATTGAGGCCAAGGGCGAGGGCCATTTGCAGCGCTGGCTGAGCTTGCGCGAGCGCGAACCCGGCGCGGTCATCGTCGTGGTGCATAGCTCGCGCTTGGCGTTGGTCGAAGCCGCTTTGGGTCAAGCTTTTGATGTGCGGGTCGACGCACGCGATGCGCATGCGCTTGAACAATTGCGCGATGTGCTGGTCGCGCGGCGCGATTTTGAACGGGTGGGTTGGTTTGGCGCATTGGCCGGCGCTTTTGAGGTGGGCGCCGGATCGATTGTGCACGGCGCCAAGATTCCGTTTGGTGGTCTGGGCATGGCCACCACGCAAGCCGCGCTGCTCACGCGTGCCGCTGAGCCAATGGCGGATCGGGGTAGGGTGGTTTGGGTGGCTTTGCTGTCGGCCCGCTGAGCCAATGGCGGATCGGGGTAGGGTGGTTTGGGTGGCTTTGCTGTCGGCCGGCATCAAATCGATGTCGCCGGCCGGTCAACGCATTCGGCCGATGCTGGCGATTGCCATCCAAGGGTGGCTGTATTCGCGCGCATTGCGTTGGCTGGGTTGGAATTTTTGGGCGGTGATGTTGGGCGGTTTTTTGATGGGCGCCTGGGCTGGCAGCCAAGGTTTGTTCATGCAATGGCTGTTGGTGGGCGATGCGCTGGCGGTGGCGTTGAATCAGCTGTCTAGCGAAATTGCACAATGGGTGGGCGCCAGCGCGCCGTCATTAGCGGGTTTGATCGGCGTGTGGATCGCCGCCCATGGTGCGATTGTCGCGGCCGGCACCGGCCTGGCCTGGCGCCGCCGTCATCTGGTCAAGTTGGTCGATACGCCGTCGCGCTGGCAATTGCCGCTGTTGAATGAGGGCAAACGCGGCTGGCTGGCCAGCATCGGACGTGGGCTACGAGAACTGGCGCGGCCGACTTTCTGGCTGCCACTGCTGTTGATTCTGGCGGCATTGGCATGGGCGGGGCAGTCGCAACAAAGTCTGGTGTTTGTCGCCTTGCGGGCCATCGTGATTGGCTGGATTTTGTTCGTGCTGATCCAGCGTTTGGATTTCCGTGCCTTGCCGGGGCGCCTGCGCCGCCTCGGCATGTGGGGCCCGGCGATCGCTTGGCGCCGCGCGTTGAGCCGCTTGCAGGCGCAGCAAAAGAGAAGTTAATTGGTTGCTGTGAAAGTCGTTCAGGTTCGGGCTCTTATTCCCTCCCCGTTGTTTGGGGAGGGTTGGGGTGGGGTAAGGAAAAAAACGCTAGCAACGGTCATGGCGGTGGAGATTTTCATGATTCCGGGTGGCTGCGAGCCATGACCGCTTGCCTTTGCGCGCGGCCCAGCCCCACCCAGCTCAACTTTCCCAAAACAGCGACGGCGTGGGTCAACGAATCGTCAACTCGCTGTTAGACTTTCACGCACTGTTTCGTGGTGCCGTCTTTCACTATGTCGTCGATTCGGGTTCGCTTGCAATGCACCGATGCGCTGGGCGCAACGCAGCTCTTTGATATTTCGGCGGGTGGTGTCATCGGGCGTGATACGGCGGCCGATATTGTGATGGATCACCCGACGGTTTCGCGCCGACATGCCAAGTTTGTGGTGCATGAAAGTGAGGTCGAGGTGCAAGACCTTGGCAGCGCGAATGGCAGCTTTGTGAACGGTCGACCATTGGACTCGCAAGCGTATTTGCTGGCCGATGGCGATCAACTGCGGCTCGGCCATTTGCACTTGCGCATCTTCGTTTCGCCGCGCGGCGACAGCCTCGCTACGGAGCCTGCGCCGCAACAGTTGCCCAGTGCAGTGCAAACCACTATGCACGGTGGACCACGCATTGAACCGCAGCTGTTATTGGCGCGTATCTCGCAGCACCGCATGCTGTCTGATCCGCCTCCGGCCATTGAGGGTTATGAGATCGGCCAAATCATCGTGCCGGCGCTTGGGGTTGGCGGTGATTTTATTCATTGGGCGATTGCCAACAACGGCCAGCAGGCTTTAGTGCTGGGCGATGTGTGCGGAAAAGGCGTGGCGGCCGCGATGTATATGGCGTTTGTCAGCGGCATGCTGTTTGAGATTGTGCCCGCCTGTGGTTCGCCCGAGTCAATCTTGCGCCGACTGAATCGTTCGCTACACAAGGTCATCGAACCCGGATTGTTTGTCACCGCGATGGCCGTCATGTTGGATCCGCATCAGCACACCATCGAGATCGCCTGCGCCGGTCATCCACCCGGCTTGCTGAAGCTGGCCGGTGGTGCGGTGATTGAGCTGGATATCGATTCCGGTTTGGCACTTGGGCCGGAGGCAGAGCCCGATATCGGTGTAATCCGCCGTCGTATGGTGGCCGGCGAGGTGCTGATGGTGACCACCGATGGTGTCGATGAAGCACAAAGTCCAGACGGCGTGGAAATGGGCAGGGCGCGCGTGCTGGATATTCTGGGCGCCTCGGCCGGTGCTGCTGACGCCGCGCGCCGTTTACATGGCGCCATCACTTCACATGCCAGTTCCGCGCGCCAACATGATGATTTGACCGTGGTGACCATCGAGCGCTGTCGGTAAACCTCAGCAAAACCGCTTGACACGGCACGCCGTCCTAACTGTACTATGAGAACCAGTACACTACAGACGCCGGCCATGTCGCGCACCCAAGCCTTGATGATGCAGATTGCCACCGGCGACTCGCGATCGATCAGCAAGCAGATCGTTGACGGCGTGCGTATGCAAATCGCCACCGGGGAACTCAAAGTGGGCGGGCAATTGCCTAGCGTGCGTGGTTTGGCGCAACAACTGACCGTCAACCCTAACACCGTGGCCAAGGCCTACGCCGAGCTGTCCGCGGAAGGTTGGTTGGAATCGCGCGCTGGTTTGGGGCTGTTTGTAGCGCCGCCGCGGCAACGGCTCAGCAATGCCGAACGCGAGCGGCGTCTGGAAGAGGCGGTGCAGCGTTTGGTGCATGAAGCCATCGCGCTCGGCATTGCCGGTGAAGACGTGGTGGCGCGTTTAGCGGCCGAATTTCAAGTGTTAGCAATCAGGAAAAGCGCGTGAACGGCGATTGGGTCATCGAAACCGCTGCGCTGAGTAAGCGCTATGCCAATAAGTGGGCACTGGATCGACTGGATTTGCGTGTTGCACGCGGTCAAATCCATGCAATTGTCGGCGCTAATGGTGCGGGTAAATCGACGCTGTTTCGCATATTGCTCGGGTTTTTGCCGCCAACCAGCGGCCAAGCCCGCATTCTCGGCCGCGATTGTCAGCATTTGACGCCGCAAGACCGCGGCTGTATCGGGTTCGTCAATGAAGAGCACACTTTGCCCGCTTGGATGCGGGTCAGCGAGGTCATTGCGATGCAGCGCCGCCACTATTCGCGTTGGAATCAGACCGCGTTTGACGGGGTGATCGGCCATTACCAAGTGCTGCCGACGCAGAAGGTTAGTCAGTTATCGCGTGGTGAGCGCGCCGGATTTAATCTGGCGCTGGCCTTGGCACAATCACCGGAATTGCTGGTATTAGATGAGCCCACATTGGGCTTGGATGTGGTCGCCAAACGCGCGTTTTTGGAATCGCTGCTGTACAGCAATGCCAGCGAAACCTGCACGGTGATTTATTGCTCGCATCAAATGGATGAAGTGGAGCGGGTCGCCGAAAACTTGATCATTTTGGAACGTGGCCAGCTAAAGAATATGTCCGCGCCCGACGAGTTTTGCGCGCGTGTCACCCATTGGGTGACCGATATTCCGTTTCAGGCGCCGCCACCGGCCAGCGTGCCCGGTTTGCTGCAAGTGCAGCGCATTGAAGGCCTGCAGCATTATTTGGTGTTGGATCAAGGCGAGCAGTTTGCCCAGTTTTTGCGCGGCTGCGGCGCGCGCTCCGTGCAGGCCATGCCGGTCGGCTTAGACCGCGCGGTCAATGCCTTCCTGGCCAAAAACCACGCAGCTCCCGATGCGGCAAGTTACGCAGCAAACAGCGATGGGCCGCTGTGCGCGGACTCTGCCGCGGTCCAGCGAAGAAAAGCGTTCGACCGATGAAGCGCAGGTCGAACCCACCACGGCTCGATTCAGGCCGTGAGGTTCATCCGCGTGCAGCTTCGACCAGCAGTAGGTCGCTCGCAATATCGTTGTACCGTGCATGGCAATGGGTATTTCCGAGCTAAACCGGAAATTCCGCTCATTAAGTCAAAGGATTTTTTGTGGCCAATCTTTTTATCGCTGAATTACAGCGTTTCCGGGTTTGGGCTTTATTGGCCTTCATTGTTCACTTAGTCGTGCTGGGTTTTTTCGCCCGCTTGGTTGATCCGCTGCAGCAGCCAGCGCTGGTTTATCAGTTGACCGCTGCTGTGTATGCATTGCTCGGGTTGCTGCTGGGTTTGTATCAAATGGGCGGTTATCGGCGACCGAGCACTTGGCTGAATTTGCTACATCGCCCAGTCGCGCATCCCCATATTGCATTGGCTTTGAGTGCCGCAGCGATTGTTTTATTAGCGTCTGCGATCGTTTTGCCGCTGGCAATCATGTTGATTGCGCAGGATGGTTTGACCGCGCGGGTGGTGGATTGGCGTCATTGGGGATTGCCGGTTGCCGCGGTTAGCGTGGCGATCGCCAGTTACTTGGCTGCGGCGTTTGCAATGCTGGCGCCGCGGCGTATCGCGCTATTTGGGCTGGTTTTGCCGGCTTTGATTCTCGCTAGCACGGCGAGCGGTATTTGGGCCTTGCTGTTGCAGTTCTGCGTCATTATCTGGCTGGCGGTGTTATTGCTGGCTGTTTTCAAGCCGGACTTAACTGCGCCACCGAGGCCACTGCTGGTCGAAGTAATGGCCGCGTTACCGGTGCAAATGGGAGTGTGGATGCTGCTGGTCGTTTTATCCTTGCTGTACCAAACCGGTTGGATGGTCCTGGGTAGCCATCCGCTGAATAGCACGCCGCCGGCTGGTGGCATGGTGGAAGCCAGCCGCAGCGACGGAAAGGCACTGCTGCTCGCTGGCTTAGCGGTGTCTAGCCACCCGCAGGCGCCGTTGTGGCGCGAACAAGTGGCGATTTCCGAGGTGTACAGCAGCGTCGTGCAAATCGAGGAATTTGCCCAGCGCCACCAATTGACCAACCCGATGCCCATGGAGTTTGACGACAAGCAGCGCCGACGTTGGATTTTCAGCCACGATGACATGCGCTTTCAGGGCATCTCGCTGAGCGACGGCAAACCCGCAGGCGTGCTGGGCATTGGTGATGCTAACAATGCCTTTGCGCTGCCACCCTTGCCGCTCAGCACGCGCGCGCTGGCGACCGCGCAAGGCATTTTTGCGTTTTCAGAGGATTCGCAACAAATCCACCCGCGCGTTCTGCTGCCCGCTGGCGAGACGCTGGCGTCCTTGCCCGCCGCGGCCGGTGAATCGATGACTCTGCTCAGTGATCGGGCACTGTATTTCTTCGATGCGCGCAAGCTGAAAAGTGGCGATCAGCTGATCGAAGCCACGCAGCGCCTGCCACTACCCGGCGCAATTGCTGGTCTGGCAGGGGTTGAATTAATCGAATTGCTCGACGGCCATTTGCTGTCCTTGCTGTACGGTCGCGGCAGCATTGATGGGCCGGGTTTGGCCTACCAACAACTGCTGTGGGTGGACGGCGAAGGGGACGGCGAAGGGCGTATCGAAACTGTGGCCAGGCGCGAATTGGCGCCGGATTTTCCGATGGCGCTGCGCCACTACGATTGGTGGACTTCGCCCCTTTTGCACACTGCCAAACAGCTGCTGCGCGATCTATTCGCGCAAGCCTCGCCGCTCGCCGCGCGCGATCTGGCGCCGCGACCACCCGCAATGCAAGCCTGGGCAGGCACGCTGCTGCTGCTGTCACTGCTAGTTGCGATTTGGCTGAGCGCGCGGCAGGGCTTATCCGGCCCGCGCCGCTGGTTTTGGATCATCAACTGCGGCGCCGTCGGCCTGCCGGCGCTCATCGCGCTGCGTTTGATGCACGTCGATCGGGTGACGGGAGACGCCTGATGAATGCACTCGCCTTTCTGCGCGCCTTTCGGCGCCTGATGAATGCACTCGCCTCTCTGCGCGCCTTTCGCGGTGTGTTGCTGTCGATTTTCTTGCTGCCGGCTGCTGCAGGCGCACAGGAAGCGACCCATCGCGACCCCAGTTCGCCCGCGCCACTAGCGCGCAGCGAGTTTTTGCGACCCACATTGCTACACGCGGTACGCCTATCGCCCGACGGTCAGCGAGTTGCGTTTTTGCGCGGGGAACTTGGCAAACGCGGTTTGTGGTTACAGTCTTTGCATGAAACGGCCGCGCAACGGGTATTGCCGCAGGTCGATGCCAGCGATCTTATTTGGTCGCGTGATGGGCAATGGATATTTTTGGTCGCGAGCGCGCAACTGTCCGTCTATCGCCTAGACGGCCAGGGTGGCACCGGGCGCATTGCCCGATTGAACGGGCAGGTATCGCATGAGGTGATCGGCGCTGATCCCAGTCAGCCCGCTGCCATATTGCTGCTGGAACACACACGGCCGGGCGCCGCAAAACCCCGCGCGCGCTTGCTGCGCATAGCCGCAGCCGGGCAACAACAGGTGCTGTACGAAGACGCGCTGCCACTGGGCGATGCGGTGTTATCGGCAGATGGCAAGCTCGCTTTTTTGCGCCGTATCGAGCGCGAACAGCACCTCATTTTGCGACTGCGTTTGGGGCAGGCACCGATGGAGGTGGCGCGCTGCGTGAATCTCGAACGCTGCCAATTTGTCAGCGTTGCCGATGACGGCAGCCTGTGGATGCTGTCGAATCACGCACAGAATTTCAGCGGATTGCAGCGCCTCAAGCCGGACGGTCAGTTAGAACTATTGCACAGCGATCCGCAGGCGTTGGCGGATATCGATGCAGTCAGCAGCGATCCGTTAACCGGCGAGCCGCTGTTGGCCGCCTATCGCAGCGTAGTGCCGCAGGTGTATGGACTCAACGTGGCGACACAGCTAACCCTCGAACGGCTACAGGCCCAGTTGCCAGGGCGCGATTTGAGCGTGCAGATGGGCCACGGCGCATGGCTGATCAGCGAGCGTGATAGCTGTCTGCCACAGGCGCGCTGGCATGCATTTGACCCGAAGAGTGGCGAATTGCGCAGACTTGCATTGATGGAGGAAACGGCGCCACTGCAGGATTGCCAAAACTGGGTGCGCAAAGCAGCCATGCACTGGAAAGGCTCCGACGGCCTGCGCTTGCATGGTTTCTTGAGCCTGCCCCAGGCAAGTGATCCACGCAGCTTGCCGCTGGTGGTCAGCGTGCACGGCGGCCCATGGTCAGCCAGCGGCCCCGGTTTTTCGCCCATCACGCAGTTTCTGGTCAGTCGTGGTTATGCGGTTTTCGAGCCGAACTTTCGCGGCTCTACCGGGCTGGGTCGCGCTTATCTGTTCGCCGCCAACGGCGATTTTGGCAATGGCCTAGTGCTGGGCGACATCGTCGCAGGCACGCGCGCGGTGCTTGCGCAAGGAGTAGGCGACGCGCAGCGCGTGGCGATCCAAGGCGCCTCGTTTGGCGGATATGCCGCCTTGCAGGCCGCCACTTTTCATCCCGATGTGTACCAAGTGGCGATCGCCGGCGTGCCACCTAGCGATTTTGGCTGGGCGCTGCGTTGGGCGATCACGCAGAGCGATCTGCGCGACCAGATCGGTACGCCATTGGCAATCCGCTTCAAATTGCTCGGCGTTGATCCACACGACAGCACGGTAATGCAGCGCTTGCACACGCAATCGCCATTGGCCAATGCCACCCAGTTGCAGCGACCGGTGGTCATTTTTGCGGGCGGTCGTGATGAGCGGGTCGCTATTCGCAGCGTTACTCACTATGCAGCACGCTTGCGCCAACTCGGAAAAGCAGTCGATCTGTATGTCGAAAGCGACGCCGGGCACGGCCTTGAAGATTCCCTGTCGCGCGAAGCCTTTCTATTTATTTTGGAACAAAGCCTGCATACCCAACTGGGCGGACCAGCGCCGCTGCCCGCTAGCGCAGATTTACTCGCTTACTTGCAGCGCAGTCAGCGCTAGGGTGGGATGGAACACCCCAGTGAGCCTAAACCCGCTTCAGCAGGGTAACCGTCGCCATTCCTAAGAAGGTCATCAGCAGCGAGCCGATCACATGCATGCCAATTGCCGCACTGGCCCAGCCTAAGCGTCCTTGCTGCAAAAGCCCGGCAACCTCCGCGGAAAAGGCTGAAAAGGTGGTCAAACCACCCAAAAAGCCAGTGATCAGCAACAAACGCCATTCCGGAGCAATGCTTGGGTGATGGGCAAAGATGGCCACCGCTACGCCGACCAAATAACCACCGATTAAATTGGCGAGCAAGGTGCCCAGATGGATCGACGAAAACGTCGCGTTGAGCGCATTGCCCAGCAGCCAGCGCAGCAGCGCTCCAACAAAAGCGCCGCCGCCAACCGCTAGTACCGAATAAAGCACCTGATGATCCTTGCGTTAAGCCCGTGGTGTGTTTTGCCTAAGTCTAGCGCCTGTCGGACTTTCATCGCGATTGCGCCGGTAGCGCTTTTGGCGCAGAGCGGTGACGAATATTCCGCTGGTTTTATTGCATTTTATTCGTCTTTCTGCGGCGCAGCGCCAAAAGCGCTTCCGGCCCTTCGGGTTGCGCGTCGCAACGGCGTCTGCGCTGCGACCCCAACGGATGAGCCATTGGCTGCGCGCCGCGCCTTGCAGCCGCTTAAGCCACACGCGACGGCCGACAGGCAGGCGCGCATTGAGTAACCAGCCCACCGGCACGCATAAGCCCAGAAACAGCAGGGCCGGCCAGGTGTAGTCAAAATCCGACGCGGCCACCACCCAAACGCAAAAACTTATTGCCGCCAGCGCAAGCAGGCGGGAACGGGCGCGCTGTTGGCGGTCCATTAATAAGTTCAACGCGCACAGCACATAAACCGCCATCACCAACACCACTGCGATGTTGAGAATGAGATTGAACTGGGTGTTCAGTGTCGGCGAAACGGTCGCCAGCGCCACCAAGCTCATCAGCACACCCAGTACCAATAAACCGCGGCGTGGCAGTAGCTCCGGATTTGATTCGGAAATCCACCGCGGTAGATAGCCGGCCGCCGCACCGCTCCGGCCGCATTCGCCAGCGACCAAAAGCCAGCCGGCCAGCGTGCCGCAAACTTTGAGAATGGCGCAGATCGCCACGAAAACGAAAACGCCGGCGCTGCCGCCGGCCAGTTTGGCGACCACATCGGCAAACGGGGCGGTGGAGTTTTGCAACTGCGCTGCCGGTATGACGCCCATCACCGCAACCGAAGCCGCAATGTACACCACGCCGGCTAAAGTGACGCCGCTGAGCACCGCGATGGGTACATTGCGCTGCGGGTTTTCGACCACAGCGGCGGCGACACTGGCGCTTTCTAGCCCCAAAAATGCCCAAAAAATGATCAGTAGTGACGCGGGCACCGTATCCATCAGTGCGTGGCCGCTGACGTTCCACGACGCGGCAAAAATCACCGGTGAGAACGCTGCAAAACCCAGCGCAATGGCGGCGCCGATCGGCAGCAAGCCGATGATTAAGGTCAAAGCGCTGATGCGCGTGACCCATCGCGCACCAAACAGGCACAACAAGGTCACGGTCCAGATCAGCGCGAGGGTGGTCAACAAGGTCACCATCGGCGACTTAATGGCAGGAAACAGCAAGCCCAGATAGCCAACAGCCGCCAGCGTAATGGCGACGTTGCCAGTCCAGGTGGTCGCCCAGTACGCCGCCCACGACACAAAGCCAGCGGCTGGATGAACGCCCTGCGCCGGCCACTGCACCAGCCCATCAGGATCTGGCCGCCGCGCCGCGAGCACCGCAAAGACGCCGGCAATCAACAAGGCGCCGGCCAGCGCGATGAACCACCCGATCACAGTCGATGAGCCGATCGTGGCCAGCGAGGCGGGCAGCAAAAACACGCCGGAGCCGATCATATTTCCGGCCACCAAAGCGGTAGCGAGCAGCGGACCGATCTTGCGCTTGGATATCGACAGCTCAGGCATCGAATGACTCCGCGGGAGTGGGAAACTCTGAGTCTAGTGAAGCTCTGAATCTCGTCATTGCGAGCGTCCTTTTTCAGCCCGAAAATGCACGCCGATGAACCCACCAGACTCGTCTTTGCGAGGGAGCCTTCAGCGACCGCGGCAATCTAAGGACTTTCGCCCCAGCCACCACCAACGTCCCTGGATTGCCACGGCCGCCGCCGCTGTCGCGTTGAAGACCTCGCAACGACGAAACATCGACGCTGGGTCCGCGCTGAGCGCGGACTCTTGCGCGTTTCATCGGCCAAAAGCGGTCGACCGAAGAAGCGCAGGTCGAACCCACCACGGCTGGATACATGCCGTGAGGTTCATAGCTGAAAAAGGACGCTTACAGTATGGACATGTTCAGTGGCTCCGTGGCTCGACAGTTGCCTGCTTCTCATCGCCCATAGCTCCCTGATTCTTTTGACTTTTCAGCCGTTCGACTCGCTCACCCCTTGGCTGAAGGAGTCAAACGGCAGAAAAGCCAAAAGAATGATGGGGCTATGGGTACTAGGAAGCGTTCAACTGAGGTTTCTATGATCAGATCTCCAACTGCTGCGCGTCGGTGATTTTACCGCCATCCCACGGTCCTGGTAGCCGCGCCGGTGCCTGCCTTTTGTTGGCGCCGATCGCCAGTCAGCGCAAGTTAGGGCAAAATGTGGCAGGATTCTGACGCCTGCATTTGAGTGCACACTCTAGCTTCAACCGGGTACGTTTGTTGCTAGGCCGAACCGCGCAGGCTCTGCCGCCACCCAAATCGGGTGCAATTTCGTTGTGTGAAACCCATTGCGTTGGCCGCGCAATGGCAAGTCTGGCGCGCTACGACGGTAGCGGCTCTGACTCAAACTACTGGCAAACGGGTGTCCGCTGAACATTTTTCGGCGCATGCATTTGTTTCCTAGTCCCGGGCGCAGGTGAATTGGGTGCACATCGTGCAACTGATTGCCGACGTCGAAAGGATACTCAAACGGAGGAATCCGAATGAAGTTGGCTTGGATACTTTGGCTAAACTCTTTATTTCCACCACCACTGGCTGACTCGACCTGTCTAGCAACAACCATTTACTTGGAAGCACGAAATCAATCCACCGAAGGTCAGCTGGCGGTCGCTGAAGTGGCATTGCGTCGCCGTGATAGCGGACGCCATGGCACTCGATTGTGCGACGTGTTACTGCAACCCAAGCAGTTTGCGCTAACTCTGGTGTCGCCAGAGAAGCAGATTAGCGATCTCCCCGCGTATGCTTATTCATGGAAAATTGCATTCGAAGCGCTGCGTAACTGGCAATTACCAGAGCGCAAACGTCGATTATTAGTACCTGGCGCTGATCATTTCCTGGTTTACGAACAAGTGAGCACCTCTTGGTCGGTGGGCGAACCGCTCCACGTGATTGGTGACCATGGTTTTTATCGGGTCAATTGACGTCTCTTTGACCTAGCTCCGAACCGCCCGCAAGCACAGCTTGCGGGCGTTAGAATCGGCGCCTTTTCTTAACCGAACAGCAAGCAGGCCCGCCGATTAAGGACCTTCTCTGCTGTTGGACTGCTTCTCTGAACCCGACTGAGTGGACTCATCGGGCTCGCGCACTGAGCGCGCAACCAATCCGATACCCACGGCAATCATGCCTAGCATCATCAGGGTGTTGTAGAGGCTAGTCGGCGCGAAATGCACGCGTAAATTGGCGATGACGCCGGCCAGAATGATGAGTACTCCGGCGGATACCAAAAACCACCCGGTGATCGACTTCCCGTTGTAAAAGACCATGCCCAGCCCAAGCAAGAACGGTATCAGAGACAGGCCAAAAGCGTCGTAGCCATACAGGCTCCAACCACCGCTGCTCACCATGATTTGTTTCATTAGCAGGTAACCACCTGCCACCACTAGACCGAGTCCAATCAAGAACTCACCGATTCCGCCAGGTGAACCACCCGCACCGCGCATAGGAGTGCTCTCCAGTTAGTTAGGCGAAAGTATGCATCAATAGACGTTGGGCTCGGTTTAGCGAAGTGCAGCGGAGCAAACGCCGCTCGAACCGTGCGCGATGCTCGCTCAGCCGGCGTCGGCGCCAGCGGGAAAGGCACCGGAGACATCAATCAACTCGCGGATCAATGCCGTCGCATAAGCGCCTGCTGGCAAAGCAAAGCGCAAGCGCAGCGCGCGGCTGTCAGCATCGGTCGGGCTCGCAAGCTGCCAGTCCCATTCAAGCGCTTGTGGGATCGCGCGCAGTGGCCTGCGTTCCGCTTCGATTTGCTGGGCTGCTAGCCCGGCAGCCAAATCTGCACGTTCATCGGCGCACTGTTGCTCCAACTGCAAACACGCGCCCGTGGTCGGCGCCGCTGGTACGCCCCACATCGGCCCGGTGGGATGAATTTCGCCCGTGCGGCACCGTTGCTGAAGGGTTGCATCGACCTCAACGGGCCCAAACCAAGCGCGACGACCGGCGAGATTGCACAAATCGCCGTCGATGATGCGATTCCAGGTTTCTTCGCGCACACGGCGATCAAGCACAGCATTGAAAATTGCACTGCGCGCAGCCGACAGCGCAAATGATCGGTCGGCGCGCTCTAGATGCTCGCCAGCAAACAGTTGTCTGGCCAGATCGAGATTGCCGCCTTGATGACCGAAGCGTTGGTCACCAAAATAGTTGGGCGCTCCTTCGTTTTTTAGCTGCTGCAAGAGCGCTTGTGCGCGGTCTTGATCGCCTTGGATCTCGCGCAGCACCAGCTCAAAACCGTTGCTGCTCAGCGCGCCGCGTTTCAACTTGCGTGAATGTCTGGCCACGCTCAGCAGCGTCACACCGGGCAGCGCCAGCGCCGACCAATCGATCTGGCGTCCGGGTAACTGCACGGTAAAGTGCTGGCGCGTCACCGCATGCCGATCCTTCAGTCCGGCAAAGCCGACTGCTACCTGTGGCACTTTGGCAAAACGCGCCAAACCACGTGCTACCCATTCAGTATTGGCACCGCGTTTTTCGATTCGAAGCAAATCATGTTCACCCAATCCATCGGCGCTGAAAAAAAGGGTTTCTTCGACTATAAAATCCTCCGGGGCCGACTTCAGCAGCCCACGCAATGGCGGACCGCCCCAGGCGAATGCGAGGCTCATAGCGGCACCAGAGGCTGCAGCAACACGACCGCCTGCGCGGCAATACCCTCTTCGCGACCGGTGAACCCCAGTTTTTCGGAGGTCGTCGCTTTCACACTCACGCAGTCCAGCGCGACGCGCAAATCAGCTGCAATGCGTTCGCGCATCAGAGAAATATGCGGGGCCAGGCGCGGTCGCTCACAAACCACTACAAGATCACAGTTGCCGACCACATAGTGGCGCGTCGCGATGAGTTCGACGCAATGTCGCAGCAAGTCGCGACTGTCGGCATCTCGCCAGCGTTCATCGATCGGTGGAAAATGCACTCCGATATCGCCCAGCGCCAAAGCCCCGAGCAAAGCGTCACACAACGCGTGCAGGGCCACGTCGCCGTCTGAATGCGCCACGATGCCAAAGCCATGTTCGATACGAACTCCGCCGAGCGTGACGTGATCACCGTGACCGAAGGCATGCACATCGTAGCCGATACCGATGCGCGGCCAGCGGGGCGCAGCTGAGCTCATCGGCAAATCCTCATTTTTTATCTCCCGCGGTGCGCAACAAGAATTGCGCGAAGGCCAGATCGTGCGCGGTGGTCACCTTGATGTTGTCTTCGGCGCCCTCAACGAGCAAAGGCTGCATGCCCTGGGCCTCCATTGCTTGTGCCTCGTCCGTCGGCACTTTGCCTTGGGCTTTCGCATCCTTGAGGGCAGCAGTCAACGCAGCGCGACGAAAGGCCTGCGGGGTCAACGCGCGCCACAAACCTGCGCGTGGCACGGTTTGCTCAACATGCGTCGGCCGCGATTGATCGACTTGGCGTTTTAAGGTATCGCGCAGTGGTGCCGCCAACAAACCGCCATTCGTTCCAGCAATCGCATGGAGCAATTTTTCGATGTCTGAGCTGCGTACGCATGGCCGCGCCGCATCGTGGACCAAAACGAAGTCAGAATCTTGTACCCAGGTGGGCAGCGCGAGTAATCCGGCCAACACCGAATCCGCCCGCTCACTGCCTCCAATCGCGGTCAACACCGGTTTGCCCGCCAAAGATTGCAGGCCCGGCCAGAGCGCGTCGTTGGCCGCTAACACCACCAACAAACCGGTGATCTGTGGGACCCCTGCCAGTCGCCCAATGGTCCATTCCAACAAAGAACGTCCGTCAATCAGCACATGCTGTTTAGGCACCAAGGCGCCAAAACGCTGACCGCTGCCCGCAGCGGGTACGATGACCCACGTCATCGCACCTACTCCCTGGCGGGGTCAGCGCGAGCCGCGGCGGCGGCGGCCTGCGCCCGCTCGGGTTCAGCCACTTGAATGAGCTTCTCGCCGGCTTTGATCATGCCGAGTTCCGAGCGGGCCCGTTCTTCTATCGCGTCGCGACCACCTTTCAGGTCCGCCACCTCGGCCGCCAGCGCATCGTTGCGCTGTTGCAGCTTAGCGTTTTCAGTGCGCTGCACTTCAAGCGCTTTTTCCAACTCCCAGACCTCATTCATCCCGCCACGAAACCACAGTTGATACTGCAGAGAGACCAATAGCAGCAGGAGCAGGAGCAGCAACCAGCGCATCGAAGTCTCGCTGTCTCAACGACCGAAACGGAACGCGTTGCGACCTACGTACCGCGCATTTTTACCGAGCGCCTCTTCGATACGCAGGAGTTGGTTGTATTTCGCGACCCGATCCGAGCGGCACAACGAGCCCGTCTTGATTTGCGTCGCCGACGTAGCAACCGCTAGGTCAGCAATCGTGGTGTCTTCGGTTTCCCCCGACCGATGTGAAACGATAGCGGCGTAGCCGGCCCGTTCAGCTAAATCAATCGCTGCGAGTGTTTCGCTTAGGGTGCCGATTTGGTTCAGTTTGATCAAGATTGCGTTGGCAATTTCTTGATCGATACCTTGTTGGAAAATGCGTGTATTGGTGACAAACAGATCGTCACCAACCAATTGGACGCGCTTGCCAACCCGCGTGGTCAGCAACTTCCAACCCGACCAATCATCCTCAGCCATGCCATCTTCAACGGTGACAATCGGAAACTGCCGCACCCAAGATTCCAAATAGTCGACCATTTGTTCGCTGGTCAACCAACGACCTTCCGATGACAAGTGGTAGCGACCATCCTTGTAGTACTCGCTGCTGGCGGCGTCCAAACCGAGTAGCACATCGTCGCCAGCGCGGTATCCCGCTTTGCCAATTGCTTCCAGGATGACTTCGATAGCCTCTTCGTTGGAACGCAGATCGGGCGCAAAACCGCCCTCGTCACCGACCGCCGTAGCCAATCCCCGACCCTTTAAAACACCCTTCAGAGCGTGAAAAATCTCCGTTCCGGCGCGCAAAGCTTCGGCGAATGTGCTCGCGCCGACCGGCAGCACCATGAATTCTTGCATGTCTACGTTGTTGTCAGCATGCGCCCCACCGTTGATGATATTCATCATTGGCACGGGCAATAGCGGCGAGCGGCCATTTGCCAACGACTGCCAAAGTTCCTGACCACGGCTCGCAGCGTTGGCGTGAGCGCTGGCAAGCGACACGCCAAGCAAGGCATTCGCGCCCAGACGGCCTTTGTTCTCGGTTCCGTCAAGTGCGATCAATTTGTCATCCAAAGCGTGCTGATCGGCAGCATCCAGACCTAAAACGCCTTCCGCAATGACGCCATTCACATTGGCAACCGCTTTGCGCACACCCTTGCCCTGATAACGGGTTCTGTCGCCGTCGCGCAGTTCTATCGCTTCGCGCGAACCCGTGGACGCGCCACTCGGTACCGCAGCTCGACCGCGGTGGCCGTCGGACAAGGTAACCTCAGCTTCCAACGTCGGATTACCCCGCGAATCAAGAATTTCGCGCGCGTGAACATGGCTAATCGTGGTCATCGTGACTCCGCAAATCGGTGTAGGGAAGTAATGGGGGGGGCTAGCTGAGGCGCGGAGAATAGCGGCTTGTTAGTGCACTGCGGCGCGGCAAAATGCTTGGAAAGTTGCGGCTGGTCAGCCTAGCCCTGGCCCGGGAGGTTTACGACGCGCCAAGCAGCCCGCAAATATTGTCCAGCCGACCACAAAGTCAAGACTGCCGCCACGGCCAGCAACACCATCCCAATAGTGTAAATCGGTAACAGCCACAGGTTATCTCTCCAGAGCAACATCGTAAGCGCGGTCATTTGTACGATGGTCTTGAGTTTCCCCAGGCCGCCAACGCGCACTAGCGCACTATTGCCCAGTTCTGCCATCCATTCGCGTAGGGCGGAAATACTGATCTCCCTGCCGATGATGATGGCGCAAGCAATGGCTAGCCAGGGGTGCGGATCACGTTGCAATACCAGCAGTAACGCAACCGCGACCATCAACTTATCAGCAACTGGGTCTAGAAACGCACCAAAGGTGGATGCTTGATCGAAGCGCCTGGCCACCCAACCATCCAGCCAATCTGTTAATGCCGCGGCCAGAAAAACCATTGAAGCCGCGCGGTGTGTCCATTCCCAAGGCAGGTAAAAAAGCGCTACAAGTACCGGGATGAGTACGATACGGCCAAGCGTCAAGATCGTCGCGAAGTTCAGCGGCATCGCGTGGATCGGCGGCTTTGTCATGATGGGCACTTAACGTTGGTGAAACTGGTCGTGAATACGCTGGGCGAGCGATCGATTAATGCCCTCCACAGTACTGAGATCTTCTACCGCCGCAATTGCCACGCCCTGTAGACCACCGAATGCCTTCAATAGCGCTTTTTTTCGCTTACTGCCAATGCCTGGCACTGCGTCCAGCATCGAGTGACGTGGCGCTTTGCTGCGCCTTGCACGATGTCCGGTGATCGCGAATCGATGCGCTTCGTCACGCACCTGAGCAACAAGGTGCAAGGCAAGAGATGCGCTACCAGGATGTATCTCTCGCATGCTAGGCGCCAAAATGAGCGTCTCTTGCCCCGACCGGCGTTCCGGGCCCTTAGACACCCCTACGATGAGTATGGAACACATTTGCAACTCGCCCAGAACGTCAACCGCTTGTTGAACCTGACCAATGCCACCATCAATCAACAACAGATCAGGAGCGACACCCTCGCCTTTCGCAAGTCTAGCGAATCTACGGGTGAGCGCTTGTCGCATCGCCGCGTAGTCATCCCCCGCGGTCACTCCTTCAATGTTGAACTTACGATAGTCCCCGCGCACGGGCCCTTGTGAGTCAAAAACCACGCACGACGCCACGGTGAAGTCACCCTGAGTGTGACTGATGTCGAAACATTCAATCCTGCCTGGACACTCAGTCAGGCCCAGTAAGATGCGCAAATCCTCCCGTCGAGCGTTGATTGTAGCCTGCGCCGCGACTTCGGACGCAAGCGCCGACTCTGCAGTTCGCATTGCCATTTCCGCCCACCGCGCGCGGTCGCCGCGTGGACTGTTGATCAATTTGACCTTCCGTCCTGACTGATCCGTCAGTATTTCTTCAAGCAAGGTCTGGTCTTCAATGGCGTGACTAATCAACAGCTCCGCCGGAACTGATTTGTCAGTGTAGTGCTGCAAAACAAAGGCACGCAGCACTTCCGCTTCTGCCGCATCACCTAGAAACCGAGGGAAGTAGCTTCGATTTCCAAGGCTCATTCCCCCGCGAAAAAATAATACCTCTACGCAAGCCTTGCCGTTGCGGCTGACACAGGCCAAAACATCCAAGTCTCCACGTTCTCCCTGTACAAACTGAGTTGCCAGAACACGCCGTACTGCGAGAATGCGGTCTCGTATTTGCGCGGCGCGCTCAAAGTCTAACTTTGATGCCGCGCGTTCCATTTCGGCACTTAGCTCATCAACCAAACTTGAGCTTCGACCTGCCAGTACCAGCGTCGCCTGGCGCACATCCGCGGCATAAACATCTTTGTCGATTAACCCAACGCAAGGTGCACTACATCGCTTAATTTGATACTGCAAGCAAGGACGACTTCGGTTAGCAAAAACCGTATCCTCGCATTGTCGGATTTTAAATGTTTTGTGGACTAGATTCAGAGTTTCTCGAACCGCCCAAGCGCTTGGAAAAGGGCCAAAATAGCGGTCAGCGCCGGACCGCGCGCCCCGATGAAAGGCGACCCGTGGAAACTCGTGCGAGCGCGTCAGCTGTATCCACGGATAACTCTTGTCGTCACGAAGGTCAATATTGTACCTGGGCCGCAAAGCCTTGATGAGTTGAATCTCCAGCAAAAGTGCTTCCGCTTCCGTACGGGTGACTATGACTTCCATTCGACGAACTTGGCGCAGCATCGTGGCGATGCGCGGATCTTCAATATCGCGAGAAAAGTAACTTTCAACACGAGCGCGCAGATCACGCGCCTTCCCCACGTAAAGTACTGATTCTCCATTGCCGAGCATTCGATAAACGCCGGGCTCACGAAGCAAACTCCGCGCGAATACGCGACCGTCAAATTTAATCGAGCCGGACTCTGGGGGCAGTGCTTCCATACAGCTCAGGTGGTAATCGGCAAGCGTGCCAGTCGACCGGATCTGAGGTCGAGTCGAAGTATCTCGTGCGCGTCGGTATTAGCGATGAAAACAGTTTGATCAGCCACACAAATGCCCGATGGAGACTGAAGTCGGTAATTAACATTAAGCGTTTTCAACTCAGCTTTCGCAATGCTATAAACACGAAGTTTATGATTTAGTGTATCTGCAATCCACAACACCTTGCGGACAGAGTCATGAAAAACTGCGGTTGGATGGCACATCCGTGCGGCCATCGCATTGCCATCGGCCGAACCATCGGTAAAGAGTCCACCCGGAATTAAAGTCATCACCCGAGCGTCCTGCAAACGTACGCAGCGCAAGGTGGAAGTAGAGGCATCTAATACGTACAGGCTTTCTGCTGCGACAGTCAGCCCACTCGGTTGTGCAAAGCTGGAAAAAGGTCCAGTGCCATCAACCACATCCTCACGTCCATTTCCTACAAATAGCGAAACTGATCCAGACATTAAATCCAACTGCCAAATCTGGTGCGATCCGGCCATCGCGATATAAATTTTATCATGCGCTGCAGCCACATCAACCGGCGAAGTCAATGACAAAGTGCGTGGCTGCGCGGAATCAGTGCTGACCGGTCGCTCACATATACCAGTACCAGCGAGAGTTTCAACATCACCCGTATTTAATCGTATTCGTCGAATAGAATGGTTACCGGTATCCGCAACAAAAAGAAAGTCTTTCATCAACGCAAGCCCAACGGGATTACGAAATCCAGCCTCCGTCAAGCGGGCATCCCAGTTGCCCGGATTACCTGAGCCGAATTGCCGATTGATACGGCCTTCAAAGGTAAGTTCTACAATTCTATTGTATCCGGTATCAGCAAGATACAGATGCGTGGCCGAGGCGACAATTCGAGTTGGAAAACGCAAAATTGCCCGCGCTTCAGGCTTATTTGAAACCGGCGCCGGATCGTGACTGCGCCGATCTACCTCAAGGGCTTTATCCAAAACCTCTTGGATTTTCGCCTCCAACTCAGATCTACGTCCTTCTCCGGCGAAGATGCCGACGATACGCGAATCGTGGTCAAGTAGAACCAACGAAGGCCAGGACTCAATGCCAAGCTGCCGCCATGCAGTGTATTCAGCGTCATTTGCGACAGGATACCGAATCTGCCAGCGATTCGATATTTTCAGCAAATAAGCGTCGTCCACTTCATTTGGGTGCTTGGGCGTATGGATGCCAAGGATCGCTACCCCATCATGAAACTTGGTTTCAATGAGACGCAGCTCGTGGGATTGCTGCTCACAGGCAATACTGGAAGATGTCCAAAAGCTCAGTATTACGGCTTTGCCTCGCAAGTTAGCCAAACGGATAGGCTCCACGGTATTAACCCATTTTAAACCGTCGACCAATTCCCCTACATATATCTCACTACTCATTCGTATGCTCCGAGGACACGCCAAGCGGGCGCAGCCAATGCTGCCCACTCATTAATTCGATTTTGCTAGTTTTCAGACGATCTCATCAGCGCTTCTACGCGTAGTAAATCAGCCGGTGTGTCCACTCCAGGTGGAATCCGCTCTGGTGCCATTCGTACTACGATTCGAAAACCGTGCTCCAAGAGCCTTAATTGTTCTAGACACTCAGCCTGCTCAAGGGGTGTCTGGGCTAGACGCGCGAACGATCGAAGCGCACCTGCGCGATAGGCGTAAAGTCCGATATGACGAAACATCGATTGCAATGGAAGAGATTTTTCGACCTGCGCCCACTCGTTTCGAAACCAAGGAATCGGCGCTCGACTGAAGTAAAGTGCTCTCTGTGAATTGCACAGCACCACTTTCACGCAGGAAGGATCGAAAGCTTCTTCGATAGTGAGGATTGGCGTTGCTAGGGTTGCGACTGACGCGTCGGGATCGGAATCTAGCGCTTCGATCACAGCTTCTAAGCAGCTAAGGGGCATTAGGGGCTCGTCACCTTGTAAATTGATGACTCGCGTTCTTGCTGTCCAACCGCAAATTTCCGCTGCTTCTGCCAAACGATCACTGCCTGTTGCGTGGTCGCTACGTGTCATTACTACGGAAGCGCCCATTTCTGCGGCAATCTGTGCAACCCTAGAGTCGTCTGTGGCCACGACGACCTCTGCACTTTCAAGTTGCCTTGCGCGTTCGATCACATGGTGAATCAACGGCTTGCCAGCCAAAATCTGCAATGGCTTACCCGGCAGGCGAGTGGAATCATAGCGAGCAGGGATTGCTAATACCAAAGGGTCAGGCATTGGCAAGCTCTGGACGTTGATGGGCTCTAATGATGTCAGATGTGGGGATAGCGGTCATTCGGAAACAGGTCCGAAACTGCGCAAATGACCATCCAAGTCCAATTTAACCGCATAGAGCCAAGATTGATGGGCCTTCGCCCTGCGTGAAGCCTGCTCTCGGACGCACAAAGCACAACGCCCGATCGGTTGATCGGGCGCTGTGTTATTCAAAAGGTGCTTGGCGATGACCTACTCTCGCATGCGGATGCACACTACCATTGGCGCTGGCGCGTTTCACTTCCGAGTTCGGGATGGGATCGGGTGGGACCACGCCGCTATGGTCGCCAAGCATTGGAAAGGGTTTGGGCAGGTAGCCATTGGCGCCAGGAGGAACGAGCATGTCGTCCGTCGCATGGGCTTTGAGTTATATGGTCAAGCCTTCGAGCAATTAGTACGCGTTAGCTCAACGTGTTACCACGCTTACACACCGCGCCTATCAACCAGGTGGTCTTCCTGGGCTCTTATCCTCTCAAGGAGGGAGAGATCTCATCTTGGGGCGCGCTTCCCGCTTAGATGCTTTCAGCGGTTATCGCTTCCGAATGTAGCTACCCGGCAATGCCACTGGCGTGACAACCGGAACACCAGAGATTCGTTCACTCCGGTCCTCTCGTACTAGGAGCAACCCCCCTCAAATCTCTAACGCCCACGACAGATAGGGACCGAACTGTCTCACGACGTTCTGAACCCAGCTCGCGTACCACTTTAAATGGCGAACAGCCATACCCTTGGGACCGGCTACAGCCCCAGGATGTGATGAGCCGACATCGAGGTGCCAAACACCGCCGTCGATATGAACTCTTGGGCGGTATCAGCCTGTTATCCCCGGAGTACCTTTTATCCGTTGAGCGATGGCCCTTCCATACAGAACCACCGGATCACTAAGACCTACTTTCGTACCTGCTTGATCCGTCGATCTCGCAGTCAAGCGCGCTTATGCCTTTACACACTACGCACGATGTCCGACCGTGCTGAGCGCACCTTCGTGCTCCTCCGTTACTCTTTGGGAGGAGACCGCCCCAGTCAAACTACCCACCACACACTGTCCCCGATCCGGATTACGGACCTAGGTTAGAACGTCAAGCACATCAGGGTGGTATTTCAAGGTTGCCTCCACATCAGCTAGCGCCAACGCTTCATAGGCTCCCACCTATCCTACACAGACGAACTCAACGTTCAGTGTGAAGCTATAGTAAAGGTTCACGGGGTCTTTCCGTCTTGCCGCGGGAACGCTGCATCTTCACAGCGATTTCAATTTCACTGAGCCTTGGGTGGAGACAGCGCCGCTGTCGTTACGCCATTCGTGCAGGTCGGAACTTACCCGACAAGGAATTTCGCTACCTTAGGACCGTTATAGTTACGGCCGCCGTTTACTGGGGCTTCGATCAGGAGCTTGCACCCCATCAATTAACCTTCCAGCACCGGGCAGGCGTCACACCCTATACGTCCACTTTCGTGTTTGCAGAGTGCTGTGTTTTTGATAAACAGTCGCAGCGGCCTGGTTTCTGCGGCCAACACAGTTAAGTGCTGGCGTACCTTCTCCCGAAGTTACGGTACTATTTTGCCTAGTTCCTTCACCCAAGTTCTCTCAAGCGCCTGAGAATTCTCATCCTGCCTACCTGTGTCGGTTTACGGTACGGTCTCTCGTGACCTGAAGCTTAGAGGCTTTTCCTGGAAGCGTGATATCGGTGACTTCGTCCATGCGGACTCGTCCTTGACCTCAATGTTAACCTACCGGATTTGCCTAGTAGATCCACCTCAGTCCTCTCCCCGGGACTACCAACGCCCGGTACACCTAACCTTCTCCGTCCCCCCATCGCAGTCACGCGAGGTGCTGGAATGTTAACCAGCTTCCCATCGACTACGCATCTCTGCCTCGCCTTAGGGGCCGACTCACCCTGCGCCGATTAACGTTGCGCGAGGAAACCTTGGGCTTTCGGCGAACGGGTTTTTCACCCGTTTTATCGTTACTCATGTCAGCATTCGCACTTCCGATACCTCCAGCAGACCTTACGGTCCACCTTCGCAGGCTTACGGAACGCTCCCCTACCGCTTGTCTTTCAACAAACCCGCAGCTTCGGTATATCGCTTAGCCCCGTTAAATCTTCCGCGCAGGCCGACTCGACCAGTGAGCTATTACGCTTTCTTTAAAGGGTGGCTGCTTCTAAGCCAACCTCCTGGCTGTCTATGCCTTCCCACATCGTTTCCCACTTAGCGATAATTTTGGGACCTTAGCTGGCGGTCTGGATTGTATTCCTCTTCACGACGGACGTTAGCACCCGCCGTGTGTCTCCCGAGCTGATACGTTCTGGTATTCGGAGTTTGCCATGGTTTAGTAAGTCGCTATGACCCCCTAGCCATAACAGTGCTCTACCCCCAGAAGTAATACTCGAGGCGCTACCTAAATAGCTTTCGGGGAGAACCAGCTATCTCCGAACTCGATTAGCTTTTCACTCCTAGCCACAACTCATCCCCGACCTTTTCAACGGGCGTGGGTTCGGGCCTCCAGTACGTGTTACCGCACCTTCACCCTGGCCATGGCTAGATCGTCCGGTTTCGGGTCTACAGCTCGCAACTCTACGCCCTATTCAGACTCGGTTTCCCTTCGCCTTCCCTATGCGGTTAAGCTTGCTACGAACCATAAGTCGCTGACCCATTATACAAAAGGTACGCGGTCGCCTTGCGGCTTCCACTGCTTGTACACATACGGTTTCAGGGTCTATTTCACTCCCCTCTCCGGGGTTCTTTTCGCCTTTCCCTCACGGTACTAGTTCGCTATCGGTCGGTAGGTCGTATTTAGCCTTGGAGGATGGTCCCCCCATGTTCAGACAGGATTTCACGTGTCCCGCCCTACTCAATTTCATCTCAATGGCCCTTTCGTGTACCGGGCTATCACCTTCTATGGCTGGTCTTTCCAGGACCATTCCACTAGAACCACTGAAACTTTTGGGCTAGTCCCCGTTCGCTCGTCACTACTTAGGGAATCTCGGTTGATTTCTTTTCCTCCGGGTACTGAGATATTTCAGTTCTCCGGGTTTGCCTCCACATCCTATATATTCAGATGCGGATGACCCTTGCGGGCCGGGTTT
>Ga0163154_10001504_pt1 | contig 35797 bp, 50 predicted proteins | sample OliLakLV19MP9P1_FD_148649 | JGI IMG/M metagenome (GOLD analysis project Ga0163154, IMG submission 148649) | Freshwater microbial mat bacterial communities from Lake Vanda, McMurdo Dry Valleys, Antarctica - Oligotrophic Lake LV.19.MP9.P1 | ecosystem: Environmental > Aquatic > Freshwater > Lake >... | reverse complement strand
CTCGCAGCACATACGAAAACCGGAGAGACACTCTACGTAGAGGGAGTGCCCGAAGCCGAAGCCTGGCTACCTGCCGGTACGATTACGCCACGCACGCAAATTGCAGTGACCGTAAATGAGTTTAACTTCCTAGGCGGCGGCGCACGTGTTGAGACCGATAAAGATGAAGCAGCGCAGAACATCAACAACGCACAGGGCAGCGACGACGAGTGGAGCTACACGTGAAGCAATCAGATTCAATTAAAGAACTAGCAACCGCACTCTCTGCCTTTCAGGGAGAGATCCACGATGTGGAGAAAGACGCTAAGGGCAACTTCTCCCGCTATGCCACACTCTCAGCGGTGCTAGCCGTTGCCCGCCCGGCGCTAGCCAGGCACGGGCTATCCGTTGCCCAGTTCCCTAACTCTGTCGATGGAACCCCAGGCCTGATGACCATGCTCATGCATTCGAGTGGTGAGTATATCCTCGTGGATGCATCCCTTCTGATCGAGAAGCCAACGATGCAGGGCTTGGGCAGCGCGTTAAGTTATCAACGCCGCTACTCCCTCTCGGCCGTGCTAGGCATCACGCAGGTCGACGACGATGGACATGCGGCAAACGTGCCAGTGCGGGAAGAGACAGCGCCCGCTGCGCCGCCACGCCCTGCAGTGAAGGCAGCGCTACCCACGCCATCACCTGCCGCAGCGATCGCACCACCGCCCGCGCTGGCACCGGAGGGATCCTATCCGTCTGACTCCCTCATCGCGATGGCGCGGAAGCTTAAAGTGCGGAGGGCAGACTTAGAGAATCTTATCGCCGCGCGTTATGAACACGTTGAGTCGCATAAGGATCTGAGTCACGCACAAGTAAAAACACTTTTGTCAGACTTAGTTAAAGCATTCCCTGAGGCAGCACCAACCCCTAGCTCCAACACCACGGGTGTTGCCTCAGGGATATCCAGTGGCAAGTAGACAAGCGCCCTCTGCAATCTGCGGTGAGGCGTCCGAAGAAGTCATCAAGTGGCGCAGCGACCAGGTCTACTATCGCGCAGGATCCTCTGTATGCGTTGACTGCGAGCGGCTGAAGAACACGAGACGCACATGTCTACGTTGCGAGAAGGCGTTCACACCGGGGTGTCGCACCCCATGGACGTGTAAGACCTGTGTATCGAGTAAGCGCGTATGAGCTACCTCTCATACACAGTAATTAAAGTGCTGATAGGAATCGTCATTGTGATTGCTTCACTGGCGATCTCACTGATTAATTTTGCCCGCAGTATGGAAGTCCCTAGTAACAAAACGGAGTGGAAATGAGAAAACCAAGGCCATTAAACACACTGATAGTTGATGCAAGAATAAATAAAAGTGAGCGTGGGCACTACATCGAGATCAATGCCAGTGGGCATCCTACGCCAAAGGCGACATCGAGACTCATCGAGTGGCTCACTAGTGCACAGGCGTGGATCAAGCTGCAGAAACCAGTGTAGTGAAAAAACCAAGGGCTATAAACACGTCGCTAATTCGTGCGCAAATATACCAATACGAAAACAAGAACTTCATCATGATCCATGCCGCAGGAGTTGTTACGCCTGATGCGGCAACGAGACTCATCGAGTGGCTCACCAACGCGCGGGTGTGGATCAAGTTGCAGGAGAGGAAGAAGTGAGAAAACCAGGGGCGCTCAATACGGCGACGGTTCGTGCAGAAGTGTGCGAAGACGAAAACGGGTACTACGTAGATCTTAATTCCTTAGGATATCTTAACCCCAGTTCGCTGCCGAAAGTCGTTGATTGGTTTACTCGTGCACAGGCGTGGATCAAGCTGCAGGATAAGAAGTGATAGCGCACGTGCCGCGTGAGTAAACGAATCGCCGCAAGCCTAGGAGATGAAGCGCAGCATGTGGGTGTGGGCAGCGGCAACGGCCACGGCTACGGCAACGGATATGGCTACGGCTACGGCAGCGGCTACGGCTACGGCTACGGCAATGGATACGGCTACAGCGTCGGCGGCTACGGCAGCAACCACGGCACTGGTTGTGGTGATGACTACGGTCACAGTAACGGCAATGGCTACGGCTGTGGCCACGGGCACGGCAACGGCGATGGCGCAGGCAAGGGATACTAGAATGCGTAAACGAATTGTAGCAAGCCTAGGAGATGAATCACATCACGTAGGCATAGGAGACGGCTTTGGTGGTGGTGATGGTTTCCTTGTAGGCAATGGCCACGGCGATGGACACGGCATCTACAGCGACGGCTTCGGCAGCGGCGGCGGTGACGGCGGCCACGGTACGGGCTACGGCTACGGCAGGGGCTACGGCTACGGCCTTGACTCCGCATGTGACGGCGATGGCACAGGATACTAGAATGCGTAAACGAATTGTAGCAAGTCTAGGGGATGAAGTGCAGCACGTAGGCACTGGCAATGGCACCGGCGATGGCGCGAGCCACGGTCTCCGCGAGGGTGATGGCTTCGGCAGCGACGGCCCCTACAGCTACGGCGCCGGCCACGGCAGCGGCGCTGGCAATGTTGAAGGCTACGGCACTGAATGCGGTGCGGGATGTGGGCGTGGTGACGGCTACTGCGACGGCAGCGGCTACGGTGATGGCTTCTGCGGCTTCGGCGAGGGTTGTGGCTTTGGCGGCTACGGTAACTAAACAAACAGGAGTACGGCATGGGCTACGGCTACGGCAGCTTCCACGGCGATGGCACAGGATACTAAAATGCGTAAACGAATAGTCGCAAGCCTTGGGGATGAAGTGCAGCACATTGGCACAGGAGATGGCTACGGCGCGGGCCACGGCAGCTGCTACGGCACCGGCGATGGCGCGGGAGATGGTGATGGCGCAGAAGATGGCGATGGCAGCGGCGAGGGCATGGGCTACGGCTACGGCGGCTACGACGGCAGCGGCTATGTCGGCTACGGCGGCTACGTCGGCGTCGGCTACGGCGGCAACGGCTACGGCTTCGGATATTAAACAATCAAACGGAGAAGAAAATGGAAACTAAAGCTAACGTGTTGAGCGCTCGTGTATGAGTAACTTCAATGTTTACGACCACCTTCTAATAGCTTCAAACATTGCAATGCTACTCATGCTCGCGTTATGTGCGCCTAGGGGTAACTTCGATCTTTCCCCTTTCTTTCTGATACTTACAGGTAGTGCAATGCTACTTATGCTCACGTCATGTACGACGCAAACAATAGTCGACGGCAACGATGGGCAGCGCGATCGCTGGTCAGATGAAACGAGGATCAACGCTAACCCGTCTGCTATGCATGATTGCCCTTCTCGCGATCTTTTAAAGTGTAGAGAGAATGGGAAACAATGAGCGAATTAAAACCAGATAGTGAAGTGTACCGGGGAAATTATCGCGGCATAGATATAGAAGTGTCCCGCTCCTGGGGTAGGCCTTTGAGTCATTTCGAGGAGGTGTGGTGCTTCTATCTTAATCTTTTAGTTGAGCAGTTCCCCGAGCGATACCACGCGGACCTATGCAGGCCCGCAACCATCCATTTAGACTACGGCAGTGTCGTACAGCCCTACGCGGAATGTCTGAAATCTTTGGATTGGCATGGCGGTATGACACTCTACTCTCGAAACACTGCGCCAGAGGGGCCATTCCGCTCGATCAAAGCAGGATGCGATTACCAGCATTCGTGGGATGAGAACGGGGCATATACCGCAGACGGCGTCATGCATGATGCAAGAGAATGCGTTGACTCGCTCTGGTTACAGTTCCCTGAACTAAAAACTATGGATACGCTGTGGTGGCAGCACATAGCGCCGTTTTGGGATAAGATGAAAGCCAAAGAAGCGCAGAAGTTATGACCCACGAAACACGCGAGCGCATTCTAGACGTTACCGTTAGCACGCTACTCATACCCACGGTGATAATCGCATCGCCGTTTCTGCTCGCACTCGCCGTAGTTATCGGTGTGCGTGACATGGTCAGGAGTGTGAAGTGTGCAACGAGGAGATGAAGGCATGAATGACTATGAGGCACTGAGAGCGTTTCTAATTCGTGAGCGTGACCTTGAGTGGGAATGCGCCCTGGAATCTAGCAAGTTAGGCATGGATGGTATTGATGCCGGTAATGTTGCGGTGGGATCGGCGGAGGCTTACAACAAAGTGCTCGCGTATATGCAGCAACTCTCCAAATCCGAAGGGACAGAGTCATGAGCACTGACGGTAATGACCATCTCGATGAAGTCAGACGCTTATATAAGGAAATAGATGAGCAATGCCGCATCAACGGCATGGGTGCGCAGCGTGAGTTAAAGCTTAAGACTCAGCTACGTGAAGCGACTGACATCATAACAATCATGGCAGACAGAGCGGATAGATTAAAGTCAGAGCTAGGCCAGGCATACCCAGGCTACATGTCTAACGCAGTGGTGTTCGCGCGCGCAATGCTCACAAGATGGGGTAAGGTATGACCAACTATGAGCACTACTGATTTCGAAATCACACTTATTCGGTTATTGATTTATTTTCACGCATCTAAGCTAATAGTAGAATTTGTTTTTAAACTGTCTAACTTCTTATACTCGGTCTATAAAAAACTACGTTACTGATCCTAGTGCTACACTTGCACGGCACTCAACACGGGCGCAGAGGCGGCGCGTGGAATGGCGATCTAAATTCCTCTGGACCGCGCCGCCTTTTCCCGTAAGCTTTGGTCAATGGCAGGAAAACTGCGGCAGCTAGTACTCAGGGCAACCATGGATGAACTCTACGCGAGCGGAGGCAACCGCACCCGTGCAGCCAAAGAGCTTGGCATCAGTGCCCGCACTCTTAGAAACTACATAAACGTGATGAAGCACGGCGGTTACGGGCCAGTGCCCCCGCCACCCCTGCCGCATAATGCTGGAGTCAGCAAATACACGCATGATATCCCATGCTTGTGTAGCCTGTCGTCATGCCGTAGGTCGCTGAAAATCTATAGACGCGAATCAGAAACGCCCGGCATGAGAGACATACAGCAGGGCTACTGCGCAAAGTGTGGGCGGGTTAGACCTGATAACGGCAAATGCCCCCGATGTTTAGGCGACACAACCGCATGATGTATACTTCTACTACAGGGGTACACATGGACGACCTGCAAGCCTGGATGCGTAAAGAATTGGAAATCTTACACGAAGTACGCATAGGGCAGGCAGAGATGCGCGCGCAGCAGGTAGAGATGCGGCAGAGCCAGACCCAAATGATGGGCGCACAGCAAGAGATACTGAAAGACCACGAGACACGTATACGCACAGGCGAGCGCCTCATGGAGCAATCAATGGCCATCCTCACCTCGATCAATCATTTCGTATTGACGCAGGGCAGGGCCAACACAGGATTCGAAGTGCGCCTTGGTAGGCTAGAGAAGACCGTACTCATGGCGGCAGGCGTACTAGTAGCAGTGAAGTACGGTGTAGATATCCTCACCGCATTGAACGTGAGGTAGGCAGTGAAGCGCCACACAACACAGAGCCTCTGGTCAGTGGTCGCGATGACCGCAGCAATGTGTGCATCCCTGCTACTTGCAGCTTGGACCTACTCCTAGTCCCAACGCATTACTTGACCATAAATGGTAACGCACTCACACTCTATGCGGGGGTACGGTTTTGGATGCACCGGAAGTCGACGGATGGTTTCGCTTCAGTGACCTCACGTCAGCACAACTGGAGCGCGTAAGAGAACGTGCGTGCGCACTGATCGAGCAGAGCGCCTACCCTGATCCTATCCTGTGCGTTATCGCCGCATACGTACTAGAAGTTAACGAAGAGTACGCAAAGCTTGACGCACACGGGGATGGGCACACACATTGAGTGAAGATAGAATACGCTTAAAAATCAACTCAATACACGACCAAGACACGTACACGGCAGGCGAGAAGCGGCATCACGAAAGATGCGTGAGACCGCCAGGCTACACAGACGGAATGCTGCCGCCAGCGCAGGATGAGTGCTTTGATTACCGCACCACGCTATACAAGAAAGCCAAATGCACACACAGGGTGGGAGACCCAGCCGAGTGCAAGCAATCCCTCTCTAATGCCCCATCGAAGAAGGACCGCTGCCTCTGCACATGTCACATCAAGGGGTATGAGGCGACATGAAGAAACACACACGCGCACTAGCAGGCAGACGCGCACAGAATAACGGCGCAGTATTCGAGACCCTATTCCAGGGCGCATGCCTAAGGCGCGGCATCGCAACGACAAGGATACCAGACGGATGTAAACAGCTTGCCACGCGCCGCATCATACGTGTGCGCACCCCCTTCGACTGGGCACTCTCATACAACGGCAAGGCTGCACTGATCGATACGAAGACCCTAGATGAGGCAGCGTTCCCTAACGGTGCAGTAGATCCGAACCAGGCGTACACCCTACTCACTCACCTACTGAAAGGCACGATAGCCGGCTACGTCGTTAACCTACGTAAGATCGACACGTGTGTGTATATCCCCGCGTCAAACCTGTGCAACGCGCTGAAGGGCAGGGGTAGCATCAAGGTGAGTGACCCAGGCGTCGTACTCCTAGGCACGCTGCAGACCATGGACATGACGCGGCTATTCACTAGCGTTTGACTTGAGTATTGAAACTACGACATGATGGAATCACCACGCATCATAGCGTGCGTAGTCGCATGGGGTGCGGCTACCACCATCGTAACCCTGGAGGGGTTTGAATGGGACGACCGAAGAAACCTATCGATAGAGATCAGGTCATGAAGCTTGCGGCCATGGGCTGCCGGCAGACTGAAATCGCCGCCTTCTTTGACGTGAGCGATAAGACAATCTCAAGCCGTTTCTCCAAGGAACTGCGAAAAGGTGTCGAGATGGGCAAGACTAAGCTTCGTCGCCTGATGTGGCAGTCTTGCGAGAAGGGCAACGTCACTATGCAGATATGGTTATCTAAGAACATTCTAGGCTACACAGATAAGCTTGAGCAGGTAGCAGACCCTGAAGCTAAGCCCATGCGCCTCATCATCGAAAGAGAAAAGCCCAAGGGTGATGCGTGATCTATCACGGTGATTGCATTGAGGTGCTTAAGGCCCTGCCTGCCGCCTCAGTGAATTGTTGCGTGACTAGCCCGCCCTACTTTAGGCTGAGAGATTACGGTGTAGATGGGCAGATAGGCCATGAAAAGACACATCAAGAATACGTTGGCAAAATGGTCTCAGTATTCCGCGAGGTGCGCCGCGTACTGAAAGACGACGGTACGCTATGGCTTAACCTTGGTGATAGCTACAGCACTCCCTCATCAGGGTTAAAGCCTAAAAACCTAATGGGCATCCCGTGGCGCGTTGCATTCGCACTGCAGGATGATGGCTGGTATCTGCGACAAGATATAATCTGGCAAAAGCCTAACCTAATGCCGGAAAATATTAGGGATCGCTGCAGTAAATCCCATGAGTACATTTTCCTGATGAGTAAGAACCCTAAGTATTACTTCGATCAAGCCTCAATTAGGGAGCCTTCAGTAGACCCTGAAGGAAGCCGCAAGCGATACATGTCAGCGTTCGGAGGTGCTAAGTCGCGCGCACCAGTAGGTACGTCTGGCATTGATACAAGAACGAAACCAGTAGGTATGCGGCAATTTGACGGTATGCGTAACAAACGCACCGTGTGGACCGTCAAAACCAAGCCCTACAAAGGTGCGCACTTTGCCACATTCCCGCCAGATCTTATCGAACCATGCGTGTTGGCAGGATGCCCTGCAGGCGGCACCGTTCTAGACCCATTCTATGGCGCAGGCACTACCGGGGTGGTTGCAAAAAAACATGGCAGACATTGCATTGGCATAGAGATAAACGCCGATTACATCGCTATCGCAGAGAAGCGCATCAACGGTGAGTGACATAATCTTCAGGCCATTCGATAAGCAGCAAGAGGTGCTCGACTGCGACGCGCGAGTCAAAGGTGTGTTCGCAGGTAAGCGCGGCAGTAAGACTGAGCTCGGCGCTATCCAATCGGTGATCTGGCAGGAGAGTAAACCTACGAACAGGTCATACGACATTGACCCTTTCACTGGCGTGATCGTCGCACCTACATACGATATGCTGACGCGCCTCTCATGGAAGAAGTTCTCAGCTTACGCCCGCCCGTTTATTAAAGAGCAGACGAAGTCTCCTAAGCACATCACGTGGCACGATGGATCAGAGATCTACGGACTATCGGCAGACAGACCTGAGCGCATCGAAGGCATGAAGATTGATTGGGTCTGGTTAGATGAGTGCTTCCAGGTAGACGAGCAAACATTCCTAGAACTGCAGGCACGCGTTGCAGACACCAGGGGTTTCATGCTCCTGACCGGATCGCTAGGAGTGCAGTACGTAAACCCTAAACAACACTGGGCGCATAAGTACTTTAAAGAGAAGGCAAACGACGGCTTTCGCTGCTTTGAATGGGCGACCGCTGATAACCCGTACTTCCCTCAAGATGAGATCAGCAGGCTTGAGACAATCCTCGACGCTGAAACATTTAAGCAGATGTACACGATCAACTGGGACAGTAACTCTAACAACATGGTCTACTCCGACTTCTCATCAGCTAACCTGATACGTGGCTACAAGGTTAACCCAAACCTACCCGTGCTGGTCGCAGTAGATTGGGGATGGCGGCATAAGATGGCGTGCCTCTTTGCGCAGTACGATCAAGCGACAGACACCGTGACAGTGTTTGACGAGATCGTTCGTAGCAGGATGACTCTAGACGATCTACATAGAGAGATCACAAGTCGCGGTCTACAAGTGTCAGGCTACTGCTGCGACATCTCAGGCAACCAAGAGCGTGAGATGGTTGGCATATCTAACGTCCAATGGTTCAAGGATCGTGGGATAAAGATGGTGTTCCGCACGTCTGCCGTACTTTATGGCGTGGCTCTTGTGCGCTCATACGTGAAGGCTGCAAGCGGCAGGGTGAGGCTACTGATCGCAGAGGATACGTGCAAAGAGACCGTGACCGCGATTAAGTCCTACCGCTATCCTGAGAGTGACGGCATCGCAAAGGCTGAGACACCAGTAAAAGAGGAAGACGATGCTGTAGACGCGCTCCGCTACCTCTTCGTCAACTTCATCGACAAGAATGTACGTGACAGGCATAGTAGATCTATTCAATTATAAAACCTCAGGGGGTTCGATGGCAGGCCTTAGAGAGATGGTCCCAACGCTTCTCGCGTACATAAAGAACCACGCAAGATACCTAGAGCACAACGCGGTGCTCCTTGATGTGTATAACGGCAACCTCTTGCCATTGGTTGACGCTGCCATTGCGCCACCTAAGTTCTCGCAGAAGTACTATGAGCAGATCAAAGAGCGGATCATCGCGATCAACGTATTAAAGCGCATCACAGATAAGTCAGCGCGCGCATACGTGAACGCACCTCAACGCATCGCAGAAGATAAGTACGCTAAGGACGTCGCATTCTATGAAGATGAGATGTCGATCAACTCTAAGATGCAGATAGCAGACGTGTATGCAGACCTCTTCAAGGGCTACGCACTAGAGCCGTTCCTGCATAAGGGCAGGCCACGCTTACGCTCACTGCCCTTTGACCGATTCCTACCCTACTCTGATGACCAGGTTGATGGCACGTCTGTCACCGCGTTCATAAAGTTCATGGGTAAGCGCACACGCTCAGGCAACCGCACACTCTCTGTGTTCCACGTCTACACCGATGACGAGTTCCTGTCGTTTGATAGTGAAGGCGAGATCGTGCGTGAAGACCTCGATGGTAACGACGGCATCAATCCATATGGCGTAATTCCGTTTATCTACGGCAACCGTGGGAATGACATGCTCATCCCTACGCAGGATACAGATACGCTATCCCTCACTAAGATCATTCCGGTGTTACTGACAGACCTGTCCGGCGCTATTATGTTCCAGTGCTTTAGCATCGTGTACGGGATCAACGTAGATTCTAAAGACCTGACCATGTCTCCGAACGCGTTCTGGGATCTGAAGGGCGACATCGCAGCACAGGCAGGCGGCGGCGCTCCTACTGTGGGTACGATAAAGCCCGAAGCAGACATCACTCAAGTTCTCGCATACATCATGAACATCTTTACGTTCTGGCTTGAGACGCGCGGCATTCGTGTGGGTAGCGTTGGCAGTGCAGACGGCACAGGCGGTGCCTCAGGCATTGCAAAGATCATTGATGAGATGGACGCGACAGAGCTCATCGGTAAGTCACAAGAGGCTTTCCGTAAAGATGAGATGGAATTCTGGCACCGGCTGCAGCTCATGCAGAACTACTGGGTAGCAAACAACATGCTAAGCACCGAGCATCGCCCTATCATCTGGGGTGCTGACTTCAAGGTGGGCACCATCTTCGATGCGCCATCCCCTGGTGTTGACCGCATGACCGAGGTGACGACAGTAAAGCTTGAACGTGATGCAGGCTTCATCTCTACGCGTAACGCAATCGAGATGCTCTACCCTGACCTGACTCCCGACCAAGTGGACGAGCGCATGTCAACGGTGGGCGACAGCATGACCGTCATGGTTGATGACGAAGGCTCTCAGCCTGCGGCAGACGAGAACACCCCGGTAACTGAAGGAGCAGACCCATTGGCACAGAAGACGACTGTAAAAGACGTTGCCCTAAACGGCGCTCAAGTCGAAAGCCTAATCAGTGTCGTTAACCAGGTCTCATCCAACATCATCCCTAGAGAGTCTGGCGTTAACATCATCATGGTCGCGTTCAATCTCGATAGGGCAGCGGCTAACGCAATCATTGGTGAGGCCGGACGTTCCTTCACTGCGCAGGTAGATGAGCCTCCTAGCACTCCCACGGGCAATGCTTGATGGCCTGGCAGAAAGTTAAAGTACCGATACCAAGACGGTTTGGGCCGACGGAGAGGCAGGCTATCGCTCAAGAGGTAATCGACTTTATCGTTGAGCGCACTAAGTCTGGAAAGAACATTAAGGGCGGCGCGTTCCCTGGCTACTCCGCATCGTATAAAGGTAGCCTTGATTTTAAAATCGCAGGCAAGGGCGGAACCGTTGACCTCACCCTGTCCGGCGAGATGCTAGATTCGATCCAGCTACTCGCGCATAAGTCTGGTGAGATCGAGGTAGGCTTTGACCGCAGTGATAAAGAACTGAACGGAAAGGCTGAAGGCAATCAGACAGGCAGCTACGGCACGGGCAAAGCAAAGAAGTCTAAGGCGCGCCCATTCCTAGGCATCACAGGTAAAGACCTAAAGGTCATCCTAGACAAGTACCCGTCTAGCCGTGAAGATTCGTTAACACGCGCAACCGATGAGCTCGCAGCGGCACTTGCGGCCGGAGACCTGGTAGACGGCATCGACTTTGAGGGCGAGTGATTATGTCAGATAACACTGCAAAGCTTGACCGCATGATTAAGCTTCTAGCCAACGCCATAAAGAACTCTGTCACGACAGAGGAGTCAGCACGCATTAGCAACATCGCTGCCCGCCAGATTAGAAAGCGCACACGTCTAGGCTTTGGCATCGGATCTTCCGGTAAGCAGACGAAGCTCAACCCGCTGTCCGGCAAGTACATCGAGCAGAGAGAAGCCTATAGCGAGAACCTTTCTGATCAGACCAAGCCGCGGCGCTCTAACCTCACGGCGACTGGGCAGATGCTAGATTCAATTCAGGGCGGGGCTAAAGCTGGTAACGTGATTGTAGAGATATCCGGGAGTAGGAAAGCAGGGCTCACTGGTAGCCGTGGCACGGCATCCAATGCAGACGTTGCTCGATACGTTCAGGAGCAGGGTCGTCCGTTCTTCGGTGTCACAACACCGGAGCGGCGATCGCTAATAAGGGAAATCAAACAGGTGATTCTTCGACGCTTGAGGCGTGGTTGATCACATTCAAATTGGAGTATAGACTATGAGTAAGCCTACATTTACTGCTGGTGGCGGTAATGATCTGGGGAACGCTGGTGGCGATCCTGCGGACGTAACTAAGTTAGCTGACACGACCGCTACACCCACGGCGCCTACGGACGATAAACTCGTATCGCGTGAATCGTACCTTCGTGTGATGGACCAACTGAAAGAGACCCAACGGAAGTTCAAAGAAGTTCAAGACGCATTGAACGTAAGAAAGTCCGAAGAAGACCTTGAAGTGGAATCAAAGCTGATGAAGTCAGGCGAGGTACAGAAGCTCATTACTATCAAGGATGAGAAGATCTCAGCGCTCAGTCTAAAGAATCAGGAACTGGAAAAGGGTTACGAGGGTTTGAAGTCAACGCTTCAGTCGGCAGCTAAGACGCAAGCCGTACTCTCTCGCCTCCCGGGCCAACTGATGCGCCAAGAATACATGGCGTTCATCGATACGGACAAGGTGATCTTTAACCCTGAGACCAATGAGATCGAGGAAGATTCTGTAGAGGCCGTTGTGAATGACTTCTTAAAGAACCATGCAATGCTCTTGAAGACAGACGGCAGGACACTGCCAAACGGTACACCACGCCCAACGCAACGAATGACACACGCAGAGTGGGCAAGCCTTCCAACAGCTAAAGAAAAACGTGAACGTTTAAAAGATGTCGAAGGGTTCGTTCCTTCGATTAGAAAATAGAAAACAACACAGGGGGATAGCATGAGTGCAACGCTGGTAAATGAACTTTCCGAACAGTCTCAGAAATTTTGGGCACCCGTTTTCAAAGATGAGCTTCTTGAAACTTCCATTTTGCCTTCACTGGTAAACAAGGAATATCAAGGCGAGATCAAACAAGGCGGCGACACCGTTTATGTTTCCATGATCAAACGGCCCACTGCTGAAATTAAAACAATCGGCGCTGGTTCGGACACGTTCAGCTCACAGAAGATGACCACTCAACGCGTTGGCATTGTTGCTGACAAGCGCATTACCGCATCGTTCGAGTTGGAAGACCTTGCTGATCTTCAGACCCAAATCGGTAACCCCGACGGTCAATCGAAGATCCGTCAAGTGCTTCTCGAAGCTGCGCAAATCAGCCTGAACACTTACCTGTACAGCCTGGTTTCTCCCAGTGCATCTGCCCCTGACCATATCCGTTCTGGCATCACCAACTTCGATGCTTCCGAACTTCTGGCCAATCGCCAGTTGGCATCGAAAGCACGTTGGATGAACGAAGGCGGCTGGTGGTCATTGCTTGACCCCTCCTACATGAACGACATCTTGTCAGCTACCACACTCACTAGCTCTGATTTCAATGGCGCAGATGCCCCTGTGATCGGCGGCAAAGTGGCAAGCACTCGCTTTAACTTCAACATCCTGGAAGACAACTCTGCCGGATTGTTGCAGTTGAGCCCTGGCTCTGCAGGTCAAGACTGCGGTCTTCTGTTCCACCCTGACTTCATGTATCTCGTGATGGGCGCTCCCACCTTCAAGGTGTCCGACCTTCACGCGAATCATCAACACGGCTACCTTGTGTCTGTGGACATGTTGGTTGGTGCTAAGCTCGGCATCGATGGCAACATTAAGCACATCCAAGTATACAACACTTGATCAAAGGACATTGAATGGCGAAGCCTGGTAATCGGACAGATCGAGTTAGCCTTGCGGGTGCGCACTTAGGTGAGAACTTATCCGCTCATCCTTTTATTGAAGTCTTAAGCGCACGTAGCGCTGAAGAACTTAAAGCACAGCTAGCTAGTCTTTCCGCTACCAGGCTTCCTTTCACGGTTCTATCAATTTACGGCGAGGCGGGCAGGCACTATGCGTGGCTGTCTTTGACCAGACCGATTCAGAAAAAACTGGCAGAAAAGCCTGCCGCATAAAAGGAGATAGAAGATGCCTGCATTAAAAGACGTAAAAACACAGGGTGCTGGTTTCAGCAATGACGCTGGCCTTGTGCGTGTAGTGTATGATTTCGCAGTAGACACCGGCGCTGTAGCTGACTACACCGTGATGACTGCTGACTCCGCATGTGTCGTTCGCTTGAAGCACGTTGCAGTGAAAGCTGCAATGACCTCTGGCGGTTTGATGACTGTGGACCTGGGCAAGGGTACCGCTGGCGTTCAATTCATGAGCGCAGTGGCCGTTGCATCATTGACCCTTAACTCTATCGTTTTGCCTCCTGCTGCTACCGCTGCGGTGTATCTTGCTGCTGGCGAGATCATAAACCTGGGCATCAACGTGGCAGCCGGCACCGCTGGCAGCCTGGAAGTCGTGTTAGAAGTCATTAAGTTCTAGTCTGTTAAAACTTTGGGGTGAGGCGCTCATGGGCGGGGCCTCACCCCATTTTACGCGTGGGTGATACGTGTCGATACCTACAAGCATAAACGACAGACAGAGTAGATCGTTTGAAGAGGATCCGCTGGTACCGGGCGACACACGTCGCAAGGTGACCGCGACCATTGCCACGTCACAGGGTCCAATCAAAGTTACCGGCCCGCTAGTCACCGTTGCCTACGATGCAATCGCCGCTGCATACCCTTCTACAACGACTGAGGTGTATACCTACTTCACTGGCGGGCTAGCAGGCACACTCGTTGCGACAGTGACCGTTACGTATACGACAGCAGCTAAGACCGTGCTGACGTCGGTGGTACGCACCTAATGGGCTTTGCGTTTAACTCACTCACGGGACAGCTAGACCTTGTGGGTGACGGCGGCGGTCCTGTGACGGGATCGCCAAACGAGTTCGCACGCTTCGACTCTGCAGGCCTTCTAACGAACGTGCCCGGCTGGTCATTCAACCAGGCAACGTCAGAGGTAGCCGCATCCCTTGGTAGACAGCCCGCTGGGGAATCGGGCTTCTATCAATGGCAGAATAGCTACCTGACGTTTTCGCCCACCGCTAACTCTCCTGGCCAGACGTGGGCTTCTCGCAATACATCTATCGCTTTCGACACGGCATCGAGCGGCTTTAGTCAGGGCACAAACGGCACTGCGGCTATGCTTGATAACTATTATTTCACGCACCTTGGAACTGGCAACGTAGGGCAGCTTGTTTACCAGAACATGAATGCGGAGCTAGGCAACGGCGTAGATCCTATCTCGATCAAGGGCTTATCGTTCGTGCAGGGCTATGCAGAATTCAAAGCGAACGTAACGATTGATGGACCTATACAGGGATACATCTCAGCCATTAGGTTTAACTCCGCATCGATTACGTCTGCTTCACATTACAATAATACGTTTGCAGACTTTAACGACATGCCTATAGCGTTGGGTAACTATCAATCGTTTAGTGCAACACCGCAGCTAGGCAGCATAAAGAACAATTCAGGTTACACCGGCGTAAACCTCGCAGCGAACATCACAACGTTCACGGGCAACGCAGGTTACACAGGCGTAGGCATCTCTCCTAATATTGTCACGATGAACACCGGAGGCTTTAACGGCATAAGCATTTCGCCTAACATCACATCTTGCATTTATGCCACGGGCATACGTGTAGACATGTCGAGTGTTAACGCTAGCGGCAGTAAGCGTGCAGCAGACTTCAATGGCAATTGCGACATAACCGGCTACCTAAACGTGACGGGAAACTTCAACACGTCATTCGAAACTAACCCCATTGATCTTGGCGGCGCCGTTAGTGTCGGCAATAGTCTCAATACAACCATTACCGCACTGGCAAACGTCACAACCGCAAACGTGGACACGTTCGGAACCATCATACCGATGAACGTGGTCCTGCGCGCAAATTCTATAAATACATCTACACCATTTAACCTAGGCTTTACATCGTCAGGCTTCGTCTCAGTGGTAGAGACACAATCAGGATCAAGCCTAGACTTCTTATCTGCCGGCACGTTCGCCATTAACTTCTTAGGCACATCGACAGGCGGGACGATCGATAGGGTTACGCTATGCCGTGCGTTATCCGTTCCAAACGGCATCACAGTTGTAAACGAACTGATCGGCTTTCATGCACAGGCACCGTTCGGAGATGTGGGCACTGACTCGTGGGGCTTCTATGTTGACTCTGCTGGTGCCAATAACTATTTCGCAAACCGAGTACGCATAGGCGTAGGCAGTGACAAGGTCTCAGCAGGCCAGGCACTTGAGGTAGTGGGTAAGGTTCAGCTCAATGGCAACATCGGCTTCTTCGGTGTGGCAGAGTCAGCACAACAGGCAGGCGCTGCCGCGACCGCAGGAGCTGCCTACACCGTAACGGAGCAAGCCATGATTCAAACCGTATATAATGCACTGCGCACGTATGGTCTTCTAAACTAAGGGGATGCTATGGGGCTTATTAAAAGTATCTCAGTGAATAGAAGCGGGATTTACGCCACGTATTGGAGTCTTTCGCGGTTTGAACTGAATATGGAATCAAACTACTCAAACGTAACGATGGCTGGATACTTAACCATGCAACACTACCTCGATGGGTTCGCACCGATTATGCACATTGACGTGAAGTGGTCCGGTGCCGATAATCCGATAACCGCTCAGGCGATGCAAGCAGGCCAGGGGTTCGCCCTAGCCTTAGCAAAACTTATAGCGCCAACGCCGCCTAGCCTCACCGCAAGGCCCAACCCGTTTGAAGGAGCAGTGCCCGCATGACACCACTACAAGCTTTAGACCTCATCTATAAAATGTCTCGCATGGCTGCACTGTCAGCGGATACACACGCTGAAGGGTATAATGCCTTCATGCTACTCAAGGCAGAGTTAGAGCCTGTGCTAAAAGAGTTAGAGCCTGTGGTAAAAGAACCGGAAGAGGCTAAGTCATGAGCGTCACTAACCGCGTTCTATTCTCTGACAACGGCGTACTGGTAGACCTGACTAAGGACACTAACAAGTTTCAATCTGGCACAGCGACCATTGCAGACTACACTGCAGCACAGGATTATCTTTACCTAGGCTCAATGGCACCGTTCAATCACTTCTATGTGAAGATGGCGACCGCATCCGCTGTGCCTGCATCGATGACGGCAGAGTACTGGGATGGCAAATCTTGGATCGCTACATACAAACTTGACGATGAGACGAGTGGCCTTACCGCTTCTGGCTTCATCACCATGTTCCCTAGGCGGGATAACGCATGGAACGTCGAGAGCACTAACGACCGTGGAGACCAGGTCACAGGCCTTACCACGATCAATGTGTACGACATGTATTGGATGCGCTTAAAGCTTAGCGCCGACGTGCCGCTTGGTTTCGCGATCTCATGGATCGGTCATAAGTTCTCTGACGACGATGACCTAGCCTCTGAGTTCCCAGACCTTGTGCGTGCAAAGATGTTGCTAGCCTATGGCACTGCTAAGACAAGCTGGGAGGAGCAGCACGCAAAGGCAGCTGATCTCATTACCCAGGACTTGATCTCATCAGAGGTAATCTCTTGGAAGGGCCAGATCCTGGTGCGAGACGAGTTCACGCTGGCGTCAATCCAGAAGGTGGCAGAGCTCATCTTCAACGCCCTAGGTGACGACTACCTCGATCAGAGAGACCGTGCGCAGGCCGAGTATAAGCGCAGGCTTGATAAGTCTTCTTATCGCATCGATGCAAACTCTAACGCGCTGCTCTCACCGGCTGAGGCCGTGTCTCGATCCGGGTTCATGCGCAGATGAGTAAGATCACTACAGTATATGATACGCTTCTAGCCGCGATCCTTCTGATCTTTCCTGAGAAGACGAAGTTAAACGATCCATATACGCTTACCGATAACCCCGAGCACCTACTGCGTGACGGGTACGGGATGAGAAAGACGGCGACAGAGTTGGGCATTGCTGAACTTTGCAATATCTCTGACGTGCATGGGTTTGAGGTAGCGCTGTGTAGAGAGATCGTCCGCACAGACTCACAGGACGTGCCTCTTGATATCGAAGTGAAAGGCCTACTAGAGGACGCGTTCGAACTAAGGGAGCGGCTCTATCGGTATGACGAGCTAGGCATCTCAACTGACATCACAAGCATGGACCTGGGCGGGGTGTCTGGCGTTGAGTCATTCATCGTGGGTAAGGGCAAGTTCATCTCAGTTGTCATTGCTTTCAACGTCCAGGTAACGGAAAATATAAACTAAACGAGCACTAACAGGGGGATATCACATGGCAGAGTTACAGCGGGCATCCGCGTTCGCAATCAAGAAAGAAGTTACTGTAGGCACATTGATAGCCCCCACCGTGGGAGCAGACGCTATCCCTCTTCGTGCTGGGTTCTCTCAGACTAGCGCAGTTGAGGAGATCGTAAGCGACGAACTTCTGAACGACATCGGCGCATCGAAGTCTCTCACTGGCCTTGAATCTCCTGCAGGCTCACACCCCGCATATCTGAAGCATTCTCAAGTCGAAGGGCAAGAGCCTGAGATCGGCCTTCTTTATGAATCCGCATTCGGCGCTAAGTCTATCGCATCCGTTGAATACGATACGGTAGCCGCATCTACCGCAGGCACCACCGCAGCACGCGCTGTCATCAAGGTGGGCGTTGGTGAGGGTGCATCGTTTGAAGTCGGTGAAGCACTCATGATCAAGGATGGCACTAACGGCTATTCGATCAGAAACATTCACTCGATCTCTGGCGATGACCTGACTCTTAACTTCAACATCAATGCAGCACCAGCTCTCGGCGTTAACCTGGGCAAAGCCGTACTGTATCGTCCCGTAGCTAGCGGGCACCCGTCTTTCAGCGCATGGCTCTACGGCGCAAACGGCGGTTACACGCAAGCTATCGCAGGCTGCCGTACCTCTGAGATTGCAATGACCTTTCCCGCTGCTGAACAAGCAGAGGTGTCCTTCAGCTATGAGGGTGTAGAGAGTTACTTCAATCCTGTGCAAGTGACCGCCACTAACCGCTTCATCGACTTTGTTGACGATGGCGGCACGAAGGTTGCGACACTTACGGCTGGGTTCTATAAGACCCCCATCGCATTTGCAGCACACGTTCAAGCTGTGATGCGCGCTGCATCGGTAGACATCATCACGGTTACCTATAGTAACGTGACGGGCAAATACACTCTTCTGTCCGATGGCACCACGTTTAGCCTGCTCTACAACACGGGCACGAATACGGCGAACTCTGCCGCAGTGCTTCTGGGCGATACGACCGCTGCTAACCGCACGGCCGCAGTGACGTACACTGGTGCCAATGCCATTAGCCTGGTGTTCCCTTTCACTGCATCATACGACGACGCTACGAACATTGTAGTCAAGGGCGCTCAACTATTCGTTGGCGACTTCCATGAGAACGTCTGTCGGGCTGCAACCAACGTATCGATCACAATCGGTACGCCTCAAGAGGCTGTGCTTTCCATCTGCGCATCCTCTGGTGTGTCTGAACGTCTGATCAATGCACGTGAAGTGACGCTTGAGGCCACTCTTGTGCTTGAGCGTTATGAGTCGGGATTGTTCGACAAGTTCATTAACAACGGTGATGCTGTCGTTATGATGAACGCTGGCCAAAAAGACAGCGCTGGTAACTGGGCTCCAGGTAAGTGCGTTAACCTGACCATGTTGCAAGCCACCATCACGCAACATGAAACGGGCGGAGATACGATTGTCGAAGTGACCTTGTCTGCTAAGGGTTACCTGACCTCTACCCGCAAAGACATTTACCTCAATTTCGCTTAACTAAAAGGTACGCAAGGCATGACGCAAAAGCATAAGAGCGAACACGGTGAAATAGAATTCCGCCTCCCCACAATCCCAGAAGCTTTGGGATTGTGGGGCAGGATGGGTGTAAGCCCCGACGACCTGCAGGATAAAGACTCATTCATACACAATCAGTTTACGCTCTTGAGTAAAATGATTGGGAGTATGGCACCCCTTGTCGTCAGGGTTGATTACACTTTCGGAGAAGTTAAGGTCACCGACTTTGAAACTCTCTGCACACACATGGAAGCTATGGCTGACCTTTGCCATGTGGCAGGCCGGATCATGGAAGCTATGCAGGGTGGGGCAGAGGCCAAAAAAAAGTAATCAATGACGCTTTGATCGCATGGTCTAACCCCACGGTTATGACATCGATCAGGGCGTCAAACAAAGTCTTAGCTGAGCGCATTGATAGCCTGGTCCCAGTACTAAACGCATACAACATGATTACCGAAGCGACAGAGATAGGGCTCACAATCAACGCTGACTGCCTGGATGTTGAGACAGTGCGTCTGGTATACTTGCTCAAGACAAAGATCAGAGAACGAGAAGAGAAGAAGTCGGCAGCAACGGCTAAGGGGGTTGGTAACCGTGGCAGATGAAAAGCTGATATTCGACCTGCTCACTGGGCAGAACCAAATCGGGAAAACGCTATCTGGCGTTAAGACCCAGGTTGCAGGCATTGAGTCGGGCATCTCATCCTTCTCGCCAGCCCTTGCGAGCGCAGCTAAAAGTGTCTCTGGTGTAGCCGGTGCGTTCAAGGGCCTTGGTATCACCGCTGCTGCAGCGTTCGCAGGCTTTGTTGGCTCAAGCATTATTAGGGCGGCAGAGGAGCAGGAATCTGCAATCAGTAGCCTTAATGTTGCACTAAAATCCGCTGGTAACTTCAGCACCGCAGCGTCCAAAGAGATCCAAGATTATGCATCAAACCTTCAGGCACTCACGGGCATTGCCGATGAGGTAACCGCATCGAACATTGGACTACTACAATCGATCGGATCATTCACAATCAATGGCCTTCAGAAGGCGAACACCGCAGCAGTAGACCTTGCAGCGACATATAAGATTGATCTAGAGACTGCAACGCGCCTCATTGGTAAGGCAGCGAACGGCAACATCACCGCATTCGGAAAGCTTGGTATCGTAATCAAGAAGGGCAGTGACGATGCTCAGACGTTTGCGAACACACTAAAAGCCCTTGAGAAGAACCAGGGTGCTGCCGCTGCCGCAACCCAGACGTTTGCCGGTGCGAATAGGCTACTGTCTGCGAACTTCGGCGACATCTTAGAAGAGCTAGGCAACATCGTAATTCAGAACCCTGTAGTAATTCAGGGAGTGAAAGACCTGTCGGTGGCATTCGCATCGGTTGCCTCATCTCTAAAAGAGGTAGTGCCTACTCTTTCGTCGATGCTTAGCCTTGTCCTCTCTGTAGGTCCTACGATCGCAAAGCTTGCGCTTGAGTTCGTACTCGTATCAAGAGCTGTGAAGTTTGCTGCCGCCGCATTCCAGGCATACCGGATACAGCTAGACGTTATCCAAGCGCGCCAGGGCGTTGGCATATTCTCAGCACTCATTACCCAGATCAGGCTTGTCACTAGCGGGCTGGGCCTGGCTACACTCGCCACGCGAACGCTTAGCCTAAGCATTACCGCAGCAAAGGCAGCGGCAACGTTCGGCCTTACCCTTGCGTTCGATGCAATCATTACAGCACTCATCGAGATGTCTGGGCGGATGAACGTATTCAAAGAAGCGATTGCGCTAGCCGGACGGTTCGCACTCTTTGTCGTTGAGCAGTTTGATGCACTTGTTAGTAACTTAGCTGAATTCGCTAAGGTAGCAGCAAGCGTACCGGGCGGGCCTGAGTTCCTCGATAGCGTGAGCGAGGGGCTTGCAAACCTCGCTAAGGGTAGCAGGGCGCGCGTCGATGAACTTCGTGCCGCTGTTGTCGGTCTTAATAAAGAGGCTGCCGATGCTGCAGCGTCTAAGCTTGGCGGCGGCACAGGCGATCTCCTTGATAGCGTAAAGATTGCAGCGCGCGTTGCTGAGTCAGCGAAAGAGGCAATCAAGAAGCAGGTAGAGGAGTTACAGAAAGGATTGAAAGAGGCTGGCGATACCCAGTTTTCAATCCTCGCTAAAGAGGCTGGCCTTCGTGCAGGGCTTATCGTTAAGGCTGAGCGCAGCGGCATCCTCACACGTAAGCAGGGCGAGGAGCTACTATCGAAGGTCCGCCTTGATGCGATTCAGAAAGCTGGGAAAGCGCAGGATGCGTTAACTCAAAAACAGATCGAAGACTCTAAGGCATTCCTCGACGTACTCAAAGGTACGCCTAGAGGGCCTGGCCAGCAGGGCAATGCATCAAACGTAAGCGGTGAGGAAAAGGCGCAGATCACTTCGGCACAGCTTATCTCAAGTTCTCTTGCTGGTGCTGCCGGTGCTGCCGGTGCCGTTAAAGCGGCTATGTTTTCAGTGATAGATGCCTTAGGCGGTGCGCTTAGTGAGATACCAGTTGTCGGCGCTATCATTGGAGAGATCTTTGATAAGCTTGCACTCGCCCCTGCGGAGTTCACAAAAAACATTGAAGGCTTCTTTAAAGAGATTCCGAACGTAATCTCAAATATTCTTATAAATAGCTTTAGTGGTCTATCCACAATCATCAAACAGATACCTTCATTCCTAATTGAATCTCTAAGAAAGCTGCCTGAAATTCTAGTTGAACTGTTTATAAACTCTTTCGTGGATCTTTTCATAGCAGTAGTTGATATAATCGCAAACCTTCCAGACATGATCGCGCAAATGATACCTGAATTAATTCAGAAATTCTTTGATGGCATCCTACTGGCAGTGCAGAAGCTTATTAATTCCATGCCGCAAGTCGCTCAAGCATTTGCGAACGCAATGCCTGGGGCTGCTATAACGTTCGGTACAGAGATAGGTAAGCAAGTAGTACCCATCGCAATATCATTCGTAAACGCTCTGGTTAAAGAAGCACCAAGGTTTATTGAAGAGTTGATAAAAGCTATTCCCGCATCATTCGGCTTTGGCGACATTGGTGGCGGGGGCGGAGGGGATATATTCAAATCAATCGCCAGTCTATCTACTGGTGGGCTCAGCAATGTGTTTGGTTTCGCAGACGGAGGCACAGCCCTTAGCGGTGGTCCTAGCCGTGACCGTATCCCTGCACTGCTAAAGCCCAACGAACAAGTACTCGGTGAGGAGAACGCGGCAAAGCTTACTCAAGTTCTAGACTCACTCATTTCTGGCGGTGGTAGGAGTGCGCCTACTACGGTTCAAATCATAGTCGGTGAGCAGCAGCTTGCAAGCGTGATGCTCGACCTTAACCGCAGGGGGTTTAGAACGGCATGATAAATCTAACCGGTGATGACAGATGAGCTGCTTTAGATTCCTTGATTACAACTATGTAGACCTAGACGTGCTCGCGAACTCTGACGTGAGTAGCGAGCAGCTTCCAACGTTTCCCGTGACGAACGCATACAACGGCCTACGTCGCGCAAAGGTCTGGCGCTCTAACGGCTTCTATCAGGTCACCGCTCTCAATAACCAGATCGTATTCAGAGAGACAGCAGCAGGCCCTAACATCACTGCAACGATACCCGTAGGCGACTACCTGCGTACTCCGTTCCTTACAGCAATCAAGGCAGCGTTCGAACTACTCGGAGACAGTACTTACACCGTGGCGTTTGGTTCGATGTTTAAGATATCCGTCACATCAAACGGTGTGGGCGGCGGCGGTGTGTTCTCCCTTCTCCTGTCAAATGTTGGCTCTACAGCGTTTGACCTACTGGGCTTTGACTCTGTCGATCTAACCGGCGCACTCACCTATACGGCGGATTCGATACGGCTACACACTGAGGAGTCAATCACGTGGGACCTGGGCATTGATTCAAACCCTAAGGCGTTCGCCCTAATCGATGCGAGGAACACACCACTTAGTATATCCCCCACTGCGACGATCTTTCTACAGGGCAATCATACAAACGTGTGGGTTAACCCTGCCTATACTCAGACGCTCACCTACGACGACCGCGTGCTGCATGTCATCTCTGATGAAGGGCTTGCGGCACTGAGCCTGCGCTACTGGCGCGTGCGCTTCGTTGACCAGAATCCAAAGGGCTACATCCAAGTGGGTGCGTTCTACCTAGGTGACATGTATCAGACGGTTAGAGGTGCCCCGCAGTTTCCCTTTAACTCTGCACCAGTGGATAAGACAGAGACCGTGTTCTCTGAAGGCGGCCAGACGTTTAGCGAGATCAAGCCGCAAACGGATAGGTTTACACTTGATTGGCGTGCACTCACCGTTGCTGAGAAAGAACGCTTTGAACTCATCTTCGAAGAGGTGGGCACAGGCACCCCCTTCTTTATAAGCATTGATACGTCCGTTGCGTTCTCATCGTCGCAGCAATATTATATCAGGTACGTGAAATTCATCGATGAGCCTAAGTTCGATCTATCGCGCCCTGGCATCTACAACACGACACTTTCCTTTGAGGAGCAGCTATAAATGTGGAAGGTGTACGGTAACGCGCTGATGACAGCAGACATCGATGGCACGACGAAAACGAATGCCATGAAAGTTAAGATGAACGCGGACACGGTAGTGCGTGCGGTTCGCACTTGGTTCGTGTTCTTCAATGACCCAGTGTATACCGAACTCCGCTTCAGGCTTTACGAAGATCAGGGCGGGGCAGCGGGTAAGCTTATCGCTACCAGTACGAATGCACTAACCGCTGCGACTATCTTTATAGATGACGCGACGAACACGAGTGCGATGAAGGGCGTGTACTTTGAATTTGCAGACGTTGCACTAAAGGGCACGAACTTCTATCATGTGCTCCCCTACGCAACGGGCTACACCGGGAACGATTCATCCCACATCTCGTGGGTTAAGGGCTGGCCTGATAACGAGTATCGCGCGGGTCTCACTCTTAGCTATGAAGAGATTCAGGTAAGCCCGTATCGATTCGCTGTGATCGGGGCTGATCTCTAATGGCGTATGCTGCACTGCTAGATGACGAGTCAGTGCAGAGTCATTTCCTTGTAGTGCTACGCCCGCGCAGAAGGGCTACAGGCTTTACGCTCTTCTCAGGATCGGTCTATGTCTCACCGTTTGATTACGGCGATGTGACAAGTGTGTGGGATGGGCTCACCGCACTTAACGCAAATACGACAGCGGCACTTGCAGCGGGCGAGTACTATCACGATGTAGAAGCGTCCCTTCTTTACGTGCGGCTTACAGCAGGCGGTAACCCTAACGCTACGTGGCTCATCACCGCATATGAGATCTACGCTGGCACAACGAGCGCGCATCATCATCGCGTGCCTACGGACAGCAGTAGCCGCGTTGTCTACTTTGACCCCATCGTGTCAAAGGCACCGATACTAAAGCAGACTACAGAGAACTCTGAATATGGGTTCTCGCCCGTGCAATCTAGTTCGATGACGCTCACGAACGCCGAACACTTCTTTGAGCGCCACATCTCTGAAACGTCGTGGATCAATGCGCAGTGCCTGATCTATCACTGGCTAGGTGCGCTCGACGTTTCAAACATGAAGCTAATTCAGAACGGGCTAGTGCTATCAACGCGCCTTGCCCCACCCTCTCTTGAACTTCGTATCGTTGACCGCATCGACCAGTTGTCGCAAGAGTGGAAGCACCCTGGTGCTAGGCCTTCTTTCTATGCCGCTGCAGATTTTCCAGGCCTTGACCCTAACGCGGTGGGTAAACCGATCCGCGCTGTCTATGGCCTGATCCTCGATGGGTTTACGCCCGTGAACATAGACTATGTGGGAGATGAGCCGACTACGTCAGATAACCGTAACTGGGCAGTGATCAGCGGGCAGACGGGGTTGGCAGAGTTAGTGCGCACGGTGCCTGCTGCGCCGGCTAGCACGACGACGCGCACGTATGTCTCGTCGGTTGCAGGTCTTAACTTAGGTGATTCCGTTTTCCTTGATAAGGCGACGGACGAGTATCGGATAGTGACCGCTGTCGGTGCTAACTTCATCGAGCACGCTGCCCTATCTGCTGCGGCTACAACGGGGGAGATGGTAAAGCGCGGCTTTGTGGGGCGCGTCACAATCATCCAGAACGATGTGCGCTACCTTGCACTCTATGGGCGTGACTACACTATTGACCTGGCCCTACCCGCCACGGCTTCTGGCTTCACGTTTGTTGCAGGGCTTGAGGCTAACTTAAGTATGCCTGAGACCCTGCGGCCATCGGACCGAGTCTATTGCCGGGTCTACGGACCAACGAATATAACCACCCTAGGTGGGCCTGCCTTCGGCGTGGACGACGTGCGCACGGGCAATATGGCCCATCCCTCACAGTTCGTGCTCGATGCACTGAAGAGGCATCTAGGGGTGGGGGAGGCAGACCTTGCCGTGGCAACATTCACGCAAGCACTCACTGACCAATCATCGGGCGTAGGTTTCGCCATCCCTAAGGGCGCATCCTCTACCGACTTTCCTAAGTACCGCGACGTGATTGCAGACGTATTAAAGTCCACACTGGGGAAACTCATCATTGACGCGGATGGTCGATGGTCGATGCTCACAACAAAGCCGTTAGGCGCTATCACTCGCACGATTGCAGACGATGAGATTCTCACACGCGCCTTGCAGTGGGAGTATGATTACAGCGATCTAGTGGGTACCGTTTTTGTCGAGTATGCGTATCAAGAGGCGGGCGCAGGGTTTAGTGACTCTGACATTGTTTTAACCGTAAGTGCAGTGTCTCCTTCCGGCACGTTCCTGCATCGGTCTAGCGTGACAGAGACCCAGAGGAGCGTGTGGGTGTACGCGGCAGAGGCACAAGAGATGGCTGATCGTCTGTCCTACATCTTAGGCGAGCGGCGCGGGCGGGTTACGATCAATACTAAGAATCGGTTCTATGACATAAAGCTTGGCGATAACGTGGAGGTGTCCCGTGTGTACCTCCCTGGTTTCGCGCCAGACGGCGAAACCGACTATGTGAGAGAACATGCAGTAGTTGGCGTGGATAAGAGCCGCACACAGGTTACACTTACACTAAACGATCAGAAGGGCATTGAAGACAATGCCGGAGGATGGTGACTATGGGCAGAGTAAGACCGTATGATTTCGTTACAGGCATTGAGACAAGTACGGTGCCAAACCCTGGCACACCATCGGCAGCGAACGACACCATATCCCTTGGTTATGTGAATAACCTCTCCTTCTGGGCAGCTCCCGTGGTGAGTGTCGCATCGATGCGTGCGCTCACGGCGGTGCAGCGTGCAGACAACCAACGCCGCGTGGTCGATGCAACGCAGGCCGTATGGTACTTTGATTCTGCAAGCACTGGCGTTGATGACGGCAGTACGATTCTAACCCCCAACGATGTGCCGGCATCTGGCCGCTGGCTCATTGCACCAGGCGGTTCAGGCGGTGGTGGGGGCGGCGGCACAGGCATTGACCTGGTTCTGCAGAAGCTTGAGCAGGAGCGTTACCAGATATTCACAACGCCTATCCAGAATTCAGGCGGGCTGTCTGCTGCAGTAAAGCCCGAGCATAAATTCTATGAAGCAAACCTTCTACGGGATTACGTCTCTGGCGGTGCCGACATGGACATCGTGTGGAATGGCAGAGCGGTAAACGACGCTGACATAAATTACGATTCAGCTACGGGATGGACCGCAGGCGTTGGCAGTGCAGCTGCATCGATTGGCACCACGTCTACTGCTGGTCAATTCACTATCGGCACTGGCGCAGTTAAGTTTGACAAGAACGGATCTGCAGTGCGTGCAGGCGTTCGCTATGACAGAACCGCTCAGACCCTATCGTTATCCGATCAGACGCGCGCATGGGTGTATGTCTACCTGCCTAGCATCACAGGCCTAACGAGCATCTACCTCATGATCTTTGCCGACACGACTGGCAACTATCAGACGTTCACGCAAGCGACTAACCACAACGCGGGCGCACTAGTCGTTGGCCTTAACCTCATGCTCTTTGACGTGTCAACGGGCGGCACCGCTGTAGGTACCGGCTGGGACCATACAAAGCTTTCTCGCTATGTCGAGATCGGAGTTGATACAACGGCAGGCGGTGCAGGCCAGACGTACACAGGCGTTGCCTTTGATGCTCTCTACTTTAGCTACAGATACCCTGAGCGTCTTCGTGTTGATGGTTCAGAATACACTGTTTTTGATAACTCAATTCGCAGTGACATAAAATCTGCAGTGTCGAATACAAAGCACGATGGACCTCAGACGCTTTCCGCTACTGTGGCAAACAACATTGCAGGCGGCACCACCGGAACTGCACGTGGCCGCATCATGCGCTCGACCATGCTCATCGAAGGTGACGGTCTGATCGTCATGGACAATGACTCTGCGTTATCTGGCGGAATCACTACAACGCAAGACGTGCGCACTGGGTTTGTTACTCGCGGTTCTGTGTCCGGTTCCATGCCCGTGGTGGTTGATGTGCTTGCAACGCAGGCCTACCCTGCTACGGTTATCGGCGGCTCTACCATTGGTGTGACCGATCCTGAGAACACAACGGCAAATCTAAAGAACGGTGATGCAATCGACATCTTCCGCCCATTCTATATTGATGGCGTTGCAAGCTACGCGCTTCAGGCGGCACTCTCCCTTACGGCAGACGCTACACACTCGGCAGGAGTGACAACGCTTACTCTCACAACGGCAGGCCTTTTAGTCGGCGACATCGTGTGCAAGCGCCACATCAATACGGTTGGCCTGTCTATGGTTACCGAATCGTCACTTGAGAACTTTAGTTCGCTCTCACTTGATACCGCACCAGACGGTGTGCAGCTCATTGAGACAGGGATGCTGTACCCCAATAGTCAATTCGTTTACGCGCATTGGACGCTCGGTGGGAATAGCAGTGCAGAAGCTACAAGGAATAGACGTGGGCCAGGGCCATCGCTCACGGTTGGCGGCACACTAAACCACGGTAATACGTTCAGGAACGGGCAGCGCGCTACTAGTGGCTGGTCCACCGTCAACACGCTATCAATTCCTGCAGCAGCAGCAGTGGGGCTAGACGGTGCTCCTTCCTCAAATACGCGCTTGCAGTTTTCAGCCTGGCTTAATTTTTCTACATCCGCTGTATCGCAATGGATTTTATGCAAGGATAACTCTTTAGTTTCTGCAGGCGGGTACGCTATATTTCTGAACGTCCCAGGACAACTACTATTCTATATAGGCGGCGTACTTATGTTGACCACGGCACCGCTTCCCGTGTCTGTATGGAATCACATTGTTGTACTAATGGAGAGCAGCGGTGCCTTTGCTATATATGTTAATGGCATTAGGACCGTGGCAGCGGGCACAAATTCTATGGCCCTAAGCGGGCAGCCGTTTAACATTACAGGCCTGGGCACTGGCTTTTCAGCTCCCCTAGATACCACCGCAAGGATGGCAGACGTCGTTGCATGGAGCAATGGACCGGCACTAACCCAGTCTCAAGTGCTTGAACTCTACAACCAAGGCCAGCATCGCATCCTTGGAAGTGGCCCGCTTCAACGCTACAAGTACACGGCAACGGGGCAGACGGGGCAGCGGGCAACGGTTAAAGCCCGCATGACTCGCACCACTACTGCCGTGCGTCCGATCATCTCTAAGATCGGGACCATCGTAACGTAACCGCACGGCAGGCGTGCGCCGTGATCCTTAGTGTATAATCGAATATGGTGGGGGGGCTGACGTGAGCGCCAAGGATGGCACTGACTGGGTTTACTATTCCGTCATGGTAACGATTGCCGTCACGTCAGCACCATGGATGGTCATCATCATGTGGTGCGTGTCGCTATTGTTCCACGGGGAACAACCGGACAGGTTTTTAGCCTCCCATGTATTCCCGTTTACGCTGCGCATGATAAGACTGTGGCGTTGTGCGTTGCGCATCATTATGTTCTGGAGGAGGCCCTAAATGACTTTCGATATGCAGGCAGTCGGATTGATTACACTCTACGTGCTAGCACTCACGTTGATCTGCCTGTTCCTTCTCTCCCGGGATAAAGCATTGACTCGTTCAATGCGCTCTTTCACTGTGATGATTGAACACATACTCACCGCGATGAAAGCGCACGGTGCGCGCGTCGCCAAAATGGAGAGATTGAAATATGAGCGAAAACATTCAAGTACTAAGCGTAACCGTAAGCGTACATAAAGAAGCGTATGAGCTGGGTGCTGGCCTTGCAGGCGTACTGCGCGCTGTGATGACTGCCCGTGCAGACGGCTGGGATTCTGCAACCGATCTCCCCGTGGTTGTGCTTGAATCTATCCGCGCCCTGATGCCTGCCGTCGAGGGTGTGGAGAAGCTTCCTGATGAGGCAAAGGCTAACGGCGTTAAGTTCGTTAAGTCTCTCACTCTGCCCTTGAGTGAAGCTGCAGAACTTCTCATCAAGTAACGAAAGGCGGGGCCATGCGTTTTCGTGTGGCCCCGTTCATCTCATGTTTAAACGCCAATCATTTTTCCCCTGGTTCCTGGCCCTTGCAATCGTCTTACTACTCGTTGCGTGTGCTGAGATCACGTATGAGCCGGATCGCTCTTTCCTCAATTCAGCGCAGGCCGGATCGTTTGAATACCCGATGAAGGTTAACGGCTATCTATGTCAGGACATGGAACGTGTGCCAGGGCTGTGCTCAAAGCGGCTTGCAGATAACCAGGCGCTCATCTTGTCTATCTCTCCGCAGCCGTATGCGTACCGCGCACAGCTCACATGTTCGAGAGACCTGGGCGCTGACCGCTCCGTCGATGTAGCGAAAAACGAAGAGCTGACGCTGCGCGTTGAGCCTGAGAGGTTCGGCGCCCTACGCTCATTCACATGCATCGTTGAGATCTTTCCAGCCGATAGGGCAGAGGAGCTGTCTGCAAAGGCCGAGGTGCGCGTGAAGCTCTATGACCATAGGTACGTCGGCAGAGAGTCAATGCGCATCAACACGGTCGAAGGTAAGCGCGTTCTCGTGACCGGTGCCAACGCCAAGTACTCGAAAGTCTGCCTAGACGATATCTGCACGCGTCATACCGAGAAGACCGCCATAGAGATCGGTGCCGCCGCCCGCGTGTTTGCGTACAGTGAAAGTGAACGTATGCGCTTTAACTACTTCTGGTCACCCTAGCCATGTCAGATCTACAGCCCGGATGGGACTATAAGAAGAACACAACGCCGCTGGTGAGTGTCGCCGATACGGACAGGCTCATTAGCGTAGTGCTCTCTGCCGGCACAACGTGGGCGCAAACCATCATTGCAGCGGTGCAGCTTATCCTGTTCCTTGCCTATGTCTGGCTACGGAAGTCTTTGCTCGATGAGCAGATGATGCTCGCGCGCCAGGACTATGAGCAGGCACGCGTTAACCGCAACCGTGACGAGCTCGCACGCGATGACCTTGACTCCCCTAGGTGACATTGACCCACCGCGCTAACGCCCTGGGGTATACTGCCCCTAGGGGGTAGGCATGGACGATATGCGATCGGCATTGGCACACGTTGAGTTCTTTCGTCGGGGGCAGGACATCAAACTCACAGAGCATTTCCATCTGCGAGAGTTCGAATGCAAGTGCAAGCTTTGCAAGTACACGCTGATCTCGCTCGATCATGTCTACCGATTGAGTGAGCTACGGCTATCGATCAAGGCACCGATTAGGATCCTATCCGCGTACCGCTGCCACAATCATAACGAGAACGTCGGAGGCGAGCGCCACTCGATGCATACCTACGGCCTAGCCACGGACATCTATGTTGACGGGTTAGAGCCTGCAACCCTTGCAGCACGTGCGGGCGCGTTCGATGGCATAGGTATTTATGACGGATTCGTGCACGTCGATTCACGTGGGTTCGTAGCGTTCTGGGATAAGAGAAGTGTAGGGCGTGGGGTGTAGTGTACATCTCCGACGCACTGTGTTAACCCGCACTATGCCCATCCCTGATTCAGACTGTGCAGCATACGATAAGCGCGTTGAAGACGAACTTGCCCACGGCATTCGGGTGGGCGCTACCCATGCGCCTACGCTCGCCGCAAGAGTGGCAGCGTTCGAGGCCGCCATGCTCGCGGCGGAGCGATCAATGGACGCGGCGGTGGAGGCGGGTGAGGCAGCGGTTATAGAGAAGCGTGCAATGGTTAAGAAAACCTAACCATTAGGCACCACATCCACAGACGTGCCGGCGATGCCAACGAGCATCGTACGGGGATAGCGTAAGCACGGCGCCTAGCACCCGGCACGTCTGTGGTTTGAACTCTAGCCCTAGGAAGAACGGTAGGCACAACTGCATGACGCACGGTGATGCATGACGCGTGCCATTGCCGACTGTAGCGTTTCTGTACGTTTAAACGAAAAAACCCCCAACGCGTACCCGGAGGGGTGTGGCGTTGAGGGTGGATCACTGCTGTCAAGGCTGTGATGAGTAGACCATTCCACCTACCGGGCGGCCGGTCAATCGTTCTCGATGTTCCTGAGTTTCAATTATTCGTCAACGTCCCGTGCTGACTCCAAATATTTGTCAATGTCGCCATCTAAATGGACGTTCTGGGAGCGGGCATAGGCGCGTATTGTATCCGCGTCGCCGTCACTGTTGCCGTTCATCCAATCGCCGATTTCCCACACGTCGCATAAATCATCAGACGTGTCTGCATTAGTCCACATGTTCTCACTGAGAATATCTCTGAGGCTGGACGACGCATCAGACGCGTCTGCTGTCATCTCACCAGAATGATTAGAGCCGTCCCACTCTACAGAGTGACCAGCGCATATCCTGAGGAGTAGTTCGTTCACAACGGGGCACGCGGCAATAGCGCGCATTCCCGTGACAGTTATCCTGTTCGAAACACTGTAGCGAAGCACACGACTATGCCACACTTCGGGGGAGGCACCGCCTCCAATAGCTCCATCAATATCAAACGACACAGCACCCCGGCTTGGATCAATCTTGAGGTCAGCATCCTGCGCGCTTGATTGACCCGGGTAGCGCTCGAATAGCGGGGCCAATTCAGCGTGGTCGATGTCGGGCCATATTATTTTCGTGATCATGTGGACCCCTTCGGTGCGTTGTATACCTATACTATATCAAATAACTCAGACTTTAGTAAAGCATAATAGTTTGCAGTGTATTCAACCACTTAGCCGGTCGCCTCCCTATAAGCGAGATGGCGACACGCATGTTAGATTTGGGGTTAAATTGATGTCTGAAACCCCGCGGGGGTGGCAGCATTGTCTATATATACGGGGGTTAAATGGAGAGCATTGAGATTCAATCGAAGACTATTAGCATTGTTAAGGTAACGGACCTGCGACCAAACCCGAAGAACCGCAATCAGCACACTACCGCGCAGATCGATAGGCTTGCAGCGATCATGCGATATCAAGGGTTCCGCCAGCCGTTGACCGTATCGAACCGCACCGGGCTAATCGTCGCCGGCCACGGGCGTCTTCTCGCAGCGATGAAACTAGGCATTGAGTCAGTGCCTGTGATGTTCCAGGATTTCGAAACGGATGATCAGGAGTATGCAGCGCAGGTTAGCGACAACGCGATTGCAGCATGGGCAGAGATCGACCTGCCAGGCATCAATGCAGACATCGGAGACCTAGGGCCTGACTTTGATATTGATATGCTGGCCATCAACAATTTCAATATAGACGTGGCAGAAAAACTCGACATGGAGGAGGAGCTTCGTGACGACATGAATAAGAAGTTCGTGCTTGAGGTTACGTTCCCGAACGACATGGAGATGATGGACATCCATGACGACCTGATCAGCAGGGGATATATCGCACGGGTTAAGCCTTGAGCTACGGCATTCCGTATATGGGATCTAAGTCTACGATCTGTGAGGAGGTATGCTCACTATTCCCAAGAGCGGATAACTTCTACGATCTATTCGGAGGAGGCTTTAGCATTACGCATTTTATGCTTAAGCACCGATCAAGCCACTATAAGCAGTTTCACTTTAACGAGATACGACCAGGGGTGTGCGAGCTAATCAAGGACGCGATAGCTGGGAGGTATAACTACGACGTGTATCTACCACCGTGGATCTCACGCGATGAGTTCTTTGCGCGGCAAGAGCCGTTGATTAAGATTATATGGTCCTTCGGTAATGACGGTAGAAATTACCTCTTCGGTAAAGACATTGAGCCGTACAAGAGATCTATGCATAACGCTGTCGTGTTCAATGAGTTTGATGCAACGGCTAGAGAAGTTCTAGGTATGGACAGGTTTCGTGATGGGTTTACTATTAAAGATCGGAGATTATTTCTACGCGCTAAAGTGCTGCAGGATAGCGCTGAGATGCGTACAGGTTCGCTCAAGCAGCTACAGCAGCTACAGCAGCTACAGCAGCTTGAGCGGCTACAGCAGCTTGAGCGGCTAGAGCGGCAACCGGCGTTCTACTCCGAAGACTATCGGCGCGTTGAGATTAAGCCTAACTCAGTTATCTACTGCGACATCCCTTACGGCGGCACGGCTGAATACGATAAGAACAAAGCCTTTGACCGCGCTGAATTCCTGGACTGGGCAGACGCCATGGCAGAACCCGTTTACATATCGGAGTACGCGATAAATGACGCACGGTTTAAGTGCATCTCGAACCATGAGAAGGTTAGCCTGATGTCTGGAAACAGGGACACTCCGGTATTCAAGATCGAAAAGGTCTACGTAAACCGTGCCGGCTACGCGCGCCTTATGTCCAGCATGCGTACAGCGACCATGTAAATTTCACACGGTGCGGGCAATAAAAAACCCCGGATTGAGATTTACATCCCGATCCAGGGTTCGTACCTTTTGGCTTCGACACAAAAAGGTTGATCGATCGAAGCTACCCAGATGCTTCACCCCGGTCAACCTTCTTGTTGGAAACAACACCGAGGGTATTCATGTCTTTCACCATGGTCAGTAATAGCATCTTAGAATCAGGACTAGACCCCTACGCGCTCGCGGTCTTCACCGCTGTAAAGAAGCATTTCCCGGTTATGCGCCCGGGCATACGCCGCATCGCATCGATCGCCGGATGTTCGCATGTAACAGTGATCAGGCGATTGCGCGTGCTGGCAACGCTAGGCTTTCTACAGGTTAAGAAGGGTAAGCGCGGGCAGTGGAGTGAGTACACCATTAGCGAGTCGCACTTAACTGAGGCCGAGGTGAAGGCGCAGCGACAGAGCTCATGGGCTGGGCTGTCTCACCTAGCCAGGATTTTTACACGTTCAGCTAAAGTGGTAAACGTCAGTAAACCAGCACATGCGAAAGTGGTAAACGGCGTTGACCCTAACAATACCAATACAGGCAAACAAGATGCCTCCGATGGAGGCTTCAGATCGGCTAGTGCCTTCTTTAAGGAAAATCCCGGGTACGGGAACTGGATCAAAGGACCTTTAGCGGTCTAGCCGCTCCGATAACAGTAGTGATCAACATGCGACCACCGGCTTTACGGGGAGGTAGTGCACTGCCATGGGTTCAAGCCTATTACGGCTGCACTCTCTAGCGCGTGCATCTATCGCAGATACTAGTTTACAAAGCTGCACTCCCGTATTACTAAGCAGCTACAGCAATACATTTAGATTCGTAACCGTCACTAATCCTGGCCGGTTACAGGGGCACCGTTTCATTGCTGTAGCGGTGTCCCAACTATTCACGGTGCAGCATGAGTAAACGAATTGTAGCAAGCCTTGGGGATAATGCGCAGCACTTTGGTGCAGCAGATGGCCAGGGCTACGGCTTCGCCTTCGGCGGCACCGGCAACGGCTTCGGCAGGGGTTGCGGCTACAACGGTTTCAGTGACGGCGACGGCGCTGGTAGCGGCTACGGCTACCGCGACGGCGACGGCCACGGCGATGGCTACAACGGTTTCAGTGACGGCGACGGCGACGGCTTCGGATATTAAACAATCAAACGGAGAAGAAAATGGCAACTAAAGCTAAACGTAAAACGAAAACAATCAGTGACTATCGCATCGTAATCTTGCAGCGCGGCTGGGTAGTAGTCGGTAAGTTCACGCAGACCGGAGAAGATTGCACGCTAGAGAAAGCTGCAGTGATTCGCACATGGGGCACGTCCAAAGGTCTCACTGAACTTGCGATGGGACCGCTCGCAGGTAAGACGATCCTGGATAAAACCCCGTACCCCATCCGCTTCCATGAACTGACCGTGGTTGCGACGCTTGATGTAAACGGAGCAGCATGGGCAAGCGCATTGTCGCAAGCCTAGGCGAGGATGCGCATCATGTCGGCAACGGTGATGGCCATGGCTACGGCTTCGTCTTCGGCGGCTACGGCACCGGCAATGGCGGCGGGGGCACTGGCGGCGGCCACGGCTTCAGCTTCAGTGGCGGCG
>Ga0163154_10001503_pt1 | contig 35851 bp, 31 predicted proteins | sample OliLakLV19MP9P1_FD_148649 | JGI IMG/M metagenome (GOLD analysis project Ga0163154, IMG submission 148649) | Freshwater microbial mat bacterial communities from Lake Vanda, McMurdo Dry Valleys, Antarctica - Oligotrophic Lake LV.19.MP9.P1 | ecosystem: Environmental > Aquatic > Freshwater > Lake >... | reverse complement strand
TGCTATGCCCAAAATGTTGCAAGTACTCTATCAGCATCCCGAAAAAGGATTTTTGGGCGGCGAAACTTTTATACAATTTCCACCAGTCACTGTTCTTTCGCTGCAATATTGGCGCTCGTTTGATGATTTAGAGCGCTTCGCCCGCAGCAAAGATGAGCCGCATCTGGAACCTTGGCGGCAGTTTAACCAAGCCATCGGCGCAGGAGGATTGGTAGGAATCTTCCATGAGACCTATATGGTGGAACCGGGTAAGTATGAAGCTGTTTACGGAAATATGCCTGTATTTGGATTGGCAAAAGCAACTAAGCATATTCCCGCAGTCGGGCGTAAAGAAACTGCCCGCCGCCGACTCGGAGGGGAAAGCGAACCTGCTGTACCGTCACCAGAGCAAAGCTTGTAATGAGGGTTGAACAACAACTTGCTTGACAACACACATCAAACGCGCTATTTTATGCTCAAGCTAAGAAGAACGTCGAGAAATATGTTAAACACCACATCGCAATTCTGCTGCAATATGACAACTACGGGTACTGGTACTATGCCGCACCGGCTCAGGTGGGGAGATTTCCGTTTGTCGTAGTTGCAGTGTGATGTGAACTAAGGCAAAGTCGCAAAAAGCGCTTGGGAAATCCTCCCAAGCGCTTTTTTGTTGGCTGATACATCTGACATTGATTGATTTAATCGTTCATTGCTAAAGCTAAGGAGCCAGATCATGAAAACCATTACGATGAAATTTGGGGGGACATCGGTTGGCAGCGTACAGGCCATCACCAATGTCTGTCAGATTGTGCAGGAAACGACTGCACAGGGTCATCGCGTCGTCGTCGTTGTCTCTGCGATGTCGGGTGTGACGGACTCACTGATTCAATCTATTCAGTTGGCGGTGAAGGGTGATAAATGGGGCTATCTCTCGATTTCGCAGAAAATGCGGGATCGGCATGAAGAAGCCATTAACGATTTGCTCCCCCCTAGTGCTGAACGTGAAGCCGTCCTAAGCGCCATCAATAAATTATTCGATCAGCATGTCGAGTTGTGTCAGGCGGTTTGTATTCTCCGTGAAGCCACGCCGCGCATAGAAGATGCGATTGTCTCATTTGGTGAACGCCTGAGCAGTAAAATTGTAGCGGCGGCACTGCGCCAGCATAGGATCAATGCCAAACCGCTAGATGCGGCCCATTATCTGCTCACGGATGAGTCTTATCAGAATGCTCAACCGCTTTGGGATGAAACACAGCTTCGGATTGAACGTCATCTCCTGCCAATGCTGGATTCCGACCTTATTCCGGTGATTACGGGCTTTATCGGTGCGACGGCGGATGGTGCATATACCACATTAGGGCGCGGCGGAAGCGATTACAGCGCGGCGATTTTTGCCGCTTACCTCCGTAGTGACGAATTTATCATTTGGACGGATGTCGATGGCGTGATGACGACGGATCCGCGTATTGATAAACGGGCGCGGGTGCTTCCCTATGTCTCTTATCAAGAGGTCGGCGAATTAGCATTTTACGGCGCGAAGGTGCTGCATCCTAAAACGATTCAGCCGATTATCAATTTGGGCATCCCGATTTATGTTCGCAACACCTTTAATCCGTCGCATCCCGGCACATTAATTGGGGAAGAAACCCAGCCGAGTATGACGGTCATCAAAGCCGTAACGTGTATTCGCAATATCAGTATGCTGACCATCAGCGGGCGCGGCATGTTAGGCGTACCCGGCATCGCAGGCCGCGCCTTTACAGCGACAGCGCGAGCAGGCGCGAGCATTTTGATGATTTCGCAGTCATCCTCTGAACAAAGTGTGTGTTTTACCGTTGTCGGCAATCAAGCGGAAACCGTGAAGCAAGCGGTTGAAGATGAACTGATCGTAGAAATTAATCGCCAGAATATCGAAAGTGTGGATGTTTCCGCACATGTCGTCATCTTGACCGTCGTTGGCGCGGGGATGCGCGGCACACCAGGGGTCGCCGGACGTGTCTTTACTGTGATGGGGGAAGGCGGCGTTAATGTATTGGCAATCGCGCAGGGGTCATCTGAATGCAGCATTTCATTTGTGGTGGACGAAGCCGATATGAAACGGGCGGTTGTAGCGCTGCATGATTTAGCGTTGGAAGCCGTGCCGAACTGAAGATTAAGGCCGTAAAAATTGTCATTTCAGTGGTCGTAGCGTATAATGAGGCCATAAATGATGGAAATTTGTTAGAGACGCTGCATCTTCTGTAAGAATAAATACAGTGCATTGTCTGTTGAATATGCAAAGGAAAATTATCGATGAGTGCATTAGGCTTCATCATCGCGGCAATTATCATTATTGCCGACCTTCTGGCTGTAATTTTTGTGTTAAGGCTCGGTTCACGGCATGATGCCCATCAATCCGTTAGCACTGTAGAATCATCTAATGCCGTACAAATGCTCAGGGCGCAAGCAGAAGCCGCTGCACGCAAGGCAGAAGCCGCTACCACGAAGGTCGAGGCAGAACAGGCCGCAGCCGTCGCGGAAAAAGCATCCAAGCAAGCAGAAGCGGTAGTCGCAACGGGCGGCGCTTCCGAAGAGGAGCAGGCTGAACAGCGTAAAGCGGCTGCGGCCGCCGCAAGAGCGCGTAGAGCCGCTGCCCAAACCGAAGAAGCTGACTCAGTGGAAGCACCTGCAATAAAAGAAGTCGTGGCTGCCGCCCAACCTGCGGTAGGCGCTATAGGTGCATTAAATGATGACGCTAAAGCGCGTAAACGTGAAGAAGCCCTTAAGCGTAAGGCTGCCCGAAACGGGTAAATTTGTGTAAGTAGAATGGGGAAATCTTACCCATTTATCGGCTTGTCGTTTTGCTTACGCCCGCTTTTTGCTGGGCGTTTTGTTATCTTGTTAAAAAAGTTATTAGGGATAGAGGAATGACTCAAAACGAACTCGAAATCATTGAACAAGCTTTAGTCGCGCTCGCTGGCATAGACGAGCATGAACGTGCTTCGGCGATTCAGACATTAGGGAAAATGCGTTATATGGATGCTGTGCCGCAGCTTATCGACCTGTTAGAAACGTGCGATCCCGGCACCCGCTTTATGATTGTGCAGGCCTTAGGGCAGATCACCGATGAAACCGCTGTCCCGGCCTTGTTGGCAGAGATGAGTGGCACAGACATTTGGGTGCGGGTCGCCGCGACAGGCGCACTCATCCAAATTGGCGCGGCGGCTGTTCCTGGTTTGGTCGAAGGACTGCGCCATGAAGACAAAGCCGTACGACGGGCGGCTGCTAAAGCGCTTGGCAAAATTGGCGAAAAAGACAGCGCCGTAGTGCGTGGACTTTCCGCCGCATTATTGGACATTGATAGCAATGTCCGCCGTTTCGCTGCCGAGGCGTTAGGGCGTTTGGGCGATATCGAATCAGTTGGGGTTTTGACGGAAGTGTTAACGGATAAGAACACCGACACACGCATTGCGGCATTTAAGGCGCTTGCCAGCTTAGGCACCCCAGAAGCGCAAGACGCGATGCGGAAGTGGGTACACGAGCGTTAGAATCCATCTGATACTTTATAGCGTGTGTTATGTAACCTTAGTGTCGGATAGTGTTTTCATTCTATCCCCACCCCTAAATCCCCTCCCCACTTCGTAGAGAGGGGACTTAAAGAACCATTGCGAACCGTTTTTTCCCCTTCGCCATGCAATGGAGAGGGGGTCGGGGGATGAGGACATCATAAAAGTTAATCAAAGTACGCTATCCAAAACTGAGGTTATGTAGGAGCGAACGGGTGATTCGCTCCTCTTTAGGCTAATCTGAGTTACTCATGTTACGTAGACCCTCAAATCACTCGACACTGGCAGTTTTGAACTTCCAACGTTGCGAAAAGTATAGAGTTGCTTAAGCTGAGTTAATTCGAGGATGAACCGTCTAAACAGACAGCGGGTCCTTCGGGGGGATACGTCCACGTCTGCGGGAGCGCCGCAGAAGCCGCCATCTCACGGAATTCGTTATAAGTCGCCAACAAGCTATCACAATCACCCAAAATCTCAGCCGCTTGACCTTGCAAATACCAGCATTCAAAACGCCGTTGGAGTATTGGGACACTTTGCATCACCTGAAGTGAAGAACAACGGTTTAAGCTGGCTTGTGCCGCCGCGAACTGCCCTTGCAAGAAATATTCCCGCCCCAATTGATACCAGCCATCCGACCATATAGGCGCAAGCCGGGTCACTTCTTGGCAGTAGCGTGTAGCAGCATCCCGTTCCCGCAGCAAACTGGAAAGCTCACACAAACGCAAACGCGCTTTGACATTATTAGGCTCAAAAGCCAACACACGAAAGTAAGCAACCGTCGCCGCGTCCGCATCCCCTAATTGCATCGCATACAATGCTCGCTCAAAATAAAGCGGTATCAGATGATCGTTGAGCGCTATCGCCCGTTCAACCGCAATTACCGCTTCATCATAGCGTCCAAGATCGCTGTAACTAATTGCCAAAGCACGTTGGGCATCCATCTGCCATACACTGCCCGCTGCCGCGATTTGATTTTCTCGCAGCGCGGTGTCATGACTGCCCACACCGCCATAAGATAACCCTAAAACAACCCGCGCCAAAATATGATTTGGGTCAATCGCAAGCACATTCCCGGCAAACCGCGCCGCGCTGACAGAATCATCAGCCGCCTGTAATGCAAAGGCATGAATCGCCATCACATCCAAATCGCCTTCGCTGCTGCCATCATGGGTAAACCGTTCTAGGGCTTCACTCGTCCACTGAAGCGCCATTTCACGATCAACTTCACGATCATAATCGGCATAACTACGATAAATTAAGGCTCGCACGAGCAAGAGTAAAGCATCAGTTTGGCGAGGCTGTGCCGCCCAAAGCTGGCGCGTTAGCTCAATTGAAGCATCCAAATCACCTCGATCAAATGCAGCTTGGGCCGAGTCAAGATCGCCCTCGGATTGCAAAATAGAGCCAATGTGCAATCGCTGGCTGATCCATTCCCAAGACACCGCGACCACGCCCATCAGTACTATAAGAAGCATCGCTAAAGGCAAGCATCCAGAACGCCGCCGCCTGCGTGTACGAAAAGTCAACCGGGAGCGATCTCGGTTTATTTGCATGGGAAATTTGCTCGAATTAGCTGCGAAGATAACGATATTTAATCATACTGAATGTGATGATGAATTGCGAAGAAAAATGCTTAGATTCATTTTTTCCCTACAAATTTTCACGTTTTTTATAATTCCTTCATGTATCCCACATACAAACTGCATATAATTAATCTAACAATGATTTGATTAATTAGCAGATGAGGTTTGTGATGCTCAAGGATTTAAGTACAGCGGTCAAAGCAGGGTTCGATTTTTACCATTTAGAAGACCGCTTAACCGATAAGGAACGCGATTTGCGCGACCAAGTGCGCGAGTTTAATCAGACGGTGGTTATCCCCAATATCAATCCGTATTGGGACAGAGCAGAATTTCCGCGTGAGATCGCCATGCAAGTCGGTCAGCTCCCCATCATGGGCGGCATGTTAAGCGGCTACGGATGCGCCGGAATCTCGCCGCTGGAGATGGGGTTAGTCGCTTTTGAGATGGCGAAGGGCGATGGCTCTATTGGCACGTTTTATGGTGTCCATTCCGGGCTAGCGATGGGGTCAATCGGCACGATGGGCAGCGAAGAGCAAAAAGCACGTTGGCTTCCAGCAATGGTGCGGATGGAAAAAATCGGCGCATTTGGGCTAACTGAACCGGAACGTGGCTCCAATGCTGTCGATGTGCAGACCCGCGCCCACCGCGATGGCGATTATTATGTGCTAAATGGCGCGAAGCGTTGGATCGGCAACGCCTCGATTTCTGATTTGCTCATCATCTACGCCCGCGATGAAGATGGCAAATTCGGCGGCTATGTCATCGAAAACCCGTCACAGGTTGAAGGCGTGGAAATCGTCGATATTCAAGGCAAAATTGGCAAACGTGCCATCCTGAATGCCGATATTACGCTCACGAATGTGCGTGTCCCGGCGGAAAACAAACTCGCCTATTGCAATTCCTTCCGCGATACCGCGATGGTACTCGGTATGGGACGTTATGGTGTGGCGTGGGAAGCGGCTGGCGTAGCAACCGCCGCGTTTGAATATGCGCTCGATTATGCCAAAAATCGTGAAGCCTTCGGTAAACCGATTGCCGGATTCCAACTGATTCAACAAAAATTGGTCGAGATGGCGACGGAAGTCACCTTGATGCAGCTTTTGTGCTTCCAAATGGCGGAACTGCTGGCGAATGGGCAGTTTAACGAGGGCATCGCATCAATGGCGAAATATAATAATGCCCGCAAAGCCCGTTATGTGACGCAGCTCGCACGCGAGACGATGGGTGGTAATGGTATTCTGGTCGAAAATAATGTCGCACGCCTGATGACTGACGCGGAAGTAATCTATACCTACGAAGGCACCAATGAGATCAATATGCTGCTCGTAGGCCGCGCTCTAACCGGCATCAACGCGATTGCATAAACACCACTAAATTCTAAAATGACAAAGCTCGGAATATTCCGGGCTTTTTGTTTGTATTGAACAAGCGCTAAAATTTAGGTGGCATATAACTAAATACGGAGAATTTTTATGAGAACCAGCAAACTATTTTTCCTGATAGCTTCCGCGATGCTCTTACTGGCAACTTCAGCCAGCCTACTTACTGCACAGGAAGGACAAGAAGGCGTGTTTATCCCTATTGGCGCAGGCTATGGTGATACTTATGATGGCCTCCTTGAGCGCATCATTGCTGCCTCGACGCAAGATACCATCAACATTCTCGTCCTCGCCTCGGCCTATTCCACCAATTCCGACGAAATCAGCGAAGAAGAACGTACCCAAAACACGGCTGATGCGGAAGAACGCCGCCTCGAAATTGAGGAAGCCTGTACTGCTCTCGCCGAAGGTAAAACGTGTGTCGTCACCCTTGCGCCGATTTTTACCCGCGAAGACGCACTTGCGCCGGAGGCACTTGCTCTATTTATCGATAATCTGGATGCCGTTTATATCCTCGGCGGCGATCAAGCGATTGCGATGGAAATCTTGGCGGGAAGCCCTGTTGAAGAGGCTTTAGCGCGGATTCATGCTTCAGGGACGATCATCACCGGAACAAGCGCTGGTAACGCTGTTCAATCGCGCACGATGATCGGCGGTTACGTAGGCGATTTTGGTCCAGAAACTGGACTTAATAACGGCGCAGTCGATATTTGGGACACCGATGAACGGCGCGGCTTGTCCTTTGGGCTGGATAACGTCGTACTCGATCAACATTTCTTCCAACGGGCGCGGTTGGGGCGTTTGTTGAACGTCATCGCGCAGCCGGATGTGCCGCATGTCGGTGTCGGGGTGGATGCGTACACGGCTGCTGTCATCTCAAATCGCGAAACCGTCGGCGACGTATTTGGCCTCTATACCGTAGCAGTTGCCGACGCGGAAACTTTTAAATCCTATGAAACAGCGCAGTATGTCGGCGATATTGTGAGCATCCGTAATGTGCTGCTGCATCTACTTGCCCCCGGAGACTCGACGTATAACTTGATGACCCGCGCCCATTCGTTGGCGGCACCACCGGAATCGATCAGCCGCAGTTTTGATGATTTAAACGTGCCAGAAGGCGCAGGAACGCTCCTGTTGGCGGGTAATCTGATCGATTTCTTTGCCGACAGTCCAATTTTAGCGCGATTTGATGAACTTAGCGGTGGCAGTGCTGGCAATATCCTGATCGTGGCGGCAGGATTCGCAGACGCGGAACGGGCGCAAACGATGGCATTTAATTTCTCTGCGGCTTTCGGCGGCGCGTCTGAAATTGTCATTTTAGGCAAAAACACCCCTGCACCCGAAGGCGATTACACAGGTATCGTTATCGTCGGCGACGATAAATCCCTGATTGATCCAACAGCACTGGCAGCCGTATTAGGGGATCGCTGGCAGAATGGTACACCCGTCTTAGCCGATCATGCGGCAGCAGGCGTTTTAGGGGCATTTTATGCCAATCATGGCCCCACGCCAGAAGCCACTGATGATGATCCTTTTGCTGATGAAAACGCCATTCAAGGCTCGTTCATTAACGGCGCAACTGAAGTTGTTGAAGGCTTGGGCTGGATTAACGCCAACATCGAAACCAGCCTGCTTTATGATTACCGGCTCGGACGCTGGTTCTCAGTCGCCTACGCTCATCCTGATTTGCTCGCGCTCGGCCTAACCGATGGCACGGCAGTGGAAATCAGCAGCGAGGAGGCAAGCGTTCTTGGCGCAAATGGCATTTTCGTGCTTGATCTGCGCGGCGCAACATTGTCTTTAGGCGAAAATGATGGCTTTGTAATCGCTAACGGTTTGATTGATGTCTTCGCGCCGGGCGAGGTCATTACAGCCCTTGATGCGGCAAAATAACCTGGGATAGATTTTTATGTGTAGGGGCGACTCGGTGAGTCGCCCCTACTAGCCCTGCATTTAGGGTGAGTTGCTTATTGCTCCGGCGGAACAAGTACGCTGTCGATGACATGGATGATCCCATTCGCAGCGAAAATATCCGCTGTAACGACAGTCGCCGTGCCATTGAGAACAACGTTCCCATCAACTATGCTGATGCTAATCGGTGCGCCACTTAACGACGAGACAGATGCCCCATCCATTGCGACGACATCCCGCGCAGAAACGGCGTTCTGGACGACGTGATACTGCAAAATTTCGGAGAGCGCCTGCGTATCATTCAACAAATCTTCCGCCGCCAAACCTTGCGCTTCTAAATAGGCGGCAAAGGCTTCATCTGTCGGCGCGAAAACAGTGAATGGCCCACCTCCGGCGATTGTGTCCGTCAGCCCAGCCGCATCAATCGCTTGCAACAGTACAGTAAAGCCACCTGCATTTGAGGCCGTCACGTAAAGATTTTCCAAGAATGCACCCGTCACCGGATCAACACCTGTCACAATCGTGCCAGCACGCAGACCATCACGCACTGCCGTCACTTGGTCAATCACTTCTTGCGGCACATCGGCATCGTGAGCTTCAGAAAAATCAATCCCATCAATCGCAATTTCGAGGACATAAGTGCTGTTAATGGGGAAACCTTCACCACTTACAACGGCGGCGATCATATCATAAACGCCGTTATCGACGCGCTTGATGGCGCTCGTAATTAGATTTTCCGCGCCGGGCGATTCGCCGTTGCCGAAAGTCGTGAAATATTCATCCTGATCGACACCGATCACCTTCACACCTTCCGCCGCTGCATAGCTAATCCCGCCCGACCCGGTGGGGCCACCTGCGCCAAAGATCACGTCTGCGCCTTCACCAATGAATTGACGTGCCGCTTCCTGACCTTGATCGGGTGCTTGGAAATCGGGGATATAAACGCCAAGAGTCTGAATTTCGGGGTTAATGTAACGCACACCCTGCTCAAAGCCGTTGCGGAATTTAATCACGGGGAAAATATCTAGTCCGTATACGCCCGCGACAATATTGCTTTCGGTGACAAGTGCCGCCATCGTACCGACGATAAATCCGGCCTGATCTTCGCGGAATTGTAAACCCACGAGATTCGGAAGCGGCTCAACCGCCGTAAAATCTTGATCGACACCGATAAAATACACTTCCGGATTCGCCGCCGCCGCCGCATAAGCCGCATCACCCAACGCGAAACCGACTGTAATCACAATGTCATAGTTGCCATCTAAACAAGTGTTGATATGCGTCTCGTAATCAACAACATTTTGCGTTTCAATGAAGGTGTCTTGCAAGCCAAATTCTTCAACCGCTCGCTGCATCCCCTCATACGCGAATTGGTTAAACGTGCCGTCATTAATCCGCCCAATATCCGTAATTAAGCAGACGGTTTGCGCTTCTTGAGCAGAGATGGGAAGCTGCATTGTAGCAAGAGCAAGCAAAAGCATAAACAAAAGAGCTATTTTTTTACGATTCATAGATTGATCCTTTCGTGGAACTGCCAATTCAACATAAGATTAACGCACAACTATGAGAACTACATAATAAATTGTAACAAAAATGAGGCCGGGCTGCCCGACCTCATTTTGCTTATCGTACTCTAAAGGCTTTTAAGCTGTCAGATCAACCACCGGGGCCGGTCTGAATTTCCGCTGTGCCTTCAGGGGTTACTTCAGGGGTCGCTGCTGTACCAGATTCAGCGCTCATCAAAGCGCCAGAAAGCGGATCAACACCTGTATCCAGATCGCCAGACTTGAGCATGGCAAGAATTTCTTCAATCTGGGCAGTCACTTCGTCCGGTACGGTTGCGTCGTGCGCGGGAGCAAAGCCAATGCCGTCATTGGAGGCTTGCAAAATGTACAAACCGCCGCCCGTCCATTCAAAATCTTCCGCGCCTGTCAACGCTGCCAGCAGATTGTAAACACCCACATCGATGCGCTTGAGTGAGCTGGTGATGATGTTCTCGGCACCAGGCGATTCGCCATTGCCGAAGGTCGTCACGTATTCGTCCTGATCGACACCAATCACCTTGATGCCTTCGCCTGCCGCATACGTGATGCCGCCTGAACCTGTCGGGCCACCAGCGCCGAAGATCACATCTGCGCCTTCGCCAATGAATTGCTCGGCTGCGTCTGCGCCTCGATCTGCTGCGTTGAAGTCGTCAATATACACGCCCAACAGATTAATGTCGGGGTTGATATACAACGCACCCTGCTCGTACCCATTGCGGTATTTCACAACAGGCGGGATTTCAATCCCGTAAACTCCGGCAATCGTCCCACTTTCGCTCAGGAGTGCCGCCATCGCGCCGACCAAGAACCCAGCTTGATCTTCGCGGGTCTGCATCCCCGTTAGGTTCGCAGGCGGTTCAGCGAAGAATTGATCCACCCCGATGAAGTACACATCCGGGTTCGCTTCCGCTGCTGCCAGCGTCGCGTCGGTCAACAGGAAGCCAATCGTCAGGATGACATCATAGCCGCCTGCCAGGCAGGTGTTGATGTTCGGCTCGAAGTCCGCCGCGCTATTGGATTCGATCACGGTGGCTTCAAAACCGAAGTCTTCCGACGCACGGGTCATCCCGTCAAACGCCAATTGGTTGAATGTGCCATCGGTCACGCCGCCGCTGTCCGTCACCATACAAGCGGTGCTGATGCTCATCGCGCCAGCAGCCATTTCTTCGGTGGCTTCCATCGTCGCTTCTGTCATCGCCATTTCTTCAGTGGCTTCCATCATCGCCATCTCTTCAGTGGCTTCCATCGTCGGCATATCCGTTGCCGCCATCGCTACTTCAGTAGCGGATTCCATAGCTGCTTCTTCAGTCGCTTCCATGGTCGCTTCTTCGGTGGGAACAGCTTCTTCAGCCGCCGCCGGGACGAGCGCAGTATCGAGCAGTGCGCCAGAACCGGGATCAACATTGGTTTCCAATTCACCAGACTTCAACATCTCGAAAATTTCTTCGATTTGCGTTGTCACTTCTTCTGGTACATCTGCGTCATGCGCGGGAGCAAAGCCAACGCCGTCATTGGAGGCTTGCAAAATGTACAAACCGCCGCCAGTCCATTCAAAATCTTCCGAGCCAGCCAACGCTGCCAGCAGATTGTAAACACCCACATCAATGCGTTTCACCGCACTGCTGATGATGTTCTCTGCCCCTGGCGATTCGCCGTTGCCGAAGGTTGTGACATATTCGTCCTGATCGACACCGATCACCTTCACGCCTTGTCCTGCCGCATACGTGATGCCGCCCGACCCGGTGGGGCCGCCAGCGCCGAAGATCACATCCGCGCCTTCGCCGATGAACTGTTCGGCTGCATCCGCGCCGCGATCTGCTGCATCAAAGCTGTCGATGTACACGCCCAACAGGTTAATGTCGGGGTTGATGTACAACGCGCCTTGCTCAAAACCATTGCGGAATTTCACAACGGGCGGGATTTCGATGCCGTAAACGCCAGCAATCGTGCCGCTTTCGCTCACCAATGCCGCCATCGCGCCGACCAAGAACCCAGATTGATCTTCACGGGTCTGCATCCCAGTCAGGTTCGCAGGCGGTTCAGCGAAGAATTGATCGATCCCGATGAAGTACACATCCGGGTTCGCTTCCGCTGCCGCTAATGTTGCATCGGTTAGCAGGAAACCAATCGTCAGGATGACATCATAATCGCCTGCCAAGCAGGTGTTGATGTTTGGCTCGAAGTCCGCCGCGCTGTTGGATTCGATCACGGTGGCTTCAAAACCGAAGTCTTCCGACGCACGGGTCATCCCGTCAAACGCCAATTGGTTGAATGTGCCGTCGGTCACGCCGCCGCTGTCCGTCACCATACAAGCGGTGCTGATGCTCATCGCGCCAGCAGCCATTTCTTCGGTGGCTTCCATCGTCGCTTCTGTCATCGCCATCTCTTCAGTGGCTTCCATCGTTGCCATCTCTTCAGTGGCTTCCATCATCGGCATATCCGTTGCCGCCATCGCTACTTCAGTAGCGGATTCCATAGCTGCTTCTTCAGTCGCTTCCATGGTCGCTTCTTCGGTGGAGGCCATTTCTTCGGTGGCTTCCATCGGGGTTGACATCATCTCGGGAGGAAGCAGAACAGCGTCAATGGCATGGATCACACCATTTGAAGCGGTGACATCCGCCAGAACGACATTCGCCACACCATTCAGCATGACACCTTCATCGCTGACGGAAACGGTAATATCCGCCCCATTCAGCGTAGTGATGGTTTGCCCGTCTTCCAGGTCAGACGACAGGACTGCGCCTTCAGCAACGTGGTAGAGCAGAACACTAGTCAGAGTGTCGGTATCTGCTAAAAGGTCTTCTGCCGATACACCCAAGGCTTCAAATGCAGCTTCAAATGCAGCATCAGTCGGCGCAAAAACAGTGAACGGTCCTTCGCCAGCAAGGGTTTCCGTCAGGCCTGCTGCGTCCAGAGCAGCCGTCAAAATAGTGAAGTCGCTTGCAACCACTGTTTCGGCCACAGTAGCTTCTTCAGTCGCTTCCATTGCAACTTCTTCAGTCGCTTCCATTGCAACTTCTTCAGTTGCTTCCATTGCAACTTCTTCAGTTGCTTCATCAGTTGCAACAGCTTCGTCAGTTGCGGTTGCAGTGGCCGTAGCCGTTGCTTCATCGCCATCGCCACCGCCACAAGCTGCCAATACGAGTGCAGCTAAGAGCAGCAGAACCAGTAACAAACGTGGATTCCGTCTCATGAAACCTCCCTTAAAATGTGAAACTTGCCATTTGGCAAAAGATACAATGGTGAATATTACCACCGCCGTAATTTTATGCCAACTAATAAGATCATGAAAAGTACTCCAAAGCACTTGTGACAAATGACCAACAGACCTGTTGAAATATCACAAGCTAGGGAGAAGTTGTCATTTTAAAAAAATAAAGAGCGCTTGTGAGCGCCCTTTATTTGAGAGAAAATTTAGCCGGATTTTAGTTGATGTCACGCCGCTGGAAGTGCCAAACTGCCGCACCCACCAATGCTAAAGACACAGCAACCAGCAAAAGGATGTTTCCCCAAGCCAGTCCGTACTGCATAACTGCCGTCCCATCGTAGTACTTGAAGAACGATAGAGTACGCACAGTATTGGCAAATGATGTGCTGGCTGCCCGACCCAGCGTATCGATAAAGTAGCTGGCGACCACAAACACGGCAGCTAATCCGGTAGCAAAGGATTTACGACGTGTGATTGCGCCTGCAAAGACGGTGAAAACCAGCACCAATAGCGTACTCGGTATGATGTTAAAGGAAGACACGATCAGCTTCCACAAATCCACCTTTACCGCTGGCGTAATCACCACCCCTAAGCACAAACCTAGTCCTGCAATCATAATGGCACCACTCAGCATTAGGGCATAGGCCAACGTCTTTTCAGCGAGTAAGCGCCAGCGTGGGAGCGGCAGACTCAACAACATGTTCGTGATGCCTGCATCTTCATCATTTGCGGTGACGTTCAATCCACCGATAACGGCGTACACAGCAAAAATGACGACGATAAAGCTAAAATATTGCAAAGCAAGATAGCCTTCCGGTGTAGCGTTATACGCTGCATCCCCGCCGCCCAAGGCCTCAATCAGCCCAGGCATCGACTCATAAATTTCAGCGTATTGTTGGAGCGTATCGGCATCTGGCACGACGATCACTTGCAAAATACCCATCAAGCCCACACCGATGCCCCAATAGAGCATCCCGCGCCAATGACGGCGTAGTGTCTCGAAGAAAGTGACTCCGGTCATGATGCACGCTCCTTTGCATGTTCATATTGATTCTGATTGACTAGCGACCCTTTGCCAGAGTCTTCATAAAATGTCAGGAAAATTTCTTCCAGTGTTGGCTCTTTAACGCGCATATCGACCACATATTGATCGCCTATTGCCCGTAGCAGCGGATCAAAATCGCCAGCCATCCGCAGACTGATGCGATCTTGGTCAGTCGTGATGTCGCTGACACCATTCACAGTCGCCAGCCGTTCCATAACGCCAATTGGATTCCGAAACTGCATCGTCACCCAACGGAAATCGACATGAGTCAGTCTCTCAACGCTTTCAACGGCTTTAAGCTGTCCATTCCGCAAGATAGCAACCCGTCCGCAAATCGCCTGCACTTCGCTCAAAAGATGGGATGACAGGAACACCGTGCGACCTTCATCGCGGGCTTCCAGCATCAACTGGTTAAAAGTCTGCTGCATAAGCGGATCAAGTCCGCTGGTTGGCTCGTCAAGAATGAGCAAATCAGGCTTATGCATCAGCGACAACACCAGCCCCAATTTACGCTTATTACCCGTCGAGTAATCGCGCATCCGAAGCGATAAATCAAGTTGCAAGCGGCTCGCCAAATCACGTACATAGGGCATATTTACCCCACCATGCACCCGACCAAAGTAGCGTACAATATTCAGGCCGCGCTCACTGTTCCAGAGGTTAAGTTCACCCGGTAAAAAGCCAATACGTTTACGGATGTCTAAACTGCTGGCTTGAGCATCCATACCCAATACCTTTGCGCTGCCCAAAGTCGGGCGGATCAAATCCAGCAGCATACGGATCGTCGTGGTTTTACCCGCGCCATTTGGTCCTAAATAACCAAAAACTTCCCCTTCATACACGCTCAAACTGAGATTATCGAGCGCTTGTTTTGACTTTCGTCCCGTTGTGTAAGTTTTGCTGAGGTGGTCTGTCTGGATAACGACTGTTTTATCAGCCATGATTTCCCCCTTTTCCTGTGTTGTTCGTGCTTTTCTCATAACCATTACTTGATCGAGAAAACGAGATTTTAAACTCGCCTTTTAACAAATTTAGCTTAGACTAAAAATATATTTAAGTAAAGAGACCAAATCTGGCATAAAACAAGCTACTTTTTATTCCGTCTTAGTGTCGTGTCCCCGGTTACGAACCTGCATCATAAGGTTATGGACGATCTTCTTGCCTGCCTCGCTATCTCCGCCGCCTTCTGGCGCAAGGGCACTTGTGAGCATTTTGGTCATAACTTCGATTACTGTCTCCAACGGCGGTGTAAATTCTGGCGGAATCACATCATCAATCATCAAGAATCCCTGGGAAAGCATCGCCAGTACATACGCGCCTGCCTCTGGTTCAATATCCTGCCGGATCACCCCAACTTTTTGCATTTCTCGAAGAAATTCAGTTCGAAAATGAAAGTTTTGTAGATGAAATCTCGGATCCATCTGGCGTAAAAAATCCCCAAAAACGCGTTTATCCCGCGCATAGACCGCCCGTATCAGTGGAAAGTCATTGATAATCACGAGCGCATGTCGATACATTCCCACAAATGTGCCGCCATCAGGATCACTATCCATGAGTGCCATCCATGCCTCACCGTAGCGCGCCACTTCGCGCATAATCAGCGCCTCAAATAGGGCTTCTCGGCTGGTGTAATGCAGATAAATCGCCCCTTTAGAAACACTCGCCTCTTTGGCAATATCGCTGACCGTCGTTTTGTCATAGCCATAATGGAGTATCAGCTTGAGGGCTGCGTCCAGAATGCGCTCTGCCCGTTCCTCCTTATTGGAAGTCTGTTGTCGCTCGGATGCTTCTCCCATATCTTCCTTTCGTGACTATTTGACCAATTACGCACATAGGGTCAAATAGTATCATCAGACAATCACGTTGTCCCCCCCAGAAATTGGGGGGTACAATAAGGAGGATTTTCTCACTAAAGGTTCTGGATTTTCTTATGACGACACTCCCCCCAGTTCAACGATTTGAATCAAATAACGGCGCACGCATTTACCGAATCCCGATGCTGGTGTTCTCAAATGGATTTATTGGTTACAGCTATGTGGTGCTTAATGCGGGTACACCTGCGCTGGTTGACTGCGGCTCTGGTATAGGCGATAGCAACCGAGATTTACTCGATGGCTTCCGGGCAATCAAAGAGGATTTTGGCGAATCGCTGGAAGTTACCGATATTGACCGAATCATCGTGACACATGGGCATATCGATCATTTTGGCGGTGTGGCGTTTATGGTTGAGCAGACGGGCGGCGCTTATGTCGGCATTCATGAACTTGACCGCCGTGTATTGACGGCTTATGAGGAGCGCGTCATCGTTGCAACGAAAGACTTGCGCGTTTATCTGGAACGGGCGGGGGTGGGGACGGAAGAACGCCTAGATATGATGAATATGTACGGATTTGCGAAAAAACACGTCCGTTCCGTTGATGTTGATTTTAGCCTTGATGAGGATGTCCTGTTCGATGGGATGCAGTTTATTCACACACCCGGACATTGCCCAGGCCAAGTGTGCATCGTCATAGGCAATGTCTTGCTGTGTGCCGACCAAATTCTCTCGCGCACTACGCCGCATCAAGCACCGGAAAGCATCACCCATTACACCGGATTGGGGCATTATCGAGATTCGTTGCGAAAAGTCCTCAAAATTGATGGCATCGAATTGGCGATGGGCGGTCATGAAGACCCTATGCTTGATCTTTATGGGCGGGTTCGGGAGATTCAAATCAGCCATGAGCGCAAACTGACCCGCGTCCTAGACATCATCAAAAATGCCGAGCGTCCCTGCACCATTCATCAAATCACCCACATGATGTACCCCAATAAAGAAGGCTACGAAACGCTGCTTGCCTTAGAGGAAGCAGGCGCACACGTTGAATATCTTTACCAACATGGGCAGTTATCAGTGGCAAATCTGGACGAAATAGAGCGCGAAGATAACCCAGCGTTGCAATATTTGGCAGTTTAAAATTCGATTGTTATCATTTGTTTAAAAAAATTAGGAGGATAACTTTAACAAAATTTAATGTTTGACCCGTGCTTACTTAACGTATCAGATTTAAATTACATTCCGTCAGTTACAATTCATAAGGAGCAATAGCAAGAATGTTTAAGAGTAAATCCCTCTTTATTGTCGCGTTAGTTATGGTCTTTGCTGCACTGTCGGTCATTCCGGCGTTGGCACAAGATAAAATCGAAGTTCCCGTCTGGATTGCCTTCCAAGATGACAACCGTCTCGGTTGGACACAAGGTGTCGCCGCCGCTTTCAACGAAGCGAACCCCGACTACAATGTCACCGTGACTGGCTATGCCAATTACGAAGAACTATTCGCCGCCACCGCATTGGCTGCGGAACAAAATGCCCTGCCCGCTATCGTGCAATATTTTGAAGTCGCCACCCAAGTTGCTCGTGACAGCGGCTACTTCAAATCCATCGCCGAAGCCTTGGGTGATCGCACCGAAGTCTTGGGCGTTCCCGTCAACCTCGAAGACATCATCGGCGTGGTTTCTGCGTATTACACCCTCGATGGTCAATGGACTTCTATGCCCTGGAACACCTCCTCGGCCATCATGTTCTCCAACATGAGCTATCTGACCGCCGCTGGCATCGACACCCCCCCCGCCACTTGGAGCGAAGTTGCTGCCGCTTGCGAAGCCATTATGGCAGCCGAGGGCGCACCCGAATTCTGCTTCACATGGCCGAATCATGGTTGGTTCTTTGAGCAATGGCTGGCCCAACAAAATGGCCTGTATGCCAACAACGATAATGGTCGTGCAGAACGTGCTACCGAAGTCGCTTTCAACAGCCCCGAAGGTGTCGCCGTCCTGCAATGGCTGGACGACATGGCGGCGGCTGGCTATCTGTATTACAGCGGCGCACAAGGTGGCGATAGCTGGGCAACCGTTGACCAAGCCTTCCAATCCCAACAAGTTGCGATGGCCGTTTACAGCAGCTCCGACACCGGCGTATATACGCAAACTGGTGTTGATAACGGGTTTGACGTAACCGCCTCCTTCATGCCCTACAATGATGCAGTCGAATACACCGGCAACCTGCTCGGCGGCGCAAGCCTCTGGCTGACCAACACGCTGACCCCCGAACAAGAAGACGGCGCACTCGCTTTCCTGCTCACCCTCAACAACAGCGAAAATGCCGCCGTTTGGTCTTCGGAAATCACTGGCTACATCGCCATTCGCCAAAGCGCGATTGACCTGTTGACCGAACAAGGCTTCTACGACGAAAACCCCAACTTCACAGTTGCCGCCGCTCAACTGGCGCAGAGTGAAATCACCCCCGCCACCAGCGGCGCGCTGCTGGGGCCATTCCCGGCGATCCGCGCCATCGTGACCCGCGCCATCGATAACGTCCTGTTATCGGACGAAGACCCGCAGGCCGTCCTTGATGCCGCAGCCGAAGAAGCCAATGCGTTGATCGAAGAATATAACCTGCTCAACGTCGAATAATCGACTGCGATAGGTAACAACACAAGATTTTCTGCTTAAGTCTGCGGAAATCGTGAAATAAAAATCTTTGTAGGGGCGCAGGCACCATGCTGCGCCCCTACCATTAACATTAATCACGCGAAATCCTACGATCCAGCTAAGGCAAACGCTTATGATTATTTCTCCTCTCCTCATCATTCTGGCGGCGGCAGGCATCGGCGCACTGTTGATGGCTTTCTTCTTCCGGCGCGGCGGACATATTTTACTCGGTGCAGGCATTGGCGCGGTTGGCGGCGCACTCGGCACACTGCTGTTTATGGTGCCGCTTAACTTTTGCACATTTGAAACAGAACGCAGCAATTATGATATTGCTTTCGGGCTGATTTTGATCGGCACTGGGATGCTTTTATCCCTCTATGCTTTGGGATGGGTCGCTCAACGTTGGATACATAGCGGGAATTTAGCGGCGATCTTCAGTTCCGGCACACAGCCCACACAAGGAACCTTTAAGAGTCGGCTGATGCCGCTCGTTTTGCTTGCACCAACTTTAATTATCTTATTGATGTTTTTATATTATCCGTCACTTGATACTGTCCGCCTTTCAAGCCTTTTGGCACGGCTTGACTCGCCGGGGCGCACCGCCTTTGTGTGTGTAGACAACTTTACGCGGTTGGTCGAACCTGGCTCCTCCAATAGAGATTTTATCAACAGCTTCGTAAACACCGTCGCTATGTCATTAGCCATTGTCATTATCGGCCTGTCGCTCTCACTATTTATTGCGACAATGGCGTATCTCCCCATTCGCGGGGCAGCCATTTACCGTACCTTACTCGTTTGGCCTTATGCCATCTCACCCGCGATTGCTGGCATCATCTTTCTGCTGATGTTCAACCCAACAGGCGGCATCATCAATCACTTCACCCGTGATTTGTTAGGGCTGAGTATCGGCTGGACGAATGACCCGGATGTCGCGCCTTGGACGATCATCATCGCCAGCATTTGGAAGTCGATGGGCTTTAATGTCTTGTTTTACATCGCTGGCTTACAAAATGTGCCGAAAGATTTGTTAGAAGCAGGCAGCATTGACGGTGCGAATGTGCTTAAACGTTTTTGGTATATTGTGATTCCGCTGCTCTCGCCGATTACGTTCTTCTTGATCGTCACCAATACAACCTATGCCTTTTTCGATACGTTTGGGACGATTGATTACCTCACGCCCGGCGGTGGGCCGCTGCAATCCACAACGACGATGATGTATCGCGTGTATCAAACCGGCATTCAAAACAGCGATCTAGGCAAGGCAGCCGCCCAAGCCATCGTCTTGTTCTTGATGGTCATCGCGCTTACTGTAATTCAATTTAGAAGCAGTGGTCGGCAAGTTACCTACGGAGCCTAAATCATGACTAGTATCTCGCAAGATCGCCCCAACACGCTCAATAGGGAAAACACCCTGCAACAGATCATGACAACTGTGCTGCCCAAGCGCTGGTACGCTCATCTCGTCTTGCTCATCGCCTGTTTTTTTATCGGATTTCCGCTGTTTTATGCCATTTTGGTCAGTACACAAAGCAATTCAGAGGTGTTCCGTTACCAATTCTCGCCGGGAAATTCGTTCTGGGAAAATTGGGATAGTGTGATCGAAGTTCGCCAGCTACAGAATTACATGGTCAACAGCGCAGTCATGGCCGTTGCCATCACGATTGGTAAAACCATCCTCTCACTTTTGGCGGGGCTGGCCTTCGTCTATTTTCGTTTTCCGGGCAAATGGCTGGTGTTTGGCTTCATTCTAATCACGCTGATGATGCCAACAGAGGTATTGATTATTGCGCTGTTCCGATTTGTGAATCAGCTAGGATGGGCGGATAGCTACACGGCCTTAATCGTCCCGTTCCTTGCCAGCGCCACTGGCACCTTTTTATTCCGTCAGCATTTCGCCAATATTCCTGCCGAACTTTCCGAAGCAGCGCAGCTTGACGGCGCGAATCCGCTGCAATTTCTGATGCGTGTTCTCGTCCCCATTAGCTGGAACACCATCGGGGCGCTGGCAGTTGTGCAGTTCATCTATGCTTGGAATATGTACCTGTGGCCTAGCATGATTATCACGTCGCAATCGCTGGATGTGGTTCAAGTGGGTATTGCCTCGGTGAGTGGGGGCGATACCAGCATTGAATATGGGCCGGTGATGCTCGCCGCTGTGATCGCCAGCATCCCGCCGCTGATTGTGTTTTTGGCTCTACAAAAACAATTTATGAGTGGTTTCGCTGTCAGCCGAGACAAATAAATCTTCCGGCATCCGAAACCGCCATAATTCAAACAAATTGCTGCCGAAACCCTTAAGTTCCGTAAGGAATGATTCGGTTTCCAGCGATTTTTCGCGCACGAGTGCCGATACAGATGGGTCAAAATAGACTTCCGCCGAAACCACAATATCGTTACCGGTGGAAAATCCTTCCAGCCGTGCCGCCAAATTGACCGTTGAGCCAAAATAATCGAGGCGGTCATTTAATGTGACGGCGATACAAGCGCCATAATGGATGCCGACCTTGAGCCGCAGCGGAAGATTACCATCCTCCCCGGCGGCGAGTTTTTTCTGCGCTTTGAGGATGGCACGAATGGCCGAGTCTGGACGCGGGAAAACAGCCATCACCGCGTCGCCAATCGTCTTCACAATCGCGCCACCCTCTTCGGCAATAGCACTTTTCAACACATCAAAATGATTCATCACTAGGCCGAAAGCGGGCGCATCGCCAATTTCACGATAGAGACTGGTTGAACCGCGCAAATCGGTGAACAGAATCGTCAAGCGACCAACGGAAATTTGCTCGCCCGGACGCAGCGCCTCACTTGAGAATAAATCGCGGAATAACTGCATCGTCGTCACTTCCGCCGCTGTGACGACCTGATCGCTCCACGCCAACCGTTCTAAAATGAAAAGTTGTTCTTCATCGGTTACATTTTTGAGCGTTAAGGTGGCGTTAGGCTTCATAATCGGCTCGACATTAGGCCAATCCTCAGATGTGGCGGTCAATGTCAGATGGTCTTCCCCATCTAAGCCCACACGCACATACTGTCCGCCGCGCAGCATCAAAGTCCGCACCCGATAGCGGCCTTTTTCTAAAATCGGCTGTAAGGTACCTTCTTCATGTGGCTGCATCAACTGCTGCATGGCAATATGCGGCGTGACCTGCGGCCCACCAGTACAAAAATCCCCGACGCTGAGTTCACGGATGGACGCATTCGGCTTGAAGGTCAATTCGACGGAACGCTCAAAATTCACAGTAAAGTCGATGTTGCAAGCATCGCAATGCACTTGCGGGGTGAGGCCGCTTAAGCTGGAACTGGATTGTTTTGCCCCTCGGCATAAGGGACACAACAAATCCCACTGTAAATCCAAAAGGCCGAGTCGGGTCGCTAATAAAAACACCGTTAACGCCTCACGCCGAGAGACACCCCACGTATCCGCCAAAAGATAAGGCCGCATTTTCGCTAATGTAATTTCATCACCTGTTTTAATGAGTTCGATCAGCCGATCTACCAATGCTGGCTTTACGTCCTCGTTCAGCAAGCGCTCCCGCAAATTCATCAAGCGTTCCTCGCCGCCGGGTGCGAATTCAACCGCTTCAGCAAGCGCTAAAGGCATCGCTTCGCCTTTAACGGCTCTTTGGTCATAATCTTGAAACACCTTCTCAAAAATCCGTCCGCTGTTCAGCTTAATTTGCAGCGGCACGGCAATCCGCCCAACGACATTTCTGGGTCGAATCCAGACATTATGGGAAAGCAGCGTCCCGCCCGGAATAGACTTCATTTCCGTCAAGATACGCGACTGAGCAACTAAACCTTTGGTGTAATGCCTGACCGCGCTAAAATAATAGGGACGCACCCATTCGTAGGGTTCTTCTTCCCATTCAAACGGCATCCCAAACGCATAAATCCGCAGCAACCGTCGGGCATTCACGGTTGGCGTGTCGCTCGTGCGCTTTTCTAGTACACCTGCGCCAGTATCATGATTAAAACGATTGGTATCCGACACAAAAGGCCAGAGTTCTTCGGGGGTTGATTTAAGCTGCCATTCCCAGTGAAAGTGCAGTTCGGGATATGCCATGATATTTGTGTTCCGATAATGTGGTCTATGATCTATACTATTTTACGTCGGTGTCGACTTGTGAGATTGTGTGATATTTGAAAATATAGATTGAATATCGTTTGTATTGCGTTTAGGTGCCTGCCAATGAGCCAAATTCCCGAATTAAATAACGCGATTCGCCTAGCTGCCCATCTGATTAAAAATAGTCAGCACATTGTCGTATTGACGGGGGCGGGGGTCAGTAAAGAATCGGGCGTACCGACCTTTCGGGATACGATGGATGGGCTGTGGGCAAAATATGACCCGCAGCAGTTAGCAACCCCGCAAGCCTTTCAAGCAAATCCTAAACTTGTGTGGGACTGGTACGAATTCCGGCGTGAGATCGTCCGAAAAGCTCAACCCAACCCCGGCCACTTTGCCTTAGCTGAACTAGAAAAGCGCTTTCCGTCATTAGAGGTCATCACACAAAATGTGGATGACCTGCACGAGCAAGCAGGCAGCAAAAACGTCATTCACCTACATGGCAGCATCGCGCAAAGCAAATGTTTTTATAATTGCCAAGGCAACCCCACCCTAATTGATTTCTCGCGGATTGACTGGGATAAAACCAGCGGCCCGCCGCCCTGCCCACACTGTGGGCGTTGGGTGCGCCCGAATGTGGTCTGGTTCGGGGAAATCCTGCCGAAAGCACAGCTTGAAGCAGCATCGCAAGCCAGTTCGACCTGCGATGTCATGATCGTCGTCGGGACATCAGGACTAGTATCTCCTGCCGCCCAACTCCCCGACATCGCAAAACATGCGCGTGCGACGATCATCGAAGTGAATCCCGACATCACCCCGATTACGCGCCTCGCCGATATTAAATTGGAAGGGGCTTCGGGGGTCATGCTGCCACAAGTGTTAGAAGTCTTGAGCAATGAGCGATGAGCCAAAAGTGAAAATTCAAAATCAAATGTTACCGCGATTTTTAGGGATTCTCCTGCTCCTACTGGCCTTCACGCCGCTGACCGCCGCCCAAGTGACGACCCCTGAGCCGATAGATACTCTAAATCATCCTTGGACGGTCTTTTTGCGCCGCAGCATCGACGAAACCGGACTCGACCAGTTGATCTTCGTCGATGGGCTGACAGGCGCACAGGTCGAAGTTGAAGCCTACGGAGAGCGTTATACAGCAGCGGGCCAAGCAATTCTCTATTATGACACCTCAAGCCGTCAAGTCATGCTCGCCACGCCAGACGGCGAGGTGCGCCCCCATCCGTTTATCCTCCCTACCCAAGAAACGCGCCGGATTGATTGGCTAGTTTCTGATGATGAAAGTCGTATCGCTTGGACACTGACAAACAGCGATGCTTCCGGTCAGCTTGTGACGATCACAACAATAGCCAACAGCGACGGTACGAATCAGCAGCAAGCACTCGTTGATGGCCCCCGAAATGATGGCTTACGCGCCTTGCCGTTGGCGTTCAGCACAGATTTAACCGCGCTTTACATGGATTTGCACCCGGATGGTCTCAGCAATTTTATGCCGATTGAGCAGTATGCTGGCGTGTTCGCGCTCAACCTTGCGACGGGCGATGTCACGCCGCTTCCGGGCGAAGAACAGCTTGGCTGTTTATGCGGCGCAGGAGTGGGGGCAGGTTTATTTTTGCGGATGAGTTTATCCGCAGATCAGACTGGCTTTGATCTGCGCGTTTATGATTTGGGCGCGGATGTCAATCAAGTGATTCCTGCCCCACGCCTGCGAAATTACACGCTGGCGGGTGATATGCTCATCACGGATGATGGCACACGCGCTGTTTATGCGCTGGCACAGATCGCCAATTTTGGCTCACCGCAGCAGACGACAAGGACGGTCTTTATCTTTGTGGATTTGCAAGCGATGACCCAAGAAACGCTGACCGAACCCATCACAACTTTTGTGCATCCTGTCGCCTGGACGGAAGATAACTCCACCATCATCTTCACCAGTCCCATCCGTGATGGCACCTGGAAAATTAATCTGACGGATCGCCGCCTAGAGCGAATCGCCGAGGCCACCTACATTGGAACGTTACAACCGCTTAATAATTAATGCTTTAGCTTGCCACGTTCTTTAACCGGACTTAGAATTGAATAATGACTAAACCAATACCTGTACAATCCATTCCTGATTTTGAGCGCCGTCGTGCCAAATATACGCCGGTGCTTGATATACTGAGCGAAGTTTACGGCCCCATCATCTGGCACTATACGCAAGACGCGATGGATGAACTGGTAAGCTGCATCTTGAGCCAGAACACCAATGACGTTAACCGTGACCGGGCATTTTTCGCGCTCAAAAAACATTTTTCCGATTGGGAAGAAGTCGTCAACGCGCCGACAGAAGAATTAATCGACGTGCTGCGTCCGGCGGGGTTGGCAAACCAAAAAGCACCACGCATTCAAAAAGTTTTAGAATTTATTAGAGATCAACGCGGCGAATTTAATATCGACTTCCTGAAGGAGATGCCGCTGGAAGAAGCCCGCACTTGGCTGGTGAATCTTGACGGTGTTGGCCCCAAAACGGCGGCGATTGTCTTGTGCTTCGCCTTTAATTTACCCGCTTTTCCAGTGGATACGCATATTCACCGCGTCGGGATGCGGGTGGGCTTTTTACCCGATAGAATCACGGCGGATAAAGCGCATCCCGTCATGGAATCCATCGTGCCGCCAGAAGATTATTATGCCTTCCATATTTACCTGATCCGTCATGGGCGCGATACCTGCCATGCGCGGAAACCCGCCTGTGAGCGCTGTCCGCTGACGGCCTATTGTGATTATTACGCAACCGTTCATCAAAGCGATAAAGTTGAACTTACATGAGCAGTGATAAAAGTACGCCCGTTACCGAGTTTGAAATCGCCAATATGCGGAACAACCTCAATCTACTCCGCAGCCAAGTGAAGGCGGGGCGGCTTGACGCAGCATTTTTAGGCAAACAAATCGACAAACTCCACGAACTGTTAGAGCGCGTCGGCGCAGGCCAAAAGCAGCAAACCAATGCCGGACGGTTCGAGGCGCTTTACAATGTCAGTCGATTGATGGGTTCCTCACTCGATCTGCAAACGGTGCTGGATCAAGTCATGGATTCGATCATCCAACTCACAGGCGCTGAACGCGGTTTCCTGATGCTGCGTGATGACGACGGCGGATTAGAAGTCAAAGCAGCGCGTAACCTCGACCAACAAACCCTCACCAGCGACAATTTTAAATTCAGCCGGACAGTCACGAATCAGGTGCTGGATACTGGCCTTCCCTTACTCACAACCAATGCCGCGGAAGACCCGCGCTTCGCCGGACAAGCCAGCATCGTCGCACAGTCACTCCGCAGTATCATGGCAACTCCCTTGCGGGCGCGTGGCAACGTCATCGGCGTGGTTTATGTAGATAGCCGTGCCATGTCTGCCTTATTTCGTCAGGAAGATTTAGAAGCGCTCGATGCGTTTTCCGGGCAAGCGGCTGTCGCGCTCGATAACGCCATCCTCTTTAACGCCACAGACCGCGAACTTGCCCTGCGTGTGGATGAATTGCAGCAGCTTCGGCGTATCGATCTGCTCATGAATGAGACGTTGGACGCAGATAAAGCCACTTTCTTTACGCTGGAATGGGCGTGTCGTGTTTCCAGCGCGACGAGTGGGCATCTCGGCTTAATCGAAGGCGACCCCCCGCACGTTCACGCCGTACATCATTACGGAATCGCGGAAAACGATGCGAGTCCAGCCTATCTCGATAATGTGTATCCGCAGGTGTGGGATGTCATCAAAAGTGGGAAACCAATCACTTTTGATGCTGGACGCTTCGGCATCGAAACCATCTTGATTATGCCTATCCGCCGCGAACAAGAAGTGATTGGCGCGGTGGTCTTAAAGCACAACGATGCCCATGCCTTCACCGAGGAGCAGCAAGATCGCGTTGCACGGGTGATTGCCCGTGCCGCCGTCGCCATCGAAAATGCGCGGCTGTATGCGGCGGTCAAATCCGCCGATAAAGCCAAAAGCGAATTCGTCGGCATTGTCGCCCATGACTTAAAAGCGCCCATGAATGGCATCGGTGGTTATGCGGAATTGATGATGATGCAAGGCGGCTTGACGGAGCGTCAAATCGACTACCTGACCAAGATCAAAGATACCGTCAAGCGCATGGAAATCTTGGTTTCCGACCTTGCCGACATCAGCCGCATCGAAAGCGGCCACTTTTTTATGGAAGAAACACTCGTCCCTGTTGAAAGCGTTATTCAGGCCGTAAAAGACGGCACCCTGCCACAAATCCAAGCCCGTAATCACCAATTTATCGAAGAAGTGGAAACCCAAATGCCGAATATGCAAGTCGATTATTATCGCTTGCTGCAAGTCCTGACGAACCTCGTCACCAACGCCTATAAATACACACCTGACGGCGGCACCATCACCTTACGCGCAAAGCGGACGGATGATCGCATCCAATTTAGTGTCTCGGATACAGGCATTGGCTTAAACGAAAAAGCGAAAGCCATGCTCGGCACAAAATTCTGGCGGGCGGACGATAAATACACCCGTTCTCAGCCCGGCACAGGGCTTGGATTCTCGATTACGCGCAATTTGGTTGAGCAAATGGGCAGTTTCATCGAAATCGAAAGTGAACCGGGCAAAGGCAGTGTCTTCACTTTTAGCGTCGCGTTGAGCGGAGATGAATAAGCGAGATGCACGTTTTTCTTTCACCTCATTTGGATGATGTTATATTAAGCTGCGGCGGGACGATTCATCAGTTAACGCAGCGTGGCGAGTCAGTCACGATCTTAACATTGATGGCAGGTGACCCACCCAACCCCCTACCAGATACGCCTATCGTGCGCGATTTACATCAGCGTTGGGCAATTGGGGAAAGTCCGGTTACGACACGGAGGCAGGAAGATAGTGCGTCGGCGGCGATAGTGGGTGCAACCGCACAGCACCGCGAATATGCCGACAGCGTTTATCGGACACATCTGGCACTGCCGCTTTATCCTAGCGAGCAGTCAATCTTTGGCGAGATTCATCCTAATGACACAACCAGCAAATATTTATCGATTGAGTCGACCTTGTTTCGCTTTGTGTTTTTAGGGGTAAAGGTACTCTATGCGCCGCTTGGCGTAGGCCATCATGTCGATCATCAAATTGTGCGCGATTGGGCATTAGAAATTCGGCAGCATAATCCTACGCTTGAGGTCAAATTTTATGAGGAATATCCTTATACGCGTAACAATGAGGCCATCCAAAACGCCTTAGATTTGATGAAGCCACGCCTAAAACTTAAGCCAGAAACGCAAACGCTGTCCGCAAGCGATATGAATGCCAAAATCGAGGCCATCGCTTGTTATAAGTCTCAAATTAGCACCTTCTGGAAAAGCGAAGAGGCTATGCGCCGTGATGTAGAAAACGCCTTTTGCATCGGTAGCGGTGTTTATGCCGAGCGCTATTGGCACACCAACAATTAAAGGGAAAACGATGACTTCTCCAGCGCTGCAAGAAGCCCAAAACCAGCTTAACGCCTTAATCGAGGCGGCACGTAAGGGTGCGATTATCCCAGTGCGTTTGACCGGACAGTTAGAAGAAGTCGGCACTTTGCTCACGAAGGCCGAAGAAGAACAAAAAGCTGCTGAAAATACGCAGAAACCACCCGCTGATGTTGAAACAGTGATGCACGATAATACCGAGTTTCTTAAAACAGCCGTCCATGAACTGCGTACGCCGATGACGAGCATTCGCGGCTATTCGGATATGCTCAGCAATCCGGGCATGGCAGGCGTGTTGAGCGATATGCAAAACCAGCTTTTGCAGGTTATTCGCACCAATAGTAAACGCATGGAAAGCTTACTCTCTGACATGAGTTACATCAACAAAATCAGAGGGGATGCCCTGCGTCCAAATGCTAAAATGGATATGTTTAAGAACATCGCCCTCATGGCAGAAAAACAAACGCGCCCCATCGTGGAAGAACTGAACCGTCAGCTTGAATTTGATATTCCGCAAGGGCTGCCGCTCATGATGACGGACGGCGAACTGCTCTCCTTGGCGCTGACCAAACTCATCGAAAACGGCTTGCGTTATTCGCCCGAAGGCGACGGCAAGGTGACAGTCAAAGGCACTGCCGACGGCAATAATCTGGTTGTGACCGTCTCCGATAACGGCGTTGGCATGACACCTGAAGAAATCGCGCAGTTAGGCACTTTGTATTTCCGTTCCGATCATGACGCGATCCGCGCTTACAAGGGCAGCGGATTGGGCATTCCGATTGTCTATGGAGTCGTCAAAATTCTTGGCGGGGAAATCACTGTCACTAGCCTACCGGATCAAGGCACGGTCTTTACATTGCAATTTCAGGGGATGACTTAGGCGTGATGTCCAACTTTGTTTATGCGTTTTTTACTTTACATGCCGGAATTTTCATGATAAAGTCACGCTGCATATCACAATATTAGAAATAATCAGCGCCATTTATTTTTAAATATACCGGAAACGGACACAGCAAACATGCTGTGTCTTTTGTGATTTTTGTCATTAGAAAGGTCGAAACAGATGGTTAACAATCAATCACAGCTTTTAACGCAAGAGGGCTTAGAGGCGCTCGAAAAGCGTTTAAAGAACCTCATTGAGGTGCGCCGTCCACAGGTGGCGGAACGTTTACGCCAATCAATGGAAGAAGGCGGCGAACTAAGTGAGAATGCGGAATATGAAGACGCAAAAAATGAGCAGGCTTTCGTTGAAGGCGAAATCGCCCGCTTAGAGTCGATTGTCAGCACCGCGCAAATTGTGGAAGTCGTCGAACACAAAGGGGTCGTCGTCTTTGGGACGCACGTCACCGTCGTCGAACAAGGGACGAAAGAACAAGAAATTTATCATCTCGTCGGCTCGGCAGAGTCTAACCCGCGTGAGGGCAAAGTCTCGATTGAAAGCCCGCTCGGTAAAGCACTGATGGGCGCGAAAGTCGGAGAAAAAGTGACGGTTAAAGCCCCCGATGGCGAAATCGTCTTCAAAATCACCTCAATCGACTAATGTTCAGTAACTGCAGGGGCGAGGCATGCTTCGCCCCTACCAAGAGGCCATCGGATTTGCGATTATCTATCTGATCTTATCTCTCTACCCTTTTAACAAGAAACCCTGAAAATAAAACATGATGACGACCTGGCAACCGAACAAACTGGAACTGGATCGCCTAGAAAAAGCCCGCCAATTGCAAGAGGCCGGTGTTCAGCTTTATCCCCGTCACGCCGAGCGCACCCATACCGCCGTGCAAGCCATCACAGACTATCAAACCCGCGAAGCCGAAAATCCCGAAGCTGCAAATGCCCTCGAAGTGATTGTCTGCGGCAGAATCCGCCGCGCCAACATCAAGGGCAAAGTCTCTTTTATGCACATTGAGGACGAAAGCGGACGGATTCAACTGTTTCTGCGCGTCAACGATATGGATGAAGCCGTCTATAATCTCGTCAAAGAAAAGCTGATCGAGATGGATGATTTCGTCCAAGCCAGCGGCACACTGATGCGGACGCAGGCAGGTGAAATCAGTGTGCGTGTTACCCAATTAACCTTACTCAGCAAATCCTTAAGTCCGCTGCCCGTCATCAAACAGCAGGTGATGGAAGACGGCAGCATCAAAGAATATGGCGAATTTACCGATGTCGAGCAGCGCTATCGTCAGCGCTATGCCGATTTAGCCGTAAATCATGACGTGCGTGAAGTCTTTCGCAAACGCGCCCGTATGATTAGCGCCATCCGCCGTTTTCTTGATGGCGAGGGCTTTTTAGAGGTAGAAACACCCATCCTCCAGCCGATCTATGGCGGCGCGGCGGCGCGGCCTTTCGTCACGCATCACAATCAGCTTGACCAAGACCTCTATCTCCGTATCAGCTTTGAACTTTACCTCAAGCGGCTGCTGGTCGGCGGGTATGATGCCGTTTATGAGATCGGGCGCGATTTCCGCAACGAAGGCGTGAGTTTTAAACACAATCCTGAATTTACACAGATGGAATTTTATAAAGCCTACATCGACTACAACGAAGTGATGCGTCTGACCGAGCGGATGGTTTCGTTCGCGGCGGAATATGTGAACGGCACAACGAAAGTTGTATTTCAAGATAAAGAGGTCGAATTCGCCGCGCCCTGGCCTCGGATCACACTGCGAAACGCCATAAAGCAGTTTGCCGAAATTGATTATATGGATTATCAGGATGCCGACTCGCTGGCGACGGCAATTCGGGCTAGTGGCGATTCGGTTAAACCGGGGCAAACATGGGGTAAGTTGGTCGATCATCTGCTCAGTAAATATGTCGAGCCGAATCTGATCCAGCCGACCTTCATCACCGATTACCCGCGTGATATTTCGCCCTTCGCCAAGCGTGTCGATGACGATGATTTTCATGTCGAGCGCTTTGAGTTTTTCATCGCTGGAATGGAAATGGGCAACGCCTTTACCGAACTGAACGACCCGATTGACCAGGAACAGCGCTTTCTCGATATGCAGCGCCTGTATGCCGAGACCGACGACGAGGCCGCGCCGTTGGACATCGATTATCTGCGGGCGATGCGCTACGGGATGCCGCCTAACGGAGGCTTCGGCATGGGGATTGATCGACTGGCGATGCTCCTAACGAATCAGCGTTCCATTCGTGACGTGCTGTTGTTTCCGCATCTACGGGATGAGAAATAATCGACTCAAGCAACCTATCGCATTAAATTTAATCCGATTTATAAAAGATCAACATCAATCACAAAGGCATGAAGTTCACAAAGGAAGACCAATAATGTATTTTTCTTTGTGTCCTTTGTGTCTTTGCGGTTCAAAATGGTTTTGACGACCAGTACGGTTCTGAAACGATGATCCCTGAACCGCATTTTTACCAGACATAGCGCCAACGCAAAAATTGGTTAGAATAGGAGGGGTCATTAAGATTTCTCTTATTTTTTGGCTAATCGCGGGGTTGGAGCATGGCAGCGGAAATCAAATTCGACTTGCGGACCGTACTCGACGGATTGGGTCAGGGGGTGATGGTCTTTGGCAAGGATGGGCGGCTGGTGATGGAAAATCTTGCGGCGCGTACCTTTCTGGGGACTGATCTGAACCTGATACGCGCTAAAGGCTGGGATGCAGCTTCCACCCTATTTAATACCAAACAGACCAATCCTGATGAGACGATTGAGGCCATCCGCGATAAAACGCTGCAATCCTCCCGTCCTATGCGCTTTCATATTTTTCGCTCTGGCGAATATATCCCCTGTTGGGCGGCGGCAGTGCTGACGGAAAGTGGCGAAGTCTGTACTATGATTACAATCGATACGATGGATTGGTCGGCGATGACGAATCTGATGGATCGCTTCCGCGACGAAATGCAGGAAGCCATCGACTCCACACAGGGGCATGTTGACCTGATCGGACAGACCATCAAACATGCCAAGCCCGATATGGGGGTTGAACTACTCGGTAGGCGCGTCGGCGGCTTCACCCGCTTGATTTCTGTCCACATGCACCGCGTCGGACGACTGATGCACATGCTGGAACGGCTGGAAAATATTCGCACGGGCAAAATGCGCGATATTGTGCAGGAGCGCCGCCGCAAAATCACGTTGGTGAGTTATTTTGAAGATTTCGCTGAGCAGCTTGATGAAATCATGCTGGTCGATCCTGAAACCGAAGCGCAAGATCACCGCTCTCGCTTGAGCGTTGATGTTCCCAAAGACTTGGCGGTGGCGGCTTCATCCGTCTATCTGACGCGAATCTTGCATGACCTTTTACGGAATGCTATCATGTACAGCATGAAGGCCACGCCAGTCAAAATCGTCGCCCGTGCCAAAGGGCAAAATGTGCAGATTGACATGATCGACGAAGGCTACGGCATCCGCGAGAAAGAACATGAGCGCGTGTTTGATGCGTTCCAACGGGCGCGTCAGCCGCAAATCGTTGCGGAATTTGGCTACGGTTTAAGCCTGTATCTTTGTAAAAATGAGGTCGAAGCGATGAACGGGCGGATGTGGTTCCAGAGCGAAGAAGGCGTAGGCACAACGTTCAGCTTCATGCTGCCCCTGTGGCGCGAAGAAGCGCCCAAGCCGGAAGCACAGCCCTCTAATGTGTCTTCTTCTGATAGCGCAACCGTGTAATTAAGCCAGACCGCCACCTTGAGGCCAGTCGAACCAACGCCTCGTCCTGAACGATTAGGGCGGGCGTTTTTTATTGTGGAGAAAAACCTGACATGCCAAATTTGGAATTTATGACCCGTGAGGTCTTTGATGCGCTGATTTTTGCCGTCATATTAATCGGGCTGGCGCTTGCGGCGGTACGGCTGTATCGCGATTTTACCCGCCCTTTGCCGCCGATGCAGCCCCCTACGCGGGGCGAAAAACCAGCGTGGTCAGATGAAGATACCCAGCAAAATGCGGCTGAAAGTAACGAGTCATGAGTAATGAAGTAGGTTTAGGAAATAAAACAACGAAGATTGAACCACAGAGGCCACAAAGATCACAGAGATTTTAGTTCAAATTCTTGGTGGTTTAATGGCTTCAAATCACTTTCGCAAGCCTATTTTGAGTATTTCAAAAATACGAAAACACATCTTACTCATTACTCAGCACTCATAGCTCATCACTACAGGAGAAAACGATGCTCGACATCACCCTAATCCGTGAAAACCCGGATTTCGTCAAAGAAGGCTTTACCAAACTCAATGATCCTGATGCGCGTGACCGTGTGGACGTGATCCTTGATTTAGATCAAAAACGGCGTACGTTACTCATCGAATCCGAGACGATTCAGGCTAATCGAAACAAGCTGAACAAAAATATCGGGCGACTGCACGGCAGCAAAACGCTCGATGATGCGGGTAAAGCATCATTAGCGCTCGGCGCAGCGCAAGCCATCACCGCCGGAAATTATGATGCTGCCGCCCAATTGATGGAAGCGACTGCGCCCGTCGCTGTGGCAGAAACGGCTGAAATCAACGGCGCGATGGATCAGTTGATGGATGCCCTCCGCGCAATGGGGGATCGCGTCAACGAACTCAACGACCAGATTCGCCAAGTGGACGCAGAGTTGGAAACGAATATGCTCTGGCTGCCCAATCTGCCGCATGAAAGTGTTCCGGTTGCCGAAAGCGACGAATTTAATAAGTCCTGGCCTGAGCAAGGGACAAAGCGCACCTTTGATTTTACGCCCAAGCCGCATTGGGATTTGGGGCCGGAACTCGGCATCATTGACTTCGAGCGTGGAGTACGCATCGCCGGATCACGCGGGTATGTCTTGCGTGGCTGGGGTGCGCGGTTACAGCGGGCGCTCGAACAATTCTTCCTCGATAAAGCGCGGGAAAAAGGCTTTGAGGAGCTTTACGTCCCTTTCTTCGTCAAAGAACCGATGATGTACGGCGCGGGACAGTTCCCCAAATTCCGCGATGTCGTCTATACCGACGCGGACGCAGATATTTATATGCTGCCGACGGCGGAAGTCGCCATCACCAACATGCACCGCGACGAAATTCTGGATGAAGCCGATCTGCCGCTGTATTATGTGGCGAATACCCCCTGCTTCCGCCGCGAGAAAACCAGCGCCGGACGCGATGTGCGCGGTATCAAGCGGGTGCATCAGTTCCAAAAAGTGGAGATGTATAAATTTACCTCGCCCGAAACCAGCTACGATGAACTGGAGTCACTGGTCGAAGCAGCTTGTGACATCTGCAAAGCGCTGGATTTGAATTATCGGCGGCTGGAAATTGTAACGGGCGATCTCGGCTTTAGCGCCACCAAGAAATATGATGTGGAAGTTTGGTCGCCGGGATGCGCCGAATGGCTGGAAGTTAGCTCATGCAGCAATACTGAATCGTTTCAGGCACGGCGGGCGAACATCAAATATCGTCCGGCGGAAGGCAAAAAAGCCCAGTTTGTCCATACGCTCAACGGCAGCGGCTTGGCGACCCCGCGCATCCTGATTGCGATTCTAGAAAATTATCAGCAGGCCGACGGCAGCGTGATTATTCCCGAAGCGCTCCGCCCCTATCTTGGCGGCGCGGACGTTATCACGAAATAGTACAAAAATGAACCACCAAGACACAGAGGACACCAAGAGAATCTCTTATAAAATAATCTTGGCATTCTTGGTGACTTGGTGGTTAGAAATTTAAAATAATTTCGGTTGCTCTGGCGCATCTGATTTTTTCTTTTTTTTGAGCGACGACGGTTGACGGAGATCGTACTGTTCTGCCCATTCTGCATCTGGCCCATCCCAGCCGACGACTTCAAAATTGACTCGCGCTTTTATGTCAAAAATCACGCCTTCCCCTTCCAGCAGTTGACGCTGACGCATCCCCGTTGGTTCGGGCAGACTGATCTCACCCTTGCTGTTGATAACACGCTGCCAGGGCACATCTTCCGGGCAAATATTCATCGCCGCGCCCACCCATTGTGCGCCATAACGGTCAAAATCCGCTGGATCGATGCCCGTCAGCAGCGGAATCGTGGAGGCGATCTGTCCGTAAGTCGTCACTTTCCCGAGCGGGACTTGTCTAGCGATTTCCCAAACAAGCGCATTAAAAATATCGGCGTTCGGCGCGGATTTCATCAAGCCATCTCCACATAATCGACCCGTGTAACGGGTTCAGGTACGCTCTGCCCGGTTTCACGTAATAATTCGATGTGCATTTGAATAGCCTCGCGGATGAGTTCAATCACCTCATCGAGTGTCTCTCCGGCTGCCCCACAACCCGGCAAATCAGGGGCATACGCACCGTAGCTTCCCGTTTCCTCATCTTTTTCAATGATAACAGCATAGCGCATAACGATTATTCCTCTATCTCGTCACCTTCTGAGTCGGTGGGTTTTTCAGGTTTCAAGCCAGCCTGCTTCAAAATATTGTTTAATGTACCTTTAGGAACGTCCATCGAAGGTTTTCCCGCAATTGTAACAACACCTTGTTTGATCGGATGCTTATATTGACGGTGGCTGCCTTTTGTTCGGGCAAGTTCCCAGCCTTCTTCCTCAATCAATTTAATAATATCACGCACTTTCATTCATTTATTCCCCAATCGCGGATCGCCTCGATCAATTCTGCTGGCGAGGGCGCATAATTCCCCACACGCCGCACGACCAATCCACTGGCGACATTCGCCAAAACCGCCGCCTCTTGATAAG
>Ga0163154_10001501_pt1 | contig 35903 bp, 28 predicted proteins | sample OliLakLV19MP9P1_FD_148649 | JGI IMG/M metagenome (GOLD analysis project Ga0163154, IMG submission 148649) | Freshwater microbial mat bacterial communities from Lake Vanda, McMurdo Dry Valleys, Antarctica - Oligotrophic Lake LV.19.MP9.P1 | ecosystem: Environmental > Aquatic > Freshwater > Lake >... | reverse complement strand
CATCTGGCGAGCCATTTTTCATACGATCACTGGATTTTCCGATCAATTCGACCCAGACGAAAGGGGGGGGCCCTATTCAGAGTGAACACCCCCCCCCGCATCTGGCGAGCCATTTTTCATACGATCACTGGATTTTCCGATCAATTCGACCCAGACGAAAGGGGGCAATGCCTCAATTCCACAGTGGTAGGAGGGAGCCGAATCCAAAAATGGTTCTGTGGCGAATTTCCTGCAACAACCGCCAGGCGATTACGTAAAAGTCCAGCAAACCTGCCTGGTAAACAGACTTTTACCGCGCCATACGCGATTCTAGCAGTCAAAAGAGCCGTAGCGGCCCATTTTTAACGAATCCGTACCGCACACCCGCACCTCTAACAGGCATACCGTGTCCGTTTCGGACACAGTATGCCTGCCAAGAACACTATTCCCCGATATCCATCAATTGCTGATGCTCAAAAACGAATAAATATGATGCCCGTGCCAGTTAGGGTCGCTCCCATAGCGTCTTTGCCTATCGCACCCCTGCGACAGGGTAATGCCTATCGCACCCCTGCGACAGGGTAATGCCTATCGCACCCCTGCGACAAGGTAATGCCTATCGCACCCCTGCGATAGGCTCTGCTTATCAGGTCGATACGCTGTCGCCTCCGTCATAAAAAACCACGTCACTATGATGGCACATTCCTGACAGCGATCATTGATACGCTCCACAGGGTCTTCAACGCGATCACACCAATGTCACATTCCGGCTGGATCAAACGGCTATGCTGAGAACGATCACACCAATGTCACACGCCCAGCAGCCCACAACGCTATGCTGAGAACGATCACACCAATGTCACATTCCGGCTAGATCAAACGACTATGCTGAGAACGATCACACCAATGTCACACGCCCAGCAGCCCACAACGCTATGCTGGAAGAGATCACACCGATGTCACACGCCCAGCAGCCCACAACGCTATGCTGGTGAGGACTCGGGTTAAGGAGCATTTTATGAACCTAACAATTATTATTGGCCTCGTTTTCAGTATTGTATGTGTAGGAATCGGCGTCTATGTCTTTCTTGTTCGTATTCCTGCCATCAGGCGGGCACGAGGACACGCCTCTGGAGGGGCAGGTGGTGGGGCTGACGCGCCGAGGCATGCGGAACCTGCCCCTCCCGCGATCCCAGAGTCGATTGCGGCGTGGCACCCCATTGGTGAATGGCTTCGGCCGCCAACTCCCAACGGGCCACTGCCGCCGCTCAGACGGTCCGAACGGGACGAGGCAATTCGCCTTCTTATGGATCGATAAAGGACATGTACGTATGACAATGAAACGCTCTTTTTCTAGCCTTCTCCTCCTCATACTCCTCGCAGGGTGTGACGGAGGGGCATTGTCGTTGAGCGATGCGCGTGCGACCGCCATACGCGGTGGCTGTTGGCCCTATGGCGTGCCCCAGGCGCAGCCGAGCGCGACACGGGTGCCCCCGACCGGCACACCAACCACAACCCCAACGGTCGTCGCCGGCACGCCCACCGTTCCGCCTGGCCCATGGCCGCAGTGTACGCCGGTTCCTGGTATTCCGACACACACGCCGACGCTGACACCGGTGGCCACGGCCCGAGTGCGTGAAACACCACAGCCGCCTGGCTCCGTCCCTGTCCCATCGGGCAACCTGACCGAGATTGCCGACCAGCCTGGCGTAACCACCAATCACGTCGCCGCCGTTCACGCCAATGGATCGACCGCCATTGGCTGGATTACCTGGGGCTGGTCGGCAGATGAGTATACCGACGGGCAGGTGTGGGTTCGCATCCAAACAGCAGCGGGCAGCTGGACGCCAGCGCAGACGCTGAATGGCACGCCAGTTCGGAAAGGTGGCGGCGGTCTCGGTCTCGCCTGGCGGGCCGATGGCGTCCTGGTTGCCACATGGGCCGCAGCGGCTGATGCGCCGATGGTGGTGATGACCACGGCGGACTGGGGCGCGACCTGGACTGACCCGGCCGAGATTGGCCAGACCGGAAGCGTGATCAGCGCGTCGGCCGATCCGCAGGGCGGCATTCATGTGCTGTTCCGGGTTATCAACGGTGAGAGCGCCTCGGTACGGTATGGCTGGTGGCCCAGCGGCGGCTCCTGGCGCTTCAGCGAGCAGATAGAGGGTGCCTATTGGGCCGCGATGGCGCTGTTGGAGGCCAATGGGGACATTGTGCGCCTGATTGCAATCGCGGATGCCAGCAGCGGGGTGCGGGTCTATCGCAGCGTCGATGGGTGGAGCTGGCAGGGGTCAACGCTGGAGAGTGGCCGCTTTATGGGCGAAGACACCCGCCGCGAGATCAGCATTGTTGCGGCTCCCCGTGCATCTGGAGCGGTCGTTGCCGTGGCCTGGGGTCAGTATTCGGACGCCGGCGTCTTTGCGGTGGTGAGCACCGATGGGGGGGCAACCTGGGGCCGAGAAGAGCGCATCGCGCAACACACCGCGCCCAGCGATCCGGAGAGTGACGCGCCGAACGGATGCTGTGGCTCAGGATGGGCCCCAACCCTGGCCTATTCCCCCGAGGCAGATACGCTCGTGGCCGTCTGGCGACAGGCGGACTGGACCCCAGAGCACGTGGGGCGGCGGCTCAATCTCTCCTATCGGCCCCTTGATCCGGCGCAGCGACGGTCGGAGACCGACTGGGAGGCGAGCATTCCGCCAACCAACAATGGCGCTGCAGGAGCCATTCCGCTGACCGAATGGGGCTGGACCGGCCTGATTGCCAGCGATCCGTCGTCACGGCGCTCGGTGCTGCTCCTGCTCGATGAGCGGAACCTGCAGCAACGCATCTACAGCCGGGCCATTCTGCTGACGGGCTATCTCGTGAAAGGAGACTCCTAATGCACCGAGGCTCCGTGCTGCTCCTCGTGAGCCTGATCTGGCTGCTCCTGGTGGGCTGCGTCGGCTCGATCGTTCCCACCGGCGGGCAGTCGGTCGGAACCGGCCTGTCGAGCTTTACCGAGCCGCGCTGGGTCTGCCCCAGTGCGACGCCGATGCCCACCCGGATCAAGACCGAATCCGAGCCGACGGCGACGGGCACCCCGACCGACCCAGCGCCGATCTATTACGAACCATGGGAACAGGAGTATGGATTGCCGTTGATGACCCCAACGCCACACATCAAGACCGGCACGACCTTTTTTCAGGGGCAGATTGTGGAGGTCGCCGAGGGGGTGTATGCCCAGCCATCGGTGCAGGCCACAGCCGGGATCAGCGACACGCTCTATCGTGTCACGGTTAAATGGACCAACCAGGCAACGCAGACGATCCGCCTGAATCCGGCGCGGCAGATCGTGATGAGCACGATTACCCGGCCTGATGGGCGGATGATTGGCGGCACGTGGCAGTGGACGCGCGCGGCCGCGCTGGCCGCCGGCCTCCCCAGCGACGAATCGAGCCTGCAGATCACGCTGCCGGCGGGCGAAAGCACCATCGTGGTGCCGATGTTTGCGCCGGCAGCGGTCGCAGCGGTGGTTGATATCCGGATGGATGCGCCTGGGGCACAGGATGCGACCAGCGCTGGCACATTCCGGGTGCAGTTTGCCCTGGGACATGACCCCACCTGTGACTTTCCGGGCGTTATTGGGGCGAATATTGGCCCAGGGGAGGGTGCGATTGGCGTTCCGCCGCCGCCAGGCGCATCAGGGATTGTCACCTCAGCGCTGCGCCAGGTCGGTCGCCAGTATTGCTGGGGCGGAAAAGGAAACACCCGCTGTGACGGCTACGGCGGGGGCGTCAAGCAGGTCACGCCAGCGTGTGCCAGCTATCCCTGTTTTGACTGCTCTGGATTGACCTGGTGGGCCTACGCCGATAACGGAGTCACGATAGGGCATGGGACCAGCAATCAGCAGAACTATCCCGTCGTCAGCCCGAGTGCGGCGGGCGAGGGCGATCTCGCGCTCTTTGGTGGGATGAACAGCCAAGGCCGATCAGGCATTACCCACGTTGGCCTGGTCGCCGACGTGAACGCTGACGGAAAGCTGGATCTTATCCATGCGGCGAACTACCCCGATGGGGTGATTATTTCCTACGATTTTTTGCGGAGCAGCTGGTATGCGCCGCGTCTCGTGATTATTACCCGCCCTCCACGGGGAAGCGGGATTTAAGGAGTTTTTATGCCAACCGGTGCTGGATTTATGCCTGGCGATCTGATGAGCGCAGTCGTTGCGCTGACGGGTGGCTCAAAAGAGGTCCGGAGTCTGCCAACGGCCATCGGTCGAACAGCAGTTGGGGAGTGGGTGGCCGGTGATGCTGCACTGACCGCGCCCTATCCCTACATTACGGTCGGTACCGATCGGGTGTATGACCCGATCAGTATCCCGGTGCTGCTTGGAACCGCAGCGTCGTCGCTGGCAGCCTATGCGGCGGAAGAAGAAATCGCGTGGGGTGCCTGTATCCCTGCCCGGTGGGGTGTTGATCGCGGCCGCGCCATTTCATTGAGTGCCCAGCTGCGGGCGAGCGGCGTGATCCAAGCAGACCTCAAGATTACGACCAATCTTGAGGCCATCGCCTATGCAGCGCGACTTACCGATGGTGGAGCCATCAACAGCGCCTTGAAAGGGGTTGATAGGCTGCAGATTCTCGACCTGGCGGGGGATTGTACCGAGTTTGGAACGGTTCAGAAAACCAAACAGGACGCCGCCGAGAGCATTCCTATGGGCCTCTGCCACGGGCTACAGCAGCTCCGACAGCAGCTGCCGGCACGCATTGGCCCCATCCCCTTCAGTGCCCTGTTGCGCAGTCTCCAGGGCGATGATGCCGCCGACCCGTGGGTGCCAACCGAGGCGCACATGGCGCTGATGGATGCGCTCCCTGCGGCATGGGAAACGATCATAGCCGCGTGGTGGGCAGCGCTCGTATTCCACCTGGACACCCGTATCAATCCTGAGATCCCCCTCATCATCAGTGGCGAGGCGCTGGCGATTCCGGCGATACACGCCCTGGTGTCTGCACAGTATCCGGATGCCGTAATTCTGGACTGGTATGGCGCGGCACTTGGGTTGGCGCGGGTGCAGGTCCGCCAGCTTCGGCTGGCTGCCCGCGCTTCCTAGGTGGTAGAAAACACGTGTTTTTCTACCGTTCTTCCTGTCGCACCTATGCGACAGGGCAGAGATGTCTGTCGCGTCCAACGCACCTCCGGAGGTGCGTTGGATACGACAATGTCTTATGGGTGCGACATGTCTATAGAACGTATCTATCTGCAGTCAACAAGAGGGGACACTATGTCACGTGGGTCTACGCATCTCTTAATTGGCGCGGCGGCAGGGGTTGCCGCTGCGCGCTGGGCTGGGCTGCCGCTCACCATCGCGCCAAGCAGCGTGATGGGCTGGAGTGTGGTTGTCAGCTCGGCGCTGCTGGCCACGCTCCCGGATATTGACTCGGGAGCAAGTTTTATCGCACAACGGTTTCGGTTGGCCTGTCGATTTCTGGCTGCCGCGCTGGGGGCGCTGCTCGGGGTGATTGCGGTCCAGCGCGGCTGGCTACTCACACTCTCCTGGATTCCTACAGACGCCCGGCAATGGGCATTCCCCCTGGTTGGGGGCCTCGTCGGTCTGCTCATTGTTGGGCCGCTCCTGGGGAGCCTGCTGCTCCGGATTATTCGTTTCGGCGCTGGTGGGCATCGCCGACTCACGCACAGCGGGGTGGTGGCAGCCGGGCTGGGACTCCTGGCGTGGTGGCTCTGGCGGCAGGGTCTCGTCGGCTGGGCGCTCGTGCCAGGAAGCTTGGCCTATGCAATTCTTGTCCATGACATTGGCGATGTGGTGACGACCGCCGGCGTCCCCCTGCTCTATCCCCTGTCGTCCATGCGGTTTGGATTGCCGCGGCCGTTTGCGCGCTACGGTGAACCCCTGATCGCCACCATCTCGGTGGTTGTTGGCGTGTTCTTCCTAACGCAACCATAGGGGGGCGTATGGCCACTATTTCACGCTCGTTCTCTGACCCTTTCGATCGGCTTCTGCTCGATCCACCGCGTGACCAGGTCTGGTGGCTGACGCGGATTGGTAGTGGGATTTTTGGCGTTGCCGGTATCGTATTCGCCGTGACCGTCTCGCTGTATCTTCGCGATCAGCACGAGCAGGCGCGTGCACGGAAGGCAGCACCCGTGCGAGCTGTGGTGGTAGCAGCGAATCTTTCCACTGACCACCCGTGGCCCACCCCATTGCCAATTGGCAACGCCGCAGCGCCAGTAGGTCCAGCAGTGTCCCATGTACCAGTGGCGCTGCCGCCCGATGACCGTCGTACTGATTCTGAAGGATTGATAGTGAATCCTCCAGCAGTGCCATTACCGAGTCTTAGCCGCATCGTTATTCCCGCGATCAGTGTTGATCGCCAGGTCGTGACGGCAGCAACCATCGTTATTGATGACGCCTATGGTCCCGTGCAGACCTGGGAGGTTCCGAAATATGCTGTTGGCCACCATAGCGATAGCGCCCAGCCTGGCGGCGGGAGCAACATTGTGCTGAGTGGCCACGTGGGCGGCACCGATCCGGTGTTCCCCCGCCTGATCGATCTGGCGGTTGGCGATGCCATCACGCTCTATCGTGGGGACGTGGCGTTTGACTACACGGTCAGCAGCAGTCGCCGTCTGCAGGAGGTCGGGGTAGCAGTTACCGAGCAGTGGGCAAACGCGACGGTGCTCGATCCGACCGAGCACGAGGTGCTCACGATCATCACATGCTGGCCTCCTGCTGGCCCGAATGCCTTTGATCAGCGCCTTGTTGTTCAGGCGCTGCCCACTGCGGAGAGAAACCAATGAGTCACTACACGCTCCAAGAGATTCCACTCGATGCGATCATCTTTAATCCACGCCAGCCACGGAGCGACGGTGAGACGGCCGATCTCGAGGCGCTGGCCGCCAGTTTTGGCGCAGCCGATAATCCGCTTATTGCGCAGCTGCCCGTCGTTCATCCTGCACCGCATGGTGGCTGGATGGTCCAAGCTGGTGAGCGGCGCGTGCGTGCTGCCACGCTGCGCGGGCTTCGTTCTATGCAAATGCTGGTGCTTGACACCCAGATTGCCCCAGAGATACGCCATCGTCTGCGTGTCCTGGAGAATCTGCATCGCGTGGAACTCAACCCGCTCGATGAGGCCATTGCCCTCAAGGTTGTGTACTACGTTGCGAATGCCCACGCGATGGGGTTGGATGCGCAGGCGAGCACAATCCTGGAAACGGCTGAGGACTCGCTCGCTGTGCTCAATGCGCTCCACGAGCTGCTGTGTGCGCACCAGTGGCTGCGTACCAGGCCCCAGGTTGACTGGGAGGCATGTTTAGCGCCCTTGGGGCTGACACTCCATCGGTCAACAGTGATGCGCCGGATCCAGGTTCTCAACCTTGATCCCCAGGTGCTCACGCGACTGCGGGAGCGGATGCTCAGTGCGGCGGCGATTAAAGCACTGGGCAAACTGACCGATACGGATCAAGTGATTCTCATTGATGCATTGGAGGAAACTCCCGACATTGAGCCAAAAATTCGCCGGATATGCTCAAAAGTGGCTGATAAAACCTACAGTATTCGCGAGGCAATTGCGGAGGCACGTGGCGTCGTCTATTTCGAGGAGGAGGATGCTCTCCCGTTGGTCGGCCCATCGGATGCATCGATCGCCACGATGACAGACGACGGTGATGACCCTGATTTTATGGATGGGGCACACGCCGATGATACGCACACTGATGCGGAGGTTGATTTCGATTTAGACGTTGATGTCGGAGGGTATGTGATGGATGCGGTTTCTTTGATGAGCCAGCTCACGGAGACACTGCAGCAGCTCCATCAGCGGCTCCAAGCGACGCCGCTGATGGAGCCATGGGGTTCCTTATTCAGGGACACCTACCGCGGATTGCACCGCGATGCGCAACCCCTGATGGCTGAAGAGAATGATCTATAAAAGCATCGGATTGTCAGGGAAAACGCTGTTTTCACGGAACAACACGCTACGAATATTTGAAAGAGAGTACCTCAATGTCGTGCGATCATAGTGCTACAAAGGCCCATGCTCATTTTTTTAACGGTGCCGGTGCGGGAAGTGCTGCCGGATTTGGCGGGACTGATGCGGCGATTCAGGGGATGGAACAGATTGCGAATGTGGTGCGTGTGCAGGCCCAGCAGCAGGCCCGCGAGGTTGCTGCATCCGGCGATGCGAAAAAGGTAAAAGCACACCAGGCCCAGCAAACACTGGCGACTGGCAAGACGGCAAAACTCTTTCGTCAGTGGAAAAAAGAGCTGGGGCCAGATTTTCGAGAGCCAGCCCACGGCGCGGTTGATCCGAAGCACAAGGTTCGGCTGCCGAGCGACCCGGCCCAACATCACGCCTTTGCCGCGATCTACGATACCCGCGAGGCGCTGCTTGGAAAAGGAAAGCTGCCGGCCGTCGCACACCGTGTAATGGAGGCCAGCTCCCGTCGGCAGATCAAAGCCACCGGGGTTGATGCGGGCGGCTATCACCGGTGTACCCAGTGCGGACAATTTGCCTCCCAGACCAAAGGCCACACATGCCGCCTGACCGCATCGGTCGATACCCTGGCCAACGCGCTTGGGAAGCGCCTGGGGGTCGATCCTGCGGTCTATTCGGGCTCGCCACGCGCCAAGGCACTGATGGAGCTGCTGCTCGCTGATGCGCGGACCAATGGCGTTGTTCTGATGCGACACGGGCTGTCAGGGGAGAAGATCGCCGCAACCCTTGACGGCACGCTCGTCGCACTCCAACAGGGGTTCACGCCAGAGGTCTGGAGGGGCGATGCTGAGACCGGCCCCGTCGTTGCCGGCAAGCGGGTGATTACCGTGCCACAGACACAGCTTGCGGGCACCTATGGCCTGGCGGCGTACGAGTTGCCCACGGGTGCGGTTCCGCAGGCCGCAGGAGCCTACGGCAGTGTGCTAGCACCCACAACACCGCTGGTGAGCGGTGGAGGCGTGAGCGCGGCGTATACCGTGCCAACCGATGCGACGCAGCTGAAACACGGAAGCACCTATACCGAAGCTCGGTTTGTTGGCTCGCTCTATAAAAAACGTGGTCGCCAGCACGAAACGGTGCAGATCGGCGACACCACCTACCGGGTGGGCCAGCAGCTGCCCCCTGGTCGTGAGCACTGGGGATCGGCGCGGCGGAATGGCATTGTTGACCCGCCGCCAAAAGGGCTGGTTGTTGGGCGGGTAATTACCAATGCGGCGGTGCTGTTGCAGACTGCCGAGGTTGTGGAGACCCCCAGCGGTGTCGTTGAGCTGTATGCGCCAGGCCGTAGCCACCTGCTGGGTGCCTATGATCCACGGACGCGGACAGCCGGCGATATGCAGGGAACGGAGAATATGTCCGCGCCGCAGCTTGCCGCGGTCATGGCCTATCGTGAGCTCCACCCGCAATCGGATTTGGATCATCATCTTGCCGCCGATATTCAGGCACTGCGGGCGGGGACGGCATTGCCGACGGCCGTCGCTGATAGCGCCTACAGTGCCCTGCGCCGTGATTTAGCGACCGGCAACACGATCGACTTCGGTGCATCCGTTGGGAGCCAGCGGTGTGGTGACTGTGGCCAGTGGATGGGAACGCAGCACACCTGTCCCGCAGGCACCGCGCCTGATCCGGTGGCTGCTGCACCGGCAGCCAGCACGCCTGATGCGCTGACTGCAACGAGCGCAGAGCCTGGGCTGGATGATGACGCAGCCTACGCCTATCGGAATGCCGAAGAGGAGGATCGGGCGGCTCCTGACACGGCGGCTCTGGAGGACGACGACGAGGTCGTGTTCAGCGGGGCGGATATTCTGGCTCCAGCTCCAGAAACGCCTGTTGCTCAGTCGCCGCAGCTGGATGAGGCACACAACGGCGCTCGTGATGCTGATGCGCCTGATCGCCGTAGTAGCGCAGCACAGGCTCGCATTGATGCAACGACCGCAGCGCTGGACGAGGCTGAGGCCACGCTCTTGGGAATCGAAGCGCGAGCCGCCGCCGTTGTGCGTGCAGTTGCGAAAGCCGATGCCGATCACATCTCCGGACCTGCACAAGACCGGGTGTCCGTCGAGCCAAGTGCATCAGGTGCATTCGTCTCACCACAGGCTGAGGCACATCTTGGCCGTATCGCGAATGCCTTCGACACGTGTCTCGCGCTCCTCACGATGCCCAAAGCGCCGGAGCCTGAGCCGATTGCCACGCCTTCCGCGCCAGCGGTCGACGAGTCGGCGCCTGGTGCCGCCGATACGATGACCCCTGAAGACATCAAGGCCACGCGGCGCGCCGCCCGGACACCGATCGAGCGACCAGCCCGGCCAGCCAATATGCCCACCAGCGTCCAGGAACATATTTTCCAGCATGTGGTTCTGCCGGCGCAGAGCGACCCCTATCTGAGCAATTTGCCCAGCCGGATTGGTGGGGATCTGGACGAGCCACTGCCGCTGGAAATCCCTCCTATTGATGGAAACTATGAGGTCGATGATTCGACCGAAAAAGCCTTGCGCCTGATGTCCTCAGCGCTGCAGCTGGCCTGGTCGCCGGACAATACGAAGCCGCAGGCCCAGTATCAGTCGTTTGGCCTGTACGGGCCTCCTGGTACCGGCAAAAATACCGCCGCTCGCCAGGTGGCCGCAACCATTGGCCTGCCATACGTCGAGACGACCATCAATCCAGATACCAGTGCCCAGGATGAGATTGGCCGTACCATTCTGGAGGCCGGCTCGACGCGGGCCCAGCTCGGCAAAATCGGACAGGCCGCCGCAGCGGGAGCGGTGATTTGTATCAATGAAATTGTGCGCAGCCCGAGAATGGCCACCGCATTTCAGAGCATGATGGAAGATCGCGAGATTGAAATCCAGGGGACGGAGGGTGGCATTATGAAAATCCCCGTCCACCCAAACACGGTCTTTGTGTTTACCTGGAACCCTGGAACGGAAGGCGATGATGATCGTCCGGCGCTGGCCCCACTGGCTCGGATGATGCCCATCGAGCTACAGCGCCCCTCGCTCGACGAACAGGCTGATCGGCTTATGGGCGATTTTCTCCGGATGAAAGGGCGCACGGACACCTCGGCGGGGGGACGACGGGATGCACGTCGCCAGGAAATTCTGAGCCGCGACTACGCCAATAAGCCAATTGAGGTGACCCAGAAGCATGCGGTGGCTGCAGCCCGGTTTATGAACGATGTTGCGGCCCTTTCGCGGAACGGCCAAATGGCCATTGGGGCCACGCCCGGTCCGCGTGAAACCCGTCGTTTTCTGTACACCGCCGCATCGACCGGCGATCCAAAACTCGCCCTGGAGCAGGTCAAAATCTACTGCGACCAAGATCCGGTGACCTTTGCTGATCAATGGGCGCTCGTCGAAGAGACATTCGCATCGGTGTACGGTCACGATGGTCAGGCACTGAACGCCGGCAATCCACTTTCTAACTAAGGAGTACCGGCTATGTCGTGTGATGGACACAGAAAACGATGGTGGGCAGCCGCCGTAGCACCGGGCACGGCCGCTGCTGCTGCCCTTGGGGAAGGCGATGCCGGGGTTGCCCTGTTAGAACAGTTGCTGGAGACCGCGCGCAATGCAGCTGCACGCCTTCCAGAGGATACCTCGGCCATGGCGCAGGCCCAGGCGCATCTCGCCGACACGAAAACGGCACGCCTGTTTCTGCTCATGAAAACGAAAACCGGGATTACGGAGCCATCCCATAGCAGCGTCGATCCCGCATACGGTGTGGCGCTGCCCGACGATGCCGATATGCGTCATGCCTATGCGCTCGTCGCTGATACCTTCGCGGCCATTGAGCAGGGCCGTGCGCTCCCCGCTATGGCTGCCGCTATGGTTCGTGCTCAAAAGCAACGCCAGCCCGCCCAAGGGCCGGCGATTCAAGCCATTGGCGTAGAAACACGGGTCTATGATGATGACGGGTTTGATGCGCATGGGTTTGATCGAACGGGACGGAATCGCGCGGGCTACGATACAGAGGGCTATGACCGCCGGGGCTTTGGGCCACCTGATCCAACAACAGGGATGGACTATGATCGCCAGGGCTATGACGGGAGTGGGTACGATCGTGAGGGGTTGAATCGCCATGGGTATACCCGCTATGGCCTGGATAAGAATGGCTACTCAGCAACCGGCTTTGATACGAACAGGTATGACCGGGATGGGTATAACGCCCAGGGCTTCGATGTCGCCGGCTTTGATCGGTCGGGCTATACCTATCGGCGACTCAATGCCAAGGGTGTCGATGCCCTGGGCTATACCGAGAGAGGGCTCGATGCGCGTGGGTTTGACCGCTACGGATATGATCAAAAAGGCTATAGCACGAGCGGCTATACCCATCAGGGGTATGATCGCGATGGCGTTGATCACGACGGCTTTAATCAGATGGGATTTGATCGCGACGGCTATGATGCTGATGGCTATGACACGACGGGTAGGACGAGAAATGGCGATCAGCATCCTATCTATCAGCCTGGTGCTGATGGCTTTTATGCCGATGATCGGGATGTCGATGGATTTAACCGCAGCGGCTATGGTCTTGATGGCTACGATCGCTGGGGATTTAATGCGTCAGGCTATACCGTTGACGGGATAGACCGCAATGGCACTAAAAAACCCGTCTGGAATAGCAGCAACATTAACGAACCCTATGACGATGGGTATAGCCGGTATGGTCTGGACAATCGCGGCTATGATCGCTACGGCTTTAGACGGGGGATGACAACCGGCGTACCGCTCAATGCGCACGGTCGCACGACAACCGGATTTGATGTCGATGGTCTCGACGGGAACGGATTCAATCGTCTCGGCTATCAAAAAAATCCGAAGGGCGACGGCTGGATCAAGCCTGACTCACAGCGGGTTGTCAAGACCGATGGGTTTACGAAAAATGGAGTTGCTCCCGACGGCTATGATCGGTGGGGGTACTCGACCACCGATGGTCTGACTGCGCCCGATGATCAGGGCCGCCGCTATACCTATGCCGGGTGGGTCTACGACCCGGCTTCCCATGATGTCTATAACCCCGCTGATCCCGAGTATCGTATGGCGCACAGCTACCATACGCGACGCGGCACCCCCGTGACGCATAACGCCCCGGTTGCACCAAGCGTAAAAATCCCACCTATCGAGCCTGATCTTCCCTTGACCCGCCAGCAATGTGAGCGCATCAATGGCCATCCTGTAGATGATGCAACGTGGGCCGCAGAACAGGTGAAGCGGGCACCATCGGCACCAGGATCGAAACCTATTGTTGGGGCTCGGATAGCGACAATCCAACATTTGAAGCGCGTGGATCTTCCGCGGCGTATAAATGGAGCATTGGTCAAGTGTCCCCATTGTGGGCAGTTTCAAGGCTCGGTTGGCCACCAATGTCCAGCCTTTAAGCACAAACCGGTGCTGGTCTATCCATCCGGACTCGCAACGCGGACGGATAGATCACACACGGGGTTTTTTGGGCCAGGAGAGACCGTGAGTCATAGTGGGTATGACGAGGATGGTGCCTCGCACGCGCATCTGGCTGCTCCTCCTGTGCCACTTCCGCCGCAGGCGCAGACACCGTATATGTATAGCGGCTATAACCGGAGCGACATCGATGTGGATGGGTACGACCGACAGGGCTATACCCGCGATGGGTACAACCGGCAGGGACGCACCGCAGATGGGTATGATCGGCTGGGGTACGATCGCGAAGGCTATAATCGGTATGGCTATAATCGCAACGATGTGGATCGTGCAGGAGCGTCCAAGCCAAAAACGATTGAGGAGTTAGAAAAGCAGGCGAAGCTTGAGGGCATGGACGAGCCGTTGCTGACAACGGCTGCGCTGGCAGCGATGTATAGTCGCTATGCCACATCGTTGGTTAACCGCCCATGTACGGTCACATTGAATGAGACGATAGGATCGGCAGCAACGGACATGAAAGGCGGCATACTCCTCAATCCCTATCCGCTCGGACGTGATGCGCCGCATCGGCTCAACCTCGCGGTTGCGCGTGCCTATCTGCAACACGAGCTGGGCCACGAGCTCTATACCGATGCTGCCGATGTTGCCCGTGCATTTGCGATTCAAAGAAGCCCAACGGACCAAGAAGGATTGCACGCACCAGCGCGTGCGGTGCTGTTTGAACTCTTGAATATTACCGAAGATGGACGGATGGAGCGCGAACTTGCCACAAACTATGCGGGTGTAGCGCAGAGTCTGGCCGTAAAACACAAAGTACGTCCAGCAATACACCCGATTGAGGATTTTCCACAGTGGGATGAATGGTTGCAAGTACGCGCTGTGTTATATAACGAATGTAGTCCATTTTGTGGCGTGTCTCCCGAGATGGAAATGGCGATGCTGCCAAGCGTTCGTGCTTTTTACGACACGTTCAAGGCTGATATCCGTCGGGCGAGTCGTGCCAAAAGCAGTGAGGCAACCTTGGAGGTGTCTCTTCAGATTGCGAAGTATCTGCAGGACAACACGATGGTGCCAAGTAGCCCACGTGCTGATCAAGAGGCACCACTTCCGCCACCGCCAGCGGGAACAACGCCGCGGCAGCCAAAGAAAAAACAGCTTGGACACCAGCCGTCGGGGCAAGCACAGCAGTCGGGGCAATCCGGCGAGTCCGGTGAGTCAGAGCAATCCGGCCAATCCGGTCAATCGGAGCAACAGCAGTCGGGTCAATCCGGTCAGTCCGGTGAGTCAGAGCAATCGGGTCAGTCGGGCCAGTCGGGCCAGGCCGGGCAGTCGGGTCAATCCGGGCAGCAGTCGGGTCAATCCGGCCAGTCAGAGCAATCCGGCCAATCCGGTCAATCGGAGCAACAGCAGTCGGGCCAGCAATCGGGCCAATCCGGTCAGTCGGGCCAATCCGGTCAGTCGGGCCAACCCGGTCAGTCGGGCCAATCCGGTCAGTCGGGCCAATCCGGTCAGTCGGGCCAATCCGGCCAATCCGGCCAATCGGGCCAGCAATCGGGCCAATCCGGTCAATCCGGCCAGGCCGGGCAGTCGGGCCAATCCGGCCAATCCGGCCAATCCGGCCAATCGGGCCAGCAATCGGGCCAATCCGGTCAATCCGGCCAAGCACAGCAGTCGGGTCAGCGCGGCGGGGCCGGTGACGATGATCAGCCCAGCGGTCGCCAGCAGCGCAGCGGGGCCAGTGATGATGATCAGCCCAGCGGTCGCCAGCAGCGCAGCGGGGCCAGTGATGATGATCAGCCCAGCGGTCGCCAGCAGCACGGCGGGGCCAGTGACGATGATCAGACCAGTGGTCGCCAGCAATCCGGTGCTACTGGTGATGATGATCAGCCGAGTGGTCGCCAGCAGCGCGGCGGGGCCGGTGACGATGATCAGACCAGTGGTCGCCAGCAATCCGGTGCTACTGGTGACGATGATCAGCCGAGTGGTCGCCAGCAGCGCGGCGGGGCCGGTGACGATGACCAGCCCAGCGGTCGCCAACGTGGTGCTGCCGGTGAGGAAGAATCGGGTGGTCAGAAGCGCGGCGCGGCTGGTGACGATGAATCAGGTGGCCAGCAATCCGGTGCTGCCGAGGAGGAAGGATCGGGTGGCCAGCAATCCGGCGGGGCCAGTGACGATGATCAGCCCAGCGGTCGCCAACGTGGTGCTGCCGAGGAGGAAGAATCGGGTGGCCAGCAGCCCGGCGGGGCCAGTGACGATGACCAGGCCAGCGGTCGCCAACGTGGTGCTGCTGGTGAGGAAGAATCGGGTGGCCAGCAATCCGGTGCTGCCGAGGAAGAATCGGGTGGTCAGAAGCGCGGCGCGGCTGGTGACGATGACCAGGCCAGCGGTCGCCAACGTGGTGCTGCTGGTGAGGAAGAATCGGGTGGCCAGCAATCCGGTGCTGCCGAGGAAGAATCGGGTGGTCAGAAGCGCGGCGCGGCTGGTGACGATGAATCAGGTGGCCAGCAATCCGGCGGCGCTGCCGAGCGATCGATACAAACCCCGTTGGATGCCGATGGAGAGGATACTGATCCGTTTCAGAATATGTCTGATGCGGCGATTGAGCACGCAATTACAACGGCTGAAATGGCCGCATCAGGAGCCCTCGAGCGTGAAATCAAACAACGGCGACGGCGCGATACGTTGGGTCCACGCCTTCATAAACCACTGGGCAATTCTCAGGAGACACACCGTAGAATGGCCTATAGGGATGTCAAGGGGAATGCCCAGGAAGTGAATGTTTCAACACCCGTTGCAACCGCAACGGTCGTGGCGAAATTGCAGGAGCGCCGTAAGGCCCATAAGTCCATCGCAACATCGCTGGCGAAACGGCTGAAGCAGGTCAAAGATACTGTTGACACAAAAATGCGGATGCTTCCCCGTGGAAATATTGATCGAACACGGCTGGCACAGGCGATGGCTGGGGCAAACGATGTCTATACTGCTACGGTTGAAATGCCAGCCACATCGTTTGTCGCAAGTATTGCCGTCGACCTTTCGGGAAGTATGGGCGGCCATATGCGATCGAACGCCCTATACGATGCAACCATGGTGTTAGGAGACACCTTCGATTTGATGGATATGCCCTTTGAGGTTCGCGGGTTTAGCGACACAACACTTCAATATAAAGCCTTGGATGACACGCAGTTTGATCCTGCTCGTGCTGCCTGTCTAAGTACGGGTCCAGGCCAGGGAACAGCGCTGGCAGTCACTGCAGGACTCACGACAACATCGCTCGGAGGTCGTCCCGAAAAAAACAAGCTGTTTATCTCCCTGACAGACGGGGCAGCCGATGACCATGATGAGGCGGCAGCGCTGCTTGCAAAAGCGCGTCAGGCCGGTATCCTGACCTTCGGTGTCTTTTTAGGCACCGGGGCCAATACAGAGCGCATGGACGATTTATATGGCAAAGGGAACTGGACATCAATTCAAACACTCTCCCAGATGCCACTGATGGTTGGTTCACGGATCGAGCGTATTCTTAAGAGTATTCGTTAGGAGCATGACGATGACAGACATGATGGGTGCGGGTCACCGCTACAACGCGGAAACCGGAACGGGTATTGAGCTGGTGGGAAAGAAAGCCCGCTTATATCAGGGTGGCGAGGTCGTGGCCACGGGGACGCATACCGCCGCGTCTGCGTGGGAGTTCTGGCACTCCTTAGCCTTTGCTGATGCATTTCCTGCCGTGACACATTGGTGGTTTGGGTCGGCCTGGACCGGCCTGGTGCGCTTCACCCTGCCAAATGACGAGATGGATGGCACAAGCTTTGGCGCCATGCAGTTTGTTGATGAAGACCAGTCGGCGATTCCCTGGGCCTTGATGCCAGGGTTTCGGGTGGCACCGCCCATGCCACCACTCCACGTCACCGCGTTGAACCTGCCGTTACGCCGGCAGCTCGCCGAGCTGATCCTCGTGCCGATTGTGCATTACTCTCTGGCAAAGAGTGAGGACGCTGCTCGGAGTGTGCAGATCGTGTCGGCATTCTATGTCGATATCGATCTGGTCGTTCCGGAGCAGTGGCTGGGCATTACCAGCCTCGTGGAACGCGATCGTCTGGAGGAGATGTTTCCGACGACGGCCCTGTGGTGGACGCTCGAGCCGCTCCAGGTCTCGCTCCGTGATGCGCTCTGTACGCTCCAAGGGCTGGAGCGGGTCTGATGTGTGGACTTCTGCTCGCAGCGATTGATGCGGAAACCGCCCAGCGACTGCATGCCGAAGCATGCGCCAGCAGCGATCCGCAGTGGCCCTATGACGCGGTGACAGGCTTGCCGATGCGCCAGGATCATGCGACGTGGCTCGCAGGCCGTGCGCTGTACCCTGATAGTGTGTATGAACAGAGTGCGACACTCGGCTATAGCACGGCCTATCGTCAGGTGAGCGCCGTGCTCCTCCGCTGGTGGCGGGATTACGGTGCAGTCTGGTGGCAGAGTGGCCACCAGACCGCACTACAGACACTCTGGAGCCTGCTCGGGCAGCTGCGCTACGGTCGGGTCGTCTATAACCCTGAGACGGGCGTAGGCTGGTGGCAGGGACGGCCGCGCAAAATACTGTTTCCCCAGCGTCTGCATCCGCTCGGTACGACGCAATGGGGACAGAAAACAACAGCGGAATTCGTGTTGACGCCGGCGACCGCTCTGCTTGAAGCAAGCCCATGGCCCATGCAGTTGTGCTGCTGCTCCTTCGGCAGTGACCCGACCGATGTGCGGCTGGAGAGCGACATCGTCAGCCTGCTCGTTCCAACGATCGATATGGTGTTCGATGCGCTGGCCGCACGACCAGAAGGGGCGTGGCTGGTGCTGGAGGTCGATGAGGATTTTGGTGACGTGCTGCAGTAGCGAGGGGAACGTACAATGACGAATCAGGTGTTGATAGTAGGAAAAGGCGGGGTCGGCAAGACGACGGTGACGATGGCGCTGGGCCTGGCGCTCGCACGGCAGGGGCAGCGGGTTTTGCTCATCGAGGCCGATGCCGATGGGACATTAGGATTGCTCCTGGGAGCACCCGATCGGCAGACGGTCGGTGCGCTGAAGGATGCGCTGAAGGAAGATCGGACGCCGCGTGTCCCCGACTTAACGCCGCTGCTCGCGCCGGTGGAGCCGGGCCTGGACGTGCTGCGGGTTGGCCATAGCGATGGGCCGGGGTGCTATTGTGTGCCCAACAACCGGCTGCGGGCAGGACTCCAGCCACTGCTAGCCCACTACAGCTGGGTTATCGCCGATGCGCACGCTGGCACTGAGGTTATTGCGCGATCGATCCTCCAGCCAACCCTGGTGCTGGTGCTCCAGCGCGGCGACCCGGGCGATCCATCGCAGCTGGTGGCCACGACGTACATTCATCCTGCGCTCGACCGCCTGGAGATTGCTGCGCCGAGGTGGAATGTCTGGATTGGCGGCCCTGAGCGGCTGTCGAGCGAGACCGAGCGGACTATTTGGCTGCCGGATATCGGACGAACACGCAGTCTAACGTCCAGCCAGATCGCGGCGATTGCTCCGTCAGTGCTGGCTGCGCTGATGACCGACGGCGAATCGACAACTATTCCTGGATAGTGAGCTGGTGACTCAATGCAAAGAGCCCTGCTCCAAACACGTGTTTGGAGCAGGGCTCTTTCTCTATCATCGACCTGAACAGATATGCGCTTACGAGCGTGCAAGGTGGTTTGAACTTCTTCTGCATAGCCATAGCTTGAAGCTGTATACGATGCTGTTACCGTAATCAAACGCTTCTTCCTTTCTCTATCTGCGCACGCTCGGTGATAGTGCCGGTGACCCCTCAGCGTGCGCAGGAACTCGCCAATTTGCTCGGACCGTTTTTTCGTAACAAAGACACAGCGCCGATCGCAGTGATCGGCGCTGGCTTTACGGATCATCTCCATACCGTATAGCTCCAGAATGTTGGCTGCACGGTGCCTGGAAACGGACTGTGCGGCAGCCGCTGGATATCTGGGAAGTGCGTCGCAATCCACTCATACTCCTCCGCTGTCGCGCCATTCGGAATCAGGAGTGTGGTGCCAGGCGAGAACGACACATCTGTCTGGCCAACGTCCCAGACCTGCACCGGCTTGCCAGCCAGAAGATACGCACCGACGGCGGTCTCCATCACCGTGCGCGGCACAACGACTGGGCCTGGGGCAGTGCTGGCATACTGCGCCAGTGCGGTCTCCTCGGTATAAAACTTCTCCCAGACTGCAGGGCTGGTTGGCACCGTGCTGAAGTAGAGATTCAGGTTATAGAATCCACAGATTGCCAGCCCAGCCAGCAGGAAAACGCCTATTTTTTGCGTTGGCAACACCGTCCAGACCCGCACCAGGGCCTGCGCCGCAAGCAGCAGTGCCGGCGCAATCACGCCAACCGAGCGGACCGCGTGCGGCGCTCCCTCGGCCAGGAGCGCCGGCACCAGCTCCAGGCCGAGCCAGATTAGCAGAAACGTCTCAGCCGGCTGCCGACGACGGATAAGCAGGCCGAGCACGCCAACCAGGAAAGCGGCGCCCGTGAGCGGATCGAGCATTGGCTTTTTCGGCACGTAATGCCGCGCATTCGGCTCTCCAGTCACATTCCACATGAGCACATAGCGTGAGACATTCTCATTAAGTGCGGCCATCACCGGCACCGTCTGCTGGTCAGCACTCCGGATGACGGAGGTCTCACCAACGCGGAGGTTAAACGCCTCGGACTCCGTCACCGCATAGTGCAGGAGTGGGAGGAGAATCAGCGTGGCCACCCCGATGGTAACGAGCGCCCCAGGCAATGCCGCCCGCCAGCGGGTCCATGAGCGGCCCAGCACGCTCCACGCCAGCGCCAGCGCGAGGACGGGCAGAAGTCGCGCTGTGTGGTAGGTGTACAAAGCCGTGCCAAAGGATGTGCCGGCCAGCGCAAACCAGATCCAGCGCCGACGCGCCTCTGGCGGGCTATGCAGCGCCTGCCACAGCAGCGCCAGGCCGCTGACGGTGAAGACTGGCTCAAGCACCGCCACAAAGGAGATGCGGCTAATAGCGACGTGCCAGGTAAGCCAGGACAAGAGCAGTGCGGCAATACAGGCTGGCCAGCGGCCAACAAGATGACGACCAAAGACATAGAGCACCAGCGGCATCAGTGTCCCGGCCAGCGCGGCAACAAGGCGGACAGACGTGCTATCCGCTGCGCCACGGATCTTGATCACAAGAGCAATGAGATACATTAAAAAAGCTGGATAATCAATGCCATTTGGGATATAGACCGGCCAATAGCCCGGGTCTGCATTGATCTGCTGCGCCACCAGGCCGTAGGCCGCCTCGTCGCGCCAGAGACCAAAAGGGATGCGGTCGAGGTCGGTCAGACGCGCTGCGCCGGCCACAATGAGCGCCAGAAGCAGGATGCCCACCGTCCAGCGGCGTCGAGGGACCGGAAGCGCCCGACGAGGCAGCTGCCAGCCCGCAACCAGCGCGCCGCCGAGCAGCAGTGGCGCACCAAGCATGCGAAAGGGTGTAGGGAGCGCCAGGAGGATTGCGCCAGCCAGGGCAGTGCCGAGCGCTGGGACCAGCCAGTGGGCCAGAATCACGGTCGACCAAGCCGGGCGTGATCGTGCCAGCGCCGACACCCCCGCGATCGTCACCCCCAGCGTCACTGAGGTCCACAGTGACGGCAGCCAATAGCTTGTGAGCGCCGGCTGCACGGTGGTGAGCACAAGAAATCCTGTGGCGGCGAGCGGCGGCACCAGCCAGGCCCAGCCGCGCAGCGGGGTAGCCTGCACGAGCAGCAGCCCCAGGAGCGACAGAAGGAGGACAAAGACACTTCGGCGCATGATGCTCATCCAGGCGGGTGGCCCTAGTGGAAGAGCGGCCGCCAGATTCATCGGCACGCCCACCCGGCGCAGGTCGTAGTCGCCGGCGTGGTCGACGGGTCCGGAAATATGGGCAACGATGGCATCTCCAGGATTTGGGGTTGTAAACACGCGGTACACGCGCCACTCGGGGTGGGCGGTCATCGAGAGCGTGCCCGTGTTGGCAATCTCAACGGCAAAGGGGCGCGGAGCCTGGGTGCGAAAAACCAGCACCGCTCGGTTCCAGCGCTCTAGGCCACGGAGCTGCAGCTGGCTGTCGCCGGTGGTCCAGCGATATGGCCCTTCTGATCCTGTCTGTGCTGGCCAGAATGAGATGGCGACGCGGCTATCGTCATCGGTGCCAATGAATGTTGCGGCAAGCGTTGGCTGAAGAAATCGCAGACCGCCGAGAAGCAGCACGAGTGCGACCAGAAAGCCGCCGGCGTATTTGATCATCCAAACACCTCATAAAATCGGCGCTCACGCAGGTGAGCGCCGAATACTCTCAATAGTCACTAAAGTGCCGTAAATTCCTCATCGTTGGGGTCGTAGAAGAGATCAATACTGGTATCACATGGTTCATCCCCCGAGTCTATACCAGGAGATGTGTGCACTTCCGCGCTCGCTGGCCGAAGTCCCAGGCCGCTGATAACCTGGATCAAGGTTGCCCGTAGGGCCTGATTCCCCTGTTCACGTAACGCATCAGCATCAATATTTGCATGGTCGGTGACCGCAGCAATGATCTCTGCATATAACGAGGGGTCAATCACGGCTGTTTCCACAAGCCACTGCTTAAACCCTCGTTCCAGCCAGTCTCGCACATATTCCGAGACTGTTTCGTCGTGTGCTCGTAGCCACTCAATAGCCGCTGCGAGCACACGACTATTGCTGCGGATTGTGAGGAGCGTGGAGGCCATTACTGACCGCCTTGTTGCCGATGCTTCGCCGCAACATGCTGGAGTACGAGCGGGTAGCCCCCGATGGCATTTGCCATTTGTGCCTGGCGAACGATCGACACAAATGGCTGGTATTCTGTCGGCAGCTGGGCGATGATGCCCTCACCATAGTACACGGATGATCCGCCCCCAATCAGTCCTCGTGCACCACGCAGCACCGGAACAAGCGCGTTGACGGCTTCTGCAACCTGGACAGGTCGTGACAGCTCGATCGCCTCGTCTACCAGCTCTTTTATCGTGACGAGCTCGCCCCCCTGAAGGGCTTGCTTGGTATGCAGCGCGTGACATGCCTGATGCATGCTCAGACGAATACCCACACGATTGGCCAGACCAATCAAGGTGTTGGCCGTCAGCGTCACCCCTTGGCCGATGAGCGAGCCTGAAAACTGGCTTGTGCCCGTCGATTGGCCCAGATGGATTTGACCACCACCCATATCAAGCGCAGCGTACCGCGTTTGGTAGCGCTCGGGAAGCGGCTGGCCATTCGCGGCACGACACGTGGCTGCAATCATCCCCAGGGTTTGGGGAAGTGGCACAACGGCGATTATTTTGATCAAACACACACCCGTGCCATTCTGAACACGCCATTGCCCTTTGATCGCATTCGCAATACCCCGGACGGTCTCGGTTGTGGCCTGGCGTGCATAGTCTTCCAGAGGCACTTCCAGCCCAACCAGCACGGTTGCGGTGTACCGATTTGTCTGGGTTTTTTTCATCAGGACGGTATAGATGGCATTGAGGATCTGAGCGCGTAACACACTCGGGCTGGCGTCCAGGCGTTCTTGCAGCGTTCCGATCCGCGCCATGCTCTGGGGCTCATAGAGCGCTGCAGTGCCAACGATGAATGACTCGGGCTTGAGTGTGCTTCCATCAACCGGCGTAATGGTCAGCGAGCTTTGTTCACCGTACATGACAGACTGCGGCCGCGCAATTGCGCTTGCTTCACAGCTCGTCACCATCCCTTGGCGCGCGGTCATTGAGACCGCTTTTTGATAGGTGTTGCCGACATCGACCACAACAATTTCCACGTTCTCGTGACCGTCGTATGCGACCGCGTGCGGCATGCGCACATCCTCAAGCGGTACGTCAATCAGTGCTGCTGGTCCTTGCTTTGCCATAGGTTCCTCCGAATGTTTGTATGCTAATTAGCATACAATACACTTTAACATACTCCATAAATGTATGCAAATCAGCATACAATACGGTGCGGGAGGCCGACGCCAGGATATGAGCCAGTTGGTGGAGAGTGTGGTCGCCGCAGAGGGTCAGGATCTGGTTGCGCGGATTTTGCCGGTGTTCCAGCAGAGCAGTCGCTATGTGCTGTTTACCGGCGGCGGTGTGCTGCTCCAGGGTTTGCGCGATCTCATTGACGAGCGCGCGCAGTCGGCGGGCAAGACCAGCCCGCGCAACTATACCATCATCGATCCGCAGGTGGCGGATATTTTGAATGCGACGGGGGCGTTACTGGCAGTGGTCTACGCCGCTGCTGGCTTGAAAGGGGTCTAAGCATGGCCGCGACCAGTGTCAAGGCAATCCGCTGTTCGGACGACGATATCGAGCGCAATCGTCTCCTGCGCCTGCATCGCGGCGAAGAAGAGAGCGAGTCCGAGTTGATGCTGGTGGCTATGCGCCTGGGCCTGCGCGTGCTCGCGGCCCAGGCGCGCACGAAGAAGGTGGGTCAGTATGCGGGCTATGATCCGGTCGAGCTGGCCCAGCGGCTGCGGATGGATCTCTTACCAGCCTTAGACTTTCTGACCGACATGGACGAACTGCCACGTATTTTCTTCCACGCTGTACCGCCGGTTGGGGATGTGTATAGACAGGGATTCAGGCCAGTTGGCATTCACTGCCCCTTTGCAATGAGACGCGGTGCTGGCACGGGTGAACCCACCCAGAGCAGTCGGATGTCGGCGACGCGATCGTCACGACGGTGAGCGTGATCCTGGCACGCGTGGGAACCGTCTCATTTCAGATGCGCTGGCGGATTAATCTGGCCGGAATCCCTGATAGAGGATCGTCCGAGGAACTGCATCGGCCAACGGTTGCGGAGGAAGCCACGGGAGCAATTTTGGCGTTTAGTGGCGGATTTTTAGACGATGATTAGGCATTGATGGTCTTGCAAAAGACTACCAGATCCTGAAATAATCGAGCAATCGCTCCCATTCGTCGAAAAACGGCCCAGGATTCCGTAAATAGCACAGCCCCACGATCATCACGATCGTGGGGCTGTGCTATGAAGAGGGCGCATCAAGCGATAAACAACACCCGGTGAACCATCTCGTTCGTGTCGTCTACCATACTCGCTCCTTATGCCGCCAGCGACTGGTCAGACGTTTTTGCAGGCGGCTCTGTGACCAACTTTTGTAAAACCTTTTGCTGTGCGTCCAGGTCCATAGTCGCCCGAATCGACTTCACCAGCGCCCGTGCATCCTCTTTCCGCATATCGACCTTTACGGCGATCGCGGTGTCACTCAGTCCCTGGGTGATCCACAACTGAATCGCGGCCTCGCGCAGCTCCGGCCATTTCACCGATTTGTTTTCGGCTGGCAGGTCCGCAGGTCCCAAGGCTAAATTGTTCTTTTTTTCTTCCTCGGACCTGGGACCTGGGACCTGCCAGCTTCCCAGCATCGTCAGTGGGCCCTCTGCCAGCTTGGGTGCATTGCTCAGATCAACAGCATAGTGCTGTCCGCCATGGGCCACCACACAGGGCCGAGCAAGCCCCAGAACGTACTGCGCATTGGGCGTGTCCATTTTCTTATCAGCGACTAAACGGTTGACAATCTTCCGGGCATCTGCTCCCAGGTAGACCCATAGAACATTATCGACCGCGTCTCCATGTCCATCCAGGCCCAGGGCTCCGACTCGATCAGACTGGGGGAAAAAGAGGACATGCACGTTGTACTCACGACCAACCCGCAGCAGGCGACGCAGCGGCACGCCAGCGTCTGGAATCTCCTCCATGGTGTCGTTGATCTCATCCCAGATCAGCCAGAGGTCGGTAAAGGTCGCCTCGGGGTTATCACGTTTGTAGATCCGACGCCGATTGAACTCCGCAAAGACGGTGCGCAACCCAATCGCAATCTGCCCGTAGCCAGCATCATCATCAATGCCAACAGCAGCCAATCCGCCCCACTTGCCGCGCCACCACTTTGGATCGACGACAAAGGCTTCGCCGTGGAGCAGACGAATGATGGCCTCACCGGTTGTTGTTTTTCCGTCGCCGGTTTTGCCGATGATGCCAATATGCGGAGCGAGCTGGATCAGCTGACTCACAACCGCCTCAAGCGGTGCAAGGCGTAGCTTAGGAGATTCCTGGATGGGCGCACTTTTTGCGACGTGGTTGCTGTTCTCTGTTCGCTTAAGCACATGAGCAGCATTTTTGGGCTGCTCCTGCTGGCTGTTATGACCGCCGACCAGCACGATATTCGGGCGCACCTTCCACCAGAGAAATGCGACCAGGACCGATACGACCGCAGCTGCTCCGATCAGTATCAGTTGTAAGCCTTGTACGTCAGTGTCAGTCATAACAGATCCTTTTTATCGTTTTACGAGGCGATAAATGACCATTGCCGTATACACAATCAGTCGTTCAGATGCCAGAGCAATAAATGATCCCAGCATCGTTATCGGAAAAACTGCATAGCCATGGTACGGCCAGCCACGATCGGCAAAGAAGAGTTGAATTCCAGAAGAGCTGGAGAGCACATCGAAGAGCGTGACGGCGAAGAGCAATGGCCAGATAACCCAGCGCAGCACCTTCCAGAGATCCTGCATCTTGTACTTGAACATGATCGCCTTGATGCGGGGCAAGTGCTGCTGGCAGAGCGAGACACACAGATGAATAACGGCACCGATCCCAAATGCGAGACCAATCCATCGACTAAGCGCCGTCATTGATAGATAGCCGTTCGCCACCCAGAGCGCGACCCAGACCAGCTCAAGCACCACGAGTGCGGCGATCAGGCCGGCGAATTGGTACTGCTGAACAAGCTTATCTTTTGAAATGGGAATGGTTGCTGCTTTGGTGGCCACAAGACGACGACGTGGACCAGGGCGGGTGCGTTTTGGTGCGACAATGGGGTCTGCTGGGAGAGCAGCCACTGGAGCTGCCTTCAGGCCGCTGTTATCCATCACAGCCTGTTTGAGGTCAAATGTATCCGACATGCATGCCTACCTTTCGGGGTGGTAGGCAGCCGTGCTATACTTTTTACGGCTGCCGAGTCGTTAATCTTCCGGTGGCCCACCCCCCCGGCTGGTCGAACAGTGCGGGGGGGGCTGTTTATTCTGTAGACGTAGTATAGCACCTCCACAAAATAGCCACCACTAGGATTTTCTGGTACCGGATTGAGCGCTACGTACTGGAGCCGCTGTACATCACAACGGCGGCACAGATGACGCATGGTTCTGTGCTCATACGGCCACCGCCTGCTCGCTCACCAGTGGCTCCAATACGTAGCGCCACCAGCGCATCAGGTGCTTCACAACCTCCTCGTGGGTTCCCATAATTGCGCCGTCCTCCAGCCAGGTGCCCTGCAGGTTCTCGCGCAGCTCCTCGTCGGGGAAATCAGCCCACTGCGCCGGCGTGATCCACTCCGGGCGGCGTGGATCGGTGACGGGGTCGAGTGGCGGTGGCGCTGCGGCGGTGAGGGCTGGGCTGGTGATGGGTTTCGGGAGGCGGCGTAAATTTGAAATAAACAGCGCAGGCTTGTCATTGCCGTTGCCGCATTCCACCTTGGCCCACTCGCGTTCTAGGAGATCACGCGGTGTGCTGAGGAATTCGCGTGCGGCGGTTAAAGATCGTACCCCGACATCGTAAAGGAACCGGCCCTGATCAATTCCTAAAAGCTGATCCCATCCATCCATCCATCCAGCTGGTTCCCCCAGGTCGCTGCGATCAGCGGCGGCATGGATGGATGGATCTAGTTCATGAGTCTTGTTCTTTGGATCTAGTTCCCATGCATGTGACTCTGGGATCTCATGTGATGTGACACCCGTGTCACCTTGATGTGACTCCACGATCCCATCACATGTGACACCCGTGTCACCTTGATCGTCTTCAAAAGGAGATTTCAGAAGCCGTCGCCGGGCAATTTCTTGCAGATCTGGCCGATGTAATTTATACCGATGACCAGATCGGGTTCTGATGATTGTGACCCATCCAGTCTGCCACAGCTCTAAACTCCACCTGTGAACGGAACGTCGCGAAACCTCACCTGATCGCGCCCCTTCTCCCAGGAACTCGCAGATAGTTTCTTGTGATGGCCAAGCGGTTTTAGATTTGTTTGCAAATGAAGCAAGGAGGCACCAGAGCATACGGGCGTTACGTGATATGCCGGTTTCGCGGATGAGTTCACTAGGAACTTGCGCCCAACCAGTCTCCCATTCAACCTCAACCTCATCTTGTGGTCTTTGTCGCTTTGTCATAGCGCTAGCCCTCCGCTTCCAGCTCGGTGAGCGAGCAGATATAGGCGACATCGTCGCTATCGAGGTTGAACCACTCGCCATTGAGCCGCTTGTCCGCAAACCGCTGATGAAGATGTCGTTCCGCCCAGACCATATCGGCGACCTGAATGGAGTGGACTAGCGTGATCGGAAATGGGAGAAGTATATTTGCCAGCCGCCGCTGAAGATTGTTGGTCCTGCCAATCTTGAAGCAGTTCTGGGTGTCGGCGTGAAGCAGATAGATGTATCCAGGCTTGGAAGCGCATGGTGGAGCCGTAGGGGTTGGAGGTTCTGTTGTTGGAACCCAATGCGCCGGCGGCGGTTTACGTCCCTCATTCAGCTTTTCATGCCGCTCCAGGTTGTGAGCATCTACAGCCTCATCACCGAAATCGTCGTAGAAGACTTGAAGCCATTCATTCAAGTCTTCCATCTCTTCGCGAGTTGGAATAAAGCCTGTTTGATCATTGACGACAATGCCGCCAGATTCAGGATCAAACTCTAAATACAACACAGTATTGATAAGCATGGTAGGGCGTCGGTGTCGTGTGATGCGTTCAATAAGTCCGGTGTTCGTCATAATCCTACTCCTCAGAGCTGCTGCACCACGGCAGCAGAATGAGCCGCCCAGCGGTCCAGCTGGCGGCGGGCGATTCGGATTGCGTTGCGATCTGGCTCGTGGTACTCTCAGGCAGTTCTATACCTGTCCTGATAGATGTCCCGAAACGATCGCTCACCACTGCAATGGTGAGCGATCTCGTTTTCGTCGATCTCATGGATTCCTCCTGGTTGGCGCAGCGCGAGCGATCACCGTTTGCGACGGGATGTGTCGCACGTCTGTCGCGCTGTTGGACGTTTGCTGGCCGCCCAGAGCCTATCTGTTTTCGTGCTGAGGAATGTGATCGTGGTGTGACGTGTTTGGCCTGTGGAACGACCCTCAGCAGACTGAGGGTCTGGGAAGGACGGTGTGGTGATCGGTTGCAGCACACGCCAGTCGGCATGAACCTGCCGGGGCATGCGTAGGACGCAGAGGGTGCGTGCAGCATGAAGAAACGTACATAAGGCATGGTATGATACCCTTTAGCAGATGACGACCGTCATCTGCGGCCTTGCAACACTTCTGTTGTTAAGGTTGGTACACGGCGGGGCGTGCTGATTCTGGCAAAGGCGTCACGCTCCCCACCTACTTTAAGGTTCGCAGTTCGTAGGGTGAATCTGACGACTGCGAATGCTGCGGGCGGCTGCTGCGACCTGATAATCAAGCAGCCGTTTGCTGTTTTAGTGGCCGTCGTATCGGGACGGCTTCTGGCCGTCCTAGCGAGAACTAGTCGCTAGGACGGCTGCTTCTTTTTCCTGGCGTTGAAGTTCTTGCACCGCAGATATAGGAATTCGATATTCTCGTCGTACCTGAATGGCCTTCAACAACCCCTCTTTAATCCAGTTTCGGATGGTTCTATCAGAGAAACCAAATATCTCTGCAACCTCCTGAACGGTGTAATACTGATCGGTCATGCACACCTCCTAACGTGATTTCCAGTATAGTATAGTGTAGATCAGTGTATATCACTAGTGTATACCACTTCCGACACTTCCGTCAATTCCGGTATTAATTTATATTTCTAAAAATGCTATACTCATTCTCGGTTGGATGGCTATGTCTTGCCGGAATCAGAGCCACTTAACATGCTGTGTCAATCGCCCACCATAACAGGATCTCGCCATGTCTTCAGAAGAAACCAGAATCCTCCCTGCTATCCGCGAGTACGTCACTTGCCTATATTGAAGGCGCTGCATGATGAATACACAGGAACAAATCGCACTCAAAGCCGCCCTTGAACGGCAGGAAATGTCGTGGGAGGCGGCACTTACCCAGCTTACGCAAAACCCAACCAAACCCTGGGATACCGCTGAGTGGGCCACACTGCGCGAACGTCTGCTAGTGGATCAGTGTCAACAATGTGGTAGTGACGAGCCGCCGCTTGTCCTTCAACATCTCTGGCATCCAAAGCCATTTAAGGTGTTGTATGACCTAATCCGTCAACCCATTTACGATGCCTATCGCCACACGGCGCAGAGGAACCATGCTGGACAGGCCACAGAAGGGGTGTGAATGAGCTATCAGTTAACGAAGCAGATCGCCGACCAGCTCGGCGAAACCTATCACGGCGTGATCGCGCAGATCCGGCGGGTGATTATGCATGCCGGTGCGGAGCTGGCCACGACCACCGCGGATGATGCCATCACGATGGCCGCAGCGGGCGAGATGCCCCGCGCGGACGGGTCGCCACGCACGCCGGGCGGAATCTTTTTCCTCCTGGTGCGCCAGCGGGTAGATCCTGCGGTCGTGCCGATTATCTTTCCGAGCGCTGCCGCTGTCCGGCGCGCCCGGCAGGCCCGTGGGGAAGGCCCACTCCCGCCCAGGTCGACCGTTGCCCTGGAGGTAGATCCAGGCTCGACGGTGCCGGCGTTTCAATGGAGCGAGAAGGCGGCGATCTATCAGGAGCTTCAGCAGCAGAAAGGCACGGTACACACGGTGAAAATAACTCTGATTGGTCGGCCTGGTCGGGTCGTCGAGAAGCAGGATCTCGTGATCACGATGATGACCCAGATGGATGCCCCCAAAGCCTTTCCCAAGGGGGTCCCGACGCCGCCGGCGACACCGACGGTCTATACAGTGTACATCGGGGCCAAGCAGTGGAAGACCGTGGCCGAGGCCATGCAGAACCCGGAGGACCGGCTGATCGTGGAGGGGTTCGCGGCGTTCGATCCTGGACTAGAGGGCATGGCCGTGTTTGTCACGAACACGACCACCAAAATGCTCCAGCAGCAGAAGCGGCAGACCCCCTAGTGCCGCCGCACAGAAAGGACATGGTGTATGCCGCCAACGAGTACCGCTCGTCTGCGCTTTCGTCCCTCCTTTACGGGCGACGGTGGTGGCAAACTCCACCTGACGCTCACGAACAAGGCCACGCTATGCGGCGTGGCCGTGCCAGCCAGGTTCCTGGCGCTTGATGGCGACACATACGGACGCTGGTTCAACGACGACGGCTGCCGGAGCTGCGCGAAAGAAGCCCGGACGCTTGAGCGCGGCTGCACCCGCTGCCCGGCGATTCTGTTCACGCCCGAACACGTCAGCCGCGGCCTCTGCCCGGCCTGCCACCGGAAGCGCCGCACACCCAAACTGCGGCCGAGCCAGGTCGCGGCCCAGCGTGAGGCCACCAAGCAGGCCGAGAAGCAGGCCCGCGCACCCTGGATCACCTGACCACCGGTGCCGCTCGTTATCGACGACTGGCGGCATCGCCCGCTGGTGACGGAGTTCGGCCAGATCGATCGGATACTCGACCTCCAACGTGCCTTCAGGCTATGCCATAGCATGGGTGACGCCGAGCTGTCGTTGTCATGGCAGAAGAGAATACTGCATTGTGACGGCCTAAATACCGTATTAAGCCGCATTTTTGCACGCGTATTTCTGCCATCTCATGACCACGCCCGCATCAACGAGGTCTTGGCATCGTGTGCTGTAAAAGGTTTCAATGAGTCAACGTCCCCGACCCAAGGGGCGGGGCTTGTAACTAGACCCGAAGGTCCGCTACCATAGGCTGGTGAAGGCGAGAAAATTCCGTTTTCATGAAAAAATTTGTAAGCGTTGTTAATTACATGAATGGTGGTAACAGGCCGATAGCGCTCGACTAGGTGCGAGCGTCACCGCGCTCCACCAGAGTGGGAGATCCTGATGAGCGATGAACTTCGCGCCGAATACCAGCGCAAAATCGATGACCCTGCCACCCCCGACCCCGTGCGGGCCTGGTTGCAGTCCGAACTTGCCGCGCTGCCACCAGCGCCCTCAGCACCGGACAGACCCACGAACACTGCCAGCCCCGCAGCGGCGACGGTTGGTGACGCCAACGCCATCACCGATGCCACTGCCGCGATTGGCAACACCACCGGCGGTGATTTTACCCAGAACAATCAGTCGGGTGGCATCAATTTTCAGCAGGCCGAGATTGCGCAGATGGGGGATCCGGTCGCGAGGGATAAAATTGTCAATCAGTTCTTTGGCGGCAAACCACCCCCCAATGGCCCAGCCCTGCTGCACACGTATCTGGATCGGATTATCGAGAACAATAGCGATTTGCACCTCTACCGCATGACCAAGAGTGCGAAATCCGGCAGCGGGCAGGATGTGCTGCCGCCGCTCAAGCTCGCTGATGTGTATACCAACGTCGTCGTTGATGGCGCTGATGTGCCGCTGTTTGGGCGGACACGCTCGGCAGCTCGCGCCCGAAAGTTAAGTGGTCGGGTTAAGCAGCGTTCGCTCGATGAGGTTGCCCCCGAACGGGTGCGGGTCTTTGCGGCAACCCTGAGCGATGCTGTTGACGCAGCCTGGCGAACGCGCCATCCGACGGAGACCCTGACATTCGATACGCTGGAGGATGATGTTCCGGTTGAGGTTGCCTTGATGCGTCCGCCGCTGGCGCTGGAGTCGATTGCGCTTCACCCACGGTTGGTGCTGCTGGGCGAGCCGGGCTATGGCAAGAGTACGATCTTGCGCTATTTGGCCCTGATGCTGGCGCACCATCAGCGCGATCCCGCTGCACCCTTACCGCTCGGCTGGCAGACGGATGACCCGCTGCCGGTGCCGCTGTTTTGCTCGCTGGCGGTGGCCGCCGATGGCTTGCGCGACAGCCCAGCGAGTCTGACCAACGACGCGAAACTGCTGTGGGCGGCCTTGCAGCAGCAGCTTGAGGGCATCGCCGAGCAAGGCGCCGGGCTGCGGGATCACCTGCGCGGGGCGATTGATGCCGGCGGTGTGGTGCTGTTGCTCGATGGTCTCGATGAGCTGTCGGCCGCGCCCGATGCGCATGGCCTGAGTTTGCGGGCGCGGATGAGTGCCGCGATCGCGCAGCTGGCCCGCGAGTTCATTCGGGTGTCGATTGTCGTGACCTGTCGGGTGCTGCCCTACGCGGCGGTGGCCGACCCGGCGTATCCGCGCAATCGCTGGCAGCTGCCGCCGGACGGTGGCTGGATAACCCGCACCATCCAGCCGTTTGCCCGCGGGCAGGTGCGCCAGTTTGTGCAGGCGTGGTATACGGCGGCCAGCCAGCATCCCCAGGCCCGCTATCGCCTGGACGAGGCCACGCAGCGCAGCGAACGCCTGGCCAGCGACCTGGAGAACCAGCGCGTGCAGGTGCTGACGCGCTCGCCGCTGCTGCTGACGATGCTGGCGATATTGCACTACAACCGCGCCAATGCGGTGTTGCCGACGACCGAGGCGGAGCTGTACGAGGAGTGCGTGACCCTGTTGCTCGAACGCTGGGAGCCGGTTCGCACGCTGGAACATCGGAAATTGGGCTTGCTGGAGGAGCTGGGCCTGGCCGATACGGGCAAAACGCTGGGCGATATTCGCAGTATTCTGCATAAAGTCGCCTTTGATGCCCACAATCGCCCGCCGGATCCCAGCGATGGGCGCGGGATGGTGCGCGATACGGAGCTAGAGGGCGAGCTGCGCAAGGCGTTTCGGATCTGGAAATGTGACGACGTTGATGGCAAAATTACGACTTTTGTGCGGGTGCTGCGCGAAAATGCCGCGCTGTTGCACGAGTTGGATGATGACCGCTATGCTTTTCCGCACCTGACGTTTCAGGAGTTTCTGGCGGCCTGCCAGCTGGCGGATACGGGTGACCTCGAGCGGGCCTACCGGGTGTGGGACAGCCCCGACGGCGACCGCTGGCGGGTGGTGCTGCTGTTGTTTGCCGGACGGTTACGTAGCGACCGCAAGGTTGACCCAACCGGCGAGGCTTGGCTGCGGATGCTGCTGCGCAAGCAAATGCCCCGCGACAAGCACGGGTGCAGCAGCGACAAAACGCCGCGCCAGCGCCAGCGTGATGCGCTGCTGGCGTATGCGTCCTACGACGAGTTCGACCGGCGCTCGGCGCTGCTGAACCGCGACAGCGAGGAGCTGGACGAATTGGAGCGGGTGATGGCGCAGGCGCTGCTGACGGTGGTGGCCCCCGAACCGCTGGCCACCACGGCGGAGCGGGTGGCCGCCGGGTTTGCGCTGGGCACACTGGGCGACCCGCGTCCAGGCGTAGGCGACCTGAACATTTCGTGGTGCGACGTGCCAGCGGGCGCGTACACGCTGGGCAGCGACGACCGCGACCCCGCTGGGCAGGATGACGAAAAACCGCTGCAAACCGTAACGCTGGCGGGGTTTCGGATCGCTCGCTACCCGGTGACGAACGCGCAGTGGGGGCGGTTTATGGCAGCGGGTGGCTATACCGACCGGCAGTGGTGGAGCGACCAGGGTTGGGAGGCGCGGGCACAGGGATTGGATTACACTGGAGAGCCAACGGATACGCCGTGGAGCCAGCCGGAGTATTGGGCTGACCCGCAGTTCAATGCACCGAACCAGCCGGTGGTGGGGGTGGCGTGGTATGAGGTGGAGGCATTCTGCGCGTGGCTGGGGCAGAGGCTGGGCTACGCAGTGCAGCTGCCGACGGAGGCGCAGTGGGAGGCGGCGGCGCGTGGGCCGGCGCGGCCGATCTATTCCTGGGGGAATGAATGGGAGGCAGATCGGGCGAACACCACAGAGAGTGACCTGAACCGGACGACGGCGGTGGGGAGCTATCCGCAGGGGGCGAGCTGGTGCGGAGCGCTGGACATGGCGGGGAATGTGTGGGAATGGACGCGGAGCGATTACAATACTGGTGATCGGACGAATGAGATTGACATAATGAATAATAGAACATTTGTTTCGGTACGTGGCGGCGCGTGGCTCAACCATCGGCAGAACGCGCGCGGTGCCTATCGCTACGGGGACAATCCGCACTCTCGGAACAACACCCTGGGTGTGCGGCGTGTGACCCCCCTCACAAAGTAGAAGAACATATGTACGAGTTCTGGGTGCTGGATTCGGAGAGGGGGCTTGGGGGAGAAACCTCTCCCCCAACCGCCGCAGGCGGCACCGGACATTTTTAGCGCTTCACTGCGCAAGGAGCAGCGCATGCCACGCACATTTCGGCATCTCTGGGACCACTTTATCAGCTTTGAAAATCTGCAGCTGGCCTGGCGCAACGCCCGGCGAGGCAAACGGCGCAAACCAGCGGCGGCGGCCTTCGAGTGGGAGGCCGAATCCCACCTGTTTGATCTCCAGGACGAGCTGCTGGCGGGCACCTACCAGCATCAGCCCTACCACACCTTTGTTGTCACCGAGCATGGCAAGCGCCGCCTGATTAGCGCCGCCCACTTTCGCGATCGGGTGGTGCATCATGCGCTGTACAGCGTGCTTGCGCCAATCTGGGAGCCGCGCTTTCACGCGCACTCGTACGCCTGTCGGCCCGGCAAAGGCAGCCACCGGGCGGTTGATCGCTGTCAGGCGCTGGCGCGGCGCTATCCCTATGTGCTGCAATGTGACATCAAACAGTTCTTCCCCGCGATTGACCACACCATCCTGCGCACCACCCTCACGCGCCAGCTTGCCGACCAGCGTGTTTTAGATGTCGTGGATCGGGTGCTGGCCAGCGGCGACGGCGTGTTGCGGCACGAATATACGCCGATGCTGTTTCCGGGCGATGACCTGTTGGCGCTGGGCCGCCCGCGTGGCCTGCCAATTGGCAATCTCACCTCGCAGTTCTGGGCCAACGTGTATCTGCACCCGCTCGATCTGCACATCGCCCACGCGCTGCGCTGTACAGGCTATGTGCGCTACTGCGACGACCTGCTGCTGTTCAGCGCCGACAAAGCCCAGCTGCACCACTGGCGCGACCAGCTGATTGCGGCGGCGGCGGGATTGCGCCTGACGCTGCACGAAGCGCGAGCGCAGGTCTATCCCACCCGCTGTGGCATTCCCTGGCTGGGCTGGGTGGTCTACCCGACCCATCGATTGCTCAAACGGCGCTGCGGGATTGCCTTCCGGCGACGCTACCGCATGCTGACGGCGGCCTATCGAGCGCGGCGGATCGGGCTCAAGCGGCTGACGGCGAGTGTGCAGGGCTGGACAGCGCATGTGGCCCACGGCGATACCTTTGGTCTGCGCCGGGCCATCTTTGAGCAGCCGCTGTGAGAACCTTCAAAGAGTCGCCCGCGTTTACGCTGTCCTACGACCTGCTGCGCTGGCTGCTGCCCGTGACCCAGATCTTTCCCCGCGCCCAACGCTTTGTGCTGGCCCAAACCCTGAACGAGACGGCCTTTGCGCTGCACAAACACCTGTTGGGAGCCGTGCATACCGCCGATGTGCACGGCAGTCTGGCCCAGGCCGATCTCGCGCTGGCCCAACTGCGCACCTATCTGCGCCTGAGCTACG
>Ga0163154_10001500_pt1 | contig 35907 bp, 36 predicted proteins | sample OliLakLV19MP9P1_FD_148649 | JGI IMG/M metagenome (GOLD analysis project Ga0163154, IMG submission 148649) | Freshwater microbial mat bacterial communities from Lake Vanda, McMurdo Dry Valleys, Antarctica - Oligotrophic Lake LV.19.MP9.P1 | ecosystem: Environmental > Aquatic > Freshwater > Lake >... | reverse complement strand
ACCCGGATGAACGGAGCTACGGCTACGGGTTTCGCGTGTGTTGCCGCCCCCTATTAATTTCTTTTGCACTCTGAATCTCTGATCTTTGATCTCTGTTTCTTTGTCGTCTGTTTCTTTGGTTCTTTTGCCCTTCCCCCGCCGCGCAGCGGATCAATATGATCTTTCCTATGCAGCACAATTAAGCCATATAATGTTAATAGGCAAAACGCACAAAAAATCCCTGTGCCATAGATACAACAAGGATTTTGTACCTGTAAGTGTGGTGCATGACATACTGTCATGCCCTGAAGAACTTAAAAACTAACGATATCAGCCTGGACCACCTGACTGCGTAACCGCTGTATTGTTGTCGTCAGCATGGATCATGCTGCCACCGCCTACCATCATTGCTGCAAGAACTATCATCAAAACTAAACGCTTCATGTAGTGCTTCTCCTGATTAAATGCTGCACTAGACATGCTGTAAAACGACTTACAAATATGATTTTTACACAGTTAGCATATAAGAGCAATCACCTCAATGTAGGTAATTATAACTATTAACTTTAGCTGATATAGTACCTGCTCAGGGATGAAGCGAGCTAGGCGTGAAGGGCGCGCCGGACTAGCATCTGGCATTTAACGGCGACCCGATAGTCTTTGACATCCGTTTCAACGCGCTTGACCGATCAAGCGGATAGCGTGGGCGTCGGTTGTGTGGGGCGAATACCCATCAACATGCCTTGAATATCTAAACCTTCGTCCAGGTCTGTCCAATCGACGGAATAATGATGAAATTCAACATGGGTCTGTTGTTCGGGTGTCGCGGCTTCAAGCCAACGATGCCATGCAAGGGGATTACCGATTACACGTCCATCGGCAAGCGTCACCCACACAAACGCATCATGAATTTCAACCGCGACCGGACGATCTTTCATGGAGTCGTAAGCGAAAGCATCAACAATCATCATTACACCCGTTATCTACTCTCATGGTAAGTATCCCATATGGCTAACAATTGCTCTTGATGCTTTTCAACAAGCATTTCAATTTTACCCAGTTCTCGACTATTAAAACCTATATTGCTTATGATCTTGATTGTAACCAATGTGACGCGCGCCTCATTTTCCGCTTTCAGTACATGCACGTGTGCTGGGGTATGATCATTGATATAGATTTTGAAGCGATACCCATCGATAGTCAAGACCGTTGGCAATAGCGATGTATCCTTAAATGTCTAATGCCGCCGTCATATCTTCGATGATGTCGTCGGCGTCCTCGCAGCCCGCGTTCATACGGATGAAGCCATCCGCGACGGCATCGCCGCCCCAGCGCGCGCGCCGCTCCGCCGTGGTGTGGATACCGCCAAAACTGGTCGTTTCAATGACGAGTTGGCACGCGCTCAAAAATTGTTCGGCGCGGGCGCGATCTGCCAGCGTAAAGCTTAGCACGCTGCCGAAAAAGCGCATTTGCTGCGCCGCGAGCGCGTGCGCCGGATGATCCGCGAGACCGGGATAGCGGACATCGGTCACATCGGCGCGCGACTGCAAAAATTGCGCGATCCTGAGCGCGTTGGCGGCTTGTTTCTCAAGGCGTAGATACAGCGTCGCCATCGAGCGATGCGCCAACCACACTTCCATTGGTCCAGGTATCGCGCCGATCTGCGTGCGCCATTTGTAAATCTTCTCGAACAGCACCGGGTCGCTGGCGGCGACATGACCGAGCAGCAAATCCGAATGTCCGCTCAAACCTTTGGTATCGGACGCGACCGAAAAATCTGCGCCGAGCGCAAGCGGCTGCTGGCTCAAGGCGGTGGCGGTCGTGTTATCGACGGCGACCAGGACGCCCCGTGCGTGAGCAGCGGCGCTTAAACGCGCAATATCGGCAATTTCGAGCAGCGGATTGCTCGGTGTTTCGATCCATAACAGGGTTGCGCCGTCAAGCTGATCGATCTGCGCGCTGTTGGCGGTCGGCGCGTAGCGGACGTGTACACCGATCTGCGAAAAATACCCGTCTGCGAGCAAGCGCGTGGTGTAATAACTGTCAGATGGGACGACGACCGTATCGCCCGGTCGCAGACATGCACCGAAGACCGCCGCCACCGCCGCGATCCCGGATGCGAATGCGAGCGCGGGCGCGCCTTCGAGTTCCGCAAGCGCGGACTCGAAGGCTGTCCATGTCGGGTTGTGCATCCGCCCGTAGGTATACGGTGACTGCATCGGGTCGCCGGGTGTGTGAAAGGTCGAGGCGAAGGTAATACCGCCGTGCAACGGTGCGCCGGACTTTGGGGCGGCATGTCCGGCGCGGATGATGCGGGTGGAAAGGCGCAAAATGAATATCCTTATTCTCAAGTGAGCTACGAAAAGCGATTTGAACCGCAAACGACGTAGAGCGCGCAGCGGGTTTGCGTTATTTCTCGGCGTTCTTTGGCGCTCTGCGAGTCATGTCGTTTAATCCCTTTATCGTCGCGGTGGCGCGTAAATTTCACAGCCGGGAAACGTAAACGCGAACCCATACCACCGCACAAAGAGTTGATCGGGACGTTCGAGGTGCTGCGGTTCGCCATTTGCAGGCAGCAGCACGCCGTGCTTGATGACGCCGACCGATTTGACGACGAGTTCGTCGCCGCGCGCGATTACGTCGTGATCAGCGATATAGACCGCTTCGGGCAGCCCAGAGTCTGGATCGATGTACGCCATCAAACGGAGTCCGTTCAACGTATCGATGACCATATTGCCGAGCGCGTTCAAATCGCGAAACGGATAATAACGCGCTTTGCCCCCTACCCATACCCCTAAGCCTATATCAAGGCGGGGCAGCCGTGTATCTTCGACGCCCATCGTCTTGATCCAGCGGTCGGGGAGTTCGGGCTGCGGCGTGCGTCGGAACATGTCGAATTCTTGGGCTTCGAGCGCTTGTTCGTCTGTCAAATTGGCAAGCATGAGCCGCGTATCCGGGTATGCCTCCAGCGCAGTGCTGACGGTCATCTGGCGGGGTGATTGGAGCGCGGTCAGCCGTTTGCCAAGCAGATCACCATACAAACAATCGCCCGTGAGCGGATTCCACAATGACCCGGTTTGATTGTCGGAGAGCAGCGTCATCGCATTGTAAATGCCGCGTTCGGTGAAGGTGAGCTTTTGACCGCCGACGGTGGACGAAAAGATCATGCCGCTGTTGCAGATCATGCAAAATGTCAGCAGCCAGTCGGTCTGATCGATTGTGCCTTGCGCGACATGATGATAAACCATGTTCAAGGTCGAGATGACGCGCGGCGTGGCGAACGCCGTCATGACCAAAACCTGATCGTCACGCTGGACAAGCGTTTGATCGAGCGCCGCCCGCAGCATCATTTCGTCGGGCGATCGGAGCGGCGTAAACAAAGGCGTTGGGCGGATGGTGGCGCGTTGAATATCGAAGCGGTCAAAAGCCTTTTGCTGCATGATGCTGTTCCTGTTCTGTTGGCTGATGGTTGAACGACGATAAAATGAATGGTGTGCTGGCATCACTTGACCAATGCGCGGCATAAGGTGAGCATGCGCAGGCAAAAATATTAGGTTAGAAAGCGCTAAAATTCAGGGCTGTCGGTGGACGATCATGGGTGTAGGCACTTACAATGAGTGTGCTGTTGGTCATGAGTGAGCATAAAATCAGATGAAGTCTCGCAATAAGATTTTACGTCCGGCATTGATGTGCATTGGATTAATCAGCGCCCTGGTGATGGGGGCTGCAAGCCCGATAAGCGCGCAGGAAGCGGTGAGTACGCCCGCCGCGCCCGATGCGGTTTCGACGGCTGAACTTTTCGTCTCGCCACTGCCAGCGTCGATCAAGCTGGAAGGTTTACGACCGGTGTATCAGCAGCTCAACCGTTGTGCGTCGGCGGCGCTGACGATCCAGTTGAGCTATTTCGGCTTCGCGGGTACGTATGATCAGGTAATTCAGACGATCAACCCGAACATCGAAGATGTGGCGACACGTCTGGGCGAAATGGCAGGGTATGCCAGCGCGCAAGGCTTGAACGCGGCGATCCGCTACGGCGGCACGATCGAGATGCTCAAGGCGTTGGTCGGGGGTGGGTTTCCGGTGCTGGTCGAAAATGTGTATTACGACGGCGTGACGGGCGACGCTTTCCGCGATTTCATCAGCCATAACCGCGTGATTATGGGCTATGACGACGCGCTCGGCGTGCTGTATTCGTTCGATTCGCTGCTTGGCAATGGCGAAGACGGAACGGGGCGCGCGATTCCGTATGAAGATTACGATAATCGCTGGCGTCCGTTCAACCGCGATTACATGGTGCTGTATCGCCCCGAAGATGAAGCGCGTTTACAGGCGATTATGGGCGATCAGTGGGATGTAACGGCGAATCTGGAAAGCGCGCTGGCGCTTTCACAGGCGGAACTGGATGAAAACCGTGCCGATTCGTTCACGCTGTTCAACATGGGCGAAACGCTAGCGATGCTGGGGCGCTATGAAGAAGCGGCGACGCGCTTTGATGAGGCGCGTGATATTGGCTTGCCGTTTCGTATGTTCTGGTATCAGTATGGCGCATTAGAGGCGTATTTTCAGGTCGGGCGCTACGACGATGTACTGAGCATCGTCCGCAATGTGCTGGACGCGACGCCCGGAGTCGAAGAAATGTACTTTTATGCGGCGCTGGTGTACGAAGCGCAAGGTGATCTTGTGCGCGCCGAGTCGAACTTGGAAGTCGCGTTGTTCCGCAATATCAATTTCAGCCAGGCGACCGAGGCGCTGATCCGCGTGCGCACGGCGATAGGGACGTAGGCACCCTTTTTAACGCACAGGCGCAAAGAACTACAAAGACGCAAGATTATTTTCTTGCGTCTTTCTTTTTACGTAGCGCCTTTGCGTCGATGTTTTTAGTTTGGCAAATTCAACGTCAGTGTGATACGGACTTGCGTATACCCTACGTCGGTGATGGTCGAACTGATCGTGCTGTGGCGAACCAAGTCGATCACATCTTGAAGCGGCTGCAACTGCGCATCGATGATGACTGGATCAGGGGTAGGCGTGGGCGTCGGCGTGATTTGCTGAAAATTGTTGCCGACTGCCGGCCCGATCAAGCCCAGAATGATGACTGGGTTGCCCACGCCGATGATAAAGCCTTCACCGTCCGTCACCCATACGCTGGTCGGGTCGGGTAGCAAATACGCTTGTGCGTCTTGGTAAAAGGCTTGATCCGCGAGCGAGCTTTCGCCCGCTAAGATCGACTCGATGGCGCCGCGCGTGCCGACGAAGAAAATATCGTCGTTCGTACCGATGACGATTTCCACTTGAACGGCTTCGGCACTGACTATGCCGTAGTCGGTTTCAAGTGGGATGGCAAAGCTGAGGATCGACACTGATGTATCGCCAATTGTGTCGGGCGTGGGCATGACTTGTCTATCTGTCCTCGAAAAGGCAGTCGTGAGCAGTTCGACCAGTTGATCCGAAAACGCGCCCGCGAGCGCGGGATCGGTCGCTTCGATGACAGCGCCAAAATCATACAAGCCGTTGACATTGACTTTGTTCGTCAAAAAGCCGCGCACGATCTCGACCGGTTCGGCGCGTGCGAACAGCGCGTAATCGCCCGTCGTCCAGCTCAAAACATCCGCGCGTATATCGATGCCGATTCGCGCGAACGCGGCTTCAAACTCTACCTCCATCGATAGTGCATCGCCGCCGAATTGACGCGCATTGAATTCCGAAATGTTTTGCCCTGTCGCCATAAGCGTATTGTCGTAGAAGTTGGTGAAATCAGTGGCGTGGATGACCGCGCCCGCATCCGCCGGAATGTAACGCGCAAATTCGGGATCGATGGGCTGACCGAGCGCAAAATCGGTCAGTGTTATGGCGTCGATGACGAGCGTGTCATCATTTAAGACGGTCAAGCCGAGCCCCGACGGATAAAGACCGAAGCCACTCTGATACAAACCAAGCGAGGACTGCACGAAAAAGCCGTCGATATAGACCAGCGCATTATAGCCTGGTTCGGGCAGCGCGCCGATGGCATCCTGAAAACTTTGGTTATCGCGCAGGTCAGTCTCACGCTCGAACCCAAGCCGATAGGGGGTGGTGTCGGACCGCGTAATGTAAAGTTCACTGTCGGTCAAAATAACGTGCGCGCCATCAGAATTGCTGAATGTGATCACGCTGTCATCGCTGATAGTTTCGGCAAAATCAGTGTTCGCTAGTCCGGCGCGCAGCGAGTCGGCAGCCCGCTCGGCGTCGTCAATTTCGAGTGTGAAGCAAACCCCGTTCGCGCCCGGTAACCCGACCGCACCGACAGCAGCATGATCGCCAACCCACGACATTTCACCGAATGTGCTTTGCGTGAGCAGCAAAAACCCTTGACTCAAGTTAATCGGCGGCACGCCCAACGAGGCGAACGGCGCGGTGACCGCTTCGATCAAGCCATCGAGCGAGCGAATATAGGCATCATCGGTGCGAATGGCGGCAAACGCCACCGTATCATCGGGGTAGTAACGTGCCATATCGAGCACGCCTGCCTGTGCGTTCTCCTGTGTGAAAACAGGCGCGCTGGTGAGCGCCATGCACACGATCAACAAGCCGACCACAACCCACTTTTTTATCCAGCAATCTCCATACTATGCTTGAGGTGAAAGCGTCTAGCGCCCTGTTATTGGACACCAACCGGGATGTCGAGCGTTCCAATCAATTAGAGCGTCTCATCGTCGTCTTCTTCATCGTCGTCTTCGTATGCATCGTCGTCGTTCAGGTCGTCATCATCATCTTCATCTTCATCGTCATCTTCATCGTCATCGAGATAATGATCGACCGGATCGTTGCTCAACGCAAGCTCATCGAGGTCTTCAACGACGAGATCATCGTCTTCCAGCAAATCTTCAAAATCATCATCGATATCAGGCGTTGGGTCTTGTCCGTCTACAGTTTCGGAGACGGTGATATCGCCTTCTGCGATCTGTTTATCTTCGGCAAGCTGCCAGTATTCGGCTTCGTATTCGCGGCGTGCTTCTTTGTCTTCACCCAGTTCATCGGGAAATAACATGCGGGTCTCCTTGATTAAGGTGATACGTGAAAGGTGAATATATTGCGTTTGCCCCATCCCCCGACCGCCTCCCCGTATACAAGGAGCGAGAGAAGAGCAGCCACCCATCGGGATGGGATTATGTAGGTTGTTGCTCCGTTTGTCAGGCAAGAAAGGCGCGCAGTGCTTCGCCCGCCGCCGTGCCGCTCAAAAACGCGCCTTCGACGCGCGGACCACCGAACGCATCGCCCGCGAAAATCAAGGTCGGTAAATCGCGCGCGATCAAACACCGATCAGGATACGTGGTTTGGGGCTGTGAATACCTCCACCGTTTGACCTGTATTTCGCGGATATCGGGCTGCGCGCCGAGGATCGGCGTCAGTTCGGCGCGCAAAAACGTGATGATGTCGTCGTCGGTGGCGTCGTAATAGGTGCGGCTGTACTCCGGGTTGATGTGCGCGGTCATCAAGGTATGCGGCGACAACCCTTTGGCTTTGTTATCCGCGACCCATGAGATCGGGGCGTCCGGGCGTTGCAGCCCACCGGGCGCGGGCAAATTGATATCGCCGTCGATCCATATCATGCCAGCGATGCACGGATCATAATGGATTGCGTCCAGTGCGGCGCGGTCGCTGGTATTGAGCGAGACACCGCCTGCGTCGAGCAGTTTGATCGACTGGGGCACGGGCGTGGTCAGAATCAACCCGTGTGCATCGAAGATCACACCGTGTTTGTCGGTCAACTGCCAGCCATCCGCGCCATGGGCAATCGATGCAATCTCGACACCGACGCGCGTGTTGATTCCATCCGCGAGGTAGCGGGTAATGGCGTTCATGCCGTCATGGGCGGCGTAGCGTGGGTGTCCGTCGCGTGTGCCGCTTGCGCTGCCGTCGCTCCATCCGCGCGACCATTCAAAGATCAGCCCGACGGACAGCCATTGATCGACGGCGGCACGAAACACCGGGTCGCGGACGCTGAAAAACTGCGCGCCGTGATCGGCTTGCCCCTGACCGATACGGCGCGTCGCCATACGTCCGCCGACGCTGCGCCCTTTATCGAGGACGAGGGCAGGGTACTGTGTGTTGAGCAATACGCGGGCGGCGGTCAGCCCGGCGATGCCCGCGCCGATGATGAGGGTTGATGAGGTGGGGAGGGTCATGAGTAGTGTCCTAAAAAGGTCTGTGTAAAAAAATAAAACTTACCATAGACAACAGGGAGAACACAGAGGGGTTTGGTGAGAAATGAAATTATTTGCGGTGATTGCTCGTCATTTTCGTTACCGCTTATCATCGCCGCAGACTGAAGTCATGCGGCTAGACAAAAACGTGTAAGTCAGTTCTGCGGCAAACAGGGCGTGTCCTCTCTATGCCCCGTAGATATAGCGGTCTATATCTTCGCCGCGCGCTTTGAGAATTACAAGTGCTTGCGAACGGAATAGTGTCAGGCGATCTGATAATCGACGATAGACGACCGCCCATAATTGCGGGGTGATGCAGGTGGTGAGATCAGCCTCTAGCTCGCGATGTGCGGCATGAAAAAGCACATCGAGACTTTCCAACAACACTGTTTCCATCGGTCGGTCGGTGGATTCCGCCGCTTCTTCGATACGATGATATAAGTCGTCGGGAAGTTCGAGCGTGATCGATTTTTGAGTCATAGATTGCGTTTCCTATCGTCATCATGATCATCAAATCGCGTTCTACGTAGGAATTTGTGATGATGAAGTGAGCGGGCGCAGCACGCTGCGCCCCTACACCTGATTGGATTACCGGAATAACTCACGCACGATGACGTTGCGCTGAATTTCGCTCGTGCCTTCGTAGATTTGAAAGACTTTCACGTCGCGCATCAGTTTTTCGACTGGATATTCTTTCATGTAGCCGTAGCCGCCGAACACCTGCACCGCATCGACCGTGACCTGCATCGCCATATCTGCCGCGAACGCTTTCGCCGCCGCGATCAGCTTGGGATTGGCGATGCCTTGATCGACCAACCATGCCGCTTGCCAGACCAGCAAGCGAGCGGCTTCGATGTTGATCGCCATATCCGCGATTTTGTGACCGACCGCCTGATGCTGCCAGATCGGCTGCCCGAAGGTTTCGCGCGATTTGCAATACTTGACGCATTCTTCCAGCGCGCGCCGTGCGACGCCGACCGCGCCCGCTGCCACACCGGGACGGCTGTGATCGAACACCTGCATGGCGAGCATAAAGCCCATGCCGTCTTCACCGATGCGATGGTCGGCGGGGACTTCGACGTTCTCGAACACGATCTCGGCGGTATCGGCGGCGCGCTGACCGAGCTTATCAAAGTGCTTGCTCACGTTGATTCCGGGCGTATCGCGCTCGATGACGAAGCAGCTAATGCCTTTGTGTTTCGCGCCAGGATTAGTGACGGCGAACACGGTGTAAAAATTGGCGTAATTGACATTGCTGATAAAAATCTTGCTGCCATTAATTACATAGTGTCCGTTGACACGCTCGGCGCGTGTTTGCATCCCGACCACGTTCGACCCCGCGCCCGGTTCGGTGACGCAGTACGCGGCAAGCTGCCCTTGCCCGACCATGCGATCGCCCAGCCACAAGTCTTTTTGTGCGTCCGTGCCACCGATCATGATTGGTAGCGACGACAAATTGTTGACGCTCATGGCGGTGCTGATGCCGGAACATCCGTAGGCGAGTTCTTCCGCGACTAAGCATTCTTCAAAGACGCTCGCGCCGGGTCCGCCGTATTCGAAGGGGATATTCAAGTTGACCAGCCCGAGATCACGCCCTTTGTTGATAATATCGATTGGGAAAGTGGCGGTGCGATCAAAATGCTCCGCGACTGGGGTGATCTCTTTTTCGGTAAATTCGCGCGCCATCTTTTGCAGCATCTTTTGTTCATCGGTCAGTTCAAAGCTGATTCCTGCCGATGTCATCACATGATCGACCATTTTTATACTCCGAAGAAATGTTTATTAAACGACGGTTCGATTATAACGAGCGCCTTCGTCGAAATAAACAGGATACTTTAATTGCTCTTAACGAAACTTGTCATATAATCCAACACGATGCGATTAAGAGCTCACCTTACGCAGATTGCCCTCATCCTAAATCCTTCTCCCTCAGGGAGAAGGATTTCCCTTACCGCGACAGTTTTTCACCCCTCGCCCTGAGGGCTATGCATTACCCACATCTTTTTGGGGAAGGGGATAGGGAGAAACAAAGCGCTTTTCTCGTGCGAAAGCCGCCCAAAAGGAGGCTGCATCGCCCTGTCGGAACGAAGCAACCTGGGGCGAATACCGCCGAACACGGCAGCATTCTCCCGCTCTTGGCAGCAAGGGGGTCAATTGGATACAGGAATGGTGTAGGGTATGGCTCCGATTCTGATGCATGTTCTTCCCTCAACACCGCCTATTTTACCCCGTGTTCAACCCCGATCCGACTTGTGGGTAATGCATAGTCTTTAGGCGTGGGGAGTATGTCACCAATGGTGATCGCGTGGCTCATGCCGCTTATGGCAGGGATCGCACTTTTCGCACAACCGAAAAGCCGTCTCCGCATTTGGCTCCCAGATTCGTTTGTCTTTTGGCTGGTGCTGGGCGTCATCGGTGGGTTGTATGTCTTAAGGCATTCGGAAGACGACGCGGCGCGGTCGGTCGATAACTACTGACCCAGCGCGACGACGACGGCGGCGGCAGTGTCGCGGGTGTGCGTCAGGCTGATATCCCACTGCGTTAAATCGAGCGCGGCGGCTAAGCGGGCGGCTTCGCCATGCAGCGTCAAGGTTGGTTTCCCACGCGCATCGCTGAGAATCTCGATATCCTGCCAGCTTATATCGCCGATGCCTGTGCCGAGTGCCTTGCCGACGGCTTCTTTGCCCGCCAGCCGCGCGGCAAGGCGCTGTGGTTGATCTTCACAGGCGGCGCGCTCGGCGGGCGTGAAAAAACGGTTCAGGAAGCGCTCGCCGAAACGGTCAATGCCGTGCCGGATGCGTTCGGTTTCGATCATGTCGATGCCGCAGCGTAACATAAACAGGTACTCAGCACTAGATAACATCCGTTACGAGTATAACATAAGCGAGAATGATGCCAGCATTCGATGAATGTCATGGTCAGGTGATGCGGGCGTTCGAGCGCGAAGGGTGGACGTGTCGTCAAGTCGCCCTGGCGTATGCGGATGAAAAACTGCCTGATTCCACGAACGGCTAAAGCCGGAACTAGCCGCCATCGGGGGTCACCCGTACAATGGGCAAAACCGATTTGACCACATAAGCGATATGGCGGGGCATGGAACTCTACATCATTCGGCACGGACAATCGACCAACAACGCACTTGAAGACAGCACGACCCGATCCCACGATCCGGCGCTGACCGACTTAGGCAAGACACAAGCGGCGCACATCGCGGCATGGTTCGCCGCGGGCGAACTGCGTATTCCGTGGACAGACCCGGATACGGGCTTCACACGCAATGATCCACTGCCGGCCTTCACCTTCGATCATTTGTATACGAGCGCGATGTATCGCGCGCTGCAAACCGCGCAGCCCATCGGTGCCGCGCTCGGCGTGACGCCGGAAGTATGGATCGATATTCACGAGCACGGCGGCATTTATCTCGAACAACCGGACGGCATCATCGGGTATCCAGGCAGGACGCGGACAGAGATCACCGGCGAGTTCGAGAATTATGTGCTGCCCGAAAGCCTGACCGACCAAGGGTGGTGGCGACCGGAACAGGGACATGAAGAACGTGGCGCATTTTATGGGCGCGCGATTCGGGTCGCGGTCGAGTTACGCCAGCGCGCCGAAGACCCAGCGACTACGCATGAACGGATCGCCATTGTTACGCATGGCACGTTCATCGATGCACTGCTCAAGGCGTTCTTCAATATACTGCCGTCGCGCGCGTTTTTCTTTTTACACTATAACACCGCGGTGACGCGCCTCGATTTTAGCGAGCGCGGCATGTTGGTACGCTGCATGAATCGTGTCGATCATTTGACGGAAGATTTGATCTCGTAACACACAGATTTTTGTAGATTTCTACAGATTCTCAGCAAGTTTGGGGATGTGAGCCGCCGGATTCGTGCTAAAATTCACGAAATGGGTGACAAGGAATTTGGCGGATGAATCTGGCACAGTCGATCACACTCCCGTTCGTGCTGTCGGTGATCACGGCGGCGGTAAGCGGCACCTTTGCTTTTATGGTGCTGCGCCGCTGGTGGCGTGCGCGTCAAGCGGGCAAGCAGCGCCCACACTTACTCTGTTGGGGCATCGGATTATCGCTGTACTTTACGGGGGCGCTCAGCCAGGCATTGCTGGCGTTGTTCTGGAGTCCGTTCTTTTTTGGGCTGTGGTACTGGTCGGGGGCGCTGGCGGTCGCGCCGTGGCTCGGTTTGGGCACGGTGTATCTGCTGGTACGGCGCGGCAATATCGCGCGCAATTTTCATATGGCGCTGATTTTGCTGTGTGTGATGACGCTGCCCTGGACGCTGTTTTTTACGCCGATGGATGAAACGGTGTGGGATCCTGGCGCGGATATCGTGACGATTTACCGCGACATCATGCCGCGTGAATCGCGCGGGACGGTGCGCTTTTTCAGCCCGATCATGAATGGACTCGGCACGATCGGATTGGTCGGCGGCGCACTGTATTCAGCGCATTTGTTTCGCAAGAAAAATATTCTGCGTCACCGCGTCATCGGCAATTGGCTGATCGCGGCAGGCGGCTTGATGCCCGCGCTCGGCGGGGTGTTCGATGAGCTTGGGTTTCCGGGATATAAATATATCAGTTTGCTTCTCGGTGCTGTGACTATCTTCGCTGGCTTCTGGATAGCGACGAGCACGGCGGAAGACGACGAAACCAAAAAGATTGAACCGCAGAGAACGCAAACAACGCAGAGGGTGTAGGGGTGGGACTCCGCCCCGCCCAAAACACGAAAACGCGGAACTGCGAAAAACATAACACAAAGACACGAAGGCACAGAGGCACAAAGGGTTGTGTAGCAGCGCAGCGTGCTGCGCCTGTCGCAAGAAAGTTAATCAATTTGCAAACGCTTTATCCATTTTTGAACGAGCTGCACAGCTTTTTAAGCCGCACTGGATTGGTGATCGGCGTCGTCATGTTCGCGGTCGCGTTTTACATCGGCATTATCCGGCATGGCGATGTCACGCGCTGGTTTCGGCTGGCGACATATGTGGTCGTCGGCTTGATGGGTGTATCGGCGCTGACGGGGCTAGGCATGTATGTCGGCGGCGGGCGTCCGTATCAGGATGTGCATGTGATTTACGGTGCGGGCGCGGTGCTGGCGCTGCCGTTTTTCATCTTTGTCGAAGTCACGGCGAAAAAGCGTCCGGCGATGGGATCGTACTTGTGGGGGTTCGCCCTGATGGCAGCGATCATTTTGCGCGCGATTGTCACGGGCGCGGCGTAGGCAAATAGGTGCAAGGCGGGACAGTTTTAACAAACGGACGGAATAAATGCCGTTGCTGCGAGAAGCGCGGGTGCAGCACGCTGCGCCCGCGCTTTTCGCAAAATAATCGGATTATTTAATGTGTCCTATCCTGTACTTCATTAGAGCGGACAGAAGCGTGTTGCTGGGATGAGTCCTTGACTAGATGGTGTAGCTGCCCGGATTGCCCTGCGCGCCTTTTTTGCCATCGGGCCACGTCGTCTTTTCGTCAAATTTGACGCCGTTGACATTCGCGCCCTTCAGATTCGCATTGAGCAAATTCGCGCCGTTTAAGTTCGCGCCCGTCAAATTGGCGTTGGTCAAGCGCGAGCTGGTCAGGTTCGCGCCAGTGAAGTTGCCACCCGTGCAGTTTGCGCCGTCCAGGTCTGCGCCGATCATGACGGCGACGGTCGCGTCGATGTAGCTCAAATTGGCGACGCGCAAAATCGATTCGCGCAGCGTCGCGGCTTGTGCTTTTGCGCCACGCAAATTTGCGCCGTTCAAATCGAGGCGTGTCATATCGAGCGCGGTCAGATCGACACCTGCCAAACGCGGGTTCGCGCCAGCGCTGATAAGGGCGACGACGAGCTGCTGACGATTAATTTCAGCCATGTATAAGTTCCTTTCGCTGATAGTCGATAATTTGATCAATCGTTTCATCGAGCGTCGTGGTCGGCTCCCAGCCAATCAGCCGCTTGATTTTCTCGATACTGGGGACACGACGGCGAAAATCTTCGAAGCCGGCTTCATACGCTTCATCGTACGCCATAAACTTGATTTCGCTGGCGCTGTCGGCGCGGTCGCGTACGCGCTCGGCAAGCTCGAAGATTGAAATTTCTTCGGTGCTGCCGACGTTAATCACTTCGCCAAGCGCCGCATCGCTCTCGCTCAGCCCGACAATCGCTTCTACGACGTTGCTTACATTGCAAAAACAGCGCTGCTGTGCGCCATCGCCGTAGACCGTGATCGGCTCATTTTTCAGCGCTGACTGCACAAAGCGCGGCAGCACCATGCCATATTGTCCGCTCTGGCGCGGTCCAACAGTGTTGAACAGCCGAAAAATTGAGACGGGCAAATCGACATGCCGATAATATGCCAGCGCCAAAAATTCGTCGATGGCTTTGCTGGCGGCGTAGCTCCAGCGGGTGCGCGTCGTCGCGCCCAACAAGCTGTCGTCATCTTCTGTGAAAGGGATGCGCACGCCTTTGCCGTAGACTTCGCTGGTGCTGGCGATCATGACCTTTTTTCGATAGCGCCGCGCCGTCTTCAGCACGACTTCTGTGCCACCGATATTGGTCTCGATGGTTTCGATGGGTTCGCTGATGATGCGCTGCACCCCGACCGCGGCTGCCAAATGCAAAATAATGTCGCATTCGCTGACCAAGCGATCCATCACGTTGACATTGCGAATGTCTTCGATGGCGATGCTTAACTGCGGGTGTTTCTCAACCGCCTTCAGATTGCGTATCTGCCCGGTGGTCAGGTTATCGATGATGGTAACGGTGTCGCCTTTACGCAGCAGGGCTTCGGCTAAATGACTACCGATGAAGCCCGCTCCGCCCGTGATAAGTGCGTGCGCCATAATATTCTCCTTTGTGTTGACAAGTCTACAAGAAATCGATGTGCGTAACAACACGGATACGCTGGCGGCTTTTTCAGATCGCAACATCCACCTAAAACGTAGGATGATCATCGGAAATTGCTCGTTTAGCACGCTTGTGCCGATTCAAACCTTGTACTATCATGAAGTTAATTTCCTGTTACACTGGTAACAACCAGACAACGAAGGTCGAAGGCATGAGCGAAAAAATATTGGTCATCGACGATGAAGAAACCACGCTCCAATTGATCGGAATGCTGCTCGAAAAACGCGGCTTTGAAGTCATCAAAGCGATCAACGCTGATGATGGCTTACGCAAAGCCTACCGCACCCAACCTGATCTCGTGCTGCTCGATATCATGATGCCAGACATGGATGGCTGGGATGTATGCCGTCGTTTACGCGAAATGTCGGATGTGCCGATTATCTTTTTGACGGCGCGCAGCGATACGCGCGATGTGGTCAAAGGGTTGGAGATTGGCGCGGATGATTATATTTCCAAGCCGTATGATAACGACGAATTGGTCGCGCGTATTCGCGCGCATCTGCGTCGTGCGCCAAAAGCGAGCATGAGCGAAGAATTAGTGTTCAACAATGGCGATTTTCGCATCAATTTCCTGAACCGCGAAGTGCGCGTGCGCAATGACCTCAAACATTTGACGCCGAAAGAGTTCAATTTGCTCGGCGTGTTGGTGCGCAACGCGGGGCGCGTTGTGCCACGCAGCGAATTGGTAACCGATGCGTGGGGCGAAGAATATGGTGACGCCATCGACAGCCTGAAGCTATATATCCATTATTTGCGCCAAAAGATCGAGATCGACCCTGACCGCCCCGATTATATTCTGACCTCGCGGGGCGTGGGGTATCGATTCGCAAATCGGTAATTACGCGTACGGGCGACTCGTTGGGTCGCCCCAATGCGGGTTAAGATTAATCGCCAACGGCGCGGACGGGTTCCATTTCGACCGTCATCATGCGGCGCGGCATCGAAGGAAGCACAAGCGACACCAGCACAAACGCGCCGAACATAACGATAGACCCAATCAGCATGGCGCTGGTCATACCGTTGACGAACGCTTGATCTGCCGCCGCCAAAATTGTAGTGCGGAGTTCGGGCGGGAACTGCGGGTTATTGGCGACGATATGCGCCGCTTGAATACTCGACCGGATTGCTTCACCCGCTTGTTCGGGGAGCTGCGCCAATACGCCGTTGATCGATGCGACGCCGCTTAAATAGGCGTTGGTCGCCACTGTACCCAGTATGGCGATGCCAAGCGCGCCGCCAAGCTGACGGGTGGTATCGTTCATGGCTGAACCAATACCCGCCTTGCTGACAGGAACCGACTGCATGACGGTCGCTGTTGACGGACTGAACGCCATTCCCAGACCGAACGCCAAAATGACCTGACCCACTGCGACGACGATATACGCCGTATCGACGCGAATGACCTGACTGAGATAGAACATGCCGCCAGCCGCTATCAGCACACCAGTGGCAATCGTGCGTTTCGCGCCGAAGCGTGCTGCGATTTTTGGGGCGCGTGTCCCCATGATTGTCAGCGTGAGTGCCATCGGCAGTATGCGCAGCCCGGCTTGAAACGATGGGATTTGCTGTACGGTCTGGAAATACTGGCTCATGAAGAACATCGCGCCGAACATGGCGAACGAGGTCAGCGTCAGTGACAGGTTCGCGCCTGTGAACGAGCGATTTTTGAAGAAACGCATGGGCAGCATCGCGTTGGACGCGCGGCTTTCCCAGATGCCGAACGTGACCAAAAACACCACCGCGATCGCGAACGCGATCAGAACGTTGGGCGCTGTCCAGCCTTCGATGCCGGCTTCGATGATGCCGTAAACCAGCGCGAACAAGCCGACAATCGAGAGCAGAACGCCGGGAATATCGGGCTTGGGTACGCTTTCATCGCGTGATTCACCCAGATAAATCGCGCCACCGATCAAGGCGATGATCACGACGGGAATGTTGAGCAAAAATACCGAGTTCCACGAGAAATACTGCACGAGCAAGCCGCCCAAAACGGGACCTAAACCAATGCCTAAACCGAACACCGCCGCCCAAATACCAATCGCTTGTGCGCGTTCTTCTTGCGGAAACGTCGCGCTGATCAGTGACAGCGTGGCGGGCATGATCAACGCGCCGCCGATGCCTAGAAAGGCGCGCGTGGCGATCAACATACCGACAGAAGCCGAAAATGCCGCCGCCAGTGAGCCGATCCCGAACAAGACTAAACCAATTTGCAGCGCACGTTTGCGCCCGATGCGATCGCCGATTGCACCCATTGTCAGGAGCAGTGCCGCGAAGACCAATATATAGGCATCGACGATCCATTGCAAATCGCTGGCGCTTGCGCCCAACGCGCGCGAAATTGACGGCAGCGCAACATTCAGAATTGTGTTATCTAAACTGATCAACCCAAGCGACAGCGCGATAAAGATAATCCCACGCCAGCGTGTTGCATAACCGGCAGGCATATTTGCACTACTCATATTTCGTGACCTCATGTGTAATGTGACGGTATCTAGTCGCTTTAGGGTGGTCAGTCTCTTACCGATAGGCGCATACAGAAATCCTACAAACGGTGGTGATCGGATGTTGGGAGGTGTGTCATAATCAGGGAATTATATGCGGTGACTTTTCTCACGCAAACGACAATCTCTTGGTTAATCCTTTAAGGAGTACCCCCCATGTCTAATGAAACGCGAACGAGCCTGCGTGATTGGCGGATCGTCATCGTCGATGATGACGCCGCCAACTTAGAGATCGTCAATACGTTGTTTCACCGCCACGGTGCAGCCACGTACACGGCGACCAATGGCATCAACGGGTTTGACAAAGTAAAAACCATTCACCCGCATTTCGTGATCACCGATTTATTGATGCCGCTGATGGATGGCTGGGGGTTGGTCGATAAACTCAAAGATGACCCATCTACAGCAATGATTCCGGTCATAGCGCTGACCGCCTATGGGATGCCCGGACGGCGCGAACACGCGATTTCGGCGGGGTTTCATTATTATCTGACCAAGCCCATCAATTCGTTGACGTTCGTCCAGGAACTCTTGTTGATTTTGAGCGATGTTCCGGTGTTATCAGAAAAAGCCACGCGCGCAACCAGCGAGATCAAAAAGGTGCAAACAGATTAGTACCCGACCACTACGATAATTGCAGTTTTCCCCTCACCCCCAACCCCTCTCCCACGCAAACGGCTGAGTAGAGGGGAGAAAAGCTATATCCCGCTGTGGTTGTACTTAGACGCATCGCGGCAGGTCAAAAGGCATGTCTGATGTTCACAGCAGTGCGTTGAAACCCTGTGCGATAAAAAACAAACCGACTAACATCGGTTGGTTTTAATCGGTTTGCTTTTCTCTAGCCGTCAGCTTTAATCGACGGCGGGGGGTTACAAATAATCGCGGAGCTGACGGCTGCGGCGCGGGTGACGAAGACGGCGCAGCGCGCGCCCTTCGATCTGGCGGATGCGTTCGCGCGTCAAACCGAAACTTTCGCCCACTTCTTCGAGTGTGTGGCAGCGTCCGTTGAGTAAGCCGAAGCGCAGGCGCAAAATGCGTGCTTCGCGCGGCGTCAGCGTATCGAGCAGCGTCTCGATTTTTTCGCCTAACATTTTTTCATATGTGATTTGCGCCGGGTTCGGTACGGTGTCATTTTCGATGAAATGCCCAAATTCACTGTCTTCGTCCTCACCCACCGGGCTTTCCAGGCTGATCGGCTTCCAACTGACGCGCAGCATCCAGCGGACTTTTTGCGCGTCCATCTCGCACGCGCCCGCGATTTCTTCGGTCGTCGGTTTGCGCCCGTGTAATTGTTCCAGTTCACGCGCGGCGCGGTACAAGCGGCGGATGCTGTCGCTCATGTGGACAGGGACGCGAATTGTCCGCCCCTGATCAGCAATCGCACGGGTGATCGTCTGGCGTATCCACCAGGTCGCATAGGTGCTGAAACGGAAACCGCGTTTGTAATCAAATTTTTCGACGGCTTTCATCAAGCCGAGATTGCCTTCCTGAATCAAATCGAGAAATGGGACGCCGCGCGTCATATATTTTTTGGCGATGCTGACCACTAAACGGGTGTTGGCACGGATAAGATGGTCGCGCGCAGCAATTCCGTCTTCGACCAGCGCTATCCATTCAATCGCGCAGACAGGGTCGGGCGATTGGCGCAGTTGGAGCGCCGCACTTTCGCCCGCGACAATGCGCATTGCCAGCGAGACTTCTTCGTCGGTGCTCAATAACGGAACGCGCGCCATCTCTTTGAGGTATAACCCGACGGTATCGCTCGATGAAAACTCATCGACATGACTGATCGGCGCAGAATCCTCGTCGTCGGCGTCGTCAGCAAAGTCGTCGGCGTCATCGAGCGCTGCGTCATCCAACCAGGCATCATCGTCATCGTCATAGCCGTCATGATCCTCTTCTGGATCATGGGCGGCGGCATCAAAATCGGGGTCGGGCAGAAAATCGATCGGCGAATCATAAGGACGGTCGTAGTTGGTCAAGAGCTTCCCCCTTCTATCCTTGCACTACAACAAACAGATGAACTATGCGGTTGTGACGGGCTGACCTCACCCCCAGCCCCTCTCCACAGGAGAGAGGCGAAACACCGAGGGTAGAGTGCGCCCGTTATTTGAGCAGTTCTTGCAGTTTCGCCATGCGTGGGTCGATGGGTGCTTCGTGAGCATGATCGGGCTCGTGGTTGAAGTTAGCGCCGCACTGCGGACATAACCCGGCGCATAAATCGCGGCACAGCACGCCCTGGTCATCCGCGATCAGCGCTTCGGCGCGGATCAACGGCGTCAGGTCGAGCGTGCCATCTTCGGTGATGCTAAATTCTGAGCCGTTTGGGTCAGGATAGGCAAACAATTCTTCGATGACCACCAGGACATCCTGATGCACGACATCCAGGCAGCGATAACATTCGGTCTCCAAGCCGATGTGTAAATCACCCTGTGCCAGGACGCCTTCACCCGTGCGGCTAAGACGAAGCTGACCGCGTACATACAACAAATCCACGTCGTCAGCAACGCGGACAGCGGGCGCATCGAAGCCGATTTCGTGATGATGACCGGCACCTGCGCCGAGAAGAAAGCCAACGTTGAGCTTAAGAACACGGTTGTTGACGAAACCGTTGGCGAACTGTTTCATGATGTCAAGCCTTCAACCAGATGCCTTCCCGAATACAGTGCTGGGAAAGCGCTAACAATACATTAAATTATGGTCGATGTTACAGGCGCACAACCTACATTAAAAATATGTGAGTTCGCGCACAGTGTCAATATAAACAGGGCAATTGAAACCGAACCTTAGCGACTTTTTTTCGGGTTTTTTACAGGTTGGGTGTCGCGCGTTGCACGAAGGCGTTGGGTAAGGTTACAATTGATGAACGCGATCCTATGGGTCGCCTCTATAATGATGATGGATTGTCGGCAACACATAGGCGAATTGGTATGATCGGAACCCGGCTGGGCCCTTACGAAATCATCGAAGAAATTGGCAAAGGTGGCATGGCGACTGTGTTTCGCGCTTTTCAGCCGAGCGTCGGTCGGTTTGTCGCTGTCAAAGTCATTCATCGTTCGATTGCGATGGATTCGACCGCGCTTGAACGTTTCCAGCGCGAAGCGCGCACGATTGCGCGCCTTGAACACCCTCATTTACTCCCTGTCTACGATTTCGACGGCATTCATGACCCGCCTTACATCGTTATGCGCTATCTGGAAGGCGGCACGCTGCGCGATGTGCTTGACCGTGAAGGCAGTCTGCCGATGGTCGATACCAGCCATATGCTGCGTCAGATTTCCAACGCGCTCGATTACGCGCACCGTCAGGGCGTCATCCACCGCGACATCAAGCCGTCGAATATCATGATCGACCAAGAAGGCAATGCGTTCCTGACCGACTTCGGCGTCGCGCGCATGATGAGTTACGGCGCGGAAGGTGTCGGGGCAACGCTGACGCAGAGCGGCTACGCGGTCGGCACGCCTGGCTATATGTCGCCCGAACAAGGCATGGGGCTGGATAATGTTGATCTGCGCGCCGATATTTATTCGCTCGGCGTCATGACATTTGAAATGTTGACTGGCAGACTGCCGTTTGAGGGCGAAACGCCGATGGCGGCGATCCTTAAACACATCAACGATCCAATTCCGAGCGTGCGTACGCTCAACCCGATGGTTACAGAAGACATCGACGCCATGCTGCAAAAAACGATGGCGAAACTGCCCGAAGGACGTTATGCGACAGCGGGCGAATTCGCAGAAGAATTCGCGCGGGCTTCGGGGCGCGTGAGCGGTCCGTTGCGCCCGACGACGGTGCGTAAAGCCGCCGAACAAAGCATCGAGATGATGCAGAAACGGCGTGAAGAAAACAAAGGGTTTATTCAGGAGACGATGGCGAAATTTGAAGCGGCGCGTCCCGACGCGCCGCGCGCAAAAGCTGCCACCAATATTTCACAGCGTGACCCGAACCTGGATATGGACACTTTGTTGACGCCGACACCGTTCCCGTCGATGGGGATGGGCGACGTGCTCGGCAATACGGGCGTGGCACGCACGCCGACCAATCCTAATCAGCCGACAGGCGAAACGGTCGCCGCGCGTCGTTCTGGTGGCACAACGGTCATCCTGCTGGTCGCGGCACTGGCGGTCGTCGTCATCGGCGCGCTGCTGCTTTTGAACCGCCCTGCCGAACGCAGCGATAGCGGAGTCAACAATCAAACTGTCATCGCAGAAATTCAAGCCGGACTGACAGCAGACGCGGCAGGATTTGCAGGTTCGACCGGGACAGCGTCGAGCATCGCCGCTGAAACAGCGGGTGCGCAAGGCGTGCTGACGCAAACGCAAGTGGCGATTGTGCTGGTTGGCACGCAAACAGCGGCGGCGATTACGGCGACGACGGATGTGTTCAGTACGTATCGTGTGACGCCGACGATCACCATCGAACCGTTCTTTCAAACGCAAAGTGCGCTCAATACGTCCATCGCCAATCAAGTGATCGCATCCGATCTGACGCGCAACGCGCCCACAGCGACGCCCGTGCCGGCGAGCGAAACGCCGATCCTGCCAACCGCATCACTGACGGCAACGCCGACGATTACGCCAACACCTACTATTACATTGACTTTCACCCCGACAGCAACGGCGACGCCTGCGACCCCACAAGCGCTGGTGCGCGTGCCAGAAATTATCGTGTTTGAACGTCCCGGTTTCCAGTTCAACGAAGTCATACGGCTGGAATCAGGCACGCCGTTCGAGATTTTGGCGACCAGCGACAATTTTGTCTGGTATTACATCGAATTGGCGGACGGTACGACGGGTTGGGTACTCAACAGCGCGGCGGCGTTTAACGCGGCGGGTAATCTCGATGCGCTGCCCACGTTCGTGCCTGCGACGCTCACGTTCACACCTACCAGTACATCCACGCTGACGCAGACGCCAACGGTGACCCCGACATTTACGTCTACCAATACACCACTTCCAACCGATACAGCGACGCCGACAGCGACCGATACGCCGACCAACACCGCGACGCCAACGATCACCAATACGCCGACGCCGTCTGATACGCCGACGCCGGATTTGACCGCGACTGCCGCTATCGAAGCGCTCAACGGGATCGCGCTGACGCAGACCGCGCTCGCCGCCAGCCCAACGCCGTCGAATACGCCGCTGCCGACCGATACGCCGACCAACACCAATACGCCGACGCCGGATTTGACCGCGACTGCCGCTATCGAAGTGCTCAATGGGATCGCGCTGACGCAGACCGCGCTCGCCGCCAGCCCAACGCCGTCGAATACGCCACTGCCGACCGAGACCCCGACATCGACGATTACCCCGACCGAAACTGCGACGACGATCCCGACCACCACACCAACCTTTACACCGACATTGATCCCGTTTGGGCGGCTGCCGTATTTTGTCAACTTCGATGACGCCGTCGCATTGACGACGTGGAGTTATGATGCGAACGCCTGGGGTATTGCGTCAGAAAATGGCGAAACGGTCTTGCTTGGCGCGGGAAGCGCCGATCAACTGTTGGAGATTGTCGGACAAGACACGCCGGAATGGGTGGTGCTGGGCGATAACCCCGATCTGGTGTTCAGCGCGACCCTTGCCATGACCGCAAACGAATTCAATGGCGCACGGGTGATCCTGCAAGCGGGCACGGGCGGGTATACGGCTGTGCGCTTCCAACCCGGTTTCGATACCGTCGCTGGTCGCGTGATCGTGTCGAAAGGCGCATCGATTACGAATACGATGATCGAGGAAACCGAACTCATCTACACCGACGCCGAAGCGCCGATCCGCCGCGAAACATGGCATCGGGTGACGATCTGGTCACAGCGTGCGCCGGATGGTGTGCAGATTTATGTCTACATCGACGAAGGCTTGGCGCTGACAACGCTGCTGCCCTTTCCATCGGCGACCGATGCGCGCATTTTGCTGCAACCAGGTGACAGCGCCGTCCGTTGGGACGATTTGAGTATTCAACGCCCAGAACTGGGCAGCACGCACTTTACAGGTAGCACAGCGCTGCCAACGGGCTGGGTATCGTTTAACCCGTCGCTGACAGTGATTGAATCGATTGCGGGTGATAATGCGCTGCGTGTATCGGGCGATGTCATTGTCGAGACAGGCGTGCGCGCCTTGACCGATATCCGCATGATGTGCCGCGCTACGATTGCGAGCGGCGGCTTCCAGATCAATCTGAAAAATTCGGTCAATGGTGCAGTACGGCTCGATTTGCGCAACGGTCAGTTAATCGCGGCGGTGGTGGATGGGGCGGGGACGATCCTCGACTCGGATACCGCGCCCGGTTTCTACGCCTTCAACGAAACCCTCAATATCGGTGTTTCGCTGATCGGCACGCGGCTTGAAGTCAGCAAGAATGGTCAGCCGACGCTGGAGTACGTGTTCAGCAGCGCGCCGCCCGCCGGGTCGATCACTGTGGTCAGCGCGTCTGGCTCGTCGTTCTCGCTTGATGACTGCCTGTTCCTAGAAGCGTTCCCCGTCCAGGCGACGGGGGCGCGCATCTTCGACGCACTCCGCGAGCGCGCACTGGTAAGCGCGCCAGCCGCCAGCCGCATCGTCGATGGCTTCGACGATGAGAACGCATCGAATACGATTTACGATGAACGAGTGCGCGCTGGTATGTTTGCCGCTGGCGGGCTGGAAATGACGACTGGCAGCGGGCTGACATGGCGGCTGGCGCGGCTCGATTTGCCGCTGTTCGGCATTGGCGGATCCGATACGACCGACGTGTATACGCGCTTGGATATTCGCACGCCTGTGACTGGATCGGCGTGGCTTGGGGTACGGACACGCCCAACCCTGATGGGTGATTTCGAGGGCTACCGTTTCACACTGACGACGCGCCCGGATGGTGCGACCATTGTCAACGTACAGGCACAGCTAGGGTTCACTTTCACCGATTATTATGCGGGATCACTGCCGCCCGCCGCGCCTGATCAACCCACAAATACCGCGCGCCTGGAGGCGGTCTCTTTCCAGAATCAGATCGCGTTTTATGCCAACGGCGCATACTTGCTGACGGTGCGCGACGATGAAATTCTGGGGAGCGGGATCGGCTTTGGTGTCGGTGAAGCCAGCACCGCGACGTTTGAAGCTTTTGAAGTCATCGATGTGACGCCGTAAATCTTCTCTGAGAATTGAGGTCGCTCTCAAAATCCCCTCTCCATGAGCGAGGGGATTTCAAGGGCGTGCGATGCGTAGTTGATATTAGCTGCTGCTGGCGCTGCCGATTGATTTCATCGCTGCGTTGGTCAAATCGAGACGGACGCCGGGCGCCATCGTTGAAGTCAAAACGACGCGCTTGACATAAATGCCTTTGACGGCGCTTGGCTTGACACGGTTGACAGCATCGATGATCGCCTGCGCGTTTTCGAGGATGCGCGTTTCGTCAAAGCTGCGTTTGCCGACGGGAACATGCAGATTGCCAGTTTTGTCATTGCGGAACTCGACACGACCTGCCTTGAGTTCTTGCACCGCGCGCGCCAAATCTTCGGGCTGCACAACCGTGCCGGCTTTCGGGTTCGGCATCAAGCCGCGCGTACCGAGAATACGACCGAGACGACCGACTTTCGGCATCATGCCGGGAACCGCGAGCGTGGCATCAAAATCGAGCCAGCTCTCTTTCATGATCCGGTTGATAATTTCATCGTCCGCGATGATATCCGCGCCCGCCGCTTCTGCGGCGCGGGCGTCTTCACCTTCGGCGAACACCAGCACGCGCACGGTCTTGCCTAAGCCGTGCGGCAGCAGCACGGTGCTGCGCACTTGTTGATCGCTGTGGCGGGGGTCGATGCCCAAACGGAAGTGGAGTTCGATGGTTTCGTCGAACTTGGCGTTCGCCATTTTCTTGATGAGCGTAACCGCGTCTTGCAGCGAATATACGCTGTCGCGGTCGAATTCTTTAGCGGCAGTGGTATACCGCTTGCCGTGCTGTGTCATTGTCTGACTCCTCTGTGGTCATTAGCGAGCGCCATTTATTCGTGTGCGCTCTCCCACGCTTTGCATCGTTAAAAGGCGAAAGCTGAAAGTAAACGACATACTCGCAGGCTGCTCTCAACTTTCAACGCGTAACGCTGAACTGCTCTTCAGCTAATCGATGACGTTGACGCCCATGTTCAGGCATGTGCCTTCGATTTGCTTCATGATCATGGCAGTATCTTGCGTATTCATGTCTTTACGCTTGATTTCTGCGATCTCTGCGATCTGCTTGCGCGTGATCGTGCCGACTTTTTCGGCGTTTGGCTTGGGCGAGCCTTTTTGGACGCCTGCCGCGCGCATGATCAAGAACGTGGTTGGCGGGCTTTTTAGGATGAACTTGAACGAACCATCGGTGAAGATCGTGATCTCCGCCGGGACGATTTCGCCAATACGGGCGGCAGTCGCTGCGTTGTATTCCTTGACGAAACCCATGATGTTGATGCCGTGCTGCGCCAGCGCCGGACCAATCGGCGGGGCGGGGTTGGCTTTGCCCGCCGGAATGGCGAGGGTGACGATTGCTTTGACTTTCTTTGCCATGATGTCCTCTTTAAGAGTTGTGAGTTAAAAGTTAAGCGTTAAAAGTGAGTGCGTTGATTTGGAACTTGCCACCCTTTTAACTTTTAACTGTTCTTGACTAGACTTTTTCGACTTCCATGAAGTCGAGTTCGACAGGCGTATCGCGCCCGAAGAAATTGACCATGACGCGCACTTTCGATTTATCCGGGTCGAGCGCCGCAACGACACCGATGAAGTCGTTGAATGGACCATCGACGATACGGATTTTCTGCCCGACTTTGAAATCAACGACGTAATTGGGTCCGCTCTCGCTCATGCGGTCAATGATCGCCTTGACTTCTTCGGGGCGAAGTGGCGTGGGGTCGTTACCCATGCCGACAAAACCGGTTACACCCGGCGTGTTGCGGACGACATACCACGAATCTTCATCCATCTTCATATCCACCAGGATATAGCCAGGGAAGACACGTCGTTCGATGCTGCGACGTTTGCCATCCTTAACTTCAATTTCTTCCTGTGTCGGCACGATGACATCGAAAATCTTATCACTCATGCCCATCGTTGCGATGCGTTGTTCGACCGAATGACGGACTTTGTTCTCTTGTCCGCTGTAGCAGTGAACGACGTACCACAGGCGTTCGTTGATGGCGCGCGGCGGTCGTTCTTCAAACGGGTCGTCGAACTTTGCGTCAGCGTCGTCCACGCGATTTTCATCCAGATAAATTGGTTCTGGATCAAACTCGTCGTCATGTGTTTCTTCGATCTTTTTCTTCGCCATTTTTATCACTTCGTGGGCACCCTAACCGGGTCGCCGCTGCTAATAGGTCGTGGTTTTGCGGGTGGTGACCCGATTGAAAATGATACCGCCGGCGATTCCCAGGATCATGACGCCGAACAGCAGCACAGGCGCATCAAGACCAATACGGAACAATTCGGTGAACAGGAATGCAATTAAGCCCAGGACAATCGATGAAATCACCAGCGCGATGATGACAATGGTGGTCAACCGGCGCGTATCTTCGCGGCTGGGCCAGGTCGTCTTTTGAAACTCGCTGCGCACGCCGTCAAAATATTCGACCAGACCGCTGCCCGTGCGCTGGACGATATTACCGCTTTCGTCTTCGGCTTCTTCTTCCTCGCGGCGGCTGCGCGTAGGAACAGCTTTTTTGGTGGTGATCGCGCCTTCGTGCGCGCGTTCGACGTTCACCGCTTGAATACTGCGCTTGGATTTATCCCCTGCTTGCATCGCGCGTCGGCGCGGTTGCTTGCCTGCCGCTTTTTCGGTTGCCATGTGCCACTCTCTCCCTTCGGCGTAACGCCGCATCGTTCGGGCTGAATCGGTTAGATTATAAGCGTAAAAACACCGCTCCACTTGGGGCGGTGTCTGGTGGGTGACAGGGGTGTAAGGATTCGAACCCTAACTAACGGTTTTGGAGACCGCTGTGCTACCGTTGACACCACACCCCTAAACAAGATCGATTGTAGCGGGGCGCAGCGTGCGCGTCAACGGCGAAAAAAAACCAGCCGACTTACTTGGTTTCGCGGTACAGGACGTGTTTACGCACGAACGGATCATACTTCAAGAGTTCGAGACGATTGGCGTCGTTGCGGCGGTTCTTCTGGGTGTAATACATATGTCCGCTCTCGGTGCTGCGAAGCTTGACGAGAACGCGATTACCTTTTTTAGCCATGATCTTTCCTTGTCATTAAAACGACCCGAACGGGTCGTTCATTGTCATCAATATATAAGCCCCAGAAGGGAATTGAACCCTTTGCCTACCGCCTACCAAGCGGTTGCTCTGCCGATGAGCTACTAGGGCAGCTTTTATGCATTTATAAAGCGATGTTGCAGTGGACCGGGCAGGACTCGAACCTGCGAAGCGCGTCGCGCAGGAAATTTACAGTCTCCCCCCTTTGCCGCTCGGGACACCGATCCAAAATGCTGAACTGCACAAGGCCGAAATAATACCGCGCGTTGCGCGTTTTGACAAGCCCCTTACCAGAATCGAACTGATCTCTAAAATTTACAAAATTCTCGCATCACCACAATGCTTAAGGGGCGCTATCGGTTAATAGGTCTTGCTTTCGGAATATCGCTTACGCCTTACTTGCTTCCGTGAATTGTCATTGCGTCTATATGCAGCTTTGTAAGTTGGCGTTTGCGAATGGCAATTCGGACAAATAAGTCGAACGTTTTCCTGCGCGTTATTATCCGCGTTTCTGTTGACGTGATCAAGTTCCAAAATGATGGGTTTCGACATCCAATGAGGATTAATCCGTTACCACGCGCGCCAAATCGTCAATGCTCTCGATTTGACGATAGCCCATCAACCAACGCCGCCCGATCGTTAACGCGCGGCGTTCGGCGTCGGCGCGCGCTTCAAGGTCGGGGATCGATTCCAGATCGTAAGTATGCGCCAAGCCCAAAATACGGCGCAGGGTTTCGGCAGCGGCGAATGCGGCGGTTTCTTGCAGCACTCGCTTGATGTATTGCTCGCGGAACGCATCCGTCGCCCATTGGCTGTTCAAGTCGGTCGCCCACAAGCGGCGGAACTCACGCTCGAAGATGTGCCATGTCGCGCGCATGGTATCGGTCAGCCATGTTTGATAAGTGGCGCGGGTGTGCGCGTCGGGCGCGTGATACGCTTGCGAACAGTGGCTCAAGGCGAGATTCGCCATCACCAAGCCAATATCGAACGCCATCGGTCCGTAGAACGCGAACTCCGGGTCGATCACTTTGGTGTCGTCCGCGTTGACCATGATCGATCCCGTGTGCAGGTCGCCATGAATGAGCGCTTCGGCTTTGGTCATGAAGGCGTATTTGAGCGTGAACATTTCGGCGCGCAGCGCGTCATCGGCGCGGATCGCGGCGGCTTCGGCGTCGATGGCGGGATTCCACACGTTGCCGGGGTTGTCCATATACGGGTCGGTGAAGACCAAATCCTCTGTGACCTTGCACAAGCCCGGATTGATGTGCGCCGCCATGTTCTGTTTCTTGACATCGTGCGGCAGGTACAAATCCGATGTGTAGAACAGCGTGCGCGCCATGAACACGCCGATATGCTCGGCAAAATGCGGATAAATGGTCTGGTTGACCAAGCCTTTTCGCATGATCATATGCTGGTTCAGGTCTTGCATGACACAAAGGTGCATGTCGTCATCATAATGATATAGACGCGGCACGAGACCAGGACAATGGCGTGCTTCGATCTGAAGTAAATCGGCTTCAATGCGTGCGCGTTCGAGCGGCATTGGGAAACTTTCCCCGACAATGCGCGCATACGGCAGTGCTTGTTTGACGATCACGCTGCGCCCAAGCGGATCAGCGGCGCTGTGCACGCGAAAAACCAGATTGACGTTGCCATCCGCCAGATCGATCCCGACCAGATCGTCATCGGGCTGAAAAACGACCGCCCATACGGCGGGCGTGTGTTTGACATAATCGGCGACGGTATGTTCGGTGAGAGGTGTATACATCGAGATCAATCCTTTTGCGCTCAGCCGCCCTGATTGCGTTTGACGAGAAAGAAGCTCATCGCCAGCGACGCGATCAATACGAAGCCCTTGATAAAGTCTTGAAAAAACCACTGTACGTCCATTTGCGTCAGTCCATTCAGCAAAATGCCGACGAACAACGCGCCGATCACCGTGCCAAATACGTTGGGGCGGCGCGCGCCGAGCACGGCAAACCCAAAAAACGTCGCCGCGACCGCATCGAGCAAATATGGATCGCCAGATCGAATCGCGCCCGTGCCAATGCGCGACGCCAGCACGATTCCGGCGATGGTCGCCAGCAGCGCGCTCAACATATACGCGAACATTCGCACGCGGTTGACAGGAATACCGGATAAACGCGCCGCTTCACGGTTGCCGCCGACGGCGTAGAACATGCGCCCCCAACGGGTGTATTGCAAAAAGATATGCGCGCTTATAGCGATGAACAGCATGAGAATGACCGGGATCGGGATGCCGTTGAATTCACCCGTCGCGCCGACAAAACCTTGTCCGATCTGCTTGAACGCCACCGTGATCTCGCCTGTCGTTTGCACCCGTTCCGGCGACCATGGATTGTACATGCCGCGAAAAACCGCTTCGCCCTGCGTCAGCATCAACTGAAAGCCTTGCGCCAGATACAACATGCCAAGCGTCGCCAGCAAATCGGGGATGCGCAGTTTAATGATGAAAAACGCGTTGATCAAGCCGACAATTAAGCCCGCGCCGAGCGTGATCAAGATTGCTACGCCCCAATCGACGTTCCAGATCACCATGAGCGAGGTAGACAACAGCACCGACAGCCCTGTTACCGCGCCGACCGAGACATCGAAGCCATCGACCGTGACCGAGAGCGTGACGCCAATCGCGACAATCGTCAAAATTGAGGCGGCGCGCGCGATCAAAAACAAGTTGTTGATCTCTAAAAAGCGTTCGTTTTGCGTGCTGAAAAAGACCATCAACAGCGCAATCGCGACCAACATCCCGTAGCGCACGATGAACTCGACGATGACGCTGCGGCGCGCGCCTGGGGGCAGCGTAGGCGGCAGGTTGGTGTTGGTCTGGGTGGGTTGAAGCTGCGAAACATCTGCCATGACTATCCTTATCAAAATTTACTAAAATGTGAAGCGCCTGAACCGCACAGAGTCCAGAGAACACGGAGGTCGTTCAGTTTTTCTCTGCGTGCTTCGTGTCCTCTACGGTTTGTATCATCGGCGTGCGCGATCCGGTCGCATATTCCAAAATCAAATTGCGGTCGAACTGTGCGCTGTCTAATTCCGCGACGATGCGTCCATCATGCATGACAATGATGCGATCTGCGACACCGATTACCTCATCAATATCGGATGAGGCGTAAATGACGGCGGCTTTTTGCGCCAGGTCGCGCACGATACGGTACACGTCTTGTTTAGCTTTCACATCGATGCCCTGCGTCGCCTCGTCGAACAGCATGACGCGCGCGTTTCCAGCGAGCCATTTGCCGATCACGACTTTTTGCTGGTTGCCACCACTCAAGTTGCGTACCTCTACTTCGGGATCATTCGGCGTGACGGCAAGCATTTCGACAGTCGCGGTCGCGTGAATGTCTTCGCGGCGGCGGTGGAGCAAATCAAATGCCCATGTAAACTGTCCCAAAAATGGCAAACTGATATTTTTGCGCATCTTTTCATCCACGAGCACACCTTGCGCGCGCCGTTCTTCGGGAATCAGGAAAATACCATGAGTGACGGCGCGCTGTGGCGACGTAATCTTCACCATTTTTCCATCCAGATAAATCTTACCGTGATCAACGGGATCAGCCCCGAACAGCGCGCGTAAAAGTTCAGTTTTTCCGGCGCCGACCAAGCCGGCGACGCCGACTATTTCGCCCTGCCGCGCCAAAAAACTCACACCGTGCAATTTGCGCGCACGAGTCAGATGTTCGACTTTCAGGATAACCTCACCCGGTGCTTGTTCGCGTTTGGGCGGGTAGACATTCGTGATCGCTGTTCCCAGCATGGCTTCACTGATGCGCCCGACATCGAAATCCGCGACGGGGAAGTGCGCGACTTTTCTGCCGTTTCGCAGCACCATGATGTCATCAGCAATCGCGGCGACTTCCATTAAGCGATGCGAAATATACACAATGCCGACACCCTGCGCCTTGAGCGTGCGGATGATATCAAATAAGCGCTCGACTTCGTGCAGACTGAGCGAGGTGGTCGGTTCGTCGAAGATCAGATAGCGTACATCTTGCGAAACCGCGCGCGCGATCACGAGCATTTGTTTTTCGTGCAGTACCAGGTCTTCGACGCGGCGGTGCCCGTCAAGCTGCAAGCCGACCCGCGCGAGTTCTGCCTGTGCCTGTGCGTGCAGCGCGCGCCAACTGACGAGTGCGTGTGCATATTGACCAAGCAATAAGTTTTCGCTTACGGTCAGATACGGAATCAGCACGGTATCGACTTCCTGATAGACGGCTTGAATCCCGGCACGACGCGCCGCCGACGGATCATGCAGCGCGACGTGCCGTCCATCAATCTCGATAGTGCCGTCATAGTGATCGTAGTAGCCGGTCAGGATTTTGATCAGCGTGCTTTTGCCAGCACCATTCGCGCCGACCAGCGCCAGTACGTGACCGGGTTGTAAAGTGATGGTCACATCATCGAGCGCGACCACGCCCGGAAAACGCTTGCCTAAACCAACTGCTTGTAAAGTGGATTGCAAAAGATTGCCTTGATAACGATAAATAATGGGCGTGATATTGAGCTGCCGCCGCACGACTTTAGCATGCGGCGACGAACGATGCACAGTCGAACTAGCACCTCACCATGACGATAATTGCAGTTTTCCCCTCACCCCCAACCCCTCCCCCCGTTTGCGCGGGAGAGGGGTGAAAAGCTAAAAACTGGTGTGGTCGGGTACTAAGTACAACCGCTCGTCAGTGCGTTTACGAGTTTTTCGCTGCGCGTTGGGTTTCAACCCACCATGGTAATGATGATTGCTATTGACCTGCTGCGAGTGCTGCCAGCCAATCGTACTGCGCCAGCGGACTTTCGCCCAGTGCCGGCAGCGCGGCGACGAGTTCATCCATGTTGGTCACGTTGTTTTCGAGTACAAATTCGCGCGTGATCAACGTGGGTTCGACCAACAGATATTTCGGCACATCTTCGCCCGCGATGCGCCCAACGGCGGCGCGAACGGCGACGCGCGCGGTGCTGTAGGCATCGGTGGCGATGGTCGCCGCCCATGGGCTGTTTTCTTCACGCATGATCTGGATGTTTTCGTCGGAAATATCGACCGAGTACACTTCAATCTGGTCTTCCAAGCCCAAGCCTTGAATCGCGCGTACCGCGCCTTTGGCGAGTTCGTCCCACATGGCAATGACCACGTTTACATCCGCGTTTTCGGTCAGCGCGGCTTCGACGCGGGTTTGCGTTTCGGCTGCCGTGCCGCCTTCGACATAGACGCCGACTTGCGCGACCTGCTGGAAGTTCGGGTAGCGCCACAAGAAATTCTGATACGAACGGTCACGTTTGTCGAGCGGCGGGAAGCCAGCGATGTTCAGATACAGAATATTGGCATTGCCGCCGTATTCGATGGCGACATAACGGGTCAAATCGAAGCCAATGGCAAGATCATCCTGTTCAATTTCGGGGACGGTGTTGCTGTTGACGACGGTATCGAACGTGACGACCGGAATACCCGCCGCTTCTGCCTGATCGATGTACGGCTGCACGGTGTCGGTGGTGCCGTGGCTGATGATGATCGCGTCTGGCTCGCTTTGAATCGCCTGTTCGAGCAGGGTGACGAACTGCGCTTGATCGTTGCGCGCGTTGTATTCGGTCAATTCGATGCCGAGTTCTGCTGCTTGTGCTTCTGCGCCCGCCAGATAGCGTGACATGAACGCACCATCACCGATGAAGCGCACGAGCGCGATCTCGATGGGTTGATCGGGATTAGCGAACGGCGCGGGGATTTCGGCGGCGTCCTGTGCGAAAACGAACACACTCGAACTAAATACGGTGACGACGAGCAAAAACAGGATACTCACGTGTTTTCTGGACAGCATATTGGCTCCTTTAGCCGATATAAAAAAAAAGACCCCGGCAAGGGGTCTTTGACTACACAATCAACATGTCCGCGTTTACGGTTGCATCCGCACCCAGACAACATCGCATCGTCTCCCCTTTTGCACGTTATGTGCGGAGCGACAACAACACATCGACATCGAACCAGGCAGGACCGTGAATTGCATTGAACTTACACCCTTTTTCGCTGACGGCAGAGATATAACAAACCGAGTCGCGCTTGTCAAGGTATTCAGGCGGATTGCGTGATTCAGGTCAATTCTGGCAGCGGTGCCGCCACACGGCGGGCGATTTCTGCGCGCACGACGGGCGCGACCTTTGTCCCCAATAACTCGATGGCGTGCATCACTTTGCTATGTGCCACCGACCCAACGGTGAGCTGCAAGGTGAAGCGCTGATGCCCGAAAATCTCGTGCTGGAACAACATCTTTTCGATCACGTCGTCGGGGGTGCCGACGAAATTCGCGCCGCGCAGCGTCGCCGCCGCGTCGTATTGTTCGCGCCGCATGGGAGACCAGCCGCGTTCACGCCCGATCTTGTTCATCATGACCTGCACGGACGGGAAGGTTTCGTCGAGCGCTTGCTGGCGTGTATCAGCGATATAGCCGTGCGAGTTGACGCTGATCGGCAGATTGGCAAAACCATGTTGTGAGGCGATTTGGCGATGCAACTGCACGTACGGCGCGAACTGCTCTGGCATCCCGCCGATGATCGCCAACGCCATCGGTAAGCCACGCGATGCGGCGCGCACGACCGATTCGGGTGTGCCGCCGACGCCGACCCACACGGGCAGCGGATTTTGTACCGGACGCGGGTAGACGCCCAGATTATCAATTTTGGCGCGGTGACGCCCGCTCCATGTGACAAATTCGTGTTCGCGGAGTTTGAGCAGCAAATCGAGTTTTTCGGTGAACAGGGTGTCGTAGTTGTTGAGGTCATAGCCGAACAACGGGAACGATTCGATGAACGAGCCGCGCCCAGCGAGAATTTCGGCGCGCCCGTTCGAGATTAGGTCGAGGGTAGCGAAGCGCTGAAAGACGCGCACAGGATCATCGGAGCTTAAGACGGTGACGGCGCTGGTGAGGCGGATGTTTTTGGTACGTGCCGCCGCCGCGCCCAAAATCACCTCTGGGGCGGACGAGATGTATTCGATGCGATGGTGTTCGCCTAAGCCGTAGACATCCAAGCCGACCTGGTCGGCGAGTTCGATTTCTTCGAGCAAGTCGTGCATCCGCTGCTGAGGCGTGTGGACATGCCCGGTGCGCGGGTCGGGGGTGAGGTCTGCGAACGAGAACAGACCGATCTCGAAGGGGCGCGCCGCTTCGGTCGGGGTGCGTTGATCGTGCTGCATGGGAAAGTCTCCGGAGCATAAAGGGTGCTGCATAGGAGTGCAGACGCGGCAGGGGGCGGGGATGTTACCGAGATGAGCGGGTGTACAAACCAAGCGCACGGGCATTGCGCCGGAATAGCGCACATGTGCGGTAAGGCTTCGGTCAAGATACTTCCACTTACTTCCGAAAAAAGGGGCGCGCGCGATGTGTTGGAAATTGGTTTGGACGAGGTTAGGACAGTTTTACTTAACCTGACCTTACGCAGATTGCCCTGATCCTAAATCGTTGTCGCTGAGGGAGAAGGACTTGCCCTACCGCGACGGTTTTTCACCCCTCGCCCTGAGGGAGACGGGCAGGGGGTGAGGGGAAAACTGCAATCATTGTAGTGCTAGACGACTAGGGAGAACCTTCCATGCTCAAATCACTGAACGCCCACCTCAAAATCATCGCCGCCGTGATCCTACTCGTTTTTGGCGTCGGTGTCGTCGGCGGCGGCTATCTGTTCACGCAAGACATCCGCAATCTTCGCACACTCGTCGAGCAACTTTATTCCAATTTCGGCATCGAGCTGTTCAGCATCGCCATCACTGTCTTAGTTATCAGAAAAGCGCCGTAAAACCTCTGCCTTCAGGCAGGGGATATAAGGCGTAACATTGTACCTATCGCTCAATTGTGCTATAATGCGAGGAATGCCAGTCGCGGAGTAGAAGCTCCCACTGGCTCTCCAACCTAGCGGGGTCAGAGCATGAGCGATTCTAACACACACTTCAAAGCATTCAAATACCGTCTGTATCCGACGCCCGCGCAGGAACGACAACTGTTCCTCGTGCTGAAGGTTTGTCGCAATTGGTATAACATGTGCGTTTCCGAACGTACATGGGCGTACAAGTTGGAAGGGCGCAACGTCACTAAATACGAACAAGTGAAGCAGTCGCGTCTTTACC
>Ga0163154_10001499_pt1 | contig 35921 bp, 35 predicted proteins | sample OliLakLV19MP9P1_FD_148649 | JGI IMG/M metagenome (GOLD analysis project Ga0163154, IMG submission 148649) | Freshwater microbial mat bacterial communities from Lake Vanda, McMurdo Dry Valleys, Antarctica - Oligotrophic Lake LV.19.MP9.P1 | ecosystem: Environmental > Aquatic > Freshwater > Lake >... | reverse complement strand
CCCTTAGTCTTTTCCTTCTGGTCACTCAGCAGCAAACCCACCTCCGCATCACCAGAGGTGGGTTTGTTTTTTGCTTCTCATATCAAGTAGAGTGGCTCCATTTGTCAAGACACGAAAAGGACTTTTTTTAAGTTAGGTTCCTTTCCGTTTTGGCTGGGTGCTTCCGCTGCGCCAAACTCACGCAAAGATTGTGCCGGATACTGATTGGACTCATTGCGACAATTTCCCCTTCGATGAGTTCTAAGCGTTCGCCCTCGAACAGTCCCAAACCTCCAATTTGCTGATACTCCTCATGGGTAATACAACGCTTTGGGGGCAATTCGAATCGTGGTGGAAATGTTGGCATACGAGCATTCTCCTGAGAGTGCAGAGATGGCGACAGTATAGAAAACTTTCGATGAGATGTCAAGCCGCGCCGAATCGCAAAGAGACAAAAAAAGACACGAAGGCATCGAATAATACGCTGCCTCCGTGTTGCTATCACCTATTGGGCGGCTTTGGGCTTCTGAGCAAGAACCTTTTGACGATACGTCACTGCACTGCCAGAGGGTTCAAGCCGTATGGCTTCATCAAACGTCGCAAGTGCGTCTTTCCTTGCCTCGTCATCATTGAAATCGCGTGCCTTCTGCGTGTAGTAAACTCCTGCGACTGTCAACGCCTGAGCGCGGAGCCGTTTCGGGTTGGTTTCGCCATCAGAGAAGCTCGGCAGATTGCGATAAGTTTTGTGCAGACCGACAATTCTGCGATACGTCTCTTCGGCTTCCTCCTTTTCCCCAAACTTATCGCAGAGTTGAGCATACTTGAGCAAAACATCAGGCTGTTCACGTGCAGTCGAACCGCTCTTACTCAAATCAGGATGCACGATAGCACGGTAATAGTCAAATGCTTTTCGGTCATCTCCTTTCTGTGACAATACCTTTGCCAACATTTCCTGAGTGTCCGCCCATGGAGAAATGTCTATTGATCGCCGCAGATATTTTTCTGCCTCATCAAGATTACCTGCTTTCCATGTTTGAACACCTTTTTTACGCTGAATGCCAGCAGGTGTTAAATCAAACTGCCTCGTACTAGCATTGCTATGAGAAACTTCGCGGCGAGGCGCAACCGCAGGAAAAAAAACTATTGCGAACCACGCAAGCAAGAAGATTCCCAGTGTTCTAAATAGAAATGTTCGTGACATATCTATACCCTCCAGTCGTATCAAATGTTGCCAAATACATTGCTCCAAACAGGATGAAGCCACCAGCGTTGCCCCCCGTCAGCAGTTACCCCACCAGGAGGATTAGGAAGCCAATTCAGCGTTGAACCGCTTTGCTTCTCGCCATAAACCTGCCAATTCCAGTATGTTCTATGCAGAGAAACCCATTGTACACCGTATCCCGTATCTGGCGGTTGGTACATAACGAAGAGCTGGAACCAATCGCTAATAGAGATGGCATTAGCAAATGAGTTAAATGCCGACTCAGGTCTGTCTTCTGATGTATGATCTCCTGAATCTGGACTGTCCGCCGGAAAAAAGGCAGAGTAAGGGTAGATGTTATCTAACCAAAACTCTCCATTTGTAGAGGTAGTAAGTGGATAAGTCGTTCCGTCCGCAGCTCTGATTCTTTGTTGTCTGAAAATGTTGCACAACTGTACCCATTGCCCAATCCCGCTTCGAGATGACCCTGAAGTATTGCGAAACCGATTAGGAGTAGAGATACGGGTGAGCCACTCCATTCCGGGCAAACCATTGTATTCCGCAATTACACCCGCGAAATTAGGCAGATAGCTTGAAAGCCGAGCATTGTAAGCGAAATAGTAGTAAGGTATCCAAACTTTTACCCCACAGGTAAGTGTAACCGTCTCGATCTTGATATTGTTCTTATAGACATCTACCGTGCAAGAGACATTGTCGTTCCCATCGCGTCGCCAGTACCATGTTGGATTGGGCAACACCATATCGGCGGCTGAGAGTTCAACGACGTATGCTGAACTATTATTAGAAGCAACAACATACTCCTTAAACGTCCATGAGGGATACGCCCATCGGTAGTTTTGGAATGAGAGGGAAGGATCATCGGTGAACACGTTACCGACTGCACCTTGCCCGACCAGAATTTCTTGATTGTCATTCTCATCACGGCGCGTTCCCAAAACTCTGATGCCGATGTTCGATACCTTCGCGCTATAGCGCACCGAGACATTTCCAAAGCCTATGGTGGCACTGCATGAAGCCGTTGGACTACAGGTCACTGTGAACTGCGTTCCCGGATTCTCCCTAATCCGGTATCGACTGCTTTCGCTTAGGACACTGATGCTATGAACAGGCTGATAGTAATATGTCCAATCACGTTCTGTTACGACTTGCTTTGCGTTGAGACCATTATCGGCGGCGACTTGAGGATTGGGATTGCCTTGGGGAACCTGTGCAACCGCTTCTGCACGGCTGTACTCACTCAGCAATACCGATGCGGGAGGTTGCTCTCCTGTATAAGCGGGTTGCCAAGTAAAAGTAGCGGTAATAGCTCCTGAGAGTGTCGCATTGCTGATATTGTTCTGGATAAAGCCATAGCCGGGCGGCGGATTGTGCATTGCGTAAGAAGCAGGGGGAGTATTGGGCATCGTGCGCGTTCCACCTGTATAGGTAACCTGCCACGTTCCCGCCTCAACAGACGGAACAAACAGACAAAAAAGCGTTACAATGAGAGCGTAAAAACGCAGATGCACACCAAAACGTGAATGAACAGACACAAGAAACCTCCTTCAATACAGAAGTACAACATCAACAATGATAATGCACGAAAGAAAAGACCTTGTCCGGTCATTACTGACCCCATGATAACTATAGCATAACTCCAAGCCACTGTAAACAAAATTTATTGATAGGATACGTTAAATTTTTATTAAGGAGAGCATTGTCAACGCCGAGAGCGAAAAATAGGCGGCTCAACTCTCATACAAACTTGCTCTTCGTCAGCGTGCTATAATAACGGGGAATGCCTCGTATTCCAAGAGGCATCTGAAAATACAGCGAAGGAAACCCACCGCATTGGAAATTCTAACTGAACCACAAAGCAACTTACTCGAAACTTTTCCCAATCCCAACCCGGAGCGAGATTACCGTATTGTCCATACCACGCCGGAATTTACCTCCGTTTGCCCGAAAACCGGACAGCCCGACTTTGCAACAATCACGGTGGACTATATCCCCGACGAAGTCTGCGTCGAACTCAAATCGCTCAAACTTTATTTCTACTCGTTCCGCAATGTCGGCGCGTTTTATGAAAAAGTCACCAATCGCATTCTGACCGACTTGGTGGAACTCCTCAATCCGCGCTATTTGACCGTTGTCGGCGATTTCAATGTACGGGGCGGCTTCGGCTCCGTCATCACCGTCACCTACGAAAAAGACGAGTAGGCAACAGGGAACAGAGCAATGCCAAAACGAGCCACGCAACTACACGAAACGGACACGAAAAGCACTGTGGAGTCTCCCCGTCTTCCCCGTGGTTCAGACAAACGGAAGCCGCGCAGATTGCGACACTTTCTCAAGTTATTGAGCGTGGCATTGCTCTTTGTTGTTTTGGGCGGCTGGTATGCCTATACCCATCGGAGCCAACCGCCGAGCATCCGCAAAGTGCTGTTTCAGGGCGTAACCTATATGCGGGAGGTGCGGCAAACTCCGTATCCGCTGGTGATCCATATTGCGAGGGTGCAACTCGATGCGGAGGGAATCTCGCTTTTAGTGACGCCCGGCGACGCCAAAGCCAAACGCCCGCTCCGCGCTCAACGGACTTCGCAATTCCTCGCAAAGCACAAGGTTCAACTGGCGATCAATGGCGATTTCTTCTTTCCATGGTGGTCGAAAACGCCGTGGGACTACTACCCGCACGTTGGCGACCCAGTGGAGTTGGAGGGGATCGCGGCATCGCGTGGGACGCTCTACAGCAGGGGCGGCGAACGCTGGAAATTCCCCGCACTTTATCTGGATCAGAATAACGTCGGACGCTTCAATAAAATTCATGAACTCAAATCCTTTTATAATATCATCGCGGGAATCTATATGATATTGGAAGACGGGGCATACGTCTCGTCTCGCAAATCGTATTATAAGTCAGACCGTCAGCCGCGCACCGTCATTGCACTCGATAGAACGGGGCGGCAGTTGATTTTGTGCGTTATTGACGGGCGGCAACCGAATTACAGCGAAGGCGCGACCATCGAGGAGACGGCACAGATTCTGCTCAAGTATGGCGCACATGATGCCCTGAATTTGGATGGCGGCGGTTCGACAACCATGGTGATGGAGAGCGACAACGGCAAGCCAGTGCTATTGAACTGCCCGATAGACAACCGCATTCCCGGACGCGAACGCTCTGTCGCCAATCACTTCGGGGTTTTCGCCAAGCGGTTATATGAAATGCCGAAACCATAACACAACCTCACTCCCGACCCCTCCCTGTATTTCTCTGTTATGCCTGCGGAGAGGGAAGCATTTGGCGTTGAGACTCTCCCTCTCCTGCGAGGTACGAGCGAATTGGGAGAGGGGGTTGGGGGGTCAGGTTTCTTGCTCAGTTCATCATTCGACGGCGGTTTGTGGCTGTCTTTGTCCAGTCCAAGTCATAAAATCGGCATAGGGTATAATAGACCTCTTGCAGAAGTCGGGTACAAGAACGTACCCGACTCAAAAACAGCCGTCCTGCGGACGAAATTCCCTGCCTCCTTGAGAGTGCGAAGCACGGCACGGCGGAACGCCCCCGTCTGAAGAATTTATTCTGCTGGACTCTTGCAAGAGGTACAATAGACATATCCCTTAAGAGAGAGTTTTTATGCAAGCATTGGTAGGTTTGACAACAACAGAATTAGGCGATGTCGCACAGACGTTGGGACAACCAGCGTATCGCGGCAAACAGATCGCGGCGTGGATTTACAAGCGCGGTGCGGAAACGGTTGCCGAGATGGGCGATCTACCCAAAGAGTTGCGCGAACGCTTGGCGGCGGAATACGTCGTCGGATTGCCGGAAGCCGCGCACCGTGACGTATCGTCCGATGAAACCGTCAAGTATCTCATGCGTCTCCAAGATGGCGAAACCGTTGAGAGTGTCTATCTGCCCTATCCTGAGCGTGTTTCGGTCTGTTTGTCCTCTCAAGTGGGTTGTGCAGCCGGGTGTCGGTTTTGTGCGACGGCGCAGGGCGGTTTCGGGCGCAATTTGACGACTGGCGAGATTGTCGGGCAATTGCTCCGAATGCAGCGCGATACCGAGCGGCGCGTCTCGCACGCGGTCTATATGGGCATGGGCGAACCGCTGTGGAACTACGAAAACGTGATCAAAAGTCTGATCGTTTTGCGTGATGAGGTGGGAATGTCGCTGCGGAACCTGACGATTTCAACTGTCGGCGTCGTGCCGGGCATTGTCGCGTTGACAAAGGAAAATCTGCCCGTGACACTCGCCTTATCGCTTCACGCGCCCGATGACGAACTTCGCGCCGACCTTATTCCGACAGCCCGCAAATGGAAGTTAGAGGAGATACTGGACGCCTGCGCCGAATACGCGCAAACGACGGGGCGCAATCTCACCTTCGAGTATCTGCTCATCGGCGGCGTCAACGACACGCCAGCACAGGCGCGGGAATTGGCGCATCTTCTCCAGAAGAAGCGACTGCCCGGCAACGTCAACCTCATCCCGTTCAACTTTGTTGCCACACCGCAGGGTTTTCAGCGTCCGACTAAAGAGGCGATTGCCGCGTTTCGCGTCGAACTCGAACGCTGTGGGCGCATCACGACTCAGCGCATGACACGCGGGCATTCTATTTCCGCCGCGTGCGGACAATTGCGCCGCACCGTCGCTGATCGTCTTGTATCCCTTCCGCTCTCTTAAAGGAGTATGTTATGCCTCACCCACGTTACAGCGGCAACGAAATCAGCCTTCGCGGTAAAGAGATTTATGAAAAGCAATTGCGTGCCAAGATTGAAACAGACGAGAATATCGGCAAACTAATTTCTATTGATATTGAAACCGGCGATTATGAGATAGGCAATGATCCGATCACAACGGCTGACCACCTTTTTGCCCAACATCCCGATGCCGCACTCTACGGAGCGCGTATCGGCTACAATGCAATGTACACAATATGAGCCAACTGCTTAAAACACGATGCGCGGTAATTTTACTTGGTTACCTTGTTACGCTTGTCGGTTGTGGCAAGCCGAAGCCCGTTGTTGCCGAGAAGCCCAAAGAGCAAGCCAAAGAGTTACAGGAACTCAAAGGGGCGATCACGGGAACGGGTTGGCATATCCCATGGAGCGTGCGCGACCCGAAAAATCCGAATGGCAAGCCCGTCAAGGTCTTAATTGCAGACGCCGAGCAGGGCGCACTCAAAAACGATGATGGCAACCTGCGCGTTGTCCTGCAAAATGCCCGCGTCAAACTGTTTCGCGACGGGACGCCTACTGCATTTATAGACGCGAAAATTTTGTCCGCCAATCGCGACGATCATTCGGTTATCGGAACCGGGGGCGTTGTCGTCAATTCTTTGCAGAACCCGCCGAATACCATTATCAAAGCCGAGAAAATGGTCTGGAATACGGACGAAACCAAAGTCATCGCCGTTGGCAACGCGCAAGTGTCGCACCGCCTGAAAAACGGTACGCTCACGACTTCAAGCGGCGGGCGGGTCACCTTCGATACCCAATTAGAGGATATAGCGATTGAATAGAGCAGTCCCCCTCATCGCGCTGATACTGGCATTGTCTCCCCTGAGCATTCTTGCTCAGAAGAGCAATGTGCCGCCTGTCCCGAATGAAACCAAAAAGATGACATTTGGCAATGTTGCAGTCACTGGTCACAACAAATTCAGCGGAAACTTTCGGGAAAAAATGCGTTTCGCGGGATCGAACACGCTTGTTACGGTCACGGATAAACCGTCGCGCAGTCTACTCAAACTTCATGCCGATACGATAGAACTCAAAATGGGTAAAAAAGAGCAGGTCGGCGTAATTGATATGACGGGCAATGTTCGATTCAATGCGGTGCAGACGCTGTCCGATGGAACCAAGCGCACACTCGACGGAACCGCAAGCAATGGCGTTTATTCTCCTGACTCCAAAACCATTGAACTGAACGGCAGAGTCAATGCGACCTTTACCGATGAGTCACGATTGGCAGCACCCGGCACGCTCAAAGCCAGCAAAATCAAGGTCAATATGAGCAAACAACCGTATACCTATGAGATTATCGGCGGCTCTGAGACGGAACTCATCTTCGCGCCGCTCCCCAATGCCAAAGCCACGCCCGAAACCGCCCAAGTCAAGCAGGTCAAAGTGTCCGATTTTGCCAGCGGAACCTTCAAGCCCGGCGAACAAGCAGATTTCAAGGGAAGTGCCACCGTCGCCGAACTCGATTTGACCGACGGCGGCAGTGCAAAGATGGAAGGCGACAGCCTTGAAGCATCATTCGGCGGCGACAAATCCACGCTTACGAAGGCAGAAGCCCAGGGCAATGCCCGCTACAGTTTTATGCGTCCTGCTGCAAAGGAAAAACGCGAAGAGACGGCGAAAGGGAGCAGTGCGTCGGCGGTCTACAGTGTCGCGGACGAAACCATGACGCTCAACGGCAAAGTAGATGCCACGATTATTGCGCCTGAATCGCTCCAAAGTCCCGCCCGTCTGCTTGCAGATCGGGTGACTTTTCGTACGCAAAAGCCGTATCGGTACGAAATCACCAGTACGCCGGATCGCGCCCTGCTGAAATTTGCGCCCCTCCCCCCCAAAGACGAGACACCTGCCCCGAACGCCGACAGCCCGGATAATCCCTTGCGCTCGTTCGTTGCCGGAGAGATGAAAATCACGAATTTCGCGCAAGGGATATTCGAGCCGGAGAAACTCGCCAAACTCAGCGGTGGCAAACCCATTTTCGAGAGTTCCGATCCCGAAACCAAATCCAGTACGCGCCTTCAAGCCGCGCAACTGACGGCAACCTACAGCGCGACTGACCCGAAAACCATTGGCAGAACCGAAGCGACAGGCGGCGTCACGTTTGCGATTGTGCAGCCGAAAGAGAAAGACAAGCAGCAAACCGCCATTCGCGGCAAAGCCGAAAAAGTGGTCTTTCTCAATGCGCCCCAAATGCGGCGGCTCGATATGACGGGACCGCTCAATGCCGATGTGGTTGATCCGACAAATCTGGTCGAACCCGGCAAAGTCACGGGCGGCAGTGATGTGATCTTGTCAATTCTTTTTGTCAAAGACGGCTACGACTTCGAGATCGAAAGCCCGAAAGAGACCGCTGTTCTTGCGTTCAAGCCAAGAGAGGCTCCCAAAGAGGACGAGAAAAAAGGGGCGCAGTCCGCCAAGAAAACACGCTGACACGAGAATACTAATGTTGCTGTCTGCATCGTGTTGTTTTTGCGTCCGAATGGACGCTCGTCCGCAGGACATTTCAGGCGGGTACTTTCAGTACCCGATGAGGCAAGGAAAATCAATCGTTGGAAATTCGCGCCGTCAATCTGGTCAAATCGTATCGCAGAACGCCTGTCGTCAATGGCATCAGCATCAACGTCAAAACTGGAGAGGTCGTGGGGCTTCTCGGTCCCAACGGCGCGGGCAAAACGACAACCTTCTATATGATTGTGGGGCTGGTTAAGCCGCAATCCGGCAAAGTCCTGCTCGATCAGATGGAGATCACGCGCAAACCGATGTACCAACGGGCGCGGCTCGGCGTCAGTTATTTGCCGCAGGAGCCGTCGATCTTCCGCAATTTAACCGTTGAGGAGAACCTGCATCTCGTTTTGCAGGTACAGAAACTTTCGAGCAAACAGCGTAAAGAACGCGCCGATCAATTGATGGAAGATTTGCGTATTACTCACAAGCGCGGCAGTCTCGGCAAACTGCTGTCCGGTGGCGAACGGCGGCGCGTCGAAATCGCCCGTTCGCTGGCATCGAATCCGAAATTTATTCTCCTTGATGAGCCGTTTACGGGCGTAGACCCCAAAGCTATCGAGGACATCGAAGACATCATCAGGCGACTCACGAAACAAGACATCGGAATTCTTATCACGGATCACAACGTCGAGGCAATCCTTAGAATTACAAAGCGAGCGTATATCGTGGCAGGTGGCGAGGTGCGTTTCGAGGGAACATCGGATGAACTTATTAACAGCGCGGAGGCACGCTCCTTCTACTTCGGGGAGCGGTTCGGAGCAAACCGGGATGATATGGCACGCCGCGCCGCCGAAGAAGAGATACGCAGTATGAGTGCCGAATGGGACACGGAATCGGGTATCGAAGTAGAAGACGAAAACGAGGACGATAAGGACACAACAAAAGCGTGATGCGTCTCGTAGATAAATTGGTGTGGAAAGACCTCGCCGCGCCGTTCATCAATGGCTTGGCGATGTTTATGCTGCTGATTTTCGCAGCAGCCTATATGTTTCCAATGACGGAGCTTTTAGTCAAAGGCGTCCCACCTATGACGGTGGCGCAAATTGTGCTTTACAGTATGCCGGGTGTCGTCACGCAAACATTTCCGATGGCGATGCTCCTCGCAGGATTGATGGCATTCGGGCGGTTGTCAGCGGATCGCGAAGCCGTCGCGCTGTTCGCGGCGGGCATCAGTTTTCCGCGTGCCGCACGGGGCGTTTTGATCGCCGGAATGATCGTGAGTATCGCGGCGTTTTTGTGGAATGATAACATTGTTCCGCCCGCAAGTACCAAATTCTGGGAACTCAAAAACGAAGCCGCCAAAAACATTCGCAGTTCCAGCAAGCCGCTTACTTATAATATGTACAGACCCGACGGCGATACATTGGAGCGCGTTGTCTCGATTCAGAGCGGATTCGATGCGGCGACCCGAACTGTCAAGGATGTCTCTATCGTCCAATTCAGTACCGATCCGGCACGCAAAGGTCAGCCGGAAATTGTTCTGTTCTGCAAGCGGGCAAAAGTCAGCGACAACAAAGGCACGGACTGGACATATTACGACGGCTATATTACAACTTACGCGCCCGACCCGAAAACCGGCAAACTCAACGACTTCCTGCCGATAACCTTCGACGTGCTGAAACTCAAGCCGAACGTGCCGACGATGGGCAAAAACTTCGACGCCGTTCTGAGTTCCGAAGTGACCGACCCGAACCGCAAGAGTTTCGCCCAGTTGCGTGCCGAAATCCAAGAGGCACAGGCGCGGGGCGGCGATACACGCGGTAAAGAAGTAGACCTTTACGGCAAAATTGCTCTGCCGCTTGCCAGTCTGATTTTCGGAATTGTCGGCGCGGCATTGGGCTTGAACACACAGCGCGGCGGCGGCAAAGCGATGGGATTTGGCGTCGCGATATTTATCGTATTTATCTATTGGGTCTTCTATAATGCCATGTTCGTCGTTGGCAAGAATGGCGGATTGCCTCCGATGCTGGCGAGTTTTCTGGCGGATATTGTCGGGGCGTTTGTGGGCTTGATTTTGGCGATTCGCGCCTCGCGTTGAAAGGAAGAGGAGGAGAAAAGGAGAAGAGGAGACTAAGAACCACAGGGGACACGGGGAACACAGGGACAGTTCAAGAATTTGCTTTGAGATTTTTGTATTGTTTTCGTGTTTTATTCGTGTGATTTCGTGGATCATTGCATTGGTTTTTGTCTCCTCTTCTCCTCCTCTTCCGGGAGTGTACCGTTCATGTTCTGGACAGTGCTGGCTTTAATCAGTTTGGTCGTATTGGGCGGATTTATTTCCTACTATGGCGACCTGCAAGGGAGACGCTGGGGCAAAAAGCGCGTCTCATGGTTCGGCTTGCGTCCCAAATATACCGCCGTTCTCATCACCAGTCTGACCGGGGCATTCGTCGCCTTACTCAGCATTGTGACGCTGCTTCTCGTCGCCCCTGCCATTCGGAACGTCGTCTTGCAGGGCGAACGCGCTATTCAAGACAACAAAGCCCTCAACTCGCAGGTGATCACCCAACGCATCGAAAACGAGCGTGGTCTGCGTGACCTGAATACGCGCCTCGACACAACGCAGCGCGAATTCACGGGACTCAATGAACGCTATTCGCGGCTTCTGCTCGATATGGACAAGCAGAAGCGAGTTGCCAACGCTCTCAAAGCCCAAAACACGGTTCTCGACACCAAAAACGCCAAACTCAACAAGAACTATCTCACGCTTCAAGACGCTCAGAAACTTCTTGAAAAAACCTATCGGCAAGAACAAAAAGAAGTCGTTGCCCTCAAAAAACAGCAAATGATACTGGCACGATTGAACGACAAGGTGGAAGATCAGGTCAGCAATGCCGGTGAAATCAACAGCGAATTGGGCAAGCAAAATTTGGTTCTGACGCGCCTCAAAGGGGAGTTGGAGGGCAAAGTCACTACCGCACAAGACAGCCTCGCCATGCTTCAAGAGACAAACGCGACACTCAAGGGCGAAGGCGAACGCCTCCAAGAGAAAAACGCTTCGCTCATCAGGCAGAATTTGGCTTTGTATGAAACCAATCGCCGCAGTGAGGATTATAACCGCGAATTGCGCTTGAAAAACGACGGACTCGTCGTCTCGAACACCAATCTGCGCCAACAGCAGGACATCTATCTCGCCGGACTGCGCGATGCCAGTGAAACAGTCGGAGCGATTCGGCAGGGCAAGTTGATTTTGCGGGCAGGCGGAGAATTGGCGCGGCGCGTTCTGCCTGCCCATGCGCGTCCCGAAGCCGTCAAGCGCGAACTGCTCAAGTTGCTGGAAGACGCCCACTATACGGCTCTGAACTATAAAGCCGGAATCGGCGACAACGGCAGAGCAGTACGAATTATCAGCAAGCGGATTGTCTCGTCAGATGGAATCACCAATAAGAACGAAGACGACAGCATCAACGCGATTATCGATCAATTGACCGCTCAAGATGTTCCCGTTGTGATTATCGCCAACGCCATCAATAATTCTCTCGTCGGCGAGCAGGTGATCATCGAACTGACGCCGTTCGAGGTGAAACCGATATTCGAGAAAGGCGATAAAGTTGCCGAAAGTATCATTGATACCAAAAAGCCAATCGAACAAATTGTTGATGCCATTGTCGGCTTTTTGCGGCAGGATGTCCGTGCCTCGGCGATCAAAAAGGGAATTATTGCCAGCATTGACCCGGAGACGGGGACGCAGCAGGTCGGAACCGCTGTAGCGCGTGACCTCGTCGCCTTAACGGAAAAGGTGCGGAAAGCGGGCGGCAAAGTCCTTCTCTCCGCCTATTCTGCCCAAACGATGACCTCCGCCGATCCGCTTGTATTGAATTTCGAGGTCAAGCGTCTCAACAATAACGCGCCGGAAATTCTTATCACGTCTCCGGGCGGTCGGGGCAAAAAATGAGAGACGCTGACCGTCAACCGCTCCTGTTGGCGATTGATCCCGGCAGCGTCAAATGCGGCGTGGCAGTGGTTTCCGCCGATGGCGTTGTCCATTCTCGCGGCGTTGTTCCAACGGAAATGCTTTGTTCTGAATTGAGTTCAGGCATCGCCACATTCGCGCCGATTGCCGTCATTGTCGGGTGCGGCACAGGCTGCAAGCAAATGATTCGGCGTATCGAACAAGCCGCGAGTCCTCTTCCGGTTTATGAAGTCGAAGAGGCTTATACTTCCGAAGAAGCCCGCAAACGCTGGGTGCAGGACAATCCGCCAACAGGGTTGCAGCGTCTCATGCCGCAGAGTTTGCGCTGTCCCGACGCTCCCTATGATGATTACGTCGCCATTATTCTCGCGGAACGCTGGTGGCGGCAACAGCACACTTCCGCACAGAATGAGACCGCCTCTTGACTTCTCGTAAGCCGCTTGCCGCTGTGTGCGGCGCGACCCTGTTTCTCTACGCCACCTATCTCACTTCCTTCGGGCTAATCCGTCCTGTTTTGGGACAAGCGTTCGGGCTGAACGAAATCACTTCGGGGCAGTTGCTTCCACCCAGTTTTCTCGGATTCATTGCCGGTGTTCTGATCGGCGGTACTGCGTCGGATCGCATTGGGCGCAAAGCGGTGATCATGATAGGCTTTGCCCTCGCCGTCGCCGGAATGATCCTCATCGGCGTGGTTCCCACTCTCGCCGGCGTCATGGGCGCGATCTTCCTGATAGGGTTTGGGTTCGGCGGTTCTCTGACAACAGCAACCGCGTTTGCCTCGGAATTGTTTCCTGAAAAGCAGGCGATGATTCAGGGAGTGATCAACAGCCTGTTCGGGATAGGCGCGATATTCAGCCCTTTGATAACGGGACATCTGTTGCGAAACGGCACGGATTGGCGCGTGATTTTCTTGGGCTTGGCAGTCCTCAACGGAGTCGCATTCGTGGCGTTGGGGACACTGCGGGTTCCGCGCAAAACTTCACCTCAATCCTCCCCTTCGCAAAAGAACGAGAGAGAGGAAAGCCCCCTCCTTGCGAAGGAGGGGGTTGGGGGAGGTTCATTGCGAACAGATTTGCTCAGTCCGGCATTTGTGCTGCTTTGTGTGGCGCAAATTCTCTATGCGGGAACGGAAATCGGCTTCTGGATGTGGATGCCGTCGCTGTTTGCGGACAAATATCCCAACGGGGCGGCATGGGCAGGGAATCTGGTCGCGATTTTTTGGCTGGCGATGACGATAGGGCGGTTCGGGTTCGGGATGGTTTCGGGGCGAATGCCGTTGATGCGCCTGAACGCGATTCTCGGACTGTTGACTGCGCTCGGTATGATCTTGACTCTGCTCATGCCGACGCCCGCTCTCGCCCTTGTGTTCGTCTTTCTCACGGGCTTGCCACTTTCGGGCGTTTTGATCATCAATATCGCGGAGACCGGCGAACGCTTCCGGCACGCGGCGGGGACAATTTTCAGCGGCTTGGTCGCGTCGGGCGGCGTGGGCGGAACCATTCTGCCCTATGCCGTCAGTGCGGTTGCGGCAGGTTATGGCTGGACAGCGGGGTTGTGTCTGCCTATCATCGGCGCGTTCGGAATAACCGCCGTTTCGCTCGCCCTCCTGCGCTTGGACAAGCACCGCACAGAATAGCACGCCTCCCAAAATAAAACTCACGCCCTTTTCCTCTGCTTCAATTGCCCGAAACATTGTCTACGCGCCCGAACAGAGTTTGCAGCAGTTGTACCTTTGCCGGGTTCCTTCGGGCTTCATGGTGTCGCAACCCACTGACCCGCCAACTGTCTGGCTGTTTCTTTCAAGCCCTGCTCACTCATGACTTCCAGCTGCTCCTCAAATGTGCGCGGCGGGTTTTTCAGAGACGCTAAAAGTTCGCGCACGGCTTGGAAGAACGCTTCCGGTTCCTGTACCAGCAGGTTTGTCAGGAAAACATCTGGATGCTGGGCGATGATGTCATACTTCGAGAGGACGCTTTCAGGAAAATCGGATAGATTGTATGTCACAATGCATGAAGCATTCCCTGCGATTGCTGCTGCAAGAACGTGGTGATCCTTCTCATCAGGCAACACGAGCGTAGAAACAAGAAGCTCATATCCTCGACATTTCCAGTCGCCACTATGCCGGTTCATCAACTGGCGTGTGCGTTCAAGCCGATCTCGTGTCAGGTCAGGACGATTATTCAGCAGACTGCTTATCCATTCATCATGAATCGTTTCTGTCCATTTCGGTTGAAAAACAGTCTGCACGGTCAATAGCATCAAGAGATCACGCAGCACAGCAGAGTACAAAACACACGCATCGTGTACAGCGACGACCATCATTTCAACCCCATTCGCTGCGCTTCGACTGCCATTTCTGCAAAGGCGGCGAGGGCTTCGCGTTTGTAGGCTTCCTGATAGATGACAAAATCGCCGCGCCGCACCCGCCGCTCCGTTCCTACCAGATAAGAAGGCAGATCGCCGCTTTCGACCAGTTCAACGACGTACGCAAAGGAAACTCTCATCATCTTTGCAGTCTCATCAAGCGTCAGTTCATTTTGCTGTTTCTCCTGTGCTGGCTCCGTCACTTTCAGTTGAACGTAATGCCCTGCCAGTTCGTCAGAGTGGGTCAGGATTTCTTCCCACGTTCCTTCCAATTCTTTCAGTTCTTGTGCCATTATCGGATTCCTCCTGCCTCCATTATATCACAGCAGGCGTTCGCTCAATTGCCCGAAACATTATCCACGCGCCCGAACAGAGTTTGCAGCCGCTCCAAAACGGCATCGGGCAGGGGCGGCTTGCCGAACGAAACGGCGTTTTCGCGCAGATGGTCTAAATTTCCCGTGCTGATCAGGGTCAAATCCATTCCCGGCTCCCACCGAACAAAGCGATAGCCCGCTTCGGGAACACCCTCCGCGACGCCGTTTGCAAGCAGAAACCCCAGCGGATCGGCGGCATCGAACGCGCCCCGCTCCACCAAATTTTGTGAGACCAATGTCTCCATCAATTTGCTCAAGGCGTCAGGTTGACTCAACGCCCGCCGAACCGCGAACATTCCCAACGTGCCGATCTGTTTTTCCTGCGTTTTCGGGAAAACGCGCTCACGGGCAGAGGGGTTTAGGATGCTGAACCCGACCATCATCACATCCCAATAATCGTCGGCAAGGGCAAGCGTCAGAGTGCGGTGGGTCGGATCAATGATGAACTGCTCCGTGATGCCGAGAAAGCGGATTTTGCCTTCGGTCTGCAAATCGCGGAGTGTCGGGACAAGTTCTTGGACGGCATAGGGATAATCTTCCGCCGAAACGCCGTGCAGATGGAATACGTCCACATAATCGGTCTGGAGGCGCGTCAAACTCGCCATTACGCGCTCACGCAATTCATCGGCGGTACAGCGGCGATCCTGCCACTCGACACCCGCTTTGGTAGAGAGAATGACCTCATCGCGGGGCGTGGATTTGAGGGCGCGTCCGATGACTTCCTCAGTTGTGTACGATTCGGCGGTGTCAATGAAGTTGACGCCCAAATTCAATGCCTCTTTGACAATCTGTTCGGCGGCGTCCTCGGTTTTGCCCTGCGACAATCCAAGTCGGCTATGTCCGCCGCCGCCCAATCCCATCCGACTAACCCGCAATTCTGTTCGCCCTAAAACGGTATACTCCATTCTTCCCCTCGCTTTCCGCCTGTTGTTATACCTGAATCCTTGCGTAATTTTGCGGGAACCTCTGCCGTCCCTGCCGCGTATCGGTCATGCCGCAGCAATAGAAGACGCTGTGCCGATATGCAGCACAAGGGTACGCGAAGTCACTCCCGCTCTCAGCCCTGCCCGACGCGGCGACATCTTCCACTGCTCTCGCAAAATCGCTTAAGGGACTCGCGATAAAATAAATCTTCCCGGCTTCATAGGTCAAGACAAGACAGGATTCGGGAGATTATACTTTTACAGTTCCTAAGAAGCCGGACAAGGCAAAAATCGCGACATTGAGCAACAGCATGAACGGGTAACTCGTGGTACTCGCCGAGAAGAACGCGACAATGGGACCGAGCGAGGCAAGCACCGTCAGCATCACGGTCAGCAAGATCACCAACAGGCGCAATACCGACAGAATAGACAGTCGCGAACCGACCAGCGCATTGAAGACATACAGTGAGGGAAACGTCACGGCGAGCGTCAAAAAGAACAGAACAGGGACTTTCAACATCGTCGAAAGCACTTGCAACAGGGGGCGTTTCCGCCCTGAAATAGCGCGTAACAGCCCATGCACACGCCGTAAATGATGCCCAGCAACGCAGCGATTACCGACAATCCACCGACGGGTTGCTCAATAGCCCCTTGGCGCAGTGCGGAGGGTCGGGTCGCATCGCCGCGAATGACGCCGATCCAGATAGCGGAGCCATATCAACATCAGTTCTCTCTCCTTTACGGCATTTTACGGAGCAAAACGATGTTCGTGTTACCGCAAAGTAGAACGCTTGCATAAGTATTCTCACCATCAGGTACAAAAACGTACCCGTCTAAAAAACAGGCGTCCTGCGGACGCACACAGCAAGGTTATCGCCTTCCCAAAATACGCATTGAGGACGCACATGACAGAAATTGTGAGCGATCACGCTGTCATCGGGCATTTCGTCCGTAGGACGTCTGTTTTTTAGGCGGGTACGTTTTTGTACCTGCAACAGATTTCCCGCCACTGACTGACTACAGAATGGATAAAGGTGTATAAAAAAGAAGAACGAACCAGAGGAAGGGTAGTAACTTTCGTCTTGTTGAGGCAATCTGAGAAGGAAAAGGAGTGAGAGCACTGGGGCTCGAACCCAGGACAACCTCCTTAAAAGGGAGGTGCTCTGCCAACTGAGCTATGCTCTCACATCACTTGTTAGTTATGTTACCCTAACTCTGGCGGACTGTCAACGCAAAACCGCCAAATTCCTGCAAATGCCGTCTCATGGACACAAGACGCGCTTGCGGTTTGTGCCTGCCAAAACGTCGCCCATGAGAATTGTCTGCTCGCGTCCGGCTCCAACAGAAACCGTTGCAACCGGAACGCCGACCAGCGATTCGATGCGCTTGACATAGGTCTGCGCGTTGGGCGGCAATTCCTCGAAACGGCGCACGCCCGAAATGTCCTCGTTCCAACCGGCGAGCGTCTCATAGATGGGTTCCAAGTCGGTACGAAACGCCAAATCGGGTGGGAAGTGCGAGATTTCGGTTCCGTCCGCCGTACGATATGCCGTACATACCTGAATTTCGTCCATACCCGACAGCACGTCGAGATGCCCTAATGCAAGACACGTCATACTGTTGATTCGCACGGAATAGCGCACCACCAGCGCATCGAACCACCCACAGCGGCGCGGTCTGCCTGTTGTCGTGCCGTACTCGTGTCCGCGCTCACGGATATATTCGCCGGTTGCATCGAGAAGTTCGGTGAGAAAAACGCCCGCCCCGACTCGCGTCGTATACGATTTTGCGACGCCAATCACGGAATCGATCATTGTAGGACCAACACCCGTTCCAATGCACGCCCCGCCCGCGATGGGATGCGACGAGGTGACATAGGGATAAGTACCCATATCGAGATCGAGCAGACTGCCCTGCGCCCCCTCGAAGATGACGCCCGAATCCGCTTCTGCCGCATGAGCATAAACCAAGTTGGCAGTGTCCGTCACAAACGGTTTGAGTGCGGCGGCATATCGGGAATATTCCACGAAAATTGTCTCGAAATCTAACGGTTCCGCGCCGTAGAGTTTGGTGATTTGCGCGTTTTTGTTCGCCAAGACCGCTTCAAGACGCGCCCGAAACCGCTCAGTGTCTACAAACTCACCGAGCCGAATTCCGATACGTGCCGCTTTGTCCGCATATGCCGGACCGACGCCGCGCCCCGTTGTGCCGATTTTATCACTGCCGCGACTGATTTCCTGCAACTGATCCAACTGCACATGATACGGCAAAATGAGATGTGCGGACGACGAAAGCCGCAATCGTTCCACCGACAACCCCCGCGCCTTCAAGCCCTCGATCTCTTTAACTAATACGCCGGGATCGATAACCACGCCATCGGAGATCACACATTCCAAATCAGGATTGAGGATGCCGGAGGGGATCAGGTGAAATTTGTATACAACACCCTCCACCGTAACCGAGTGACCCGCGTTATTGCCGCCGCCATAGCGCACGACCATTGAAGCGTTTTGTGCAAGATAATCTACCAGTTTGCCCTTTGCCTCGTCGCCCCACTGCGCCCCAACCACTACGATATTCGCCATGATGTTCGTCCTCTTGCCCTGCCGACATTTTGGCAGGGCAATGCCCTCCCTTTTCCCTCCGCCGGGAGACGTGAGAGGGGATTCGGAGGCGAATAATTTTTGTCCCCGCAAACAAAAAAGGATAGCCAACGCTATCCCCACGGGTTCCGGCTCGACACTTTACCTATTATGAAAGGACGCGCCGACCATTGTCAAGAAAATATGCCGATTTTTCTCAATTTTTCCCTGTTGAAGTTCGGCGGCAGAACAATTTTGCCCAAGATCGCCGCTTGCGCTGCCCCTGTCGCCGAAGGGACGTTCGCGGGGCGTCCGTGCAGGGTTTCGTATCCGAGCAGCGCAAACGCGACGGCTTCCTTTGCATCATCGGACAGCCCAAAATCGCGGTGCGTTTTGACAACAGTTTGCAGCAATGCCTCCCGCAATCTCTGCATCAACGCCCGATTATGGACTCCGCCCCCGCCGACAATCACTGTGGCGATATGCCCGCGTGGTTCCAAGAAATCCCGATACGCCAATGCGATGGATTCCGCCGTCAACGCCGTCACTGTCGCCAAAATATCGGATTGAACAAGATTCTCTTTCGCGCATCGAACGAGAACACGCCCAATATACTCCGTGCCAAAGTATTCGCGCCCCGTTGTGCGCGGCGGTGGTGTGGCAAAATACGAATCTTCAATCAACTCTGCCAAAATTTGTTCGTGAACTCTGCCCTGCCCCGCCAACGCCCCGCCCGCATCGAACCGCAATTTTCCACCTGTCAACTCCGAAATCACGCCGTCAATGATCAGATTGCCAGGTCCCGTATCGAACGCCATCACCTTGCCCAAGCCACTGTTCGCGGGCAAATACGTAACATTGGCAATTCCGCCGATATTCTGCACAGCGCGAGTTTCGTTCGGTGACGCAAACAGCGCGTAATCGGCAAACGGAACCAGCGGCGCACCCTGCCCGCCCGCCGCCATATCCGCAGGACGGAAATCTGCCACAACTAAGCAGCCCGTTCGCGCCGCGATAACTGCCGGTTCCCCAATCTGCAATGTCCCGCGCACACTCTGCCCGCCGATTGCAAAAGGTTCCGGCTGATGCCAAACAGTCTGCCCATGAGACGCCACAAAATCTACTTCTGCCAGAGCCGAACCGTTCTCTTCACAAACCAACCCTGCCGCTTCCGCGAACAATTCTCCTATCAGCACATTCAACGCCATTATCTGTTGAAGCGGCGCATCAGGGCGGCAAGCATCCAATATCGCCTCCCGCGCTTCATTCGCATACGGCACACAAACGAAACCCTCCAGCACAATCTGATAATTGCCCGGCTCTCCCTCAATCTCCACCAACGCCGCATCGATCCCATCCGCCGAGGTTCCCGACATCAACCCAATCGCCCGCATCTTCGACTCCTAATGAACCACAGGGAACGCGGGGGACACAGGGACAATTCCACAACAAAGAAGCAAAGGACACAAAGAACAATTCAAGAGAAATCCTTGTTTTCATTTTCGGGAATTGTTTTTTATATTGTTCGTGTGTTTCGTGGATCAATGTTTTTGCATTAGACCTCTTGCAAGAGTACAGCGAAATGAATTTCTCGTGCAGGTCTCGTTCCGCCGTGCCGTGCTTCGCACTCTCAAGGCAAGAGAATTTCATCCGTAGGACGTCTGTTTTTGAGTCGGGTACGTGATCTCTACCCGACTTACGCAAGAGGTCTATTGTCCCTGTGTCCCCCGCGTTCCCTGTGGTTCTACTCTTGGAAGTGGTACTCTTCCCATGTCACTTTGCCCGCTTGAATCGCTTTTTTGAGTCGTTTTTGCTGGGCGGAGAGTTCGGATTTGTGCGACTTGAATTCGATGAAGATAACGCGGTCTTCCTCGAATTGAACACCGTCAACGGGCGTGCCAAGAAACCGAAAGTTTGCCGAATCGTAAGGGTAGCCTTTCATCAGAGGAAACCATTGCTCTGTGATGCGCCCATAGGAAGCAGAAAGACTCCGTTGGCGAGTCTGTTCTTTGCCGAGCATCTGCATGACTACAGAGAGCCGCCGCCGCAAATACGTCACATAATAACTCAAGCCGCCCACTCCTACTGTCAGGAGAATGGCAGAAATCATTGCCCATTTCATCGCTCAGTTCCTCACTTCTCGCGCCTGCCTTGCCAATTTCGGCTTTGTTGGCTATACTATACCGTATAGAATTCAACTTGATGAGGGAGTTACCCGTGCCAAATTACGGTTATCGCTGTGCGGAGTGTAAACATGAGTTTTCCATTTTTCAGAGTATGAAGGACGATCCGGTGAAAATTTGCCCTGAATGTTCGGGAGAAGTGCGGCGGCTGATGTATCCTGTGGGCTTGGTTTTCAAGGGGAGCGGCTGGTATATCAACGACTCGCGCAAGCCCGAACCGTCCGAATCTGGCGAGAAGCCCGCCGACAAAACCGAAACGAAAACGGATGCGGCAGCGACGACTTCGGGCGATACAAAGTCGGAAACGCCAAAAGCAGAGACGGCAAAAACCGAATCTCCGAATGCGGAACCCGCTGCAAAATCGTAATGCCGCTTCGCCATGTACGACTGCCTCTGCCTGTTTCCTTTTCGGCAGAGGTTTTTTCTTTGCTGTGCGGCGGGTTGTGTGAAGAATTCTGCGTTGTACCGCAGTCCCGTTGTACGAACAAGCGCGAGACATGGCAAAGCCGCGCAGTGACAAGAGTGACGAAGCCAGCGCGTGGAACAACCTTGGAATTGTCTACCGAAGCACCAGCAAACCGGAGAAAGCGTTAGAGTGCTATCAGCAAGCCCTTCCCCTGCTCCAAAAGGCGGGCAATAAGAACAGTGAAGCCCAATATGGGTGCGAATCAAAGTGAGGGCAGTCGGGTACAGAAACGAACCGAGCAAATTAAAAACGCCCTGCCTTCCGTTGATTTGGAAAGTAGGGCGTTTTCATTAGACCTCTTGCAAGAGTCAGCAACAATTTATTTCTCGTGCAGGTCTCGTTCCGCCGTGCCGTGCTTCGCACTCGAAGGGCAGGGGAATTTCGTCCGCAGGACGGCTGTTTTTTAGGCGGGTACGTTCTTGTACCCGACTCTTGCAAGAGGTCTATTGTTCACTCGGAAATGTCTATCGCTTGCTCTGGATCATCAAGCGACCTGTCGAGGCATCGAAGTTGACCTTGACATTCAGGGCGTCGCGCACAAAGGAGAGCGGAACGATAGCACGCCCGTTCTCGACATAAGGTGTGCGCTCGATGGTGACGACGCGGTTGTTGACTTTCGCCTCTTTGTCGCCGATGCGGAACTCGATTTCACGCTCGGAGTTGAAGGCGCGAACCGTTTGTGACTGCTTGTACCACTCGACTTTGCCGCCGGTATGCTCGAAAATCTGGCGGAACGGAGTGAGCGGAACGCCCTTTTCGACACGCGGAGCCACATCGAACGCGATCCGCTGATTGTCGAATGCCACTTCTATCGCTTTGCCGTTGACCTTCATTCCCGAAACCGCGACAGTATTCTTGGCAATTCGCTTTGGAGAGCCAACCTGCGCCACCGTCGAAGTGACCGACATTTTCACATCGCCAAGTGAGGCTTGCGGCATGGCGGCGATATTTCCGGCGCGGCGCAGTCGCACGCCCTGACGCGCAATGCTCGTGTTCGGGCGCGATATGTCTGCCGTCATGTTCGGCATTGCCAGCAGTCCCATTACACTCGGACGCGGAGACTCAAGGCTTGGGCGCACATCATGGGTCGGAGGAAAAGGTCGCTCGGTTGGATTGGCAAACGCAACATTCGGAACCGAGGTGCGTGTTGCCGGCTGAACACGCCCAGTGTTGGCACGTAAGACCGCAATATCAGGCGTGATCAACGAGATATTTTCGCCCGCGACAAGGTTCTGTAAGAGTGGACTCGGCAATGCCCCGCCGAGCAGACTGCGGCTGCCGCGTACGGTCGGCACAAATTCGGTATCGAGGCGGGAAAGCAGTCCGGCAATGGATTGATGCTGCAAACTCGCAGCGGGCATCACTGTCTCTGCCGCACGCCGCACCGCCGCTTCAAGAGGCAGAAGGTTATTATTCTTGCCTGAAAGATCGCGAGTGTCACGTTCGCGGCTGGTAAAACCGCCCGGATTTTTGACGTTGAGGATCAGGGTCAGCGTTTTGACTTTTGTCAGCGTTTCGCCGTCAATAATCTCGACAGTGACTGTCTGCAATCCGTTTGGGACTTTAGTTGAGTCCCAGTTGTAGGAGAACGGAGGAAGATTGATGAAGGCAAAATCGTCGCCGACTACAAAGGTGACATACGGATTTTTTACCGATTTGTCTACTTTGATTTGGAGCGGAACGACTCCCTGCACCACAGAATTCGGCTTCGACGGGAAGAGAAACTGTGCCAAGCCACCCAACTCTTCGCCGGAAACCTTCACGCGGGTCGTCGCCGTCGCCACATTACCCTTGAGGTCGTATGCCTTGATGAGAATGGCATGATCGCCGACAGATAATCCATCGAGCGCAAAACTGATGACGCCTTTGCCCTCTCTTGTCCGAATCGCCTGTTTCTTGATCAGTTCTCCGTTAAGGAACAGTTCGATGGAACGCATATCGCCGCCACGGAACGACACGTCGAGGTTGATCGACGAATCGCCCGTCGAATTTGGGGCATCAATACTGATTTGGAGATTCCCCGGAATCGCATGGCGGATCGGGTTAGCCGAGGCAACACGAGTAGTTCCGCTCAGAACAACCCCCGCTCCGGCGACAATCGCAACGGCGCAAGCCAGCCTTTTCATAAACAATCCTCCCAGATTGAAAGTAAAACGCAAAAATTCGAGATGACGCGGCATTCTCACGGTATAAAACTCAAGCAGCATGATGCCCGCTATGACGGGAAATCAGGGCAGCAAAGTTCATCAGCGCACAAAAACGGGTAAGACAAAAATCGTGCGGAAAACAGGCGGGTGCAAGGTTGTGAGTGCCGTCTCTACAACGGAGCAACAGGACACTTCTGTGAGACGAGCAACTTTAACACATCGGGAAAGGTTTGTCAAGCGAATCGGAATGAAATTAAAAAAAATTGTTTCCATATCTCTCGTCCAGTATTTGCATCTACGCAAACGAGGGATAATTTTTCGAATCGAGATGACCTATCTTCATTTTCAAGAAAATAAAGACGCTGACCTTCCAAGCTAACATTGAGAACGTCTTTGGCAGGAGGCGGGTCACCAACATCTCATAAGAACCTAACCCGCTATCAACACTGCCGCACAGGAGAAGATCATGCCCGAATTAGCCGTTCCGCCGTCCAAACGCCTCAATCTTATTAACTCACCTTACGCACCGGAGGTTGAAAACCCCCGTCTGAAAAAACAAGCGTCTTTCAGACGCACCCTTCCCTGAGTTTTGCGTCTGAAAGACGCTTGTACTTTCTTGCCGGGTACTTTCAGTACCCGCTGCGTAAGGTGAGTTATTAACACACTCATCGCCCATTGGCAGGGTTACAATATCCGCTTGGGAGGTACGCCCGCCACCGAGTTCAAGGTCAGAGGCACGCGCACCGTTGCCGAACTCATCACTCTGCGCGACTCCTACAGTGCCACGCGCACCACGCTCGAAGGCGCACGCAACACCCGTCAAACGGCGGCAGGAGTGCGAAACGACCGCAAAACCGCCTCCAAAAGCGCATCACCGCGTTCAACCGCGCCGCCCGCTATTGGTTCGCCGACGTTCCCGGTCAGCTCAACGGACTGCCCGACGCCCCCCGTTTCAACTCCAACGCGGGCGCATTTCTGCAAGCCTTCCGCGATATGCAGACCCTCTGGACGCAGTACAACGCCCTCACCGGCATCGTCGGGTATACCGCGCCCCTGCTTCTTCCCGACAGCACCGCGCTCGCCGCCTTCACCACCGAGTTTGGCAGTATGGAAGCCGCCTTCAACGACGCCACCCGCACCTCGCATCTTCCCAAAACAATCGCCCGCCTGAACGCTGTCAAACGGGCGTGATTTCAAGAACGAACAGAGGTGGGCGGTTTCAATCTTTTCCTGCGGCGCGGCTTATCCAATTCCTTCTTGTCCAGTTCCTTGAGGATTTCCGCGAGGTCTCTTCCCTTGTCCATTTCTGCGTTGATCCACTGCGTCTCCAAGCGGTCTTGATCCAATTCTTCCTGCGTCATGCCCAATGCCAACCACTCCCGATCCATAATTTCCCGAAGAATTTGCTCACTTCGTTCGATAATGGCAAACTCTTCTTCGGTTACTTCTCTCATTGCTCTTCCCTCCCTAACAAAACACTCTGCAACAAACGTGTTCCTGCTACCGCTTCAATAGAGAACCGCCTCTGGTCACGGCGATAAGGATGAAAACCGAGATGCCGGTAAAACGGAATTGCCCGAGTATGGGGAGATACAACAAGTGCGCCTCCATGTCCCTGCACAATGCTTTCGGCAATCAATCGTGCAACTAATACCTTGCCGATACCATGATAAGCACGCTCCGCTCTTCGATAATGCAAATGTGGTGCAGTCTCCAACACTGATTGCGTATTCAATTTTCTGTAAGTTAAGCGCACTGAGACAGCATTTCCCATTCGCAGCAAGCCGAGAATGTTTTCGGTGTTGCCGTCCGCTGCTATCAATTTGCGTGTTATTTGGTGCATGATGGCTTGATGTGCATCATATAGCCAAAGGTCAAAATAAACTGCACCTGTCCATGAGGCGGCAATGTGTTGTTCATCATCGGGTTCCAGCGTCGTGAATCTGACTTGCACACGCTGACCTGCTTCCATAACAAAATACGGCAAAGTATCGGGGTTGTCAATCCGCATTCAGCAGCCTCATCGGTTCACAGCGATGTCCCCATTATAACACAAAAAAAGCCCTCCCGGAGTTCGTTCGGGAGGGCAATGTATTACTCTCTACTTCTTACCTTCTACCCTCTTATGCAAGGTTTAGTAGCGGTAGGTTTCCGTCTTGTAGGGACCTTCGACCTTGACGCCGATATAATCGGCTTGCTTGGGCGAAAGCACCGTCAGTTTCGCGCCGATCTTCTCAAGGTGCAGCCGCGCCACTTCCTCGTCGAGCAGTTTGGGCAGAACATAAACGCCGACTTTCACCTCTCTATTAACCTTGACATTCAATCCATAAATTGCTCATAATTACGTTGAGGTACAATTTCAAATGCTTGACATCTTTTTCTCTAATAAAATCCCCAGCACCGTGGATGGGTGGACGGATGAATTGATTCGTGTTGCCAGTATTCACAATCAATTCGATGGATTACGCTACGATGGTGAGGAAATCACAAACAGTTTTGCAACGATTTCCAACCGCGTTCCCGGAGTTCGCGACAGTTCCGATTATCGCGACGAATACGGTGCCTACGTCACTTATTTGGGATTGATGTTCTACGAGAAAATGGCAGACCACTGGATTTGTCGTATGAATCCTTTGGCACAAGAGCTGCTCTGTGGAGAACTTCCCGACCCACAAGCGTTCATGCGTTTACAGATGGCGCTTCTACAATACCCCAATCCAATCGGCTCGAAAATTTATGAAAAAGGAACACTCGGTATCGTTCCCAATGCGTTGGACAAACGTTTCGAGCAGATTCAATCTGGTGTCAAAAGTGTTCCTTTTCGTCTGATTTTAGGTGTTCTCCTCAATCTCAATTCAGAGTATGGTTTCAAAGATGCCTACCTAACCCGTGCAGAACTCTGGTTCTGCCTTTTCACCAATCCCGATGCAATTTGTACGCTCTCCCCTGACTATGCAGGGATTGCCAAAGAGGTTTTTGATTACCGTGCCAGTAAGGTGTCTGCTCCCCTTCCTTTACAGGCGAGCGATGCCCTTCGAAATCTTCACATCCTCAATCATACAGGTCTGGTGTCAAGACCGCCGCGATCCAACAAATTAATGCTTGTCTCTGAAGCAAGCGACCCGCAGAGTGTTCTTGGAAGAGCTGCTCGCGTGATCGCGGAAATGACGGCAATATTCGAAATTCCTCCGGCAACACTCACGAAATCGCAGGTCAAACAGTGGACAGAAGAGAGACTCAATAATGGAGAATGGGAACAATACTACTGTGGCAAAAATTTGTCTCTCGAAATTTTACAGACGATTTTGACAAATTCGACGACGATTGAAACGGATTTGCTAACCGACGTGGATTTTGGGCCCGGTGCTCCTCTACTCGATTTCGAGAGTGAGCGTAGAATAAGAGCGAAACGCCTCAATGCTCGTCCCGCGAATCCTGACGAGACAAACGCTCTACGCGAAAAAGCAAACCTCCAGCATCGCTCACTGGTGAGTCTTCTCGCAGATCGTTTACGTGCTCAGAATCGAAAGCCGGAATCGAACATCTTTGTGGACTTGTGTTGCACCTCTCCGAAAAAAATGCTTTTTGAGATCAAAAGTTGCCGCCCAGAAAATCTGCTACAACAGGTTCGGAAAGGGATTAGTCAACTCTACGAATATCGATATCGTCATCAAGAGTTGAAAGATGCCAAACTCGTACTTGCTCTGGAATCACGACCGGAGGGATCATTGGAATGGCTCTTGGATTATCTCATCGCCGACCTCTCAATTGCAGTTTGCTGGTTAGAGGGCGAGGATAATTTAGCCTGCCCGATCTATTGTCAAGACTGTCTTGGCGTTCTTGTCAACCGAATCGAATAAGGAGGATTGAGGCACGAAGTAACATTTTCGGTCTTCTGCTTTGAGAAGATGTTGTTGTCCAAGAGATTGCCATATCTCGCGTCTTGGAATCGGCACTTCTGCGAAGATTTCCTGGCGGATGAAACTACCGAGAGTCGCCGCTAAAATTGGGGGGACGGCATTTCCAATCTGACGTATTGGATGACGTGATGTGCCAGAAAATCCCCACCAGTCCGGAAAACTTTGCATTCTTGCCGATTCGCGCGGTGTGACTTCACGAGCTTCATAGGGATGGACGTGCCCCTTCCCTCCTCCTTTATCAGAACCAACAATGATGGTATAAGAAGGACGATCTGGATGGAGACGATTGATGCGGGTTGCATGATCGCGCTCTCCATAGGAAAGACTGGCGTATCGCTCGATAATTTCCGACCCATGGACACGCCCAATATGATTATTGGGCGTATTCGAGGCACCGACAGCAGGTAGTCCACATAAAGCGTCTCCTGCCGTATTGTAGGGAAAAAGAGTTCCTTCCAATCGAAAAGCGGAATGAGCTTCGGTGTGAGTTTGTGGCGGTTTTTCATCGGGTGGAGGGGGAAGTCCGATTCCTTCTAGAACACCGAGTACGATCACACGGGTTCGGAATTGCGGAACACCGTAGTGGGCAGCTTCAAGAACATATTTTTTGACGTGATAGCGATAGCCACTAAAAGGAGATTGCGCTGCTTCCAAAAACTTCTGGAAGACGGTTCCACCTTCGATACTTAGAAGTCCCGGCACATTTTCAAAGAGAAAGACCTGTGGACGAATCCCATGCAGAATTCGAAGATATTGCCAGACTAATTGTCCGCGTGGGTCTTCTAACCCCTGACGTCGCCCAAAAACGCTGAAACTTTGGCAGGGCGGTCCCCCCGCTAGCAAATTGACTTCTCCTGCTTGTAGTCGTGCCTTTTCCAAAATATCATCAGGATGAATTTCATTGATGTCGCGTTGTACAATTTCCGCTTCTCGGAGACCACCAGCCAATTTTTTACAGGCATTATCCTTCATTGTGTTCAGAGTAATGCAACTGTGCATATCAATATCTGTACAGAAACGACTCTCAAAACCTGCTGCCTCAAGTCCGCAATCCATACCGCCACCGCCGGAAAAAAGAGAAATCACCGTTGGCATTAGATTGACTCCCGCATAAATCTGACTCTGAAAAACATACTTACTCCGTATAAAGGTAATCGCAAGTATATCCTTTTGGCTGGATTTTGTCAATTAAATATACTAAATGCGGACACTTTTCTTGAAAATGTCCGCATTTAGAACACGTATGTTTGCTTTTTAAGCAAATATTGAGATTTAGTAGCGGTAGGTTTCCGTCTTGTAGGGACCTTCGACCTTGACGCCGATATAATCGGCTTGCTTGGGCGAAAGCACCGTCAGTTTCGCGCCGATCTTCTCAAGATGCAGACGCGCCACTTCCTCATCGAGCAGTTTGGGCAGAACATAAACGCCGACTTCGTAGCGGTCACGGTTCTTCCACAGGTCAATCTGTGCCAGTGTCTGGTTGGCAAACGAGTTCGACATAACAAATGACGGATGACCCGTTCCACAGCCGAGATTGACAAGGCGACCTTCGGCGAGCATGAAGATTTGATTACCGTTCGAGAAGGTATACATATCCACTTGCGGCTTGATATTGGTCTTCGTCACGCCGTCTGCCGTGTTGAGGCGATCCACCTGAATCTCGTTGTCGAAGTGACCGATGTTGCAGATGATGGCTTGGTCTTTCATGTTGCTCATCTGCTCGAAGGTCAAAATGTCTACGTTGCCGGTTGCGGTGACATAAATGTCTGCCCAGCCGAGCGTATCTTCGACAGTTGCGACTTGATAGCCTTCCATTGCGGCTTGAAGCGCGTTGATCGGATCAACTTCGGTCACGATAACACGCGCCCCGTTGTTGCGAAGCGACTGCGCCGAACCCTTGCCAACATCGCCATAGCCGCAGACAACCGCGACTTTGCCGGAAACCATTACGTCGGTTGCACGCTTGATGCCGTCAACCAAAGACTCGCGGCAGCCATACAGATTGTCGAACTTCGACTTGGTGACCGAGTCGTTGACATTGATGGCAGGAATAAGCAGCGTTCCGGCTTCCTGCATTTTGTAGAGGCGGTGAACGCCCGTTGTGGTCTCTTCGGAGACGCCGCGCCAATCCGCGACAACGTCATGCCAGCGGCGCGGGGTTTCCAGATGAACCTGCTTGAGCAGACTCTTGATGACCGATTCTTCGTGGCTCTCGGAGGGGCTGTTCACCCAACTGGTGTCGCCGTTTTCGAGGTCATAACCCTTGTGGATAAGCAGGGTTGCGTCGCCGCCGTCGTCCACGATCAGTTCAGGACCTTTGCCGCCGGGGAATGCCAACGCCTGATCGGTACACCACCAGTAATCTTCGAGGGTTTCGCCCTTCCACGCAAACACAGGGATACCGACAGCGGCAATCGCGGCGGCGGCATGGTCTTGGGTCGAGAAAATGTTGCAGCTTGCCCAGCGCACATCGGCTCCGAGCGCGACAAGGGTTTCGATCAGAACGGCGGTCTGGATCGTCATGTGCAGCGAGCCGGTGATACGGACGCCGTTGAGCGGCTTGCTCTCGGCGTAGCGGTGGCGGATCGCCATCAAGCCGGGCATCTCATGCTCGGCGATTCCAATCTCTTTGCGTCCCCACTCCGCAAGGCTCATATCGGCAACTTTGCACGGCAAGGTTGTCGGTTCCATCATGGTCAAACTCATTACGTACTCCTCCAATGGATTGATAACACAGGAACCGTTCGTCCGCACTATTGCGGCGCAAACGGGTCTCACACTTCTATTATGGCACGCTTACCAACGAATCAAGATACGTTGATATTTTATTTTTCGTTCCCGAAGTTTTCTCGAAATCGAATCTTCCGGTTATAATATCGGCATGAGTATCCTAAAAACTTTACGGTTGTTTGGCGATGAGGGGCGCGTGCGCCTGATGCGGCTGCTGGCGAATGAGGAATTGAGCGTTGCGGAATTGCAGGAGATTCTCGGCATGGGACAAAGCCGAATCTCGATGCAGCTTTCTCAGTTGAAGCAGGCGGGTTTCGTGGACGTGCGGCGTTCCGGGCAGAAGAGCCTGTACCACATGACGGTTCCGGCAGAGGCGCAGACCATTGTTGCCGAAGTTTTGGACAAAAGCGCGGATGAGATCAAAGAGAGCGCACACGATGACGAGGCGTTGCGCTTGGTTTTGGAGCGGCGCACCGACCATTTGCGGAACTATTTCGACGAATTGGCGGGACGCTTCGGGCGCAGTTATGTGCCGGGTCGCAGTTGGAAGGCACTCTCGGAATTGCTGATGCGACTGCTGCCGCCGATGGTCATTGCCGATTTGGGCGCGGGCGAAGGAACCCTGTCGCTGATGCTGGCGGAGCGGGCAAAACAGGTCATTGCGATAGACAGTTCGAGCAAAATGGTGGAGTACGGCGCGGACTTGGCACAACGGGGCGGCATCACCAATTTGGAGTATCGGCAGGGTGATATGGAAGCCCTGCCCATCGAAACAAACGCCGTCGATCTGGTTCTCATGCACCAAGTTCTGCACCATGCCCTGCACCCGCAACAGGCACTTAGGGAGGCATATCGAATCCTGCGTCCGGGCGGGCGTCTCGTCATGCTCGACCTGCTCAAGCACGATGTTGAAGAGGCACGCGAACTGTATGCCGATGTGTGGCTCGGTTTCTCCCGCGTGGAACTCCTCGAATTGCTGCAAGGTGCGGAGTTCGTCCAGAGCGAAGTTTCCGTTGTGGACAAAACGCCCGAACCGCCGCACTTTGAAACGATCATGGCGTTGGCAAGTAAGCCTTAAAGGGAGATAAGGCAGAAACAAATGGCAGAGTATGATCCGGTCAATGGTGGAGAAGTTGAGACAGAACCGGGGTCACGCGGGCGCGTTTTGCGGAATCGATTGGGTATTGTTCGCAAGCGTGACATGGATCAGGCAGAATTCGAGGCACTGGTTCGTGTTCAGGAAGAGTATCTGCAAGGGAAGCCATTTCGATACCCTCCTTATCAACAATCATAGATTCTACCCTTTCACTCTACAATTATACCTTGACTGAGGAATGAAGCAGGAAATTGCACCTGTTCTCTCGTATCTTCCGGTCAGTGATCCTATTTCTGCACGAAACGCGAGACCAAGCCCAATGCCGGATATGCAGCCGCCTCTTCCACTCGATAAGCCTTACACCAATCGCAATCTTTTTTCCGATTATTACCTCGAACACATTCTGCCGGAACAAACCCATTGGCAGTTTTTGGAAGCGGAAGCACAGATCATCTGGGCGCAAATTCAGACGCTGTACAAGAGTTACACGCCTTCCTCGAACGAAGCGGCAACCGAAGATGAGTGGGTACGCCCTGTTCTCAAAGCGTTGGGGCATTGCTACAATGTCCAACCTGCTCTCAAAACTTCGGACGGCACGAAAAAACCGGATTATGTGTTCTATCAGGATACGCAAGCAGCGGCAAATGCAAAAGACAAGACGCTCGACGATCACCTGCCGGAACAGGGCGGCATTCTCATTGGCGATGCCAAGTATTGGGACAGAAATCTCGATATGGCAATCAGAGTCAAAAATGCGGACGCGCTTTCCAACAAAAATCCTGCTTATCAGATTTTCTTCTACGTTCAGCAGAGCGGAGTGGAATGGGGACTGCTCACGAATGGGCGATTGTGGAGATTGGTTCACACAAGCTCCGCCCATAAGCTCGACTGCTATTATGAAGTCGATCTCGTCGATCTCGTCCAAAGCGGCAATATCCCCGATTTCCTTTTCTTTTATGCGTTTTTTCGTGCTTCGGCGTTTGATAAAAACAATTCGCTCGGCGTCTCGAAAATTCTGGAACGCAGTACGGAATTCGCTCTCGGCATTGGAGAGGCTCTCAAAACTCAAGTCTATCAAGCCCTGCTTCATTTGGCACAAGGCTTTCTCGATTTCGAGCGGAACGGGCTGACAACGGACGCCGCTTCGCTCAAAGAGATTTATGACAATTCCTTGATTGTGCTGTATCGCCTGTTGTTCATTTTGTATGCAGAAGGGCGCGGGCTGCTCCCCGTTACAGTCAACGATTCGTATCGCACGGAATACGGACTTTACGCCCTCAAGCAGGAGATTGCGAAAAAATGTGATGCCCGTCAGCAGATTTTGCCGGACAGCAGCAATTATTGGGTGCGCCTCAAGCAGTTGTTCGGTTATATCGACAAGGGTTCGCCGCCCTTGAAAATTGCGACCTTCAACGGAGGATTGTTCGACCCGGAAAAGCACCCGTTTCTCGAAAAATACACGGTGGGCGACAAGCATCTGATTTACGCTGTCGATCTGCTGGCGCGTGCCGGAAGACAATTTATCGACTACCGCGATCTGGCAGTGCGACATCTCGGCACGATTTACGAGGGTTTGCTGGAATTCCATTTGAGTCCGAATGCGCCGGAACCGGGTTGGAGGCTCAGTCTGCTCAATGACAAGGGCGAGCGCAAGGCGACGGGTTCCTACTATACACCGGATTATATCGTAAAGTATATCGTGGAAAAAACGATTGCGCCAATTTTGGAAAAAGCCGTTGAAGGCAAGAGCGAAGCCGACACTCGTACTCAGGCGATTCTTGACATCAACGTCTTAGACCCGGCGATGGGGAGCGGACATTTTCTTGTCGAAGCAACAGAGTATATCGCCCGCTGCCTTGTGAACCTGACGCCTATTGACGATACAATACCAGACACCACCCATGATTTGACCTATTGGAAACGCCGCGTAGCACAGTCGTGCATTTATGGCGTGGATTTGAATCCATTGGCGGTGGAGCTGGCAAAACTCTCGCTGTGGCTGACGACGGTTTCGGCAAATTTGCCGCTCTCGTTTTTGGATCATCACCTTCGCCCCGGCAACTCACTCGTTGGGGCGCGTTTAGATGAATTGCAGTTGACTGGCTCTCCCGCGAAGGCGAAAAAGGGGCAAACCAAAGCAGAAAAGCAAGAGGCGGCAGGGCAAATTTCGATGATGTCCAACGATGCGTTTCAGCAGAGCGTGAGCGTGGCAGTCGGAAATATGTGGCTCATCGAGGCAAACGCGGCGCAGAGTGTTTCGCAGGTGAAGGAGCAGGAGAAGCTCTATGGAGAATTGCGCCAAACGCTGACACAAAAGTATGGCAGTCTCGCCGATCTGGTCACAGCCGCGCATTTCGGAGTCGATGTCCCTTCCGAACTCTGGAATCCTTTGACGGACTTCGCGACAGGGCGCAATATGACCACGCTTCCCGCCATCGCCTCTTTGTTGACACAGGCACGTACTCTCGCCCAAGAGCGTCGGTTTTTCCATTGGGAGTTGGAGTTTCCCGAAGTGTTTTTCGACAGGCACGGCAGACCGCTCGGTTCGTCTGCCGGTTTCGACGCGATTATCGGCAATCCGCCTTATATTTCTGCGCCTACAATGACTCAGAAAATGCCAGAAACACGAAAATATCTCGCACGCACAACTGCGCTGCTTACAATGAAGTGGGACATCTACTGTGCTTTTTTGGCAAGCAACTGGCATACGTTGAAAATTGAAGGAAAATTAGGGGTCATCATCCCGAATCAATTCTTGTATCAGGATTATGCCGAACCAATGCGTTCGCTGTTTGTTTCGAACGCGACGTTGACGGAGATATGTGATTTGGGAAACACCATAGTATTTGAGGATGCAAGCGTAATGACTTGCATCATTTGCTTGCGGAAATCTGCCCCCCTCCCCGATCACACGATCAATACTACAGTTTCACAAGCAAAAAAACTCTCTACTCTTTCGGACTCGATGAATTATTCCGTCTTACAGAAACTGTTCGCACAAATCCCCAATAGCATCTTTCGCCTTAGCATCAGTTCGGAAATATACAAATTCATAGAAAAGATTGCGAATATGTCTATAGAACTGGGGATACTCTGCTACGGCTCCGTTGGGGTAGTTCCCCATTCGGAAAAACTCGATGCGCCCAAAAGTGATTTCATCTTCAAGACACAAAAGAACGCGAAATGTAAACGCTATATTGAGGGTAAAAATATGGAGCGGTATATCACAAAATGGGACGGGAATTGGTTAGAGTACGATTATTCCATTGTACGCCGCCCGTCATTGCCAGAATTATTGGAGACAGAAAAAATTATCCTCAAACTCATTGCGGGGAAAACAGGACTTAACGCTACTTATGATGCGGAAGGTTTGTATACTGATCATTCACTTGTGTTATTTGCGCTTAAGTGTCAACTCACGAGTGTTAAAACCAGAAATCTAAAATTTTCTGCTGAAGAAATTCAGTTATCTGCCCAATATACCTTGCCCTACATTCTTGCCCTTATCAACTCGAAGTTGATTGGCTGGTATTTCAAAGCGTTCCTCGGCAGCGACCTCAATATCGGTCCCGAAGATGCGAAACGCCTTCCCATCCGAAAAATTACTTTTGTTGCTTCTGATACAGTTCGCCAACAGTTGCTTTCCAAGGGGATAGAACTTTATAGGGCAAATAAGTTCGAGGAGTTGATGGAGTTTACCAGAGCAAGATTGGCGGTGCAACCCGAACAAAGCGATGTTGTCCATGATCTGCTTGCCTCTCTTGCTCAACAGATGCTCGACCTGAACGCAGTGCGCCACACTGCCGTTGAAAACCTCCTGCTCGATCTCGAAGGCGTTTTCACCCCTGCCGAACTTGCCAAAATCGCTCGTCTGTGGACTCCGCTTTCCGCGCCAAAAACCGGCGTCGCCGACTATGACAAGAGACTACGCGAGTATGAAACGCTCCTCACCGCGAGTCGGAATCAACTCGATACTCTCACTGACCGGCGTCTCGATCTTCGCACGCATATCGGCGCGATCAACGAGACCCAATGGAAGTGGCTTCTCAAATTTCGACTGAAAACGATCCGAAATCTTTCCGATATTGTCCAAGTTTACCGGAAAAGCCAGCCTTCGATTGCGGCATTGGACAAACAGATCGAGGACACAGACAAACTCATTGATCGCATTGTCTATGCCCTGTATGCTCTCACACCCGATGATATTGCCGCGATTGAACGCAGCACTCCTTCCCCCGATGAGAACGCGGGTGCAAATCAGGGTGAAAGCGAATAACTCACCTCTCGCAGCGGGTACTGAAAGTACCCGGCAAGCAAACGGCGTGCTTGGCAATGACGAGTACACCGGCTTGCCCCATGCTCCGTAGCGTGCCACTCCCAGCAGACTGCCCGCTCCATCGGTCATCGCAAACGTACTGCCCGCTCCATCGAACAGGTAATACCGTCGCCCCGAAACAGGAGAATAGTCACTCACCAGCCCATTCGCGCCCCACGTATACGAGCGAACCAAGCCTCCCGAAGCGTTGACCTCCGCAATCAGCGTACTTCCGGCATACACATAATACGTGCTGACACTGCTCACCGTTTTCCGAATGCGCCGACCCGCGCTGTCATACCCGTAAGTCGTCCCAGATGTCGCTGAATTCTCAGAAGAGTGTATTGTTCGTCAAAGCGTCTTAACCTTTTGCGCGGGGATAACAAATTACACAAACACTGTTCGCGAAACCAGAAACAAATTTCTGCCTTCCCTCAATTCGACCCCCCAATCTCCTTCTTACGAAGGAGGGGGTCGGGGGAGGGG
>Ga0163154_10001494_pt1 | contig 35987 bp, 29 predicted proteins | sample OliLakLV19MP9P1_FD_148649 | JGI IMG/M metagenome (GOLD analysis project Ga0163154, IMG submission 148649) | Freshwater microbial mat bacterial communities from Lake Vanda, McMurdo Dry Valleys, Antarctica - Oligotrophic Lake LV.19.MP9.P1 | ecosystem: Environmental > Aquatic > Freshwater > Lake >... | reverse complement strand
ACAATGGCAATATCATGCAGACGCGACCGCAATAATTCCAGCGCCGTGTCTGGGGTGGTGAAAGAAGATACCTCAAATTGACCTGTACGCTCCAAAGATTGTTTCATGCTCAGTAACGCGGTGAGGTTTTTGTTTATCATCAATATACGAATAATAGAAGTTGCCATCGTATCTCATCCCAAATGAACGCCTGTCCTAAAATATTATAGCACATTTTTATGGATTGATGACAGGCAAGTCACGGAAATTTCCTGTTAATTCCACATTCGTAGAACGCAATATCCATGCTTGGCTACCGTTATAATCCACTGCGTACCATTGGTTGTCGTATGATTTGCCTAGCACCTCATATTGGACACCCACAACTCGTTCAAGTGTTTCCGCACTAAACCTCGGTTCTGTCCGCACAGCCACTTCAGTATTTACCGTCACATAAGGTCCCAATATCACCGTAACCACAGGCAAATCGCTTTCATCCCCAATGAATGTGATATGCGCTTCTTTTTTAATCCATCCCGCCTCGCCTTCATAGACGATACCATACCATTCACCATCCGCCGAAATGCTCACAACAGCAACCGTATCATTAAGGATAGCCCCCAGCGATGATGCATCACTATTCGGTTGTGTCCGTACCCATGACCCCAAACGCCCAATTTGCACCATAATACCCTCTGGCATGGGTGTATTCGACGGCACAGGCGTATTGGTCGGCACAGGCGTATCGGTCGGTGCAGGTGTATCTGATGGTAAGATTGTCGGTGTCGGTGGCACAGGTGTATTGCTAATTTCGATGGGTATCTGGGTAGGAATATTATTTATCTCTGCTATTGCCGTTTGGGTGGCAATAAGGGCTTGTGCCATCTGGATATCATCTGGTGTTGTGGTAATAATCGGCTCATCACTGACCAAAATCACCACATTGGGGACACCCGTCTGTGTGGGTTCTGGCGGGGTATTATCACCACCACCCGCCACCAATAAGGCAATCACCGCCCCAATCAGGAGCAAAATCACCCCACTCAATCCCCAAATCAACCCATTATTGCGTTTTGGCGTGGGCATCGGTGTGGGATACATCGCCCCTGTGGGGACATATTGCGGTGGGGTTGCATATTGTGGTGGGGTTGCATATTGTGGTGGGGTTGCATATTGTGGTGGCGGAAAACTAGCATGTTGCTTGGGTGGCACTTTGAATACAAAGAAATTTGTCTCGTCACCTTTATTGCCCTCAATGGCACTCTCAAATGCCTGTGCAAAGGCGGTGCAACTCATAAACCGCGCTTTGGGGTCTTTTGCCAATGCCCGCCCAAGCACTAAATCCAGCGCAGGGGGCAAATCTGTCCGCAATACTGTGAGGGGTGTGGGCATCTCATGGAGGTGTTTGTTCAATAACTGAAACGGGGTTGTCGCTTCAAACGGTTCACGCCCTGTCACCGCAATATACGCAAGTATACCAAGTGAATATTGGTCAGTCGCAGGAAAAACCTCATCCCCTGCCCACTGTTCGGGTGCCATATAGGTCGGTGTCCCAACCGAGATACCTGTCCCTGTAAGTTTATTGGTCGCATTCATCAATTTGGCTATGCCAAAATCCACCAAATAGGCATTTCCCTGATTATCAAACATCACATTGCTGGTCTTAATATCGCGGTGAATCACCCCTCTGTTATGAGCATAATCCAACGCACTAGCGAGTTCTCGCAATAACCGCGCCGTCTCGCCTAATGAGGGCAATCCGCGCCGATTGGCTTCGGCATGATTAATCCGTTCTGCCAATGTTCCCCCTGTGAGCAGGCGCATGACCACGTAACTCACTCCGCGCTGAGTGCCATAATCCACAATCGGCACAATATGGGGATGTTCGAGCGCCGCGGATGTCTCTGCCTCACGGGTAAATCTTTCGATATATCCCGGTTGTTGGGCGAGCGTGGCAGGTAACACCTTCACGGCAACTTCACGCTTGAGCGTTGTCTGAAATCCGCGATACACAGACCCCATGCCCCCCACACCGAGCAATTCGCGCAATTCGTATTGTCCAAGCATTTGACCTTTTAGATTATCATTGCCCATGATGACATTTCTCCCATGATGACATTTCTCCATCCATCCTCTATTTTAGCCCTGCGATGAAATATGTGCAAACAATCTATGCTAAAATAATTACATAGTCTCTATATGAGGATTTTGGCGATGCTAACCGATAGACCCCAAATTGATTTGCGCGAAGGCATGTCACTAGACGAATTTTTGCGCCAGAGCAATGACCAGCCATTTGAATTGATTAATGGACGAAGGATAGATAAGATGCCCCCAGGATTACCACATAATGTGATTTTGCGTGCCATTTTCCGCTTGTTAGACCCATTTGTGATGCAACATGATTTAGGCGAAGCATTTTCAGAAAACGCATTTATCACAGAAGAGCGTACCGATTGGGTACGTGGGTCGCGCATACCAGATATTTCTTTTTATCGTAAAGCACGGATTCAACACATTATGAACGCCATGCCTGCGGTGATTCCTATCGTCCCAGACCTCATCATGGAAATTTTATCCCCCACTGATAATCTGTTGGATGTCCAAGACCGTATCCTATTCGATTTTGATAATGGCGTAAAGCAAATTTGGCTCATAGACCCCGAAAGACGGGGCGCATTGGTCTATATCCCCGATGCCAACCGTCCACAACGATTTGGTGAGGATGGCGTGTTATCTGCACCCGATATCCTGCCGAATTTTGAATTGGCATTGAATAAAATCTGGGCATAAAAACAGGGCAAAATAAATAATTTATCTCGCCCTGTCTATAAATAGTCTTTTTATCGCATCCTGTTACGGCGCGTTGGTCACAGTGACATTAATCGTCCCCGTGTTATTCACCTCATTGCCTTCTGCAATCGTATTCCCCGTATCCGCTTGGAATTGCAAAATATAGGTATTGGCAGAGCTAAAAGTCACATTCACCGTGAGGCTGATGGTCTGACCAGCGCCCAAATTGCCCACAACACCTAAATCTTGTTGGGTATTGGTTGGCAAAATGAACAGCGTATTGCTGAATTGGGTATTAATCGCGTTGCCGTTATTGGTGATATTCACGCCATATTGCACCGTAACCGATGTTTCGCCCGCGGGAATTGTGACCGCCACAGGTCCCGTGATGTTGCTCACCACCAAATCACCCGGTGATAGGGTGCTGGTTGGCGCGGGGGTATTGGTCGGGACAACCGATGTAAAGGTTGGGGCAACCGTGGGTGTCGCCAATGGAGTCGGTGTCGCAGGTGCGGCTTGACCGGGAATATTAGCGCACCGTTGTTGTGTGCCATCGTAGAGATTGATGTACGGTGTATTTTCTGGACCGCGTGCCACCCACCCTGTCGTGCCATTGTTATCGCGCAATTGCCACCAACTATTATCGTTGAGGCGTGCCACCACAACCAACAACTCACCCGCAGATAATGTGCGTATCACATCAAAATTGGTGTTTGGTCCACGGCGAAGGCGGAGCGATGTCATCACCAATGCGCGACAAGTGGGGTCATTGGGGTTGATAACGGGGTTGTTTGGACCCGTTTGTGGCGCAGGTGTGGCGGTAATCTGCACACTGGTTTGGCGGATAATCACACGCAATTCGGCGGGGTCGCTCACCACCGAGCTATTGCCCACCCCACGCACCGCCGTCACACTCAGGACAACTTCTCCCGCGCTACGGGGGGTGTAGTCGAGCAAAACTTGCTTGCTGGTCTCACCGGTAGGCGATTCAGACCCCACCGTGCGGACATTCACATTATTGGCAGACAAACGAACACTGGTCACACCAATGGTATCTGTCACTTGAACACTCATCAAAATGGGGGTATTAACCACAAATTCTTCCCCATCTTGGGGCGAGAGAATGGTCACACTCGGCTTGCCAGCATTGGCGGGGGTGGTCGGAGAAGGTGTTGCACGGGTATTATCGTTGGCGGCATCGAGATTACAGGCTACCAGCACGCTCATCAGCGCCAAAAGGAGTGTAAATCTAAGTAATCGTATCATCATATTTTATCCTAGACAAACACAAAAAGCCCTACCAAAAATGATGCTGTAGGGCTTGATGCGAAATGAACAAATAAAAGCAGGCTTAGCTAATCGGTTCTTTGTAGATGACATATTTGCCCATTTCATCGCCCTTTGCGATGCAGTGGGTCATATCCACCTTAAATTCATGCCCACCAGAAACCCAGCGAAGCCCTTCTTGCAAAAGACCTTGACCCACAAAACAGACTGGTTTGTCGGTGGTGCGTCCCCAACACATTGGGCAACGCTCTAAGGTGTAGATAATACGGTCTGTGCCTTCTTCATAAACATTTGAGAGCTGGTCAGAAAACTGATTAAAAATATTTGCCATGGCGGGAACACCGATTTTGAGTTTCGCATTCATCGGAAGTACCTTAAAGGCAAGGTCGCCAACACCAGCCAGCGCCCCAAACCCACGCAGCGCATCGGCAAAGGTCGCGCGACCAGCACGCAAAGCCAAGCCACGTCCACCACGCGGTCCATACATTTCTTCCAGCGCCACATTCAAAGCGGTGTAATCTGCAAAATCATATTCTTTATCGAGATTATCGGGGGGATAATTGCCGATGAGCGTACTCAACTGCGCCCGATGTAGAATGGCGTTTAACCCATTCGTCCCCATGATTTCTTCCATCGCTTCAATAGTGATGCGGGCGAATTTATTGGGATAATAAAATCCGCTTTTCTCTTTTGCCATTGTGGCTCTTCCTCCAATCGGTGTGCAAAAACCAACCGTGGTTCATCGAAATATCAGGCACCGATACCCATGTTTTTAGGCATGGTAAGGAGCGCCAGCTTACAATGTACTACATCGCCTATACGATAACACAGGTTGCCAAGTCTAGCAAATCTATTTAAGAAAATACTAGTAATGGTTCTGAACTTGCCTCAACTTTTGGCAACCGTCCTTGCAAACTCCATGGACTTGTCCATGTAATTTCCACATCAACCAATTTGCCCTTATATTCCCCATCCGCGTCAAAGAACACGAGTTTATTTTGGGGGGTTCTGCCACGCCATCTGCCTTTGTGAATATCTTCCACCAACACCTGTACCTGTTTGCCCAGTAAGGTAGCATTTTTCTCTGCCAAAATTTGGGCTTGCATGGTATCTAACATCTCGTAACGGCGACGCTTTTCTTCGTCTGGCACATCATCCTGCATACGGCGGGCGCTCACCGTATTGGGACGCGGGCTATACCGCGCCAAATGTGCCTTATCTAAGCGCAAATCCGACAAGATTTGGTAGGTGTCCATGAATTGTGCTTCAGTCTCGCCAGAAAACCCGACAATAATATCGGTATGAATGGCGACATCTGGAATTGTAGCACGGATTTTGTCTACCAACGCACGATATTGGGCATTGGTATAGCCACGCTTCATATTCTCTAATACTTGGTCATTGCCCGCCTGCACAGGCACTTCTATTTGAGGCATCACACGGGGCAAGTCTGCTACCGTCTGGAGCAGTTTATCGATCATCCAATTGGGATGACTGGTCAAAAAGCGGATGCGTTCCACACCTGTTTCTTCTGCCACATCATGTACCACACGCAATAAATCGGCAAGGTCTGGACCGTCTTCAACATCTTTGCCATAACGGTCTACAATCTGCCCCAATAAGGTCACTTCTTTCACCCCTTGCAGGGCAAGACTACGCACATGCGCGACAATTTCGCCAACACTACGGCTACGTTCTACCCCCCGCCGAAACGGGATGATGCAGAAGGTACACGCATGAGAACACCCATACACAATCGGCACATGGGCGCTAATCAGACTCCCCTGTTCGTGTGCGGGCAACAACAAATCGCCATCCTGAACCAAATCGCGCTCTTGACGCGCTGTTTGTTCGTAGGCGAGTAATTCCGCTTCATCCATACGGTCTTTGAGAAATGCCACCATCGGCGCAGGCTCTGATGGTGGCATAAACACATCAACGAATGGCAATTTCTTGCGTAAGTGAAGCGGGTCTTTCATTCCAACCATACATCCCATGACGCTGATGATTTTTTCTGGGAATTCTTTCTTTACATCACGGAGCAAAAACAACCGCCCCATCGCTTTATCCTCAGAAGTCTGACGGACAACGCATGTATTCACCACAAAAATATCTGCTTCATCGGGATTTTCTGTAGCAGAATGTCCCATCCGCTCTAGCTCAGAAGCTAGTCGTTGGGAATCTGCCATATTCATCTGACAACCAAAAGTCCATATATGATACTGCATTTGTTTTTATCAATTTCTACTGAACACCATTTGTCTAACTACTGTAATTGTATCCAAACCAAGATACTACGTCAATGCAAGGGCGTATCAAATTATTTACATTGGCTAGATTTATCTACCAAACCACCGTAAAATTGAATGAATACTATTGCTATTGAGGATAATTGAGCATCATGAGCGACAATGAAAATATCGCCACCACCGAAATTTCACCTCTAACCCTTGCAAAACGCCAATTGCAACTGGTCAAAACGGTATTGGGCGAGGTATTCCCAGCCGATGTCAGTGTGGGAGTCAAGATGCCCCGTGAGTTAAAAGCCGCCGTAGAAACACTTAGTCGCCAATTGAGCGATGCCGAGCGGTCATCTAAATCCACCCAAAAATATTTTGACCTTCTGCGTGACATCATCCAAAAAACTGCCATGATTTCGAGTTCATTGGATCTTGAGCAGGTGCTAGAACGGGTGATGGATACCGTCATCGAACTCACAGGGGCAAATCGCGCCTATCTCATGCTCTACGACAAAACCCATCACGAATATAAATCACGCATCGCCCGCAATTGGGAACAAGCATCGCTCAAAGAACAAGATATTTTGTTTAGCCAAAGCGTGATTGAGGTAGCGATTACAGAGGCAACGCCCATTTTTACCAGTAGCGCCCAAGAAGATACCCGTTTTCAGAGTGCGACAAGTGTGGTCGCCTATGACCTTTTGGCGATTTTGTGCATTCCCATGATGCTGTCTGGTGAGGTGATGGGTGTGATTTATGCCGATAACAAATCGCAACGCTGGATTTTTGATGCCGAGATGCTCTCTCTGCTCTCTACATTTGCCAATCAAGCGGCAATTGCCATCAACAATGCCCGCCAATTCGAGCAAGTCATAGACGATTTTGCCCAAGTGCAGGTGCAAGTCCAAAAATTGCAAATTGAGATGAATCACAACGAAATGGATGAAAAAGTCCGTGCAGTGACAGAGAGTGCTTATTTCAAACGGTTAACCGATATGAAAAATCAGCTCCGCAACCGCATGAATGGGGAATAAGGCGGTGATGGGCGCAACAAATTGCGCCCATCACCAGCCATAGGGATTATAAGTTCAATTGACGCAACAAATTTGCCGCCAATTCTTTATATTCTTTCGTCATGGGATGTTCTGGATAGCGCATGGCAAAAATTCCCGCACTCCCCAACATCATCATCTCATTGGAGTGCGGGAAAAGTGCCGCCACTTCACACGAATAGGCTTCTTCAATTTGCGCTTTCACGGCTTCCATGTCCATCAACGGGGGAATCTTGTTCACCACCAGTTTAATGCGTGGGACATCCAGCATCTGGGCGATTTTTAGCGTCACGCCCGTGCCTTCATAATCTTGTTGGTCGGGGCGCATCACCAACGCTAATGCATCAGAAATCGTCAATGCCAGCAGGGTTTCTTCGTTTAATCCCGGATGCGTGTCTACAACCAATATATCGAGTTTGTACGCCTCTATGAACGTCTTAAACCCCTCTGTGAGCTTATCCACATCATATCCATCGCGCAACACCAGCGCCAATTCGGTGGGATGAATACTCGATGGCACTAAAAACACCTTGCCCTTCACTGGCAAACCCAGATGTGGCGTGACATCTATCACCGTATCTTCAATTTTGGTGTCGTGCAACAAATAATCATTCAACGACTTGGTGATATTTTCGCCACGCAACCCAAAGAGGATATGAATCCCTGGCGATTGAATATCGGTATCTACCAACCCCACCCGCCGACCAGAAGCCGCCAGCACCGCCGCCAAATTTGCGGATGTATTCGATTTTCCCGTTCCACCACGATAACTATGTACAGAAATAATTGTAGCCAAAATAACCCTCCCTCATGAATAATCACCATGCCCTAACTATAACATTATCTTGCATTTCATCAAAATACTTTTATGGCACACATGGTTACATCTTGGCAATAGCCCATTTTTGCCCAATGCGTTACAATTGGGCATATTGTACTCGTATTCACAAACCGATTGTGTATCAGAAAGGCTGTTCTTGCCATGCGGAACAAACTTTTAGCCGTATTTGCGCTTATCTTCACCCTCTCTATTGCGGCGTGTGGGACAATTGCCACACCCGTCCCCAATATGGAGACACTCGAAGCAAAAAATCATCAAGAAATTGTCGCAGAACCCACTGGTGAAGTGGATGTGGTTGCATCGGTAGCGACCCATACACCTGTCCCGCCAACACCAACACTCGCCCCCCCGACAGATGTTCCTACCGAAGCACCCACCGAAGTGGTCACAGAAGCCCCGACAGAGGTGGTCACAGAAGCCCCTGCGGTAGAACTCTCGACAGAAGACCAACAAGTCCTCATCTTCATTCAAGAATTTGGCAATGTCGCAAAGGGTCAAGAAATTTTTAATGCCACGTATGAAGTTAATACAGTTAGTGGATTAGCAGAATGGCGCTGTGCCACCTGCCATGTCGTGGATACCGATGTGGCAGGTGTGGGACCGGGGTTATATAGCCTTAGTGACCGCGCAGGCGGACGTATTCCGGGGTATCCTGCAGAGGTGTATGTGTATCACTCTATCATGACCCCCTTGCAGTATATTGTCAGTGGGTATCCAGAAAATCTGATGCCAATTGGCTATGGCGAGGTGTTATCGCAACAAGATATTTATGATGTATCTGCCTATATTTTGTCGCTGAATAAATAATAATCATCTTGTGGACGGCATGTAAGATTTGTCCGTAGTTCATTTCAATAAGTTGCCCCGCCATAGGTTCAAAACCTATGGCTATTATTCGCCTTTGAAGCCCACTGAAGGGGCTTATTTTTACCCAATTTTGAGGGTAAAAACCCGTTTTCGGGCAGATTTTAGCGCCTTTAAGTGCGCTTGATGCGACTAGCTGGAGGCTTTGAGCCTCTAGCGATGCCAAAATGTACGAGAAAAACTGGCAAAAGACTGAAAATATAACTATGGACAAGCCTTGTATGCCGTCCCTACTAATAACCCTGCCGTAGAACGGACATGATATATCATGTTCGTTCCGTATCGCTATTATATCCCACATCTATACCCATATCTTGGCGAGTTCTAGCTTAAAATTGGGCAGGAGTGTTTCTTTTGTGAGGATGCCTTCTGCCCCAAATACCACAGGACTATCTCCTTCTGGTGTATAGACCCATGCTTTACGGCGGGTTGGGTCTATGAGCCATACGGCTTTCACCCCATTGGCTAAATCATGCGTCACCTTTACATCTATCTGAGAAAAACTCTCATTAGGCGATATTATCTCTATCGTTAAATCGGGAACAATCAACATCGGGCGGGTATCCCAATCGGGCGAATGATTAAAATAATCCTCTAAACGCTGACGGGTATAAAACACAATATCTGGCACACGAGAACCCGTCACCCAATTGCTATCATATTTTTCTGGGAGTATATATGTCATTTCTGGAAAAGATTCCCCTAAACGATGGTGTATCACATACGATTCAAGTGCAAATAATACCGCTTTGAGTATTCTTGTATGCAGTGTCATTGGTGGTATTTTATAAACCCTCTCCCCATTGATGATTTCAAACGGATTATCATTCGCCTCGCGCATATAATCCTCTAAAGACATGCCCACACGCACATCGGATTTTGGTTTTTCTGGAATCATTGGTACACCTCGCTCTATACCTATTTTTAGCGTGATTTACGTAATACATCCTCTGGCAAGCGCACATTGAGCGCCACCGTATCGCCATCGCTTATCGGCGTTTCGATGATGGTCATGCCCTCCACAACGGTCAGTGGCAACGACATATAGACCGCGGTGCCAACGCCTATCGTACTTTTCACCTTTATCGCCCCGCCGTGTGCTTCGATGATATGTTGTGCGGTTGCCAACCCCTGCCCCATCCCAGGGACACGAATCAGCTCACCTGTGAGGGTCATAGGTGTCCCCCGAAAAAACCGTGTGAAAATATTGGGCATATCCTCTTTGCTAATCCCCACCCCATTATCACGCACCCGCAAATGTGCGATGCTACTCTCGCCCTCATCTTGAATTTCGAGCGTCAAATCGCCACCCACAGGCGTGTATTTAATCGCGTTATCCACAATATTGCCCAACGCCCAGCGCAACCGTTTTTCATCACCCAACACATACTCACCCTGGCGTTGCAAAATGATGTGTAGCGTGAGTCCGTTGGCAATCGCCACTTGTCGCCATTCATTTGCCACCGCCCATAAAAGGGTCTCTAGGCGGATAGGTCGCTGATTGCGCTGAATTTGGGCGATATTACTATCGGACATTTCGCGCAATTCCAAAATCATCCGTTGTAATGCCACCGATTGCCGTGTGACCTCACGCGCAAATGAACGCATCATATCCGATTCTTGCCCACCTGCCATGCGTCCCAAATTGGCGAGTGGTTGTTGAATTTCTTGCGAGAGTCGTTTGAGCGCCTCTGCCCGTTCTTGCTCTGCACGCACTTCTTCGCTCATATCGCGCACCAAAATCACCGTACCAAGCCGTCCACCATCGGCAGAGACCACTGCACCCGCCTGTGCGCCGAGTATACGCTCATCAATATGAACCCGTTGCGGGTCTCCGAGTGCATATAATCCGGGTGCCAGATTTGCACCAAGCACCTGCGGAACAAATCCTGCCACATCGCCAATCCCCGATGACCGAAAAGCGCGTTGTGACCCCAATAAATTACGGGCGAGGTCATTCATGAGCAATACCCGACCATCAAGGTCTTGTACGATAACCCCTTGTGGCAAATTGCTGATGACCGCCGTCAAATGGCTCAGTTCACGCCGTTTTTGGCGGAGGGTCGTTTGTAGGGCATCTTGTTGCACCTGCACAGCATCGGCATAATGGTCTAACGATTGCCCCAATCTGCCAATTTCATCAGTGGCTTTCATACGGGTGCGGATTTTTTCGCCACGCGCCAACGCATCCACCGTATCCGACACGCCATCCACACGCCCCACAAACCGACTAATACCGATATACCCCACCACAATCACCACACCCGTCATCACAGAAATGAGCATGGCAGAAATTTGTTTGCCCGTTTCGGTGATAAATGGCGCGTCATTCGCCAAAAACACGCCCACCACGCCGATGGTATCTGCACCCATCCGCAACGGCACATAGGCGGCATTATATGGGGCGTTATTGAGCGAAATATCACGTAGCGGAATGGAATCGGTTGCCGTCACCGCTTGTTGATATTGTCCACCCTCTAGCACAAATTCGCTCACGGTAATATCACCCGTGAAAGTGGTCAAAAGCAAATCGGCATCACCGCCATAAAGGGCAAGTTGTGCGATGGCACTCCCTTTAAGCGATTCTAGCGCCGTTATCGCATCTATACCCACCCATACCGCGCCAATCGTGACGGATTCTAGGCGAATCGGCACAGCTGTCATGAGCTGTATGCCCTGTTGGGTGTTGATAAACCCACTCACCGTATCGGTATTGGGGATAAAAATTTGGCGGATGAGGGATGATGCGCTCATATCCGCGCTGGTGCTGATGGTGAAGCGGGTCTCCGTTCCGAGCGTCACCCGTTGAACCCCTATCACCTCAATCCCCGCCACATCCACCACAATCAGGCTATCCAAACGATGCGTTTGGAGCATGGATTCGAGCATCGGCTGAAGTGTGGCGACATCCAATGTTTCTACGGCTTGGGGCAATCCATCCAAAAATGCCGTTTGGAGCGCGACCAGCCGTTGCGACTGATAAATTTCATCACTGCGGTCTAATACCGCCCGACTACTTTGGAGCAATAGGTTATCCTGCGAAATTTGAATCCCACCCACCAAATTCCGCGAGAGGAAAAATGCGCCCAGCATCGCCACGATGAGCAATATCACAAAAAATGGCGATAGGAATTGCCACCGCACCGAGAAAAATTTAGGATTGGGATGTTGGTCATTCATAAATTAGAAATCTCCTACAAAAAAGTTATGCCCAAAGATTGCTCAGTTCCAGCAAAAAATTGGGCAGAATATCGGGTGCAGATAACACACCATCCGCTCCAAAGCGTTGTGGGCGGTTTGTATCGGATGTATAAACCCATGCGCTTCGGCTTTCTGGGTCTATAATCCAAATGACTTTTGCGCCATTATCCAAATCAAACAGGGTTCGCAATTGTATATCATCATACCTATCGGTTGGTGAAATAATTTCGATAATCAAGTCGGGAACAATCGGCACAATGCGGGGCATATCCATCATATATCCTTCGATGCGCGATTTGACATAAAAGCTGATGTCTGGTATGCGTGACCCTTTCACCCAATTACGCCGTTTTTCGATGATAAAGGCATTTTCAGAAAAAACTTCACCTAACTGATTATCAAACATCGCAAAATCTTCTAATAAACGTCGAATCTTGCGTAAAATGACTTGGTGTTTCAATCCGGGTGGCATTTTATCTATTTTCTCCCCATCAATCAGTTCAAACGGTTGGTCATGACTGAGTTGTAAAAAATCATCCAATGACATGCCTTCGCGTAAATTGGGTTTATCCGTTATCATCGAAATTTTAGGCGCGGATACCCATGCCTTTAGGCATGGGGAGGAGCGCCCTCTCCTTTCATATAATTGTAACCATCTGATTTGTGAATACTCTTAAAAAAACGATGATTAATGCCCTGTATGGTGTCTGTTGTGGTTGTGATATTAAAACTGCCACTTGCACGAACAGCCACCTTACCGACATATATCCCAATTTTTTTGCCCGATGTGACCATTACCTGAGCCATGTCGCCTGTCTGAAATCCAAAATACACTTTTTTGCGTTGGCGTGTGGCACGCGGAAAACCATATTTATCGGATTTAGTCATTTGCCGATTACCCCTGCCAACGGCTTTTATGATTAACGGTTGGTGATTAGGGCTGACAAATACGGCTTGCCCACTTTCACCCACACATACCGCATCTAGCCAGTGGGTTTTTGGGTAATTTTGTATCGCACGATTGTATTTTGTGCGACCACCTGTGCCTAATTCAATCGGTAAACAAAAATTTTGCAACGTTTGGTGCAATTTCCAGCGCGTGGCGTTGATGGCAGACGCATCTTTGAGTGGTGTTTTTGCCAATTTCTGCACATGCGGATGACCAAACTCGTCTGCGGTTTGGTTACCTTTTTTCTGATTGCAGGAGTGACAAGCCAGTGTTAAATTGCTCACACGGTTAGACCCGCCTCGTGATTTTGAAACGATATGTTCAATTTCGAGTGGCACATCTTTTATACCACAATACACACATTTCCGTCCAAATTTTTCGAGCAGATACTCTCGCACTTCATAACCCCATAATTCACCTTGTTGATAGTCAACACCACTGATTTCGGGTTTAACCATTGCCTGTGTATCGAATTTGACGAGTTCTAGCGCCAAATGTGTGACAGGCATATAGCGCATCAATCGTTTCACCCATGTCTGAATGTTATATACACGGCTCATGAGAGACGGTGCAAGCCAGCCATCGGGACGGTTGTGATTATCAAATCGTGCTTGATGATAACGCAATTTTCGATTTCTGCGTCCTCTGCGTAATTGCCTACGACTCAATAACCCGTCACGGATTGACTGACCACGATGGGTTAATTCACCTGCCCATACACAATATAACCCGCGCTTGAATTCTGCGACAACCGCTATGCCTGTTGTCTTGCTACCGGGGTCTATCTTGACCTGAATGGGTTGCATGTCATCACCTTCGCGGTCTTTCAGGGTAATCGTAAATGGATAACAACGATACACTGCCGCTTTCCCCGATTTCAACAACTGCCTTGCCCGTGCAGGATTGCAGGGCATGAGTGGTTCTTTGTTCTTATCTAGTACAAATACACGTTGCATCAAAAGTTACCTTTTGGTCTCGCCTTGCGGCGGTTAAGGTCACCGCGTCAAAGTTATTGGGTGGTTTTGTATGTGAACGGTACGGACGTGATTAATCGCGTCCCTACGCCCATTTCATCCTGTTTAATCGTTCACCGCAGAGTTCGGGGCTGGTGAAGCACCCCGAAGTGCCTATGTATTCACCCATAACGGAGCCATTGCTGGCTGAGACTGGTAAGCATTGAGGCTATTGAAAGCCCCTGTCTTTAGGCATGGGGTTGCTTACGCGCCATCCTTTGGTCTTATCCTACTCATCATAAAATGATTGTATCACAGCTTAGAGGTTCAATTATTCTGTCATCAGCAACTCCCATATCCACGACTCTCAAACGTCAGTGGGTCTACTGGCACATCATTAATCCGCACCTCGTAATGCACATGCGGTCCGCTACTGTTGCCTGTGCTACCACTCCATGCAATCACACTCCCCTTGCCCACATATTGCGCCTCATTCACATTAAATGAGGTGTTATGGGCATAATAGGTGATGAACGCGCCACTCTGCACAATCACCAAATAGCCATACCCCACATCGCTCCACCCCGCAAACGTGATTTGTCCGCTATGGGTGGCATACACCGCAGACCCCAATGGGATGCCAATATCTATCCCACTATGATAGGGATGAAACCGTTGCGTGAGTAAGCCATTCACAGGATTACCCGCAGGCGCACAATCTGACCCATTGGGTGTATAAGGCAGTGTCCGCAATGTGCCATCGTTGTTCAATGTAGAGGCAGTCGGCAACGCCACCGATGGGTTATAGGGCAATGGCAACGGTGGCGATGTAGGATAGGGCAACGGCGTTGGCAACACCCCAGATTGGCGCAGATTATCTGCCTCACGGGGCAAATATAGCCCCAACGGTTGCAGACGGTTATTTGACATGGGGTTCATGGGTGGTGCGAGTAAATACGCTTCTATGGCGGGATTCACCGCATAATATGCGGGAATCGTGAGCGGAATTTCGTATACAGTCGGTGTGCGGTTGAGCGCAATCGTGCGTTGCCCACCACTATTCGCCGTCTGGCTGATAGCATACATCACCAGCGCGGTTATCACGATAAAACCGAGCGCGATGGGCAAAATGAGTTTGTGTTTTTTGATAAATCGGCTAATGGTTTGCATAACCCCATTTTACACCGAAATGAAAAATGTGTAACAAAATAGGCATTGAACAATACAATGCTTATAGAAGATATAAATAAATGGGTGTGTAAGGGCGCAACATGTTGCGCCTTACGGGGCATTACTATCTAAATCATCTTATTCAGTAGGGGGGATATAGTATATCGTCTCTAAAATTGCCAATTCAATCGGCTGATAGGTATCAAATTCACGCGGATGGGCAAAACTGAAATAGCTGATGAAAGCCAAAGAACCGCCTTCTGGGGTCACGGCAATATAATAGCCCTTGCCCGCATAGCCAAATCCAGAAAAATTTGCCGTGACCGCATCATATCCCGCGAGAGTGAGCGGTGTAATCTCGGTATCCTCGTCAATATCGGTGGAACTGCTTCGCAACCATTCTTCTAGTGTGCGTGAGGTTGACAGACTACCTGTAGTGAGCGCAATCGTCACTGAATAGACACCTCTCTGTCCGCGTGCCATAAAATCGGTGGCGGCGGGGCTATTACCGAGTGTCACCCATCTAGCTTGTTCATCATATTCGGCAATCCAGCCTGCGGGATATTGAAATGTGATAGGAGAATCTTCATGAGAAAATGTCTCGCTCAATTCAAGCGATGCCGTTGCGGTATCAGTTACTTCTGGTGTTAATTCTGGCGCTACATCAGTTACTTCTGACGCTACATCAGTTACTTCTGGTGTTACTTCGGTCGGCACATCCGTCACATCGGGTTGGGGTGCTGTGGTCGCGCTATCTGGGATAGTTATCGGTGTGGGGTTAGTGTCAGCATTACCACCACATGCCGCCAATGCCATTACGATTATCAAAACCAGCGATAATCTTAAAATCATCATGTTTCAAATCTCTTTCACTCTATGCGAACTATAACAGGGATTGCCACAAAAAAATTGTAACAATCCTCAATAGTGTAGGCTTAAATCGTGAAATCACAACCCATCATGATGATGTTATGGTTAAAATTCATCTATCATATCGCTAATCACTGTGCCATCGGGCAAGGTGAACATGCGGAAACGGGTTATGCGTGTCCCCAATCCCCATGGGGTTTCTTGATAGGTCATCGCATAGCCCTGCTCCACAGATAGCGCCCATCCCAGACGGTCTCGCAACGATTCTTCCTCTACCCATACCTTACCAAACCCATTTATCGGTTGCAATAACCCTTCTGGTGGTGCTTCTGGGAAGGTAATATCGCCCTCTGTATAGGTATCTGGACGGAGCATAAAACTATTTGTATCGGCAAAATATATCACTATCAACTCAGTATCTTGTCGCCACACCATATATCCGCCTTCAAACGGTTGATAGGCGGCTTGGATGGTCTGTGGCGGTGCAGAGGGGCAATGCTCATTACTTGGGGCAAACCACTCCACAGAACAACTCAGGGGAACGGTTATCTCTGCTAGTCGGTTGGGAGTGGTGTCTTCTAGTACAATAGTCACTTCACGAACACCCTCTGGCGCGACCAATGTCACCGAGCCAACATTGGTATACGTGGGAGGCACAACATTATCATTCATCCCCGTATATGTTAAATAGACACGCACCTCATCTAACCCACTCACATCCCAATTGACCGTGAGCGTATCACCGCCTGTCGCCCGATTGGGAGTCACATCAAAACGGCGAATCGTGAGAGAAGGTCGTGGTGTGGGTGTGCTGGTGGGCGCGAGTGGTCTGTTTTGGATGGGCAAAAAGAGTGTCCGCATGGCAATTGTTTCATTTGTGGCGACCACATATAACCGCACCCGCAATTCTACCGATGTCGCGCCTGCGTCACCATTAACAGGGGCAACATCACCACTCCCCGCAGAATTGACCCATATATCTGGGCGGGGCAATTCCACATTCACCACACTGCCATCGGGTAACACCTGCTCAAAAGCCAAATTCATCTCTGGTGTGCGGTTGAGAACATCCCAATTGACCCTCACCCGTGATGAGCCATTGAGCAATTCTTCTGTAATCACAACCGTATTATCAGACCCAAAATTGCTAATCTGTGGCTGAGAGGTGTCTATAACCGCGATGGTCAATTCGCGTTGTGTGATGGTTTGTTGGGTAAAAATATTGACCACCCGCAGGCGCACAAAAAGCGTATCGGTTATCTGGTTATCACTCGGATAGATAAGCGCGACAATGCCATTACCCGATGAATTAACCCACGGAAATGGGCGAGGCAATTCGATATTCACCACCCGACCATTCGGAAAAACCTGCTCAAAAACCAATGTTGTTGTCATTGGGCGGTTAATCACCGACCAATTGACAAACATCTGCACAGCCCCACTGCGTAATTCATCACGATTTACAGCCGTAAATTCACTGGTGAAACGGGTAATTTGTGGGGCGGTGCTACTTTGTGCAGAAACAGACCCCACACCCAATAAAAGTAAAAACATCATCAATAACCAACGCATTATTTTTGTATCTCCTTGTGTATATGTGTGTATTACCGCGTGCTACCGCCAATAATAACCCGAAACAATCCACACAACTTTAAGCGTATGAAATACGTATAGAGGTGATAGGGATAGCGTCTAAATTGAGTAGGTCTCATATCATGCCCCAACATTTGGGGGTCTGATACATTTTTCATGGAATCTCCACAATTTATGTGCATAATAAAGGATGTATTTGAATTATTTTGAATGGTATGATGTTTTCTATGTCATCCAATTCTGTAAAGGAGTATTTCATGCAACAAACTGCGATTTCTGTTGAGCATATCACCAAGACCTATGGCACATTTAAGGCGGTAGATGACCTCTCTTTTGAGGTTTATCCGGGCGAGATTTTTGCTATGCTCGGACCAAACGGCGCGGGGAAATCCACCACTATCCGCATGATACTCGACATCCTGCGCCCCGATGTGGGCAACATCAGCATCTTTGGCGAAAAAATCAATGAGGCACTCAAACACCGCATTGGCTATTTGCCAGAAGAACGCGGACTCTATCGTGAAGTCCCTGTCATCGAAGTCATGACCTATTTGGGGTCACTGAAGGGACTCACCCGCCCAGAAGCCAAAAAGCGTGCCATGCGCCTTTTGGAGCAATTAGAATTGGGCGACAAGGCAAAAAAGAAGGTAAAAGAATTTAGCAAGGGGATGCAACAAAAAGTCCAATTTGCGGTGACAATCATCCATGAGCCAGACCTCATTATCGTAGATGAGCCATTTAGTGGGTTAGACCCTGTAAATACCCAACTGATTAAGGGCATGGTCAAAGACCTCAAACAAAAAGGCACAGCCATTGTGATGAGTTCTCATGAGATGTTCCAAGTCGAAGAAATGGCAGACCGCCTGCTCATGGTCAATCGTGGCAAATTGGCATTATATGGTGGTGTGGATGAAGTCCGCAGGCGCTATGCCATTCATGGCATCATCGTAGAAGGCACGGGCGATTGGTCTCTGTTAAACGGTGTAGAAAAAGTAGAACCCGCCACCAATAGCCGTAATGGGATACTCATTCACCTCGATCCCGCCACATCTACCGATACCATACTCACAGAAATTTCCAGCAATAGCGCCTATCATATCACCAAATTTGAACAAGCTGTGCCAAGCCTCAACGATATTTTTATCACTGTCGCGGGGGAACGCCCAGAAGATATTGAGGCAGAACACAAGCAAAAGGTGAGCGTCAATGTCTAAAATCTTACAAATTGCCAGACGCGAATATAACTATAATATTCGCAAACCATCCTTTTTGTTTGCGGCATTTGGCACTCCCCTCATAATTATCGGGCTATGGGTTTTGCTGTTTGCCTTCTCTGGAAATACCACGGAACGCCCTGCTTTTTCGCGCGTGGGGATGATAGACACGGTTGGTATCATCAATCCAGATGTCGCAGTAGACAATATCTCGTTTGAGATTATTCCCTACACCGATGAAGCCAGCGCCAGCGCCGATTTGGATACAGAGCAAATCGAAGCCTATTTTGTCCTGCCAGAGGGCTTTAAGACCAGTGGTATCTTACCCATTTATGCCTATAAAGAATTGCCCAACGATTTTCAATATAGTATTCGCAGGCTAATTCTCGCCAATATCAGCGCAGAAGCGGGCGTTACCATGCCCCTAGACCGCATCTTAAACCCCTTTAACGAGATAAATGTGCAAATCCTCGATTCTGGGCGCACAGTCAACGATGCGGGCATTGTATTCACCTTCTTAGCACCATTCTTCTTCTCGTTGCTATTCTGGATTTCGATGCAGACCACCGGCAATTTTTTGATGAATGGCTTGGTAGAAGAGAAGAAAAATCGTATCATCGAAATTTTGGTGACGACCACCACCCCCACCCAATTGCTCATGGGCAAAATTTTGGGACTCGGCTTGTTGGGGCTAACACAAATTGGGCTATGGCTTGGGGCGGCACTACTAGCACTCACCGTTGGTCCAAAAATTGAATTCTTGTCGGGATTGGGCAATGTCCAATTACCGCTAGAACTCATCACTGCTGGGTTTTTATTCTTTGGGCTTGGCTACTTGTTCAATGCGGGACTATTAGCAGGTGTGGGTGTTTTGGCGGGCAATGAGCAACAAAGCAACCAATATAGCGCCTTCATTTTGTTACCCGGTTACTTGCCCCCCATCTTTCTGATTGGCGAGTTTATCTCCAATTCCAACGGTTCTACCGCCACCCTCCTTTCGATGATTCCTATCACCGCTCCGTTTTCAATGGTTATGCGGATTGGGTTTGGCGCTGTCCCACCAGAGCAAATCGTCATCAGCTTGGGCATCCTACTCGTGTCTACCATCATCGTTAGCTGGGCGGCAGGCAAGGTATTCCGTTGGGGATTATTGCTCTATGGTAAAAAGATTCGTATTCCAGAATTATTACGAGTCGTCACATCGCGCAAGGTGACTTATGCCACATCCGCGACCTTATCGGAATCTGGAAAGGGAGCAGAGTAACATGGGAAGTTCATTTTGGAGTGTGTTCAAGTACGAAATCATCCGTACATTAAGAAAAAAAGGCTTTCTATTCAGCCTGTTCGGATTGCCCATATTGGGCTTGATATTGGTCGCCGTCCTACGCGGGTCACTCGGCAATGCAGACCCCACCCAACAATTACTCGAATTGGCATTCGATACGAGCAATGTCGGCAAATCGGGTTATATAGATTATTCTGGGTTATTTCCCCAAGTCGGGACATTAGCCAGTGATGTGATGATTCGTTATGAGGATGAAGCATCCGCCCGTGTCGCGTTAGATGCAGACGAAATTGATGCCTACTACATCATCCCAACCGATTATGCAGAAACAGGCAATATTCAAAGCGTTTTGCCAAGTTTTTCGCTCTCTAGCTTCACATCAACGCCCATGCGAATGTTATTCTTTAGCCAAATAGGCGAAAATGTGAGTCAGGAAAATCTAACCCTGCTGGCAGTCGCGCCCAATTTTCAGGTGACGCAACTACAGAATGAAACCGATGCCAAAGTGGTCAATGAGGACAACAATAACACGGCTGTGAATATTTTTGCCATCTTATTTGTTTTTGCCCTATTCGGCACAAATGGCTATCTGATGCAAACAGTCATTGAGGAAAAAGAAACCCGCCTCATCGAAATTTTGCTGTCATCGCTCACACCATTCTCGCTTCTAACAGGCAAAATTTTAGCATTGGGCGTGCTGGGACTCTTTCAATTAGTGGTGTATATCGCCACGATGTTAATAGGCGTGGTGCTATTTGGTGGTGATTTGGCATTTATGAGTGCGTTGAATTTATCGGTGGGGACAATCGCCATTTTGGTGATTTATTTCCTGCTGGGATACCTGTTCTTTGCGGCGATGTTTGGCGCAGTTGGGGCATTATCCACATCCATCACAGAGGGTCCCGCGTTGGCAACCGTTTTCATTTTGCCCGCCATGATACCCTTAATCTTATCATCCATTTTTGCACAAGAACCCAACGGCAGTTTAGCCACATTTTTGAGCCTATTCCCCCTCACATCCCCGATGGCGATGATTATGCGGACGAGTATCACCGATGTGCCGATTGGCGAATTGCTATTGAGCATTGGCATTTTGGCGATAGCCGTAGCAGGAATGTTGTGGTTTGCGGCACGGTTATTCCGCGAGCATACCCTCCTTGCTGGTGCTGGCTTTAAGGTGCGTGATATTCCGCGTTTGGTGTTTGGGAAGTAGTGCCAATGATGGATAGGTATCGTTGTTTTTAAGCCCACAGGCGTGGTGTAGGGGCTTGCCATGGCAAGCCCACCGACCCGTTTTGAGGTTTCTCTCCCTATACCCACTTGGTGGGTATAGGGGTTATTTTTAGGGCATTAAATTTTATTGCCTTATGCCCATGTAATCAAATGGGGTTGGAAGGGGGTGGTGAGCAATTCGTGGTGAGGCAAAATCCGCACCGAAATGCCTCTATCGCCACTCGACACACACTTCACCTGCACCTTAAAGGTATGTATAGCGCCCTCTGCCTTGCCATTGGGTTTCATCTCGACCGCCTCGCTGGTGACATCATTAATCTGTCCGCGCAGGTCGAGTGTGCCATAGTACAATTCCACACGCACACTTTCGGGTTGCAAATCACCCAAATTCACGGTGGCAGTCACTTCGATGCTCTCATCCACCTTGACCTCTTGGTCAGAGATAGTGACCGATTGCACCTTAATCTTGCCCCACGCCTTATTCAGACCCATACGCCATTCGGCATATTTTTTGGCGGTCTCATCTTCTGGCGATTTCATCTTGCGCGTGAGGTCAAACAACGGCATATAGTAATTTTCGGTATATTCTTGCACCATACGCCGTGTATTAAACACAGGGGCAAGTTTCTTCATGGACATTTTGACCTTATCCAGCCATTCACGGGGAAGATTATCGCGCCCACGATTATAGAAGGTGGGGATAATATCGTTTTCCAACACATTCAACAAGGCTTGGGCTTCGATGCGGTCTTGATGTTCCCAATTTGCCTCATCATATTCCTCGCCATTGCCAATCGCCCAGCCGACACTAGACCCAAAATCGGCGTATGCTTCAGCCCACCAGCCATCTAGGATGCTAAAGTTCAGACCACCGTTATAGATGACCTTCATACCACTGGTGCCACTGGCTTCTTTTGGGCGACGGGGATTATTGAGCCAAATATCCACCCCTTGCACCAAATAGCGGGCAACCAGCATGTCATAATTTTCTAGGAACACAATTTTATGACGGAATTCTGGCATGTGACCCACACGGACAATCTCGCGGATGAACGATTTACCGGGTTCATCATGTGGATGTGCTTTCCCTGCAAAGATAAACTGCACAGGGCGTTCAGAATCGTTTACAAGGCGGTTAAACCGTTCTAAATCTTCAAATAGCAATGTTGCCCGTTTATAAGTCGCAAAACGGCGTGCAAAGCCAATGGTGAGCGTATCGGGATTCAATACTTCGTCTGCCAGTTCAATTTCAGATTGCGATGCCCCGCGATGAATCAATTGTTGATGCAAGCGTTGACGGGCAAACGCCACCAACCGTTCACGACGGCGTTCATGTGTGCGCCACAATTCACCGTCTGGAATTTGGTCAACAGTTTCCCAGATAGCAGGGTCGGCTTCATTGGTGCGCCATTCTGGACTGAGATAACGGTCAAATAACCCGCTCATCTCGCCACTGACCCATGTCATCATGTGAATACCATTGGTCACAGAGCCAATCGGCACTTCTTTTTCTGGCACATCGGGATAAACATAATTCCACATCTCACGCGATACACGTCCGTGCAATTTTGCGACACCATTTGCCCCAGAGGAGAAATTGAGCGCCAAAAGTGCCATTGAGAACAGTTCATACGTCCCCATATCTTCGCGTCCCAAATCAATGAATTGGTCGCGGGTGAGCCCCAGTTGGCGCATGAGGTCGGTGAAATGTTCGTCTATTAAATCAAACCCAAAGCGTTCCAAACCCGCAGGTACAGGCGTATGGGTGGTGAACATATTCGACAGCTTAGAGATTTCTTTTGCTTGCCAAAAATTTAAGCCGTGTTCAGTCATCAATTGGCGCGTGCGTTCCAACGCCAAAAATGCCGAGTGACCTTCGTTCATGTGGCAAATAGTGGGGCGCAGTCCCAACATATCTAAGACGCGAATCCCACCAATGCCCACCAAAATTTCTTGGCGGATGCGTGTGCGTTTGTCACCACCGTAGAGGCGGTCAGTGAGGTTGCGGTCTTCTTGGCGGGGATTGTCATCAATGTTGGTATCGAGCAAATAGAGCGCCACACGCCCCACTTGCACCTTCCATACCTGTGCATATAGTTGGCGACCGGGTAATGGCACATTGATTTTTATCGGATTGCCTTCCCCATCGCGTTGGAGCGTGATGGGAAGCGTGGAAAAATCGTTGATGGGGTACAATTCTTGTTGATAACCATCAGCATTGAGGTATTGTTGAAAATATCCCTCTTGATAGAGCAAGCCAACCGCCACAAGGGGTATTCCCAAGTCGCTGGCACTTTTCAGATGGTCGCCACTCAATACACCCAACCCACCCGAATAATTTTGCAGACATTCGGTTAAGCCAAATTCCATCGAAAAATAAGCAATGAGCGGACGCGCCACGTTTTTATAATTTTTCTCGTACCATTTATCAAACCATGTATTTTTTGCCCCCATATAATCATCAAAAGAGGCTAACACCCGATTGTAATTCGCCATGAATGCCGCATCTTTTTGCACCGCATCCAACCGTTCCTGACTCACTAGCCCAAGCATCCGCACAGGGTTACGCCCCACCGAAAGCCACAAATCGTTATCTATACGCGCAAACAAGCGGGCAGTTTCATAATCCCATGCCCAACGCAGGTTATACGCCAGTTCTTGAAGCCGAGCCAATTTTTTGGGAATATCCGGCACGACATTAATCGTTACTACAGGTTTTACCATGAATTACAGACTCCTGTTTGGTCTTAAATACAGCCCTTTTTGTGTATAAATGAATTATAAATACACCAAAATCGTCTCAAGCATAGCGTGTTTGGCGGATGTGCGCTAGTTCAAAGTATACAATTCTGGGTGATATTTGGCACTTTTTGGGGGAAAAACAACGATTAATCCGCACATCATCATTAGAAAAATGACGGAATATGGGATAATTTGTGATATATTTCTCTTTTAACCCCTCCTAGATATTGATACAATGAGTTATAGAGGGATTGCAAATAAGCATCCATACACCGTCAAAAGTAGACTAGGAGCAACCACCATGCTGAAAAAACAAAGTGTCGAAAAAGGCAAATTTATCAAAGTGACTTTCTATACCCATGCCATCAAAGAAGCCAGCACCGCTTTTTTGGTCGGTGATTTTAACGAATGGAGCGAAACCTCTCATCCAATGGAAAAACTCAAGGACGGGCGCTTTAGTTTGGCAATTAAAGTCGCACCAAACAAAGAATATCAATTTCGGTATCTGATAGATGGGGAATGGCACAACGATTGGGAATCCGATAAATACGTGGCAAATCCATTTAGTGGCGACAATTCTGTCGTGGTTGCTAACGCCTAAAAATATAGCCACCTTTCACCTGTGGAAGATGGCATGTAGGGGCTTGCCATGGCAAGCCCCTAGCGAGGTTATTGAGAGGTGAGATTTCTTATTTCCGTTTATACCCCACATGCGTGCCATTGGGGATGACATTATTCTCAAATTGCTTAAAGTGAGTGGCATCCAAATCGGGTCCCAAAACAACATTGCGCCCCACCGTAAAGCCTGCTGGCACATGAGTATTTTTGCCGATGCAGGTAATACCCAAATCGCCCCCATTTTCAATCCGACCAACTCGTGCGCCTTGCCTTACCACTGCGATTTTATCCATAATACAGCGTTCTACAATCGCCCCTGCTTCAATATAAGCATCATTAAGCAAAATAGATTCGCGCACTACCGCTCCTGGTCCAATATAGACCCCTGGTGAGAGGACAGACCGTTCTACCACCGCACCATCGGCAATGGTTGTGCCATCGGTGATGAGGCTATCCCGAATAATGGCATTGTTATGGATCCGCACAGGGGGACGTTCTTCACTTTTGGTATGAATAACCCATGTGCGGTCGTTCAGGTTCATGGATGGGGGCGATTGCAATAAATCCATGTGCGCTTCCCAATAAGCATCAATCGTCCCAACATCAATCCAATAACCACCATAAGGATAGGCATATACATTCATATCATCTTTAATCATCATCGGGATGATATTTCTGCCAAAATCGTGGCTAGATCCACTATCTTCATGGTCTTTGGCGAGCATTTCTTCTAGCACACTATAATTAAAGACATACACACCCATGCTGGCGAGATTACTCGGTGGATTTTTTGGTTTCTCGACAAAATCGGTCACACGGTAATTTTCATCTGTCGCCAAAATACCAAACCGATTTGCCTCATCCATCGGCACACGAATCGTACACACGGTACAATCTGCGCCCTTTTCTTTGTGAAATTGCACCAGCACGTCATAATCCATCTGATAAATATGGTCTCCAGAGAGAATCAATACATATTCTGGGCGACCACTCCGCATAAAGTTCATATTCTGAATAACCGCGTCGGCTGTGCCTGCGTACCAATCGGTATCAAAATAACCCTTATACGGTTGCAAAATCTGAACACCACCCGTAAATGTGCGGTCTAAGTCCCAAGGACGACCACGCGCAATATGGTCAATGAGGCTATGCGGACGATATTGTGTGAGGATAAGCACATCGAATATGCCCGAATTCACACAATTGCTCAGGGTAAAATCTATAATGCGATATTTCCCCCCAAACGGGACGGCTGGCTTGGCACGTTTGGCGGTGAGGGTTGCCAAACGTGTTCCTTCTCCACCTGCTAAAATCACGGCTTTAATCTTCATACATTTTCTCCCATATAGACACAATACTGTGTCTAATTATATCTCTATTTAAGGTTGGTATAGCCCTATCATCATGCTTTTTTGGCTATCGCCTTGTTATACATCTCGATATATTGGCGGGCGCTCACATCCCAGCTAAAATCGCGTTCCATCGCCCGTTTTTGCATTCGTTTCCATACCTCTGGCTTATCTTTATAGGTGTTATATGCCCATCGGAGCGTATTCAATACCGCTTCAGATTCTTCCCATCGAAAGACAAATCCTATACCACGCTCGGCTTTATCGCCATCATAATTTTCAACCGTATCTGCCAAACCGCCTGTCTCGCGTACCAACGGCAATGCACCATAGCGCATAGACAACATTTGACCTGTGCCACACGGCTCAAAATGGCTTGGCATCAAAAACAAATCGCATCCTGCATAAATTTGTTGGGCGATTGCACCATCATAATTCAATTTACAGCGTGTATTATGTGGATAGGTGCGCTCCAATTGGCGCAATGCCGCTTCTATCTCTGGCTCACCTGTCCCAAGTGCCACAAATTGTACATCATATTGTGCCAACAGTCGGCGCATGGCAGGAATCGCCAAGTCCATTCCCTTTTGCCACACCATGCGGGTCACTACGCCCACCAAAAAGGTATCGTCGCGGACTTCTAAGCCCATCGAGGCTTGCAGATGGCGCTTGTTCATAATCCGCTTTTCTGCAAAGTCATCCACCGAAAAATGGGTGGTAATATCGGGGTCTGTGGCGGGATTCCACAGCTTGACATCAATACCATTCAAAATACCATATAAATCATCCACACGGGTGCGGAGCAATCCATCAAGCCCATACCCCATATAGGGATATTGAATTTCTGTGGCATACCGTGGACTCACTGTAGACAGCATATCGCTATAGGCGAGGGCAATCGCCATGAGGTTATCGGTGAGATTTTGATAGACCAAATCGGGATGATGCCGACCATGTACACCCGCCTCAAACAACCATCCACCCACATGGTCGCCCTGATATGCCATATTATGGATGCTCAACACACTAGCCAGTTTGTTCCATTTTTTCTCTGCCCGATTTTGAGCAACCAAAAACGGTACTAGCCCCGTATGCCAGTCGTTCACATGGGCAATATCTGGAAACCAGCCAAAACGGGCGCTCATCTCCGACATAAATCCCATTACAATTTGATTAAAAAAGATGAATCGGGGTGAATCCCAATCCCACACGGTATACAACGTCTTTTCGTTGCCAAAATAGGGATGCGCTTGCAAAAAATAGAATGGCACACTGTCATGCACGGTGGTATACACTTTTACATCGGCAACACCCACCCGTAATGGCATACTATAGGTGAATAAGTGCGTGATTTTATACTTATCGTGGTTGATAAATCCATAACCGGGCAACACCACCCGGGCATCCACAGACGCTTCTCTGAGCGCGGCAGGCAATGACCCAACAACATCCGCCATCCCCCCTACTTTGGCAAAGGGCGCGGCTTCTGCGGCAATGAATAATACATTCATGACAATTTCCCCTTTTGCCGTTAGTCGGCATACCACCGATAATCCACATCCATCAAGCCATGTGCTTCGTCAGCAGACATCGGCAATGCGACATCCAACTTAAGGCTATCTGCCAATTTGGTAAACTGCTCATAAAATTCATAAAACCGACCAATGGCATATTCGCGTTCTTGCATAAGGGTCACATGCCAGAGCCAATCGGATGTTTGCAATTGCATCAATTGGCGCACCATGCGGTTGAGTGTTTGGCGCTGAATATCGCTAGGATTGCCATATTCGCTCGCCAAAATGATCATACGTGCCTCTGCCTGATGAATTATGCGCCACATCCACGCAGTTTCGGCGTTGCTCCACATAAAATGAGCGCCACCATACCCCCATGAGCTTTCTGGGAGTGATAAAATGGTCTTTGGCGGATATTGCGCCAGATAGGTGCTAGGCGTGCTAAAAGCGATTTCTGGATTATTTCCCAAGTGGCGCAACACTTTTCCAAGCCACTGCACACCCTCAAACCAGCGATACCCAAATAAATCGGTGGGAAATGTGGAGGCAATAAAGCCAAATTCAGACGACTCGTTATAAAATTCACGCAACACATCGCCCACAACATGGACAAAATGCTCGGCATGTTGGTCTACTTTATACGATGCCCATTCAGGGTGATATAAATCTTTGTGGGTCAAATCCACTTTTGCCCCTGTCACCCGCCAATAACGCAATCCGCCTGTACCCGACTTTTTGCGGAGTTCACGATAATCAAAATCGGCAGGATAGCCCCAATCGTTGCTCCATACCTGTTGACCTGTGCGGTTATCGCGTCCAAATACCGCCACACCAGACGAAATATCATTCTCGCCCACCCAATGCGGGCGTAGGGTCTTGATTTGTTTTCGTGGGGGAATTTGGGTGATGGGTGGTGGCATATAACGCCGTTTGACCTCACCATATAAGCCCAAAACATCCCCAGAAGCCACCCCCATCGGCTGACCACCTATGATAGGATGTGCCTCTGTAAAGAAAAATTGAAGTCCCATATCCCCAACAAATTTTTCCATACCCGGTTTATAGCCACATTCTGGCAACCAAATCCCTTTGGGGGCAGTCCCAAAATGCCGTTGGTGAATTATCATGGCAGATTGCAATTGCGCTTTAATACTTCTGTCATCTTTGAGCAACGGCAGATAGGCATGAGTGGTCGCGCTGGTGATGAGTTCAATCAGACCCGCCTGTGCCAATGTGTTAAATCCGCCAATGATGTCGCGGTTGAATCGTTTATTAAACGACTCGCGCAAATTTTCGTACCACGATTTATACCACCCTGCCAAAAAGTGCAGATGGGTATCTGGCGATTTTTCGGCAAAATGGGCAATATCATGTTCCGCAAACCGAATTTTTTCTTGTAGATAATGGTCAAAATGTTCCAAATGCGCGGGGTCTGCCAATTGCTCTAGCAATATAGGCGAAAAACTCATCGTCAGATGATATTTCACACCGTCATGATGCAACTCATGAAGCATATTCAGTAGGGGAAGATAAGTCTCTGCGAGAATGTCATAAAACCACGTCCCAGCATAATAGCGATGTGGTTGAACATGAGGCAGATGGCTATGTAGCACAAATGTAAAGTGTCCGATTGCGCTCACAAATGTTACTCCTCATAAATCTATTTTAGTTAAAAGGTCGCTCAATCTCATCTATGGCAAGGCTGGCAATTGTTTGCCATTGTAACGCCAATGTCAGAGGGGCGCAAATTTTTTATATATTCAGCACAGGGTTATCACATCAAAATAATTTTAACCATATTTTATGAAACTCATCCTCCCAGCCCCCTTCTCCAGATTGGAGAAGGGGGAGAAAATCATTTTTTAGGGCGGTTTAAGTCCCCTCTCCACAGTGGAGAGGGGATTTAGGGGTGAGGTCGTGCTTATAACCGGTTACACATCATCCTAATCTTGACCACCTGTGTTATGTCATGATGGGCAAAATACACGTCATTGCCGTTCCCACCCCAATTTCGGTCTTGAGGACGCTCACATAACCACCATGAACCTCTGCCACCTTGCGGGCAATAAATAGCCCCTGCCCCAATCCACGCGGGTCAATTAATTTGCCATGTGAATCGCGTGGGTCGCCCCGATAAAATTGCTCAAAAATATGGGGTAAATCTTTTTTGGCAATGCCCACCCCATTATCAACAATATCAAGACGCATATAACGATGGTCTTGGGCATCTATGCCCGCCATCACCACCACATGCCCACCCTTTTCGGTGTAGTGTGTAGCATTTTCTAACAAATGACCAAATGCCCACCGCAAACGTTGTTCATCACCCAACACGCGCAATAGGGATGCGTCGCGTATCATCACCATCACATCTAATTTTTTTTGTTTCACTTCTGGGCTAACCCCGTTGACCACCGACCACAACAACGACTCAATTTTGACCTCATCATGGCGAATATCAAACGTGCCAGCACCCATTTCGGACACATCAAGCAATTCGACGATCATGCGGTCTAGCACATCCACATTGCGGATGAGCGTCTCCAATGGGCGTTGTGTCGCCTCTTTGTTATCCGCAGGGATATGTTTGAGGACATCTGCCATGCCCTTAATGGCGGTCATGGGGGTTTTGAGTTCATGCGAGAGTGCCGTGACAAATTGGGTCTTAATGCGGTCTGCCAACGATTCTTGGGTAACATCCCGCAAGACAATCATCGTGCCAAGTCGCTCACCCTTATCATTAGCCACCGCCGCCACCTGCGCCCCCAAAATGCGGTTATTCACCTGCACCTTGTCTGGCTCACCCAACGGCACAATTTCGCTGTCTAGCGAAGGGGCTTGGCTATAGGTATCAAACAAACGACCTAGCTCTGTATCTCTAAAATTTTTATATGTCCCCAACAGGTTATGGGCGGCTTTGTTGATAAAAACCACCTTGCCATCGAGGTCTTGCATGATGATACCTTCGGTGATATGCGCCAAAATACCATCGAGTCGTTCTATATCTTGTTGCTTTTGGCGCAAACCCGCCTTAAGCTGACGGTTTTGAACAACCGCGAGTCGTGCCTGCTGAATTTTTGATTCTAATTCGGCTTTACGGCGCAGACGCGCCTCGCGCTCACTTTCGGCATGTGCGCGTTGATTGAGCGCGGCGAATAAACGGCTAAAAAGCCGTTCTGTCGCCGCACCCAATTGATTCACTCGTCTCAACGCGCCGCCAATTTCTTGCGCTTGGTCGTTTGCCTTATCGCTCATAGTGACCTAATCTTTTGGTGGTTCTGTGGTGGTTGCCGGTCGGGTGGGTGCATCAATAGACGCAACATCAGACGGTGTTTCGTCTGGCTTTGGCACATTTGCACTTACCACATCTGGCTTTGGCGCATCCACTGTCGGCATTGGTGGTTTAGTCGGTTGTGTTTTTGCCGATTCTGGTATGGGTGCTGATGGCGGTGGTGGTGCATCTACTTTTGGTGTTTCTGCCTTTTTGCGGGTGATAATGTCATACAAAATCGTCCGCAAACGGTCAAAATCGGGCAGTGGTTTGTTGATAACCGCATCCACCCCAAAATCTTTCTTCATCTGATTCATTTCATCTTCGCTCATGACAAAGGCAGTCATCAGCACAATGGGAATATTTTGAAGTTGCGGAAGTGTACGAATACGTGCAGAAATTTCGTTGCCCCGCTTACCGGGCATCCGAATATCCATCAACGCAAAATCGGGCAACACGCCTTTATATTGCCCCGATTCAATAGTATCTAACCAATCCCATGCCTTTTGTCCGCTTTCATACGCCATAGGCACATTGCCCCACACTTGACACATCATGGAGACCAGACTGCGAATATCCGCTTCATCTTCGACGATTAACCAGTTCAAGTTTCGCCCCTTCTTCCTGTTGCACATATTTTTCATCTGATTATACCGCCAACAGACGAGAATCGAAAGTTTTTCCCACCATTTTCCTAAAATTCGCAATAATATCCCTCAATGAGGTAAAATTTTTGTTGTATCATAGTAGCAGTTATGTATGCAGATATGGAAAAGTGAGGAAGCCTCTTGTCTACATGGATGGTTGTAGAAGACGAGCCAGATATTTACGAAGTGTTAATGGCGATGTTCGGGATATGGGGCATTGACGGTGTGGCATTTGTAGATGGCGAAGAAGCAATGACATGGATTGATGATGTGGACAATGGACGCTTTCAGGGCGAATTGCCAGAACTCGCATTACTCGATATTCGCCTACCCGGAGATATTCAGGGTCCAAAAGTGGGTGAGCGACTTCGCAAAAGCCCGCTACTCAATCAGGTTGCCATCGTCTTTGCCACCGCCTATAAGCTCACGCCCGATGAGGAAAAAGAGATTATGGCGCAAGCAGGTGCAGATAGGCTCATCTATAAACCCCTGCCAAAATTTGCCGATTTACAAAAATTGTTAGAAGATACTATCACCACACGCCGAATGGCATCGCAGATACCAACACAAACGCCATCGCAACCCAAAACACCTTAATCGGCTATTACCCAATTTTTAAGGAGCAACTCCATGCGTAATGTGTCTCCTGCAAGGGCGTTATTAAGACGCTCACAACTCTTACTCCAACTCGCCTTTGTATTTATCACAGGCGGGATATTTCTGGGTGTGGTTGGGTTGGCGCTCTATGCCATCCCAGTCACAGGTGCGGGACAAGAAATTAACCCCATTGTCAATTTGGGGCGCTTGCTCATCCTACTCGGTGGTGGGGTATTATTTCTCATCGGCGCAGGGATGGTCATTCGTGCCGTGACATGGAAAACCGATAACGACCTCGCTATGATGACCGCCAAAGTGTTGATAGACCACATTGATGACCGCTATACTCTCATCCGCAATATCAACGGCAGACCCGTTGGTTATGTAGATGCCCTGCTCATCGGACCAGGGGGGGTATTGGTATTTCGCACCACCGACATGGTGGGCAAATTTCTGAATGAACGGAGCAAATGGCTTCGGCGTACCAATAACCAGTGGAAGATTAGCCTTAGCAATCCCACCCAAGATGCCCTAGACGACCTCAAAAGTGTGCGCGACCACCTTGTGCATCACAAATTAGAGGATATGCCCGTCTATGGTATTGTCATCCTCACCCAGCCAGAAGATAAAATCCAAGTCCTGCTCAAAGACTCTGTATTACCCATTGTCTATTTAGAGGACTTAGTGCCACGTCTCTATGAGGGATTTTTGGCAAAAGAGCGTGTGACCAATCCCAAAAGCATCGAGTCGGCGATAAAATTGTTTTATAAAACCTAAATCATGTAAGGCAGTAGGGACGGCATACATGCCGTCCACGCCTGTTTTAAGTGTACTGGCGATTAATCCGCACTCGTATGTCAGTCACTATAAGCCCTTTTTCAAGTGGGCATCACGAATAAAAAACAACATTTTTCTTTAACAAGGATATTTTCCATGAAACGCATTTTTATCACAGGAGCAACTCGTGGCTTGGGGTTAGAGATGGTGCATCAATATGCCCAACAAGATAGCACGCATATTTTCGCCACCTACCGCGATGAACATCATGCCCATGCCCTACAATCACTTGCCACACAATACGCCCCGCATATAGACCTCGTGCCGTTGGATGTGGCAAATCCACAGTCTATTGCCGACACCATTCATCATATCCAGCACAAAACCAATGGGTTAGATATTCTCATCAATAATGCGGCAATCAACCCCAAAGAAACCACCCAAAGCATGGGTACATTGCAGATGGACGGGTTTTTGGATGTATTACGGGTGAATACAGTCGCACCAGCACTCATCGTACAGGCACTTCTGCCCCTGCTCAAAGTGGGGCATAATCCGCGTATTATCAATATTTCGTCGGATATGGCATCCCTTGAGCATCGCACCTATGGCGGGTCTCATGCCTATTGTGCCAGCAAAGCCGCCCTCAATATGGTCTCTCGGGGGTTAGCGGCAGAACTCGCCCCCTACAATATTATCACCATTGCCCTTGACCCAGGTTGGGTGCAAACCGATATGGGCGGGGCAAGCGCCCCACTTACCCCACACGATTCGATTGCGGGTATGATAAAAGTCGTGGATGGATTGACCATGCGCCAAAGTGGGCATTATATGAATTATCGCGGGAAAAATATCCCATGGTGAACGCCCAACTCATCCTTGCACCTGTCGGGGCGGGCAAAACCGAATTTGTCCTCACAGAGATTCATCGGCACTATGCCCATAACCCGTTTGCGCGAATTTGGGTACTACTCGCCAGCCAGCAACAAGAATTTGCCCTGCGGGAACGTCTCTTTCGGGGTGATAGTGCCGATACCTATTTCAACATCGAATTTTTTCGATTTTCGTCACTCTATCAACGCCTACTCGACATGGCAGGCAAGCCACAACGCCTGCTCAACAAACAGGGGCAAGTGGTATTATTGCGCCATCTCATCGGGGAATTAGACCTGCCCCTATTCGCCCCAGTCGCCCATACCAACGGATTTGTGCGGATAACCGAAAATTGGATTGAGGAACTCAAGCAAAATCGGGTCAATGCCGATGATTATCAGCGTGTCGCGCAATCTGCGCGTGACCACGACCTCGCTACCATCTACCGCGCCTATCAAAATGCGCTCATCACGCATAATCTGATGGATGAAGAAGGACAAGGCTGGCTGGCGGTAGAAGCACTTCAACACGACACCCATTTGCTGGCACACGCGCAGGTAGATGTCCTCATCGTAGATGGCTTTGACCAATTTTCGCACACCCAAACCGACCTCTTGGCACAATTGAGCAAGCAAGTGTCGCAACTACTCATCACCCTCACCCAAGTAACTGGCAGAGAAGCAACGATTGGCAGGCGTTTTTCTACCGCCAAAACCGAATTAGAGCGTGCCTTTGACCGCACCGATGTCACCTTATCAACTTCTCCCATTGGGGGCATTGCGACCTCCAAGCACCGTGATTTAACCCATCTTGTCCACAGCATTTTTTCGCGCAATGCCCAAAAACGGACAATGGGCGGGGGCATCACCTTTTTAGAAGCACCCACCCATGCCGATGAAACCGCCAGCGTGCTACGGCATGTCAAAGGCTTATTGCAAGACGGGGTTGCACCAGAAGAAATTCTCATCACTGTGCGTGATTGGGAGCATTACCGCAGACATCTCACCGCGTATGGTCGCAAGTATGGCTTGCCAATGGTGCTTCATTACGAAGAACCCCTCACAGAAACGCCTTTCATGATGACCCTCACGGCACTTTTACAACTCGCCACCGCCCAATTTCCGCGTAGAGGGGTATTAGATGCCCTGCGTTCCCCGTATGTGAACGGGGCAGGCTTTTCATCGGAAGAAATTGACCTCTTAGAAGCCATCAGCGCCCAACAAATTGTGCTTTATGGGCGTGAAGCGTGGCTATCGGGGATTATCAACAGCGCCCAACAACCCCAATTCGATGAAAACGGCGATGAATTCATCACATCAGGCATCTCACCCGATAGGGCAAATGATTTGGCACAGCGCCTCACGGCATTTTTCGATGCCATCACCCCACCCACAGAAGCCACACTAAGCGAATTTATTTTGTGGATAGAAACACTCGTCGGCGCAGACCCCATTTTAGATGTAGATGCCGATGAAGATGAAATCCTCACACATAATCCCGCCAGCCTCAATATGCTCATGGCATTGCGGGCGGGGGATAACAATTGGCTATGGCGCGATTTATTAGTCATTCAAGCCATCAAGCACTGTCTGGCACAGATGAATATGGCACATGCCCAATTGCGTCCGATTATCGGCACAGAAAAACTGATGACATGGGATAATTTTCATGCCCAAGTCATCATCACACTCGCCAACGGAAAAACATCCCCGCGTCCAAGTCGTGCAGGGCGGATTTTGGTCACAAGTGCCATTGGTGGGCGCGGATTGCCTCATGCCCATGTCTTTATTTTGGGATTGAGCGAGAGCATCTTCCCGGCACCCATTCCACAAGACCCATTGTATCTGGAAAGTGAGCGCACACGGCTGAGTATCGCGCTCCCAGACAACCCCATTAAAACCCAAATGGAACAACGCGATGATGAAGGCGTATTTTATGAATTAATATGCCTCCCCACACAATCGCTCACACTCTCCCGCCCCACCCTCAAAGATGGCAAGGAATGGCTACCAAGTCCGTTATGGCGCGGGGCAATGGCGGCGTATCTGGATGCACCACAGCATATCGCACAGTAT